>ENA-OPRT01000019-OPRT01000019.1-human-gut-metagenome-genome-assembly--contig:-NODE-19-length-103185-cov-6.759595_pt1 | contig 103185 bp, 84 predicted proteins | sample MGYA00241895_ERZ501884 | MGnify/ENA primary metagenome ERZ501884 (study PRJEB25962, sample SAMEA2042225) | human gut metagenome | biome: human gut; feature: human-associated habitat; material: faeces...
AAAGTAAAAAACAGATCTTCCCCCGGTAAGTGCTGGGGGATTTCTTATTTTGTCAAGATACGGATTATTACTTACTTACGATTTAATATTGAGGATATGGTGCTGATAACGGAGGACGGCTGTGAGGTGCTGACACCAAAGACGCCTCATTATCTGTAGGGAAACCAGTTGTTTCCTGCCTTTCTGAATCAGATGGCCGGGCAGCCTTAAGCAGGCGCCCGGCCTTTTGACGTCTTAGCTGTTCCGTGTTACAATGACATAAAAAAGCATGGGAGATACCATATGAAATACCATTGGAGCGAACACAGGAAGGGGGATGGGGATGCCGGGGCAGGGGCCGGACAGTCCCATTCGGTTGAAATCCTTTCCATGGAAGAATTCCGGAAGTCCTGGCCGGATATTTACAGGAGAACATTTTCCGGCAGCGGTCCGGACCATATCCGGTTCTGCAAGGCGGATGTGCTGCGGGGAACAGTGGCAGGCACCTTTGCCATTCCGTCCAAGGAGGACCCCTCCGGGGATAAGCAGGTTTTTGGCTACTGCCTTACCAGGGAACAGCTGATTTTTATGGATGACAGCGGCTATGTAAGAAGGCTTCTGGACGAAATGCAGGATTACCAGATGACGGATGTATCATCCCCTTCCCTGCAGCTCTTTGATGTGATGGAATATCTGCTGAAGGAGGATGTGATTTTTCTCCAGCAGTATGACGACAGCCTGACCCGTCTGGAGGAAGGGCTGCTTAAGAGGGAGACAGAAGAATTTGACGTGAGAATCCTGGCAGCCAGAAAGGATTTGTCCGCATTGAGTGCTTATTACGAACAGCTCTCCGACATGGGGGAGACACTCCAGCAGGATGCGGCAGAGAGGGGGAATGAGAGGGACAGCCTGCTTTTCGGCCTGTTTTCCGACAAGGCGGGACGCCTCTATTCTACGGTGCAGATGATGAAGGAGTATTCCATGCAGTTGCGGGAAATGCACCAGACCCAGGTGGACATACGCCAGAATGAAATCATGAAGTTCCTGACTATCGTGACAACGGTATTCATGCCTCTTTCCCTGATTGCGGGCTGGTACGGCATGAATTTTGTCAGCATGCCGGAGCTTAAATTCCCCTATGGCTACGCGGTGGTCTGCATTGTATGCCTGCTGATTGTGGCATTGGAAATATGGTTCTTTAAGAGGAAAAAGTGGTTTTAGGCCTGGAAAATGGCGGACATCAGAATGGGAATTAAAAATGGAATTAAAATTTTGTTAAGATTCTGTGTATAACATTGACAATCCATTGCCCATTTCGTATAATGCTGCATAACGCAGAGGTGTCTGCATTCAGACTATTTTTTAATACGGCTGTTTTAATACAGTGTATCAAGGATTGGCAAAAGGAGCTTGGAATAAGGATGGACGACGCTGACGGCGACGGAAACCAGGATTGCAACCATAATAAAATAGGATTATGCACCGGCAGATTTAGGGCATAACCTGCATCTTACACAAGATTGCAGGCTATGTCTTTTTGCGTTGCAGCAATACCTCATCTTGGAAGAAAGTGCAGGAATACCTGCCGGAGAAAAGCCGCCTGACAGAGTCCTGTCTGCCGGATGAATATTTTGTGGGTATTGGCAGGGTTGGCATACATATAGACCACTACAGGGTAAAGGAACCAAAGACGCGAATCATACTGTTTCACGGCATGGGGGAGGGGATGTAACGGAGGGCTTCTGTCGTTCATAGCAGTGCCTCTCATGAAGCGGGGATACGAGGTAATATGCCCGGACCTTCCCCTCTACGGGATGACGGAGTACTATGGAACGGTTGTCAACCGGAAAATGACAGATGGACGGATGCCAGTTTCAGCAGGCTGTTTTTTGACCGGCTGAATTGCAGTAAGGATATGAAGCTGTTAAAGGGAGCCGGCCATTTTCCCATAGAAAAGGAAGGGCTGGTGCATCTGGAGCAGTACTGTGTGGAATTTTTGGAGGAATGTCTGGCCCGGCACTGTGTAAGCGGCTTCCAGTTGAGGGCGCTGTATTGCAGGAACGGATGGGGATGTATGGGTGTTGTACCGGTTGGATTGCCATGTGGTAAATCATATGAAAAGATGGTATGATAATAAACATTGGCATAGGCCGTATGATTGTATGGGAGAGTGCGCGCATGGAAGAACAGATATTGCAAATCATAAAAGATGAGGACAGTAAGAATCCCCTGACAGACGAGGAGATAGCGTCCCGCCTGCAGGTGTTCAGGGAGGATGTGACCACGGTGCGCCGGAAGCACCATATACCTGATTCCAGGAAGAGGAGGAAGCCGGTCATATTTGAGGACATGAAGAGGATTCTGACAGAAAATCCGGACTTGTCTGACAGAGGGCTTACCAGGATGTTGGAGGATGCCGGCTACAGGATAGGAAAATATGCCGCGGGCAAGCTGCGGGAAGAACTGTTGGAGTTATGGATTCCTTCCGGCGTCTGCCGGGAGAAGGAAAACGCCAGCCCGGCACCGGAATATGCGAAACATGCGGAATATGCGGAACATACAGAATCCGGGGCCGAGGATGACAGGGCAAATGTGTTCAGCGCTTTTGTGGGGTTTGACGGAAGCATGAAGACTCAGATTACCCGTGCCCAGGCAGCCGTATTGTATCCTCCCAGGGGGCTGCACTGCCTTATATACGGACCTTCGGGCGTGGGAAAGAGCTTTCTGGCTGAGCTCATGCATGAGTATGCCTGCGGTTCGGAAAATTTTGGAAAGGACGCTCCCTATTTTGAGTTTAACTGCGCGGATTATGCGGATAATCCCCAGCTTCTGCTGGCCCAGCTCTTCGGATACAGCAGGGGGGCATTCACCGGCGCCGCTGACAATAAAAAGGGAGTGGTGGAGCTGTGCAATGGGGGAATCCTGTTTCTGGACGAGGTGCACAGGCTTTTGCCGGAGGGCCAGGAGATCCTTTTCTACCTGATGGATAAGGGAAGGTTCAGACGCCTGGGGGAAGTGGATACCCAGCGGGAGAGCCATGTGATGGTTATTGCCGCGACCACGGAAAATCCTCAGAGCTCCCTGCTTCTGACCTTCAGGCGCAGAATTCCCATGGTCATAGAAATTCCTTCCTTAAAGGACCGGCCGGCGGGAGAGAAGCTGCAGTTTATCCTGCGTTTTTTTCAGTGGGAATCCAGGCGTCTGGGGAAACAGATAAAAATAAGACAGCAGGCGCTGTGGTGCCTGCTGGGCGGGGACTGCCCCGGCAATGTGGGACAGCTTAAATCAGATATCCAGGTGTGCTGCGCCAAAGCGTTTTTGGAAGGGCGGGCCAGAAAGGACGGGCGTATCACCGTGTCTTTCCCGAGCCTGACTGAGAACCTGAGGAAGGGGTATGTACCTGACCGGATTACCAAGGAGATAAAGGAGCTGTGCCCGGACGACTGTTATGTATTTCCCGATGATTCCGGGGAGGATGCCGGGAAATCCGGAACGGAAACCTTTCTGGAGGGCTTTAACATATATGAATCCCTGGAGGAAAAGTATGACCAGCTGCTGAGAGACGGCCTGAGGGAACGGGACATCGAAGTCCAGCTCACCGACGAGATAGAGTCCAGATTCCAGCGCCATATCCATGAATTCCAGAAGTCGGGCATCCGGGAGGACGAGATTGCTTCCATCGTGGGGGACGACATCCTGAGCATGACAAGGGATATCTGTGAACTGGCCAGGAAACGGCTTCCGGGGCTGGAGGAACAGGTGGTGTTTCCTCTGGCTATTCATCTGAACATGGCCATGGAGAGGATGCGCAGCCATGGGCGTATGGTTTACCCCGGCATGGAAAATATTCGTCAGCAGTCCTACGAAGATTATGAGGCCGCCTGCTATGCCGTGGATGAAATACAAAAAAAGTATTATCTCACTCTGCCGGAGGAGGAAAAGGCATTCCTGGCCATGTACTTTAGGAAATTCAGAAAAAAGGACATGGCCCAGGAGGGGAAGATTGCGGTGCTGGTGGTATCCCACGGTCCGGTGGCCAGCGCAATGGCCCAGGTTGCCAATGCCATCATGGGAACGGAACACGCCGTTGGTGTGGATATGAACCTGTGGGATACGCCGGCCCAGATGGCGGAAAAGACAGTGGATATGGCCAGGCGCGTAAACCAGGGAAAAGGCTGCATCGTGCTGGCGGACATGGGGTCTCTCCTGAATGTGGGCCAGAAGATTCGGGAGGAGACAGGTATGCGGGTCCGCGTGCTGTCACGCACAGACACCATGATGGTGGTGGAAGCAGTGCGCAAGACCATGTGGACAGACGAATCCCTGAACGAGATTGCGGATGAGCTGGACAAGATAAAGCTTACCGGAACCAGGGAACAGGCGGAAGCCAGGAAAAAGGCGATTCTGTGCCTGTGCATCACAGGCCAGGGGGCCGCCGTGAAATTGAAGGAGCATCTGACGGAGCGCCTGAAGAGCAACCTGTCCGGGACGGTTATAGTGACCAGGGGATATATTGAGGATTCCAGCATTGAACGCATCATTGCCAACACGGAAAAGGAGTATGAGATACTGGCCATTGTGGGCACCATTAATCCGGAGTCAGGCACCTATCCGTTTATATCTGTAAGCCGGATCTACAGCCCGGAGGGCATCGGGGAGCTTCGCGGCATATTAAAGCGGAGCGCCATGTTCGAGGAAAACAAGCTGTCAGAGGTTATCTCCCCGGACCATATTTATATAAGGACAGAGGCGGAGTTCAAGGACCAAATTATAGATGAGGCAGTGGGACATATGGAAGAGGAAGGATTGGTCCGGCAGGAATTCCTTCTCAGCGTCTATAAACGGGAGGGAATGATGACCACCCGGCTCAGCCAGGGTATTGCCATTCCCCACGGCGACCCCGGATTGGTTACAAAACCAGTCATTTCCGTTACAAAATTAGACAAACCTGTTTTGTGGGATGGGGTCAACACTGTGGATGTTATTTTTATACTGGGGATTCAGGAAGATTCCAGAAAATATTTTGAACAGCTGTATCAGATTATTTCTGATGAATCTATGGTTTCTGCCATCCGTGCCAGCCGGACACGAGAAGAAATATGGAATCTGTTATGTAAAAATACAAAATTAGTCAATTAGTTGGCATCATTCTTGCTCTATATATTGTCAGAAAGGAGCGAGAATGATGAATATAGAGAAATTTCCGAAAGTGACAGTAATCTTAAGAGGCTATACCTATTCACAGACCCGCACGGTTGTCAGGAACCTGGTGGGGACCTGCTTAGGCTCCGTTGAAATTACCATGAATACTCCGGGAGCCCTGGAATCCATACGGAAAATCAGCCAGGAATTTGGAGGACAAATCATGGTGGGAGCCGGCACGGTCCTTACCTATGAAGAAGCCGTGGAGGCCATTGAGGCAGGTGCAGCCTTTTTGTTGTCTCCCACGGTATTTGAGAAGCGTATATTGGACCTGTGCCGGGAGCGCGGCGTGGTTTCTGTGCCGGGTGCTTTTTCACCTTCGGAAATCAGACAGAGCTTCCTGGACGGGGCGGATATCGTGAAGATATTCCCGGCAGGCAGGCTGGGAAGCAGATATGTGTCAGACATCCAGGCGCCTCTGGGGAAAATGCCTCTGATGGTCGTGGGGGGCATCGGCACCTCAAATGTGCAGGAGTACTTTGCGGCAGGGGCATCATTTGCGGGAATCGGTTCGGGTATTTTCCTGAAAGAGGATATACTGAATGAGAATGAAGAGGGAATCCGCGGTTCCATAGCAGCCATGGAAGAGAAAATGAAGAGTATGGAGGAAAAAGAATCATGAGCGGCATTGCGTTTAATGAATCATTGATTCTGAAATTTGACAAACCCATGACGGACCGGGAGGTTTTGTCCGCCATGACAGATTATCTTTGTGAAAAGGGCATTGTAAAGGATACATATAAGCAGGCCATCCTGGAGCGGGAGCAGTCCTTCCCCACAGGACTTAAGACAGGGGGAATCAATGTGGCCATTCCCCATGCGGATATCTGCCATGTCAATGAGGCGGCCATCTGTGTGGCCGTGCTTAAGACACCGGCTCCATTCAGGGCTATGGATGAGCCTGACAATGACGTACCGGTAAGCCTGGTCATCATGCTGGCCCTCACAGAGGCCCACGGACATATTGAAATGCTTCAGAGAATCGTGAAGCTGATTCAGAACCAGGAGGATGTGAAACACATAGTGGAGGCGGGACAGCCTGACATCATCCATAAAATCATCAAGCAGTACCTGCTGGAAGATGGGAACTAAAAATAAGATTATCCAAAGGAGAATATAAAAATGAAGCGTATATTAGTGGCATGTGGAAATGGAATCGCAACATCAACCGTAGTGGCAACCAAGATCAGGGAGAAATGTGAGGACAATGGAATCCCGGTATCAGTAACCCAGTGCAAGCTTCTGGAGGTGGAATCCAAGGCAGATGATTTTGATTTGCTGGTTACGACGGGAAAGTTCACGGGCGGCAATGTGAATATTCCGGTGGTAGGCGCCATTTCCCTGCTGACAGGAATTAACGAGGACGCGACGCTGAATGAGCTTCTGTCCTATCTGAAGTAAAAAGGGGTTTAGGCAGACAGCCATTGGCTATGAAAGACAAATGAAATCTTAGGGGAGATTAATCATATGCAGATACTTTATAATATTTTCAATACGATTCTGGACGCAGGCGCAGTGGTCATGCTTCCAATCATCATAACCATCATAGGGCTTATTTTCCGCGTGAAATTATCAAAGGCATTCAGAAGCGGTCTTACCATCGGCATTGGCTTTGCGGGTATCAATCTGGTCATCAACATGATGAAGAGCAATCTGGGACCTGCCGCCCAGGCCATGGTGCAGAATTTCGGCATTAAGCTGGATATTCTGGATGTGGGCTGGGGTGCCATCGCGGCAGTTACATGGTCATCGCCCATTATCGCCATCCTTATATTTTGTATCCTGGCAACTAACATTGTCATGCTGGTACTGAAAGCCACTGATACTCTGGATGTGGATATCTGGAATTATCATCACATGGCAATCGTTGGAATCATGGTTTATTTTGTGACTAAAAATGTGGCAATGGGTATCGGCGCAACGGTTATCATGGCCATCATCACATTCAAGCTGTCAGACTGGACCGCGCCTTTGGTAGAGGATTACTTCGGCATTCCCGGCGTATCCCTTCCAACCATGTCGGCCCTTTCCTCCATCATTATCGCAGCGCCCCTTAACTGGCTTCTGGATAAGATACCCGGAATTAACAAGATTGATTTTGAAATCAAGGATGCTAAGAAATACCTGGGATTTTTTGGCGAACCCACCATCATGGGTCTGGTACTTGGCTGCATTATAGGTGTTCTGGCCAAGTATTCAGTGGCTGATATCATGGCGCTGGGCGTGAACATGGCGGCTGTCATGGTACTGATTCCCAAGATGACCTCTCTTTTCATGGAAGGACTCATGCCAATCTCAGAGGCTGCCAAAAAGTTTACCCAGGAGAAGTTTAAGGGCAGGAAATTCCTCATTGGTCTGGATGCGGCGGTTGTAGTGGGAAATCCTGATGTCATCACCACATCCCTGATAGTCATTCCGTTGACTATCCTTATGGCTGCCGTTCTTCCGGGAAACCGCGTGCTTCCCTTCGCGGATCTGGCAGTTGTGACCTTCCGTGTGGCCCTGGTGGTTGCAATCACCAGAGGAAACCTGTTTAAGAACATCATCATGGGCCTGGTATGCACAGGAGCCATTCTGCTGGCAGGTACGGCTACAGCACCGGTTCTGACCCAGCTGGCCACTTCCGTGGGACTGGACCTGGGAGAGGGAATGATTACATCCTTTGCGGCCACCAGCCTTACGGTTAGCTTTCTGGTGTATGAGGCATTCATCAAGAGGCCGTACATCTTTGTGCCGGTACTGATTGCTGTTATGGCAGCCGTATGGGTGTTCATGAATCGTTATAACAAGAAGAAAGCAGTTTTAGCAGGAGGAAACGATGTTGCGGGCAATTGATAAATTGGAGCCGTTCCAGAAAGCCATATCCAAGGCCCATCTGGCATCGGCAGGTGTTTCTATTGACTCCCTGGACCACAAGCCTCTCATTGCCATTGCCAACAGCTGGAATGAGATATGTCCCGGGCACGAGCCTTTAAAACAGCTGGCTGAGGAGGTAAAGAAGGGAATACTGGAAGCCGGCGGCGAGCCCATTGAGTTCAACACGGTAGCCATGTGTGACGGCATTGCCCAGGGGCATTCCGGTATGCGTTACTGCCTGCCCCACAGGGAAATTATCACGGATTCCATCGAGGCCATGGTGGTGGGAGAGGGCGTGTTTGACGGAGTGGTGTACATGGGCTCCTGTGATAAAATTGTGCCGGGAATGCTGAACGCGGCGGCACGGATTGACCTGCCGTCAGTCATTGTCACAGCCGGTCCCTGCTATGCCCAGATAAAGCCCAATGAGTCAAAGGAGCTGCGCCAGCAGTTCCTGCGGGGCGAGATAACAGAGCGTCAGCTGATTGAGGGGACGCTTAAGTATTACACAGGGCCCGGAATCTGCCCCTTCCTGGGGACAGCCAATACCATGGGCGCCCTCTGTGAGTCCCTGGGAATGATGCTGCCGGGAGGAAGCCTGATTCCTTCCAGCACCAGCATGCGCCGTTTCAACGCAAGGGAATCAGGGCGGGCCGTGATGAAGATGGTGGAGATGCAGATTCGTCCCAGCCAGATTATGACGCGGGAGGCGCTTAAGAATACCATCACCCTTCTTTCCGCTATCGGAGGGTCCCTGAATGCCCTGATTCATCTTCCGGCGCTGGCGGCAGAGCTGGGGATTTCCCTGGACTGGGATGATTTTTCAAAGATTACCACCACCACGCCGGTACTGTGTTCCATTGTACCCAACGGAAACAGGACCGTGGTAGACCTGCACTGCGCAGGCGGAATACCGGCCGTGATGAAAGAGCTGGAGTCTGTGATGAACAAGGATGTGCTGACTGTGACAGGGGAAACGCTGGGGCAGATTCTGGAGCGTACGCCTCAGGGAGACAGGGAAGTGATAAAGTCTATGGACGAGCCTGTATCCAGGGCGGACGGAATCCAGGTGCTCTATGGCAATCTGGCGCCTCAGGGAGCCCTGGTAAAGACATCGGCAGTTCCCACGGAGGTGCGCCGCTTTAAGGGCACGGCCAGGGTATTTGAGGGCGAGGATGAGTGTTATGCCGCTTTCCGTGCAAAGGAGATAAAGGAAGGCGACGCCGTCATCGTACGCTATGAAGGACCTAAGGGAGGTCCGGGAATGAAGGAGCTGCACCGGATTACGGAAATCATCAAGGGCATTCCCAACACAGCGGTTATCACCGACGGCCGTTTCTCAGGGGCCAGCGGAGGCTTAAGCATTGGCTATCTGTGCCCTGAGGCAGCGGATGGAGGTCCTATTGCCCTGGTAAGGGATGGGGACAGGATAACCGTGGATTTGTATAAGGATTATCTGCATCTGGAGGTCAGCGACGAGGAGCTGGAAGCCAGACGCAGAGAATGGAAGGCAGTCACACGTCCAAGGGAAAAGGGCCTTCTCGGCCGGTACGCCCGCCTGGTGAACACAGCCAGGTCAGGCGCTGCCCTGAACAGGGAGTAGAAAGCAGAGGAATGATAAGGGAAACCATAACAGAATATATGATACGATGAGGAAAAAGAGTGTAAACCGGTTCCGGGAGCAGACGGTTTATGCTCTTTTTCAATTTGCGGGAAAACCGGCAGGGCCGGATGTATGTGTGTGTCCGGGCGGCCGGATGATTTTTGGGGGACGGGGTGGATAAAGAGCGGGAAGCGGATGCAAAAACGCGGATGCAAAAACGGAAAAAATAAGTATTAACCGGGATAGGGATTATGGTATACTGGAATGAGATTGTCTTGAGAATAAGAAATAAATGGTTAATGGGAGGATACGACAATGGAAGAACAAAAAACGGGATGTCTGGTGTGCGGAGCGCCGCTGGAATATCTTCAGAGTCAGATTGAAATGGAATGTACCTACTGTCACAAAAAGTTTATGAGTAATGCCAGATGTGTGAACGGTCATTTTATCTGTGACAGCTGCCATGAGCAGATGGGCCTGCGTGTCATTGAAGATATATGCAGGCATACAGACAGCAGGGACCCGGTGGCAATCATGAAGAAAATCATCCTGTCCCCCTATATCTATATGCATGGACCGGAACACCATGTGCTGGTGGGATCCGTGCTTCTGGCCGCCTATAAAAATGCCGGGGGAGAACTGGATTTGGACGCTGCCCTGGAGGAGATGAGAAACAGAGGAACGCAGGTGCCGGGAGGTATCTGCGGTTTGTGGGGAACCTGCGGGGCGGCCGTGAGTACGGGCATCTTTATCAGCCTGATTACCGGGGCATCACCTTTAAGCGGAAAAGAGTGGGGGCTTTGCAATGAGATGACTTCCAGAAGCCTTGGGGCTATTGCTAAAACAGGGGGCCCCAGATGCTGTAAACGGGATTCCTACACAGCCATATTGCAGGCGGTGGATTTTGTGGGAGAGAAATTCGGGATATGGATGGAACGGCCCAAAAAGACAGTATGCGGATTGTACGACCGGAACGAACAGTGCCTGAAGGAAAAATGTCCTTACAATCCGTTGGGATAAATGGCTGAACAAGTGAGGCGGGTCTAAGGACAGGATATCCCCGTGCCCGTCCGTCCGGTGGGTCATCAGATTATCATTCCGGCGAGCTCTGATTCTGCCAGCTATTGATATGAATATGGTATACAATAAGTTTGGGGTTAAGGGTGCCTGCGCCGTCTGGGCTGCCGCAAATAAAGACCGGAAAAGACGGTTTAAAAAGCAGTTCTGCCATGTCAGTCATAGACAGCCAAAACGGTGCAATGATATAATAATATAAATACCCGGAGATTTCCGGGAAAAAATCCAGACAACAGGAATGACATACAACTGTCCGCATGGAGGAGCTTATGCAAGAGGATACCCTAAAACAATTCCTGCCCGCCACTGAAAGATGGTTTAGGAAAACATTCGGAGAACCCACCAAAATACAGAAGGAAGCTTGGCCTGCCATTGCTGACGGAAGGCATGTGCTGGTCAGCGCTCCAACCGGTACAGGAAAGACCCTTTCAGCCTTCCTGGTGTTCATAGACCAGTTGGGCGGACTGGCAGGGAGAGGGGAGCTTAAGGATGAGCTGTATGTGATATATGTGTCTCCCCTTAAGTCTCTGGCAGGGGATATCAGGGAAAATCTCCGTAAACCTTTGGAGGGGATTGAGGCGGAAGCTCTTGAGGAAAACAGATTCCGTCCGGAATCCGAAGAACCTGGAGAGGGCACGCCGGGAGGCGGACCGGGTAAACAATCCATAGGGCAGATTCAGGCCGCCATCCGTACCGGGGACACGCCTCAGAAAGAGCGCCAGAGGATGGTAAAGCATCCGCCTCATATACTGATTATCACGCCGGAATCCCTGTATCTCATGCTTACATCCAAATCCGGCCGCCAGGTGTTAAAGACCGCAAGGGCGATCATTTTGGACGAGCTTCACGCCCTTATAGATACCAAGAGGGGAGCGCATCTGATGCTGTCAGTGGCCAGACTGGATAAACTTTGCAGGCGCAGGCTTCAGAGAATTGGCCTGTCCGCCACCATTGAGCCGTTGGAGCTTGCGGCCGCCTATCTGTCCCCGGAACCGGCCGTCATCTGTGCCCCATCCATGGATAAGCAGGTGGAAATTCAGGTCGTTGGCACGGCTCCTGCTGTGGGAAGACGGAAGGACCCGGTATGGGAAGAACTGGGAATGGCAGTGTACCGCCAGTGCTTAAGCTGTAAGAGTGTGATTGCATTTTCCGAGGGAAGACGGTATGTGGAAAAACTGGCATATTATGTAAATCTTCTGGGCGGGGACGGGTTTGCCAGAGTCCACCACGGCAGTCTGTCAAAGGAACAGCGGGATGAAGTGGAACGGGATTTAAGAGAGGGACGGCTGCGGCTGTTATGTGCCACATCATCCATGGAATTGGGCATTGACGTGGGGGACGTGGAGCGGGTTTTGCAGGTCGGATGCCCCCGTACCATTTCCAGCACCATGCAGCGGCTGGGCCGGGCCGGCCATAATCCGGGCCGGGTCAGCGTCATGTACATGTATCCCAGGACCGCGCCTGAGGCAGTATATTGCGGCATGACCGCACAGGTGGCCCGCCATGGAGGCGTGGAACGGGCCAATCCTCCGCGCATGTGCCTGGATGTGCTGGCCCAGCATTTGGTTTCCATGGCTTCGGGAGAGAGCTACAGCATAGCTGATGTGATGGAAGTCCTGGAGCGGTCCTACCCATTTTATCAGGTGACCAGGAAGGATGTGGAGGATGTCCTTGCCATGCTGGCAGGAGATTATGAGCACAGCCGGGAAATACCGGCTCGTCCAAGGATTTTGTACGACCGGATACACGGACGGGTGGCCGGGGATGTTTACAGTCGTATGCTGGCCACGGCGGCAGGAGGGACCATACCCGATAAAGGGATGTATGCAGCCAAAACAGAGGACGGGGTGAAGTTAGGAGAGCTGGACGAAGAATTTGTCTATGAATCCAGGATTGGGGACCGTTTCATGCTGGGGTCATTTGGCTGGCGTGTGGTCCGTCAGGATAAGGACTCTGTTATCGTGACCCAGGCCCCGGCTGAAGGCGCCAGACTTCCATTCTGGAAGGGGGAGACAAAAGGAAGGGATCTTCGGACCAGTCTTGCCTTTGGCCGTATATTCGGAGAGCTGGAGAAGGCCTGCCGTGACGGAGAGCTGGAAAAAGCCCTGGGAAAACTGGGGTTAGACGAGTCCGCGTCGTCCAATGCGTCCGGCTTTATACAACGTCAGATTCAGGCCACAGAAGGACTGCCTGATGACAGGACCATAGTGGTGGAGCATTTTAAAGACAGTACAGGGAGCCACCAGGTCATGGTCCATGCTTTGTTTGGCAGACGGGTAAATGGCCCGCTGTCCCTCGTCCTGCGTCATATGATACGGAACACCATGGGATTGGATGTGGGAAGTGTGGATGAGGAGGATGGATTTCTTCTGTATCCTTACGGCAGGGAGCAATTGCCGGAAGGGCTTTTGTTCCAAATCAACCCGGACCAGGTACGGCCGGTGCTGGAAGCAATCCTGCCTGATACTCCTCTGTTTGGCATGACATTCCGCTACAATGCTGCCCGTGCCCTGATGATGGGCATGAAACGGGGCGGGCGCCAGCCTCTTTGGATGCAGCGCCTCAAAAGCACGGAAATGTTAAGCTCCCTGATGGACCAGCCGGATCATCCCCTGATTCGTGAGACGAAACGGGAATGTCTGGAACACCAGTGGGATATCAGCGGAGTGATGGAGATACTGGCCAAGATCCGTTCCGGCCTTATTACAGTCAGAGAAATCTGGCTGGATGTCCCTTCTCCCATGTCTCTGCCCTTCCAGTGGCAGGCGGAGGCGGAAGAAATGTATGAGTACTCACCGGTGACACCTAAAATCCGCCAGACTGTGCAGGAAGATTTGAAGAAGGCACTGCTCAAGCCCACAGCAGAGGAACTGTCCAGGGGATGGACACGGAAAAAAATGCCGGAGAATGAGGAGGAGCTTCATTCCCTTCTCATGATGGAGGGGGATTTGGAGGCAGGGGAGCTGGACATACCGGCTGAATGGCTGGATACCCTGGCTCGGCAGGGACTGGCCTGTTATGTGGAGCCCGGAATCTGGATAGCGGCAGAACACGAGGACGAATATATGAGGGCATTGCGGCAGCAGGATGAGGAGGCAGGAATGCATATTATCCGCCGGATGCTCTACTACCGAGGCGGTCGGACTGCGGGGGATGTAAGGGAACGGTATTTTCTGTCTGAGAAAATGACAGAGGAGCTTTTGGATAAACTGTGCCGCTGCAAACATGCAGTGGAGGACCAGGGTGTATATTATCACGAAAAGCTCTATGAGAGAGCCAGGGAAGGCCATATACGCAGCCTGCGAAGCCACGCGGTCACACAGCCGGCTTCCCATTATGCCGCGCTTATGGCCTCAAGGGCAGTGGTACATTCCACGTCAGAAGAACAGTTAAGGGAGGCCATGGAAAGAGGATGCAGAAAACCATGCCCTGTACGCTTTTGGGAAAATGTGTACTTTGCCAGGCGGGTGGAGCGCTATGGAGGCAGCTATCTGGACCGGTTGCTGGCACAGGGGGATTATTTCTGGAGAATGTCGCCGGAAGGAACCCTTTGCTTTTGCAGCTATGAGGACATTGACTGGGAGGCAGACGTCGGAGCGCAGGCAGCAGGATTTGAGGGAGATGTGATTGAAGGAGAGGTGATTAAGAGAGATGTATTTAAGGAAAATGCGTTTAAGGAAGATGCGTTTAAGGAAGATGAACCTAAGGTGGGGGAGCTTAAAGGAGATGAGCTTCTCATGTACAGGGAGTTAAAACGCAGAGGAGCCAGTTTCCTTAAATTCCTTACAAAGATACCGAAGGAAGGCAGCGCCCAGGAAGTACTGTTAAGTCTGGCTGAAAAGGGTCTGGTATGTGCAGACAGTTTTGTGCCTGTAAGGCAATGGCAGAACCAGGACAAGGTGAGGAAAGCTGCTGTCAGACAGCGCGTGAATACCAGGGTCATGGCCCTGTCGGCAGGGCGGTGGGACATAGTAAGGCCAGTAAAAAAGTATGGGCCGGAGGAATGGCTGGAGCTGTTTTTGGATGAAAATATGATTCTGTGCCGTGAGACTTTTAAAAAGTCCATACAGGCTGTGTCAGACTCTCCCTATGCCCTGACCGGAGAAGATGGGAAGAAGTGGGATTGGAGCTGGGCGCAGGCATTGGAAATTCTGCGTGTCTGGGAATATACGGGCCGCATTCGCAGAGGCTATTTTGTGGAGGGGATGTCGGGCGCCCAATTTGTCCGCAGCGAGGATTACGATGCCGTGACCGGTGCACTGAGGGAGCCGGATGACCATGTGGTGTGGTTAAACGGAACAGACCCGGCCCTGGTGTGGGGAAAAGTCCTGGAATTTCCGGAGAAATGTGGATTTCTGGCAGTGGCCGGAACAGCGGTGGCCCTGAAAGCGGGAAATCTGGCAGCTGTAATGGAACGCCAGGGCAGGGTACTGCGCATTTACGATGTCAATGATATGAAGGAAGTGATGGCGGAATTTGTCCGTGCGTTCAAGCAGGGAGCTATATATCCGGAACAAAAGAGGCTTGTTTTGAAAGAGTATCCGGCGGAGGCGGCAGAGGCACTGCAGCATGCGGGATATATGCGTGAAATGAAGGATTATGTAGTGTATAAGTAGAGTGTGATTTCTGTGAAGCGGAATCCCATCAAACCAGGTGCGAATGCCAAGCTAACATGAAATGCCTGGGAGATTCGCACCTGAAAAACAGCGGAAAAGCCGTGAAAATAGGCTGGGTGAATGGATGGAGGAGGTTGAAATAAGGAGGGGAGGACATAATGCATAAAAAGTTAGGGGGATGTGGAGGGATTGTTGGATAGTTTTGCTGTCGAGGCCCGCGAGGGCCTTGTGGATTGAAATGTCAGCCGCAGCCTGTACCGGCTTATACGGTTCCAGTCGAGGCCCGCGAGGGCCTTGTGGATTGAAATACCATTAAACAATATCGGTCTTACCATAACCTGCGTCGAGGCCCGCGAGGGCCTTGTGGATTGAAATATATGACCTAATAGACACAGAGGAAAATCGAAAGTCGAGGCCCGCGGGGGCCTTGTGGATTGAAATTTCTGGAAATTCTTAAAATCACGGTTATCCCAATGTCGAGGCCCGCGAGGGCCTTGTGGATTGAAATATAACATGCTTTATATACATATGCTTTTCCTTTCCACCACTGCTGGATATGTGGTTTATTTTAGCTGGCTGATTTCGTGATAGGCTTCCAGAATACCATTTTTGGCTGCTTTTTATACAGTATCAATATCAACCCAATACCAACACTCACCCAATACCACCCCAATACTAACACCAATTCTTAATCATGCAGAACCATTAGGCAATTGCGAAACTCACTGACCAGAATTTATGCACATCGTATAGGAATGAATCTAAATTGAATATATTAAGCAAGATATTTTGTGCAAGGTGAATATAAAAATTCAGAGTTTCGTAATTACCTAATGCAGAACCATTTATGAAAGGAGAGGGAAAAGCCATGAAACAGATGTCATTATTCGATGACAGAGAAGTATACAATCCCCTGGCCAGCAGGCTGCGTCCGGATGACCTGGATGGATTTGTGGGACAGGAGCATCTTTTGGGAAAGGGGAAGCTGCTGCGCCAGCTCATAGAGCAGGATAAGATTCCATCCATGATTTTCTGGGGGCCTCCCGGCGTGGGTAAGACCACACTGGCGGGAATCATTGCAAAGCGGACCAATGCCCAGTTCATTAATTTCAGCGCTGTTACCAGCGGTATCAAGGAAATCAAGGAGGTCATGGCCCAGGCTGAGAACAGCCGGAGGATGGGAATTAAGACTCTTTTATTTGTGGACGAGATACACCGTTTTAATAAGGCTCAGCAGGATGCATTTCTCCCTTATGTTGAAAAGGGAAGCATCATTCTGATTGGGGCCACCACGGAGAATCCTTCCTTTGAGATAAACAGCGCTCTCCTGTCACGGTGCAGGGTCTTTGTGCTCCAGGCATTGACGGAGGATGACCTGGCCCGCCTTATAAAGAACGCGCTTAAAAGTCCTAAAGGACTGGGCTATTTGAACGTGGAAATCACGAACCATATGATCGAAATGATTGCCGGGTTTGCAGACGGGGATGCCAGGACGGCTCTGAACACCCTGAAAATGGCAGTGACAAACGGGGTAATCAGTCCGGATAAGACCACGGTCACAGAGGATGTGTTGAAGCAGTGCATCGGAAAAAAGAGTCTTTTGTACGATAAGAAAGGGGAAGAACACTACAACCTTATATCCGCGCTCCACAAGTCCATGCGCAATTCTGACCCGGACGCAGCCGTATACTGGCTGGCGCGTATGTTGGAAGCTGGGGAGGATCCTCTGTATGTGGCCCGCAGGCTGGTCCGTTTTGCCAGCGAGGACATAGGGATGGCGGACAGTCAGGCACTGACGCTGGCAGTGTCTGCCTACCAGGCCTGTCATTTTCTGGGAATGCCCGAATGTAATGTACATCTGAGCCACGCCGTAATTTACCTGTCCATGGCGCCTAAATCCAACTCCGCCTATATGTCCTATGAATCCGCCAAGGCAGACGCCCAGAACATGCTGGCGGAGCCGGTGCCCCTTACCATACGCAACGCTCCCACCGGACTCATGAAGGACCTGCATTATGGCGACGGCTATGTGTATGCCCATGATACAAAGGAAAAGATAGCCCGGATGCAGTGCCTGCCGGACTCCCTGGAGGGAAGAAAATATTACCGTCCTACGGACCAGGGCGCGGAAGAACCTGTAAAAGGCAGGCTGGAGGAAATCAGAAAGTGGAAGAGGGGGGAATAAAGCCCACTGGCTGCTCCCTCCAACCGTCCCATATCCCGTTCAATAAGTTAAACAATCATCAGTTCCTTTGTCATGGTATTCAGGGATTCACAGCCCTTTTCCGTAATCACGATTAAATCCTCTATGCGTATGCCAGACCTTCCCGGCAGGTAAATGCCGGGCGGTCCGGGATTATGTGGACAGCCTCGCAATCCCCCAGGATTTTTCGGTTGAGGACAACGGCCATATCGTTGTAAAGGCTGCCGGGAAAACAGCGCATGCCGCCTTTCCCGAGGGTTCTGACAGCGCGGCGGTGAAGCTGGCCCGTGTGCTGGCCGGAGCCCCCTTCCTGACAGAGAAGGAAAAAGCCTGCTTCCGGTTCCCGGACCAGGGATTTGCTGATTATTATGGGGAAGGTATGGGCATCGGCTTTGAGGGTGGACTGTCCGGCAGGCTTACCCTGGCGGGAGGCATGGCCAGGACAGAGAGGGGACGGTTCATACAGAATTTTAATATCCGTTATCCGGTGACGGCCGACGCGGAAGCACTGGTGCGGCAGATGAGCGCGATAGCCGGAACATACGGGTGGATTCTGGACTGGAACCGGGATAACCCGCCCTGTGTCATTGACCCGGAAAGCCCGGTGGTAAGGGAGCTTACGTCCCTGTGCTGCCAGGTGCTGGGGACAGAGGCAGAAGCCTGCTCCATGGACGGCGGCACCTACGCCAGGAAGCTGCCAAATGCGGTCGCCTTTGGGCCGGGCATCCGGGGACAGAAAAAGCCCTGTCCTCCGGGCCACGGCGGCGGCCAGCCGGACGAATGCGTGAAGATTGAAAATCTCACCAATGCCATGGAGATATACATAGAAGCCCTTAAACGGCTGGATGTTCTGATAGGGGGATAACACATCCCCTGTTTTCTCCTCCTTATTTTGACCGTAAATATTAAGAAAGCCGTCAGGTCTCTCCCGGCTCTTACGTGCTATACTAAAACCACCACAACCTGCGCCGGGCGCGCAGGTTTGCAGGAACATGTATATAAAAGGAGGTTTGTGAGGGATTGGAAGAGAACAGGGAGAAAAAGGAAAAGACAGGCTTTATGGCCCAGGGCAGATCTGTGCTTATCGCACTCATCGCTGCGCTCAGCGCCATTATCTGCGTCAGCATCTTTACAGGCGGACTGGTGGATTATAAGAAGAACGGCGGGGGAAGCGGAATCACGGCCACCGGTTCTGCCAGCTGTGATTTTGAGTCGGACTTGATTGTGTGGAGAGGCAGCTTTTCTGTCCATGGGAATACGCCCAGGGATGCCTACGCCATCATCAAGAAGGACGCGGAACTGGTAAGGCAGTATCTGAAGGAGAACCAGGTGGCGGAGGATGAGATGATATTCAGTTCCGTCAACATTTCCCAGACCTATACATCCAGATACGATGACGAGGGCAAATACCTGGGAGATGAGCCGGACGGATATGATCTGACCCAGAGTCTGACGGTTTCATCCTATGATATTGACAAGGTAGAAAATATTTCCAGGGATATCACTAAGCTGATTGAATCAGGAGTGGAGTTCGAGTCTGAGCTGCCGGAGTATTATTACACCAAGCTGGATGAGGTGAAGCTGGATCTGATTGAGAAAGCCACTGCCAATGCAAAGGAGCGCATTGATATCATGTCTGCCGGTTCAGGAGCAAAGGCAGGCAAGCTGTTAAGCGCGGCCCTGGGCGTGTTCCAGATTACTGCAAAGAATTCCGGGTCGGAATCCTACAGCTACGACGGATACCTGGACACCAGCTCCCGGTATAAGACTGCCAATATTACGGTGAGATTGAATTACGCGGCGGAGTAGCCAATGCAATCAGATCGGCAAACGGGCTGTTTGGGAATATAATCTGTTCCCAAACAGCCCGTTTTGTATTGTTTATCCAGACATAAATTAGTAGCCGGCATTCATAATCTGATATACCTTATCCGGCATTCATCAGGCGGCTGGCTGTCCCAGTGGTTTTATCTTATCCAGATAAATCTTGCGGAACAGGACGGAGCTGAGCACCACGGAGGTGATTTCAGCCAGAGGCAGGGAGAGCCACACTGCATGCAGCCCAAAGGTCCGGGCAAAAAACCAGGCCAGGGGAAGGATACATACAAGCTGTCTGGCTGCGGATATAATCAGGCTGTATACGCCGTTGCCCAGAGCCTGGAACACGGATCCCACTATGATGCAGTATCCTGCGAACAGGAAGCTGAGGCTGATGATCCGCAGGGCGGGGACGCCGATGGACAGCATTTCCTCGTCTGCCTGGAAGAGCGTGAGCAGCTGGGGCGTCATAAGGTGGAACACCATCAGTCCGATGAGCATGATGCCCATCGCGATGCCGATGCTCAGCCAGACCGTTTCCATGATGCGTTTTTTGCTGCGGGCCCCGTAGTTGTAGGCCACAATAGGTATCATGCCGTTGTTCAGTCCGAATATGGGCATGAAGATAAAGCTTTGAAGCTTGAAATATACTCCGAATACGGCTACGGCTGTTTCGGAAAATCCAATCAGGATTTTATTCATTCCAAAGGTCATGACAGAGCTGATGGACTGCATGATAATGGAGGGCACGCCTACCTGGTAGATAATGGAAATAGTTCTCCAGTTAGGGGTGAACGATCTGAAATTAATCCGTACCTCCTTGTTCTTGGCATGGTTCAGGATGAGGGCCAGGAACATGGCCACAATCTGGCCGAATACAGTGGCGGCGGCAGCTCCCTGGATTCCCATTTTCGGCACTCCAAACAGGCCAAAGATAAGAATGGGGTCCAGTATAATATTGATAATGGCGCCGGTGCCCTGTGTAATCATGCAGTAAAAGGTCTGGCCCGTGGACTGAAGAATACGCTCGAACATCATTTCACCAAATAGCCCGAAGCTGAAGATGCAGACAATCTGAAGATATTGTACGCCGTATTCAATGATGACCGGGTTGTTTGTCTGGCTCTCAAAGAACAGCCTGGAGCCGAACAGGCCGAAGACTGCGAAGGCCAGGAAACTCAGGAAGGCCAGGAACAGGCCGTTGACAGCAGCCAGATTGGCCGCCTTTGAATTTTTCTCCCCCAGGGAACGGGACAGCAGGGCGTTGACGCCCACACAGGTTCCGGCAGATACTGCAATCAGCAGGTTCTGGATGGGAAATGCCATGGATACCGCAGTCAGGGCAGCCTGGTTAATCATGGATACAAACACGCTGTCCACGATGTTGTACAGGGCCTGCACCAGCATGGAGATAATCATGGGCAGGGACATGGATATGAGCAGCTTATTAATGGGCATGACGCCCATTTTGTTTTCTTGTGACATGTAGTGCGACTTCCTTTCTCATTTGTGCATGAAAGATATTGTAACATTACTTATAACGGTAAGTCAATGACATATGGGGGTATAAAATGCTGGACATTGAGCTTTGTTTGTGCTATATTTAAAATAGTAATAATTACTATTATTGACGATGAACAAGAGAAGGGGGAAACATAATGGCAGTATACCGTTGCAGATTCTGTGGTTCTATTTATGATGAGGAAAAGGAGGGGGTACCGATATCCGATTTAAAGGTCTGTCCCGTGTGCATGGTCACGGCCGACAAGCTGGTGAGGGCAGAGGATGGAACGGGGGGAGGAAAGACTCCGGACAGGGAGAAGGAGGAGCCCGTTAAAAAGCAGGAGACACGGGAAACATGCAAAGACTGCGGCGGCAGAACAGGGGAAGCTGAGTCCTATGACCCTGAGTATGCCAGGACTCAGACCGACGCCCGCTATATGGACGAGATTCACGAGATGGCCGTGAAGGGACAGTCCATCATTGCTGCCATGGGAACCCAGATGCCCATGCCGGGCTGGGACGACATCCTGTTTCTGGGGGCTCAGCTGAATCCCATGCCGTTGGACGAACACGCCCCGGTAAAGACAGAAACCATTATAGGAAAACATGCGGCGAAGCCCATGGTGCTGGACCATCCGGTTTATATTTCACACATGTCCTTTGGCGCCCTTTCCAGGGAGACAAAGACAGCGCTGTCCAGGGGAAGCGCCATGGCACGCACAGCCATGTGCTCCGGCGAGGGAGGCATTCTGCCGGAGGAGAAGGCGGCGGCCTACAAGTATATATTTGAATATGTTCCCAACCAGTACAGTGTGACGGATGAGAACCTGAGGGAAGCAGACGCCATTGAAATAAAAATCGGGCAGGGCACAAAGCCGGGCATGGGAGGCCACCTGCCTGGAGGCAAGGTGACGCCGGAGATTGCGGCCATAAGGAATAAGCCTTTGGGGCAGGATATCATCAGTCCGTCGCGTTTCCCGGGCATTGACACAAAAGAGGATTTGAAGGGCCTGGTGGACAGGCTGCGCCTGGTATCCGGCGGACGGCCCATCGGCATCAAGATTGCGGCGGGAAGGATTGAGAAGGATTTGGAATTCTGCGTCTATGCCGGACCGGACTTTATTACCATTGACGGAAGGGGAGGGGCGACCGGAGCCAGCCCTAAGATTATCAGGGATTCTACCAGCGTGCCCACGATTTATGCCCTTTACAGGGCCAGAAAATACCTGGACCAGACAGGCTGCGGCGCCCAGCTGGTGATAACGGGCGGTCTGCGAGTATCTTCTGATTTTGCAAAGGCACTGGCTATGGGCGCGGACGCAGTGGCCATTGCTTCCGCTGCGTTGATGGCAGCCGCCTGCCAGCAGTACCGCATATGCGGCACCGGAATGTGTCCCGTGGGCGTGGCGACCCAGGACGAGAGGCTGCGCAGCCGCTTTAAGGAGGATGCGGCCGCGCAGAGAGTGGCTAATTTCCTCAGGGTATCTCTGGAGGAGATAAAGACATTTGCCAGGATTACGGGGCATGACAACATTCACGATATGGATGTGGACGATTTATGCACAGTCAGCAGGGAGATATCGGAATTTACCAATATACGCCATGCTTAAGGGCGGTCAGGAACAATATTCCCCGTATACCTTTTCAAAAATTTCCACATGCAGCCGTTCGTCCAAAATAATACGCCTTAAGTTTTCAGTGATATTTTCATCCCGTATGTAGGAAATCTGGTGCTGGTATTTGCTGATGGCTGCCTTTTCTCCGTCGATGACATTGCGCATCAGGGTCCGCAGCTCTCCGGGATACTGGTTGCAGCTGGGGGACCAGTATATCTTTTTACATCCGTGCTGGGTCCACAGCCGCGGTTCCTCCCCCAGCTGCAGGGCTAGTTTTCCAAATATATCCAGATGATGCATTTCCACGATGCTGACCTTGTGGAATACGGCGCTGACATCTGGATTGTATCCGGTAATCAGATGATTGAAGACATAGAGGGATATGGCGGACATCTCTGAATTGTTTCCGCCTATGTTGTCCAACATCACCCTTGCGTAGGCCGGATTCACGGATTCTGCCCTGACGGGTGGATAGGGTGCATCGGAGGAATACTGAAAATCATGGATGGATAACATCATGAGCTCCTTTATATGTATAGTAGTTTCCATATTGCAGTTTATGCCAGGCGGAGCAAAAATATGATATGCCGGGACCTGCTTTCCAACCGTTTCATGGAATGGCGGCAGACTCTTTCAATTATCACAATAAATATTCAGACATGGGATGATTTATAGTCAAATTATCTAAAATTCATCCCGGATAAACATTTGTCCTTGACTTTGAATCAGTGATGTACTATTTTAGTAAATAAATAATCAACAGCAATGAAAGAGACTCTGGCCTGAGAAATGTGACAGGAAGGGGGCGTCACCGACTGAGAGCGCCGCCGGGCAGGACTGGGCTAAGGGAACACTCTGGAGCTGGTATATCGAAGCGGTCAGGGCCTGAACCGGAAGATGCCGGGCAGAAGAGGGCTGATAGTAGGTATATCCGTTGTACACGTTACGTACGTAGAGAGGGGAGCTGGAAAAGCAGGGAAGTTTGCTGCGGGACCAGGTCTCAATGCGGGTGGTACCGCGGGAAATGTCTGAATTTAATCCCGTCCCGGAATGCAGTTACTGTGTTCCGGGGCGTTTTTTATTTGTGGACCAGACAGCCGGCTCATGTCCATGAAAAAAACAACCGGAACCGAAATCCAACTGGACATCAAAAGTACAGATGTCAAGTGCTCATAGCAAATGCTCATAGCAAATGCTCATAGCGAGGAGAGAGAGTCATGGAATTTGTAAACGGAGTTAAGGAGAAGAGAGTCCTGGATATCAGGGAAGTGCTTGAAGGGGAATACGAGGGGAAGGAAATACGGATGAACGGGGCTGTTCATACCATACGCCATATGGGCGAGGTAGCCTTTGTCATCCTGCGCAAGTCCCGGGGACTGGTGCAGTGTGTATATGAGGCGGGGGGTACGGATTTTGACATCAGGGATTTGAAGGAAGAGAGCGCCGTGGAGGTGATGGGTGTTGTGAAGGCCGAGGAACGGGCGCCCCAGGGCTTTGAGATAAGGCTGAAGGAAATCCGGGTGCTGTCCCAGCCAGCAGAGCCCCTGCCCCTTGCCGTCAGCAAATGGAAGCTTAACACATCCCTGGAGACAAAGCTTTCCCTGCGCCCCATCTCCCTGCGCAATGTGAGGGAGCGGGCCAAATTCAAGATTCAGGAAGGCATTGTAAGGGGATTTCGGGACTATCTTTTAAGCCAGGGCTTTACGGAGATACGCACCCCAAAAATCGTGGCGAGAGGAGCTGAGGGAGGCTCCAACGTATTTAAGCTGGAGTATTTTAATAAGAAGGCAGAGCTGGGACAGAGCCCGCAGTTTTACAAACAGACCATGGTGGGTGTATATGACAGGGTGTTTGAGGCGGCGCCTGTGTTCCGGGCAGAGAAGCATAATACCACCCGCCATCTCAACGAATACACCAGCCTGGATTTCGAGATGGGGTATATCGACAGCTTCCGGGATGTGATGGATATGGAGACGGGAATGCTCCAGTATGTCATGAGACTTCTGGAACAGGAGTATAAGAAGGAGCTGGATATGCTGGGAGTGACCCTGCCGGAGGTGGGACGGATTCCTGCGGTCCGGTTTGACCAGGCAAAGGAGCTTGTTTCAAGGAAATATGACAGGAAGATACGCAATCCCTATGATTTGGAGCCGGAGGAGGAGCTGCTCATAGGACGGTATTTCAAGGAAGAGTATGGAAGCGATTTTGTGTTCGTCACACATTACCCTTCCAAAAAACGGCCCTTCTATGCTATGGATGACCCGGAAGACCCCAAATTCACGCTTAGTTTTGACCTAATGTTTCGGGGACTGGAGGTGACCACCGGCGGGCAGAGGATTCACGACTACAGGGAAATCACAGACAAGATGGAGAAGCGGGGCATGGATCCGGAGGACATTGCTTCCTATCTTATGATTTTCAAATACGGCATGCCGCCCCACGGCGGCCTGGGCATTGGGCTGGAGCGCCTTACCATGAGGCTCCTGGATGAACAGAATGTCAGGGAGGCATCCTTGTTCCCAAGAGATGTGACCAGATTGGAGCCATAGGGACAGGAAAATGACTGAGAGGAGCAGGAAATTATGGCAAATATCATAAGTGACGAGACAATCGAGTATGTAGGCATCCTGGCCAAGCTGGAACTATCCCCGGAGGAAAAGGAGGAAGCAAAGACGGATATGGGAAGGATGCTGGATTATATAGATAAGTTAAATGAACTGGACACACAGGGCGTTGAGCCCATGTCCCACGTATTTCCGGTGAACAACGTGTTCCGGGAGGATGTGGTCACGGGCGTGGACCAGAGAGACCGGATTCTCTCCAACGCCCCCCGGCAAAAGGACGGAGCATTCAAAGTGCCTAAGACTGTAGAGTAGGAGGAATGGGAACATGAGCATATTAGATATGACGGCCCTGGAGCTGGGAAGAAGGATTCAGTCAGGGGATATCACCGCGGTCCAGGCCGCAGAGGCATCTCTGGCACGCATAAAGGCCATGGAGCCATCCATCCATGCCTATGTGACAGTGAATGAAGAAAAGACCATGGAACAGGCCGGGAAGGTCCAGGCGGAAATTGAGGCGGGAAGGCTTAGCGGACCTCTGGCCGGAGTACCTGTGGCTGTCAAGGACAACATGTGTACGGAAGGAATGCGGACCACCTGCAGTTCCAGAATACTGGAAAATTTTATCCCCGCCTACACGGCCCAGGCAGTTGCCAATCTGGAGCAGGCAGGAGCCGTTATCCTGGGAAAGACCAACATGGATGAATTCGCCATGGGAAGCACCACGGAGACATCCGCCTTTGGCGTTACCAGGAATCCATGGAACCCGGAACATGCGCCGGGGGGCTCCTCCGGCGGTTCCTGCGCGGCGGTGGCTGCCGGGGAATGCTTTTATGCCCTGGGGTCTGATACGGGCGGATCCATACGCCAGCCCAGCTCCTTCTGCGGCGTCACGGGCATCAAGCCTACCTACGGGACCGTGTCCAGGTATGGGCTCATTGCCTATGGCTCATCCCTGGACCAGATAGGGCCTGTGGCAAAGGACGTGTCGGACTGCGCGGCTGTCCTGGAGGTTCTGGCCTCCCATGACCCCAAGGACAGCACATCCATGGAGCGGAGTGACTGTGATTTCACCGCAGCCCTGTCAGAGGATGTCAGAGGAATGCGCATTGGCATACCGGAATCTTACTTCGGACAGGGGCTGGATCAGGAGGTAAAGGACGCTGTGCTGGAAGCAGCCAGGGTGCTGGGAGAAAAGGGGGCCATCGTGGAAACCTTTGACCTTAAGCTGGTGGAGTACGCCATACCTGCCTACTATGTGATTGCTTCCGCTGAGGCCAGCTCCAACCTGTCACGCTTTGACGGTGTAAAGTACGGCTACCGGGCGCCGGAATACGAGGGGCTTCACAGCATGTACAAAAAGAGCCGTTCCCAGGGATTCGGGCCGGAGGTGAAGCGCCGCATTATGCTGGGCTCCTTTGTGCTTAGCTCCGGCTACTACGACGCATATTATCTGAAGGCCCTCCGCACCAAGGCCCTGATTAAGAAGGAATTTGACCGTGCGTTTGCGTCCTATGATGTCATACTGGCTCCGGCAGCGCCGGCAACAGCCCCGCGGTTAGGCCAGTCCCTTGGTGATCCCCTTAAGATGTATCTGGGAGATATCTATACCATTTCCGTGAACCTGGCCGGTCTTCCCGGAATCAGCCTTCCCTGCGGCCTGGATTCAAAGGGGCTTCCCATTGGACTGCAGCTCATAGGGGACTGTTTTAAGGAAAAAAGCATCATACGGGCCGCCTATGCTTACGAGAAGGCGCGGGAGTGGAAGCTGCCGCCTGTGACTGCCGGGACGCCAGAGGAGCCGTCCGGCGTCACTGCAGGGGAGGCAGAGAGGAGGATGAGCCATGAGTAAACAGTATGAGACCGTCATCGGGCTGGAAGTCCATGTGGAGCTGGCCACCAAAACCAAGATTTTCTGCGGCTGTTCCACCCGGTTCGGGGGAGCGCCAAACACCCATACCTGCCCCGTATGCACCGGTATGCCGGGTTCCCTTCCCGTGTTAAATAAGCAGGTGGTGGAGTATGCGCTGGCAGTGGGACTGGCTGCCAACTGCCAGATTAACCAGTACTGTAAATTTGACAGAAAGAACTATTTTTATCCGGATAATCCGCAGAACTACCAGATATCCCAGCTGTACCTGCCTGTCTGCCACGACGGCTGGGTGGACATAGAGACTGAGTCCGGCCTTAAGAAACGCGTGGGAATCCATGAAATCCACATGGAGGAGGATGCGGGCAAGCTGATTCATGATGAGTGGGAGGACTGTTCCCTGGTGGATTATAACCGCAGCGGAGTCCCGCTGATTGAAATTGTGTCGGAGCCTGATATGCGCAGTGCTGAGGAAGTCATAGCCTGCCTGGAGAAGCTGAGGCTGATAATCCAGTACCTGGGCGCTTCTGACTGCAAGCTTCAGGAGGGATCCATGAGAGCGGACGTGAACCTGTCCGTGAGAGAGGCGGGGGCGGCTGAGTTTGGCACCAGGACCGAGATGAAGAACCTGAACTCCTTTAAGGCCATTGCCAGGGCCATAGAAGGGGAGCGCAGGCGCCAGATTGAGCTGTTGGAAGACGGCAGGAAGGTAATCCAGGAGACACGGCGCTGGGACGACAACAAGGAGAGCTCCAAGGCCATGCGGTCCAAGGAGGATGCCCAGGATTACAGGTATTTCCCTGATCCGGATCTGGTGCCGGTGGTCATAAGCGATGAGTGGATTGCCCGGGTAAAGGCCCGCCAGCCGGAGCTGCGCACGGAGAAAATCGCCAGATACATGGAGGAATACGGTCTTCCTGAGTATGACGCCAGGCTTCTTACCAGTTCCAAGCACATGGCGGATATCTTTGAGGAGACCACGCGTTTGAGCGGACGGCCCAAGGAGGCCTCCAACTGGCTCATGGTGGAGGCCATGCGCCTGATGAAGGAGCAGGAAATGGAGCCGGAGGACATGAGGTTGTCCCCCTCCCATCTGGCTGCACTTATCGGCATGGTGGAAAAAAACACCATCAACAGGACGGTGGCCAAAACCGTGTTTGAAGAGATATTCAGGCACGATGCGGATCCTGAGGCGTATGTGGAGGAAAAGGGCCTCAAGGTGATAAGGGATGAAGGCGCCCTGCGCCGCACCGTTGAGGCGGTCATGGCTGCCAACCCGCAGTCCGTGGAGGATTACAGGAGCGGCAAGGAAAAGGCCATGGGATTCCTGGTGGGACAGACCATGAAGGCCATGAAGGGCAAGGCGGATCCGGCCATGGTGAACCAGCTTGTAAGGGAGCTGCTTGACGGCGGGGATGCATAAGCTGTGATAGAGACAGATGGAAAATGACATAAGTATACCTTTTGACAATATAAGAAAATTTTGTATTGACGGAATGCTTCAATTGGTGTATGCTTGTGTACAATGTACGAAAATGTTGACCGGTGGCTGACAGATGTATGCCTGACGGACACATTTTATAGAAAATATAGTGAGCCAGGAGGATATTATGAAGCCATATGCAGAGATGACAAAAGAGGAACTGCTTTCACTGCGTCAGGACCTGAAAGCACAGTACCGTGAGTTTCAGGCAAAGGACCTGAAGCTGGATATGTCCAGGGGAAAGCCGTGTGTGGAGCAGCTGGACCTTTCCATGGGTATGATGGACGTACTGAGCAGCACCAGCGACCTGACCTGTGAGGACGGTACGGACTGCCGCAATTACGGTGTGCTTACAGGAATTGACGAGACCAAGGTACTGCTGGCGGATATGATGGAGGTGAATCCTTCCACCATTATCATTTACGGCAATTCCAGCCTGAACGTCATGTACGATACCGTATCCAGGGCCATGACCCACGGAATCATGGGATGTACGCCATGGTGCAAGCTGGATAAGGTGAAATTCCTCTGCCCGGTTCCCGGATATGACCGCCATTTTGCCATCACAGAATACTTCGGCATTGAGATGATTAATGTCCCCATGTCCGAGGAGGGACCTGATATGGATATGGTGGAGGAACTGGTGGCTTCTGATGATTCCATCAAGGGAATCTGGTGCGTGCCCAAGTATTCCAATCCCCAGGGCTATTCCTATTCAGACGAGACGGTCCGCCGTTTTGCAAGGCTGAAGCCGGCTGCGTCCGACTTCCGTATATTCTGGGACAATGCCTACGGCGTACATCACCTGTATGACCATGACCAGGATCACCTGATTGAAATTCTGGCAGAGTGCAAGAGGGCCGGAAATCCTGATCTGGTTTACAAGTTCGCATCCACCTCCAAAATCAGCTTCCCCGGTTCCGGTATTGCGGCCATTGCCACCTCCCACAATAACCTGGAGGATATCAAGGCCCAGCTAAAGAACCAGACCATTGGCCACGACAAGGTAAATCAGCTGCGCCATGCCCGTTTCTTTAAGGATATCCACGGCATGGTAGAGCATATGAGAAAGCATGCGGATATCATCCGGCCTAAATTTGAGGCAGTGGAGGAGATATTGGATCGGGAGCTGGAAGGACTGGAAATCGGCCGGTGGACAAAGCCAAGGGGCGGATATTTTATCTCCTTTGATTCGCTGGATGGCTGTGCAAAGGATATCGTGGCCAGATGTAAGAAGGCAGGGGTGGTTATGACATCTGCGGGAGCCACCTATCCATATGGAAAGGATCCCCATGACAGCAACATCCGTATTGCGCCCACTTACCCCACGTTAGGGGATTTGATTACGGCTGCCGAGCTGTTTACCCTCTGCGTGAAGCTTTCCTCTGTGGAAAAGCTCTTAAAAACAATGGCATAATTGGAGGACGGATGCCTTCCAAGGAAAATGATTCAAGTGTAAAAGCAGGCACTTCATCAGATAATGATAGGGAGCGGCACATCGAAAGCAGATGTGCGAGCTCCCTTCCTCATTGTCCCGGATATCCAGGCAACAGGCGACCCGGGACAGATTTAAGAGCAGGGATCATCTGATAAAGGAGGCAGGACCATGCAGGGCCGGAATGTACGGTTTAAAGGAAAATACGACCTCTTCACGATTTATCTGATTCCCGGCGCGACCATATTCCTGGCATCCCTTGACAGCTGGACAGGCACCAACCTGTCTGTCCTGGGCAACCGGACCGGAAACAAGCTGCTGTTTGCGGTGTGGGGATTTGCCACCGGCATCTATTACTGTGTGTATGTGCGTTATCTTTTTCACATAGGAAGGTACAGAAATTCGGGAGGCAGGACACTCATGTATACAGCGGCAGTCTTTCTCCTCATGGCAGTTATGATTCCCTATATGCCGGAGGAATATCCCTTAAAGGCGGATATCCATGTGCTGCTGGCATTTTTTTCGCCGGTGCTGCTGGCTTTCAGCATCATTGGTTTCCTCCGCTTTCTCAGCTCCCGCGACCGGATGCGTTTTCGCAGGGCATGGGGTATCCTGTGGATGATGGCAGCCTGCTCCGTCCTCTTCCTCCTGGAAGCGGGCTTTATCACCAGTTTTCTGGAAATATTCATTATCACAGGCCTGTGCGGGTATCTGCGCTATATGGAACAGCTTCTGGCAACGTGAAAAGGGTGGGAAAGATGAATTCTTTCCCACCCTTTTCGGGCAGTAAAAACAAACCGTTTATATGGAGTGTAACACAAAAGGGGCATTAAAAATCCACTTCCTCGTCATAGTAGCAGCATTTTAACAGCTGTTCCATGACCTTTGGAGTGATAGACCTTGGGTTGGAGCCGGTGCAGGCATCGCCTACGGCCAGTTCGGCAACCTTTGGAAGCTTATCCATAAATTCCTTCTCATCGATAATTCCGCCCTCATAATCCTTTATGCAGGCCGGGATGTCCAGTGCCTTGTTCATCTCTAAGAGACGGGCAATAAGGGCATCGGTCAGTTCCTCCTCTGTTGTGCCGGGAAGGTTGATAAATTTAGCGATTTTTGCATATCTGGCGGCGGCCTCAGGTTCTTTGGAGTTGAATTTTATAACCTTGGGAAGGTACATTGCATTAGCACAACCGTGAACAATGTGACCGCCGGAATATGCAGCACCTGTCTTATGTGCCATGGAGTGTACGATTCCAAGCAAAGCATTGGAGAACGCCATTCCGGCCAGACACTGTGCATCGTGCATCTTATCACGGGCTTCCATATCCCCGTTATAAGAAGGTATCAGATACTCGTTAATCATCTCGATGGCATGGAGTGCTAACGGGTCCGTATACTCGCAGTGAAGGGTTGAGACATAAGCCTCGATTGCATGGGTCATGGCATCCATTCCTGTGTGCGCGGTCAGCTTCCCTGGCATGGTCTCAGCCAGGGCCGGGTCCACGATAGCCACATCAGGTGTGATGTTGAAGTCGGCCAGGGGATATTTGATGCCTTTCTTATAATCAGTAATAACGGAAAATGCGGTAACCTCAGTTGCTGTTCCTGATGTGGAGGAAATCGCACAGAATTTAGCCTTGGTACGCAGGGTGGGGAAGCTGAATGGTGTAATCAGGTCCTCAAAGGATGTGTCGGGATATTCGTAGAATGCCCACATTGCCTTTGCCGCGTCAATGGGAGAACCGCCGCCCACAGCCACAATCCAGTCAGGCTCAAATTCCTGCATGGCAGCAGCGCCTTTCAGAACTGTATCCACAGATGGATCAGGCTCAACGCCTTCAAATAATTTAACTTCCATGCCGGCTTCCTTCAGGTAATCAACTACCTTGTCCAGAAAACCAAACCGTTTCATGGAGCCGCCGCCCACAACAACAATGGCTTTTTTGCCGTTCAGGGTCTTAAGGGCTTCCAGTGCATCTTTTCCATGGTACAAATCTCTTGGCAGTGTAAATCTCATGATAATACCTCCCAGTATATGTAAAATGTCGTTTTGGTGTGTTATTTCTTTAACGATTATATCTTAACACCATTGGTCTGGAATGGGTAGGTATGAAAAAGGAATACCGGTATTCCTTTTCCGGCATCTCCCTGAAGGAATTATAAAATTATTGGAAACTCGGGGGAAATGCTATCCGGTATGTGAAACTTATGGTATACTTCTCTAAAATGACTGAGAAAGGGGTATACCGGATGAATTTTTTCATGGGTAAGAAGTTCGTGGGACCTGGAGGCGGTAAAAAAGACCAGGGACCGGAAGTAGTATTTGACAACGGGGAAGAAAGCAATAAGAGGATGAAGCGGATGCTCCGTCCCATAAAGATAGCCATTGTGGTGGCTGTTTTGGCCATTGCTGCCTTTGATTCTTTCTATACCCTGTCAGAGAACGAGATGGCAGTGCTGACCACCTTTGGCCGTCCAAGCAGCGTCACTACCTCAGGGCCCAAGTTCAAGGTGCCTTTCATACAGAAGGTACATAAGATGTCCAAGGAAATCAAGGGCATGCCCATTGGATATGACCCGGATTACAATGCACAAAATCATGCTGACAGCGAGAACAATCCGATAACGGTTACGTCTGAGTCAGAGATGATAACCAAGGATTTTAACTTTGTGAATGTGGATTTTTACATCGAGTACCAGATTGTGGACCCCATTAAGGCGTATATCCACAGCGACACGGCCATTCCTATTTTAAAGAACCTGGCCCAGTCCTATATAAGGGATACGGTGGGATCCTACAGCGTGGACGAGGTTATCACCACCGGCAAATCCGAGATTCAGGCAAAGGTGAAGGCACTGCTGTCTGAGCGCCTGGAGCAGGAGGACATCGGCCTGGGCATTAACAATGTGACCATCCAGGACGCGCAGCCGCCTACCGATGCAGTGAACAATGCGTTCAAGGCAGTGGAGGATGCAAAACAGGGTATGGACACCAAAATCAACGAGGCCAGGAAGTACCAGTCCGAGCAGCTTCCGGCAGCCAATGCAAAGGCCGACAAGGCAGCCAGGAATGCGGAAGCCTACCGCCAGCAGAGAATCAGCGAGGCGGAGGGGCAGGTATCCAGGTTCAACGATATGTACCAGGAATATGCAAAGTATCCTCTTATTACAAAGAAGAGGATGTTCTACGAGACCATGGAGGACATTCTGCCGGAGCTCAAGGTCATCATAAACGGCTCAGACGGGACTCAGACCATGCTTCCGCTGGACTCCTTTGTCACCGGGACCCAGAGCAGCACCGGTTCCCAGACTGGTTCCTACAGCAGCCAGTCCGGCGCCTATGACGTGGATGAAATGAATGGGGACAATGACCAGAACGGAGGCGGACAGTAATGAAGACATTGACTAAATTTATGAGAAATATGGGAATACTTGTTATCGTGCTCCTGGCTGTCACCATTTTCAATCCGCTGGTGGTCACAAAATCCAATGAGTACTCCCTGATTATCCAGTTCGGAAAGGTGGTCCGGGTGGAGAATTCGGCGGGTCCATCCCTCAGGGTTCCCTTCCTGCAGTCCGTGCAGAAGATACCTAAGTATAAGATGATTTCCGACCTGTACCCAAGCGATGTCACCACAAAGGATAAAAAGGTAATGACTGTTGACTCCTTTGTCATATGGGATATCAACGATCCGGTGAAATATCTGGCGTCCCTAAACGCCAGCAAGGAAAAGGCGGAGGTCAGACTGGGGAACGTGGTATATAACTCCATCAAAAACGTACTTTCCTCCACCAACCAGGTGGATATCATATCAGGCCGTGACGGGAACCTGGCTAAGACCATCACGGAGAACATCGGTGATGCCATGGATTCCTACGGCATTCACATCTACGCGGTGGAGACAAAGAAGCTGGACCTTCCCGACTCCAACAAGGAATCCGTGTACCAGAGAATGATATCCGAGCGAAACAACATTGCCGCCCAGTATACGGCTGACGGCGATTACCAGTCATCCCTGATTAAGAATGAGACTGATAAGACGGTGAAGGAGACCATAGCCAAGGCCAATGCGGAGGCAGAGAAAATCAAGGCGGAGGGCGAGGCCAGATACATGCAGATATTAAGCGACGCCTACAATGACGAGGCAAAGGCCGACTTCTATAATTATGTGCGCTCCCTGGATGCCCTGAAGGCTTCCATGAGAGGGGATAATAAGACTGTTATACTGAACGAGGACAGTGAGCTGGCGAGGATTCTCTCCGGATCATGGTAGAATGGGACACTGTCCTGTCTAAAGATACGGTTCCATATAAAGACGCTGTTTCATAGATACTACACTATGTAAATAGGTACAAACGGGATCTTAACGCAAAGCATAAGCCCGTCAGCCGCTGTAATTGAGGGGCTGACGGGCTTATGAAATTTATATGGCCGGTCAATCAGAGAGACGGCTTACCATCCGTGAGAGGCACCGGAGAAATTCCTCCTCTTCCTTGGAAAAGCGGTAGCCGCTTCTGTAAATCAGCAGGTCCTTGTGGATGTTCCCGGGATAACTGCATGTCTTTTGAATCAGGCCTGAGGAGGTGAGACAGCCGTAGGGCACAGGCGAAGTCCACATATAGGCACCGGGCAGCTGGCGCAGCAGCTCAAACTGGCTTCCCCTGTCATAGATGGAAACGGTTTTCTTGGAGTTGCCTCCGGTGGCAGAGGCATCCTGGGCCTCAAAGGTAAAGGAGGGGTTCTGGATGTCGCCCTGGACGATTTCAATGTAATCGGTAAAATCCAGGTAAGTCAGATTGTCCCCGGAGGCCAGGGGATGGCCGGAGGACATAAGGACATTGCAGGAAAATTGCCACAGCTCCTTCCACTCCAGGTTCTCATCCTGGAGAAGCTTCATATAATAAGATTCATAAAGGGCCTGACAGCGTATGATGCCCACGTCGAAGGTCTTGCCCGACACGCCGCGGATAATGTCCCTGGAATTGGTTTCCATGTAATGAACATTGACAGAGGGACAGCTGTCCATATTTTTAAGAAATTCAGAGAAGGCATAGGAAATATAGGTGGCTCTGGGAACGCACAGATTCACCTCCAGTGCTTTTTCGCTGTTCTTTACGCACAGGGCCTCGATCTGTTCCTCCTGCACCAGGATTGCCTTTGCATAGCGCAGGAATTCCTCCCCCTTTTTGGTGGGAACCATCCCGCGGCTGGTCCTGTCGAAGATGTCGCATCCCAGGTCCCGTTCCAGCTCACGGATGATTTTGCTCAGATGGGGCTGATTCATATAAAAATTCTGAGCCGCCTTTGTGATGGACCCAGTTTTTTCTACTTCTACCGCATATTTCAAATAAGAGAGATTCATAGTACAACTCCTGGATGATTTGTGTTATAATGTCCACGAAGCCCGTGACCGGGACAGAGGGCAGTGCAGAAAATGCATTCTATCCACCTACCAGTATATACTACGAAATCACATTTGAAAAGCTAAAATAACAGGGGGACAAGATGGATAAACTTGACTATAAGATACTGAACATCCTAAAAGAGAACGGAAGGGAAACAGCCTCAGACATCAGCAAAGCCATTCATTTGTCTGTATCAGCCGTACTGGACCGCATCAAGAAGATGGAAGAGTCCGGCATAATCAAGGGCTATACGGTAAGAGTGGATGCCAAGGCTCTGGGGAACGATGTCACAGCCCTGATGGAAATCAGCCTGGAGCATCCCAGATTCCATGACTCCTTCACGGAGGTTATCATGGACCACCCTAACATCCTGGACTGCTACTATCTGACCGGAGATTATGACTTTGTGCTGAAGATATCCTGCGCCTCCTCTGATGAGCTGGAGCGCATCCACCGCACCATCAAGAGCATACCCGGTGTATCTGCCACCAGGACCCATTTCGTGCTGAAGGAAATCAAAAACATGTATTCCGCCATACCGGAAGAAGAGAAGAGGCGGTTTTAACAGCATGTTCCAATGAGAACTTTATTAAAAAGGAGATTACATATATGAAAACGCTTGGTTATTATAATGGAAAGTACGGCGAACTGGAGAATATGAGCGTTCCCATGAATGACAGGGTATGTTGGTTTGGAGACGGCGTATATGACGCAGGTCCCTGCCGCAATTACAAGATTTTTGCAATTGACGAGCATGTTGACCGCTTCTTCAACAGCGCCGGCCTTATCAGGATTCAGGTGCCATGCACAAAGGCAGAGCTGAAGGCGCTGCTTCGGGACCTGGTAAATAAGATGGACACCGGAGATCTGTTCATTTACTTCCAGGTAACCAGGGGGACCGCTGTCAGGACCCATGAATTTCCGGAGAATGTACCGGCAAATCTCTGGGTTATGTTAAAGCCCATGGGAACACCGGACCTGTATAAGAAGATTCGTCTGCTCACCCAGGAGGACACCCGTTTCCTCCACTGCAACATCAAAACCCTGAATCTGCTGCCCAGCGTCATGGCTGCCCAGAAAGCAAAGGAAGCAGGATGCCAGGAAGCAGTGTTCCACAGAGGCGGCCGTGTGACGGAATGTGCCCATAGCAACTGCCATATCTTAAAGGACGGAATTCTCTACACGGCTCCTGCCGACAACCTGATTCTTCCGGGTATTGCAAGGGCCCATCTGATTCGCGTTTGTAAGAAACTGGAAATTCCGGTAAGCGAAACTCCGTATACCCTGAAGGAGATGATGGATGCGGACGAGGTTCTGGTGACATCCTCCACCAAACTGTGCGTGGCTGCCAGTGAGATTGACGGCACTCCGGTGGGAGGCAGGGCGCCTGAGACACTTAAGAACATTCTGGACGCTGTGATGGATGAGTACATGGAAGAGACCAAAGCCTAATGCGGCTGCCTTGACTTTTACAGGGCCGGGTGCTAGAATGTAAGGCATGAAAAATATAGGATTAAAGACAATAATAACAGCAGGTTTGATTATCATGTGCACGGCTTGGCTGGCAGGATGCAGCAAGAAAGTTGCGGATCCTGTCACCAGGTCGTCTTTTTTGTTGAACACATTTGTCACCGTTACCTTATATGATACAGAGGACCAGACCATTCTGGACGGCTGCATGACATTGTGTTCCGACTATGAGAAGCTGCTCAGCAAGACCCTGGAGGGCAGCGAGATTTATAAACTGAACCACCGCAGGCCGGGTGAGAGGACCGTCACCGTATCGGAGAAAACAGCCCAGGTACTGGCGGAGGGGCTGGAGTACTGCCGCATGTCCCGGGGGGCCTTTGATATAACCATAGAGCCTTTGAGCTCCCTGTGGGATTTTACGGGCAAGACGCCCCATGTGCCGCCCAGGGAAGAGATTGAGGCGGATCTGAAAAAGGTGGGATATGAAAATGTAATCCTGGATGGCAGGCAGATCACCTTCCTCAATGACGAGACAACCATTGACCTGGGAGCCATAGCCAAGGGCTTTATAGCGGACCAGATGAAGGCATACCTGGAAGATAAGGGAGTGGAAAGCGCGGTCATCAACCTGGGCGGAAATGTGCTCTGCGTGGGAGAACGGCCGGACGGCACTCCTTTTAAGATAGGGCTTCAGAGGCCGTATGCCACCCATACAGAGACTGTGGCCGCACTGAAAATTGACGGCATGTCCGTGGTTTCCTCCGGCGTGTACGAGAGGCATTTTGTGGAGGACGGCGTCAACTATCATCATATACTGGATCCTTCTACCGGGTATCCATATGAAAATGGGCTGACCCAGGTATCCATCATTTCACCCAGGTCAGTGGACGGGGATGGACTGAGCACCACCTGCTTTGCCCTGGGACTGGAAGAGGGGACCAGGCTCATAGAGTCAATGGACCAAATCTACGGCATTTTTCTTACGGAAGACGGGGAACTCCATTACACCAGGGGGGCCGAGGATTTCCTGTACAGATAATGGTTTTTTCTTTACAATTCCATGATGCTACCATATAATAGAAGGGATTATTGCTCCAGGGCTTGTGCGCGCGCACTCTGGAACAGGGCAGGAGCAGAAGATGTTACGTAAAATATGGGAAAAATGTGTTAACTATGAGACGATAAGCTACATTATATGCGGGTTTCTCACCACGGCAGTCGATTTTGCGGTATACGCCCTGCTGAGGAAGATTGAGATAGGCGTAGGCCTGTCCCAGGCCATGTCATGGCTGGCGGCTGTGCTGTTTGCCTATGTGGTGAACAAGCTTATTGTGTTCCGCAATTATAATCTGAGGCCTTCCTATCTTGTGAAGGAGGTGGGAGCATTTGTGGCGGCCCGGACGTTCTCAGGAGCCGTTACCTGGGTGCTCATGGTGGTCATGGTAAAATTAGGCGGTGACAGGGGAATGCTGTATGAGCTGTTCTGCAAATTCACATCCTCTGTAATCAACATGGTACTGAACTATATTTTCAGCAAACTCTGGATATTCAAGAATAAGCCTGAATAGAGAAAGGTGACTGTGATGGAACGTGAAGAGATAGAACGGGTTGAACGGGAGCTTGACGCAATCCTGAAGCTTGTGCAGCCGGAACCGACCATACAGGATAAAGCCCGGGAGGAAGCGCTTTCAAAGGAGCCGGTTTCCGGCGGGGAGAAGATGACATCAGAGGAATATGATCCGGAAGAGGATGCGTCGGATAATTATGCAGCAGATAATTATGAAGCGGATGGTTATGCGGCGGATGGATATGCAGCAGATAATTATGCAGCGGACAGTTATGCATTAGATAAGTACACATCAGACGAATATACATCAGAGGAAGACGAATACGGAATGGAAGAAGAGAATGAGACTGCCGGACAGGACAGGCAGCAGTACGATAAGAGAGAAACAGGGATGTTACGGACAGGAAACAGGCGCGGCCTTCGGCTGTTAAAGCCTTCGGACGGTCTGGTGGCAGCATTTTTTGTCCCCGTGGTGGCCATGATTATCATATTTGCCCAGAGAGGTATCTTTCCATTTGGGGAAGAATGCTTTCTCAGGACGGATATGTACCATCAGTATGCCCCGTTTTTTTCAGAGTTCCAGTATAAGCTGACCCATGGGGGAAGCCTGCTCTACAGCTGGGATATCGGCATGGGGGTGAATTTTTCAGCGCTCTATGCCTATTATCTGGCCAGCCCGGTGAACTGGCTTCTGATACTATGCCCGAAAAAGTTCATCATTGAGTTCATGACCATCCTCATTGTTCTCAAGACAGGACTGTCCGGTCTCAGCCTTTCGTGGTATCTGAAGAAACATTTTGGAGTTAATAATTTCGGCGTGGGTTTTTTCGGTATTTTTTATGCCCTAAGCGGTTATATGGCTGCCTACAGCTGGAACATCATGTGGCTGGACTGCATCATGCTGTTTCCGATAATTCTTCTGGGACTGGAGCAGCTGGTGAAGGAGAAGAGGGGGACGCTTTACTGTATCACCCTGGGCCTCTCTATCCTTTCCAATTACTATATTTCCATCATGATTTGCATTTTCATGGTTATTTATGTGATTGCCCAGATGATACTCAATCCGCCAAAGAGCTTTGGAGCGTTTATGGGAACAGGGCTGCGCTTTGCCTTTTATTCCCTTCTGGCAGGCGGTCTTGCCGCGGTGGTGCTTTTGCCGGAAATTTATGCGCTGCAGGTAACCGCGTCAGGGGATTTTGATTTTCCTAAGACATTTTCCTCCTATTTTTCCATCTTTGATATGATTGCCCGTCATATAGGAAATGTGGGAACCGAGATAGGGCTGGACCACTGGCCGAATATATACTGCGGTGCGGCGGTGCTCATGTTCTTCCTTTTATATCTGGGAAGCAGGAAGATTACCTTCAGGGAAAAGGCGGTGTACTGCACCATGCTGATTCTGTTTTTTGCCAGTTTTTCCGTGAATGTGCTGAATTTCATCTGGCATGGATTCCACTATCCCAACAGTCTTCCATGCCGCCAGTCCTTCATTTATATTGCGCTGATGCTGTTCATGTGTTACCATGCCTACATTCATCTGGAGGATACGTCCTGGAAATCGGTATGTCTGGCGTTTTGGGGAGCTGTTTCCTTTGTGCTGCTGGCAGAGAAGCTGGTGAATAATCCGGAACAATACCATTTCTCCGTGTTCTATGTGGCGCTCCTGTTCATTGCCGTATATGGAGGTCTGATTTACCTGTACCACAAGGGAAAATGGAGTCTGGATGCCATTCTTCTCACTGCCTTGGCCGTGATTGCCATTGAGGCTGCCGTGAATACTGCGGTGACCAGCATCCCTACCACCAGCAGGACCGCCTACGTGAAAGATAACCAGGATGTGGAGGAGTTGGTGTGGAATATTAAGTCAGATACCTTCTATCGTGTGGAAAAGACAGACAGAAAGACAAAGAATGACGGCGCCTGGATGAATTTCCCGTCCGTATCCCTGTTTTCATCCACAGCCAATGCCTCGCTGTCGGATTTCTTCCGCAAAATGGGGTGTGAGAGCTCCACCAATGCCTACAGCATTGCAGGAAGCACCCCTCTGGTGGACAGCCTGCTGTCCGTGCGGTACGGCATATATGGGGACCAGCAGCCTGCCGATGGACTCAGAGATTTGTCCGCAAGAAAAGGGAGCATGTGGCTGTACGAGAATAAATTTACCCTGCCCGTGGCATTCATGCTGCCATCGGATGTGGAGGGTAACTGGATAATGGATTCCGGGAACCCGGCCCATGTCCAAAACGATCTCTGCGATGTGCTGGATACTGAGCATGTGCTGCTGCCCAACGAAAGCGTTACAGAGGGCAGGAAACTTACATTTACAGCCGAAGAGACCGGAGATTACTACGTGTATGTGACCAATAAGAAGGTGAAGGAGGTCACGGCTGTAATCGGAGAGCAGACAGAGAGCTTTGATAATGTGGACCGGGGCTACTTCATGGAGCTGGGCCGCATCAATAAGGATGTGGAGGTGCGCCTGGAGGCAGGGGATGACGGCAGCCCGACTCTGCAGGCAGAGGTGTGGCGTTTTAACCCTCAGGCCCTGGAGGCTGTTTATGGGAAAATGAACCGGAATCCCATGGTGCTGTCCAGGTGGACGGATACGGAGCTGTCAGGCAGCATTACAGCGGATACGGCAGGCGTTATGTATACCAGCATTCCCTATGATAAGGGATGGACTATCCTGGTGGACGGCAAGGCCGCGGCGTCGCGGAAGATGTTTGACACGTTTCTGGCAGTGGATATCAGCGAAGGGACCCACCGAATCAGTTTTTCCTATGAACCGGAAGGACTTGGGACCGGGGCGTGGATTACCGGAGTCAGCGCGGCTGTCCTGGGAGTCACTGTGCTGGCCGGAATCAGCCGGAGGAAGAAAAAGGACCGTGCGGTAAGCGGATACAGCATAAGAAAGAACCACAAAGAGAACAAAAAGAGTCAGAAAAAAGAGAGCGGCAGCAAACAGGAAAACAGGACAAAAGAAAATGAGAAATAAGGAGATAAGAGCCATGAAATTATGGGGTGGACGTTTTACGAAAGAAACCAATCAGCTGGTACACAATTTTAACGAATCCCTTTCCTTTGACCAGAAATTCTACCGTCAGGACATCAGGGGCAGCATTGCCCATGTGAAGATGCTGGCAAAGCAGGGAATCCTTACAGAACAGGACAGAGATGATATTATCCGCGGATTGGAAAGCATTCTGGAAGATCTGGATAATGGCAAATTGACTATATCATCCGATTCCGGATATGAGGATATCCATTCCTTTGTGGAGGGAACCTTGACTGAGCGGATTGGAGAGGCGGGAAAACGCCTTCACACAGGACGCAGCCGTAATGATCAGGTAGCCCTGGACATGAAGCTCTATACCAGGGATGAGATTGACGCCATCGAAGCGCTGGTGAAGGAACTGCTGGAAGAGCTGCTGGCAGTTATGGAGAAGAATACGGACACCTTCATGCCTGGCTTCACCCATCTTCAGAAGGCCCAGCCAATTACCCTGGCCCATCATATGGGGGCTTACTTCGAGATGTTCTCCAGGGACCGCTCCCGTCTTAAGGATATACGCAGGCGCATGAATTACTGTCCCCTGGGCTCAGGGGCTCTGGCAGGCACCACTTACCCTCTGGACCGGGAATACACGGCAGAGCTTCTGGGATTTGACGGACCAACCCTTAATTCCATGGATTCAGTGGCTGACAGGGATTACCTGATTGAACTTCTCAGCGCTCTGTCCACTATCTCCATGCACCTGTCCAGGTTCTGCGAGGAAATCATAATATGGAATACCAACGAGTACCGTTTTGTGGAGATTGATGATTCCTACAGCACAGGAAGTTCCATCATGCCTCAGAAAAAGAACCCGGACATCGCAGAGCTGATACGCGGCAAAAGCGGGCGCGTATACGGCGCCCTGGTGTCCATGCTGACCACCATGAAGGGGATACCTCTGGCTTACAACAAGGATATGCAGGAAGATAAGGAGCTTACCTTTGACGCCATTGACACGGTAAAGGGATGTCTGGCTCTGTTCACAGGCATGATTTCCTCTATGAGCTTTCGGAAGGAGGTAATGGAGGCCAGTGCAAAGAACGGCTTTACCAATGCCACGGATGCGGCGGATTATCTGGTGAACAAGGGAGTGCCTTTCAGGGATGCCCACGGCATCGTGGGACAGCTGGTACTTGCGTGCATCAGCAAGGGAATTGCCCTGGATGATCTCAGCCTGGAAGAGTACAAGGCCATCAGTCCGGTGTTTGAGGAGGACGTATATGAGGCCATCAGCATGAAGACCTGCGTGGAGAAGCGCCTTACCATAGGAGCCCCCGGACAGGAGGCTATGAAAAAAGTCATTGGGATATATAAAAAACAGCTGGGAATGGATGATGCCCAGTAATATGATATGAGATTTTATCTCACATAAAATCCCTCTTGACGGAAAAATCTCTTGATTATATAATATTTACAGCAAAAGAGTTGTAAATACAACGGAAAGAAGGGCGAATATGGAGGAATGGCTGCCTCTTGTGAAAAAATCTCCGCTATTTTACGGCATTAATGATGACGAGCTCTATACTCTGTTAAAATGCTGTGCCTCGGAGCAGGTGCTTTATGAGGACGGGGAATACATCTTCCGCATGGGAGAATCCGTCAATACGGTGCTGGTTCTGCTGAGGGGAAAGGCATGTGTCATCCAGGAGAATTTCTGGGGACATCAGGAACACATATATCATATAAAGGAAGGGGAGCTCTTTGGCCAATCCTATTCCTGCGCCAGGACCCCGGTGCTGCCGGTGAGCGTGGTGGCAGAGGGAGGATGCGAGGCCCTGTTCCTCAATTACCAGCGTATGATTACATTTTGTCCCCTGGCCTGTGATTTCCATACCAGATTCATACACAACATGCTGCGTCTGGTGTCGGAGCATAATGTGAAGCTGGAAAATAAGCTGGAGCATGTGTGCCGCAGGACCACCAGGGAAAAGCTTTTATCCTATCTGTCAGAGCAGGCCATGGCAAAAGGGGGAAGAGATTTTGACATACCCCATAACCGCCAGGAGCTGGCTGAGTATCTCTGTGTGGACCGGAGCGCCATGTCCAGCGAGCTGAGTAAGATGCGGGCTGAGGGGATACTGGATTTTCAGAAGAACCACTTTGTGCTTCATGACAGAGATACGGGGGAGCGCGGGGAAGGGGCTTAAGGGCAATCCATATATCAGAACAGGTATTTATTAAAAAAGGGAGACAACAGGCAGGCATGCAGTGTTGTTTCCCTTTCATAATTTGACACAACCTCATATATGACTCACATTACTTTGGGTAGGCAGCATTCAGGCAACGCACTGCCGCCTCTTTGGATATCAGGTTTACAGCTCTGGAATCATCCTTTCTGGTATAGTAGCCGGTTCCATCCTCGGTGAGACTTCCAATCAACAATGTCAGGCCGCCATTCGTATCTCCGCTTTCATAGGTCCAGGAAAGAGTCATAGTTGGATCAGACAGGCCATAGCTGCTTAATTCTTCATCGCTGGCTTTATATGATACGCAGGACTGGAATGACAAACCGCTTATGGTATCCGCCAGATTATTAAGAGCGCCATTGTCATCCAGGCGGTTGGACTCGTCCGCCGCAGAATCCTTGTACCAGGCTATATTGCCCGCGTCATCCACGGCCTTTTTACAGAACCGGCTGGTCTGCCCGTTCCTGGAAACAGTGATTTCCCGGATGTCGGCGCCCGCCACATGGGGAAGGGATTCTGTCTCGACAAAATCGTAAAGACCCTTGGCAGCTGTCTCGGTCAGGTAACTGCCGATCGTATAAATCTGGCTGTCCCCTTCCATGGCTGCGTAGTACTGGGCAGGGGGCTGGGAACCGTCCGAGCCCGCACCCCCGGTACCGGGAACCTGGCTTCCCAGCAGTATGGTATGGGAGGAACCGTCAGGGGAAACGGTATCAAACCGCACGGAAGGGTTATCCAGGCCATATGCTTCCGGAGAATCCGCGCCTTTTAACTTCCGTTCTGCTTTTAAGTGGGACAGGGTATCCGCCAGGGTAGTCAGTGGATATTGACGGATAGGGCAGTCCTTATCCCCTTTATAGTACCAGGTGCCGCCTTCCAGGGTAAAAGACAGACTTTTGTCATCCTTTGTCCAGGACAGGGAAGATAGCTCCGGAAGGTCAGTCATATATACAGAGTCGTTTTCCGGAGACAGAGCCTGTGCTTTGGCATTCCTCCCCTGCTGCCAGGTGATGGCTCCATAGGCAGCGCAGAGAAGGATCAGGGCTCCCAGAGCGGGAACCATTGGCCGTATATGTTTCTTCATGTCAAACCTCCTCGTTATGAGCATTTAGTGACCGTATTATGGTCACTTACGTGCGATACATGCCAGTATGTTTTAAAGCTTCCGGCGCTTCAGCCAGATTACAAAGCCTGCAGCCAGGAAAATGACCGGAATCACAATAATGAACAGCGCGCTCCACAGTCCGGCGGATGTTACCATATTATAGGTAATATCCAGGCTTTTGCCGGGGATGGACAGGGGCGTTACTCCGGGCAGTCCATTGGTCGCGGCGTTCATGAACAAAGTCAGGTTGGTGATGCTGGGGAAACGTGACAGAATGGAATCATCAATCATGCTTGGCGCCGTGATAACGGTAAGCATGGAGGATGTGCCCTCTTCCTCGTTTACAGTTTCCGTGGCCACAGCTCCCAGCACATAGGCCCCCTGCGTCTTCTCCTGTGTGAGAGGGTCCGCCAGAAACGCGGAATCAGAGGTGGTAAGGAAGGGCTGGACCGTAATGTGCTCCGATGGATTTTCCTGTATGGTCATTCCGGCGGGCTGGACCAGAAGGGCTGCCGCGGAGGAGTCGATTCCTGAGAGAAGGCTGCTGGCAAAGTCGTAATCCGGAATAACATTAAAGGGATTATTGTTGTAGAAATGCTGGGGAGCCGGGTCAGCCACAAATCCATTTTTCAGGTCCATTCCGTACTGGGAAATGAAATCGGTCAGATTGGCCAGGGTATCCTGGGTACAGCCTGCAAGGAGCAGCATGCGGCCGCCGTTTTTCAGGTAATCAGTCAGCATTTCTTTTTCATCCGCGGAGATATCCCTGGCAGGGGCATTCATGATGAGAAGACTGCAGTCCTGGGGAATGGCTCCCTGGGTGAGCAGATTCAGTTCGGTTACATTCATGCCGGATTTATCCATGGCATCTGCTGCGGCTGATGCGAGGGCAGCTTCGCCGTGTCCGGTCAGAGTATATACAGCAGCAGCCGTATCGCTTGTGACATAGCGGATGGCGCTGGTAATCTGTCCTTCGCCGTCAAAGGCTGTTTCCTTGATTTGCCCGTACTGGTAGTAAACCATGGGGTCAAACTGGATTATATCGTCAAATGAAATGGTAGTCTTTTTTCCGGTGGACTCACAGGATACAATCAGGTTGCCGGGTTCTGTGTCCAGTAAGGCAAGTACGTCCGGGTGAAGCACTGGGTCATTGGCTTCCACCGAAATATGCGGAGAAAGGTCTTTATACAGCTCTACAAAGGATGGTATCCTCTCATCCACGGAGTTGGGATCAGCTACGATGTGTATGGTAACGTCTCTGTCCAGCTGTGCGAGAATGTCCCGGGTTGTATCACCCAGGGTAAGAATTTTGCTGGAACTTAAGTCGTGTTTCAGGTATTTGGCAGGAAGCTTTCCCACTATCAGGTTGAGTACAATGACAGCTGCAATGACCACAAGGGTGAACAGTGCCATATAGCTGCCTTTTTTAAATTTTCTGGTCATATGATTCAACTCCATCTTCTTTTCTCGATTGACTGAACAGTCAGGAACAGCAATATACCGGCCACACTCAGATAATAGACAAGACCGTTGACATCCAGCATATGGCTGCTGACAATGCCGTCAAATACGTCTGTCAGGACGATTTTTCCCAGAAGTCCGGTCAGGGCCCGTTCAAACATGCTCTGCTTCACCAAAAAGATTCCTATAAGGACTGCTGCCCCGGCTGCTTCCAGTCCGAGGGAAAAGGGAATATGGCCGGTCAGCCGGTATATGATAAAACAAACAAGGGTCCACAGAATGAGAAAACCGGCCAGCGAACCTGCTGCGGTAACCGGTATAAAGTTTAAAAGCCCTGGCCAGAGGATGCTGAGCAGCAGTATGCCGAAGGTCCCTGCAGCGGCTATGAGCTGGCTTTCCGTGAGGGAAGAGATGAAAAGCCCAATGGCAATGTAGACACATCCCAAAAGGAAGAAGGCCAGTATGGATGCATAGTCCTCTGTCAGATAGGCGGTCCCGGCGCTTCGGATGATGAGGGGGCAAAGGCAGGCGATGGACATGGGGACGGCGAAAACAGTGACCATGGAAAGAAATTTTCCCATGACAATACCCCATACGGATACGGGGGAGGTCAGCAGCAGCTGGTCGGTCCGTGCCCTGTGTTCGTCCGACATGCTCCGCATGGTCAGAATCGGCACCGCAATCATAAGTATCATCAGGATGGAATTAAGTGTATAGGAAAAATAGGGGTAACCGTTAATCATATTGTAGACCATGAAATAAATGCCCATGAACATGGTCATGAAAGCAATAAAAACATAGCCTGTCATGGAGCAGAAATAGGATTTCAGCTCCCGCTTATAGATAGCTCTCATTGGGAATCCTCCTCCTTTGATTGGTCTGTGGGGTCTGTGCCACCGCTGTCCTCCCGGGATTTTGGGGAGTCCTCTGTCAGCTCCAGAAATATTTCCTCAAGGGATGCCTTGGAGGGAGCCATGGACAGGATGGGAAGGCGGTGATTGGCTAAGGCGTAAAAAATGGTTTCGCGGATATCTGTTTCCCGGTCGGGAGACTCGGCGCTGTCTGAATCAATGGTATCTCCGCCCCCGCCAAACTGCAGATTCGCAACACAGGTGCCATCCTCGCTGCCAGCCTCCATACGCTCTATGGACAGTCCATGAATTTCCTCCAGCACAGGCCTCAGTGCCTCCGCACTGCCTTTTACCGTCAGCTCCAGGCCTGCGGCGCCTTTTAACCGCTGTTCCAGGTTTTCAGGAGTATCGCTGGCAATCAGCTTTCCGTGGGCAATGATCATGATATGGTCGCAAACAGCACTTACCTCGGACAGGATGTGGGAACTCAGGATGACGGTGTGTTGTTTGCCCAGACCTCTTATCATATCCCGTATCTCAATGATTTGTTTGGGGTCCAGTCCAACGGTAGGCTCATCCAGGATGATGACAGAGGGCTTTCCCAAAACGGCCTGGGCCATGCCCACCCGCTGCCGGTAGCCCTTGGACAGGTTTCGGATCAGCCGTTTCCTGACATCCGTGATTTTAACCAGGTCCATGACCTCCTGTATGGCGTCCATACGCCCTGGTTTCGGCAGTTTTTTAATACAGGCCGCAAACTCCAGGTATTCGTCCACGGTCATGTCCATATACAGAGGCGGAATCTCCGGCAGATACCCGATGCGTTTTTTTGCGGCTTCCGGCTCCTCCAGTATGTCGTGGCCGTCTATGATGACCTGGCCCTCTGTGGCGCCCAGATAACCGGTCATGATGTTCATGGTAGTGGACTTCCCGGCTCCGTTAGGGCCCAGGAAACCGTATATCTGGCCGTCTTCCACCCGGAAACTTAAATGGTCCACTGCCAGATGGCCGCCGTAATCTTTCACAAGATTTTTAACTTCAATCACTGAATGTGTCCTCCTGTCAGTTTTTTATAATATACTCACTAAACAGTTTTAAAATTAAAATGTGATGAAAATGTGTTTAAATTATAATCTTTTTATAACAATTGTTTTTAAATTTGCATAATAACGCAGAGAACCGCAAAATGTTGCACTGATTTTTGCGAGAAAAAGTATTGCCCTGTATGGATGGAATTGGTATAATAAAGGGCAGTTGGTAAAAAAATAACATCTATGATGCGTGGGCCCCTTTGGGGGCACCGGAATGGAGGGAACTATGAATCAGATTGATACCATGTCAGTCAATGCAATCCGCGTTCTGGCAGCAGATGCTGTACAGAAAGCCAAATCAGGCCACCCAGGACTTCCTTTGGGAGCCGCAGCCATGTCCTTTGAGCTGTGGGCAAAACATATGAACCATAATCCTAAGAATCCAGGATGGGAGAACAGGGATCGTTTCATTCTTTCAGGAGGCCATGGCTCCACACTGCTGTATTCCCTGCTTCATCTTTTCGGCTACGGCCTTACAAAAGAGGATATGATGAATTTCCGTCAGATGGATTCCCTGACACCGGGACATCCGGAGTATGGCCATACAGTAGGCGTTGAGGCCACCACAGGCCCGCTGGGCGCAGGCATGGGCATGGCAGTTGGCATGGCCATGGCAGAGTCCCATCTGGCTGCTGTGTTCAACAAGGACGGATATCCTGTTGTTGATCATTTTACCTACGTGCTGGGCGGCGACGGCTGTATGATGGAGGGCATTTCCTCTGAGGCATTCTCACTGGCAGGCACCCTGGGACTTGGCAAGCTTATTGTATTTTATGATTCCAACCGTATTTCCATCGAGGGAAGCACGGATATCGCATTTACAGAGGACGTACAGAAGCGCATGGAAGCCTTCGGATTCCAGCTGATTACCGTTGAGGACGGAAATGATCTGGATGCCATCGGCAAGGCAATCGAGGAGGCAAAGGCAGATACCACACGTCCATCCTTCATCACCGTAAAGACCCAGATTGGCTACGGCTGCCCCGCAAAGCAGGGCAAGGCCAGCGCTCACGGCGAGCCTCTGGGGGATGACAATGTAAAAGCCATGAAGGAATTCCTGAACTGGCCGTCCATGGAGCCTTTCTATGTACCGGATGAGGTATATGCCAATTATAAGGCATACGCTGAGAGAGGCGCTGAGACAGAGGAAAAATGGAACGCATTATTTGCGGAATACTGCGGGAAATATCCGGAGATGAAGGAATTATGGGATAAATTCTATAATCCGAATCTGGCTAATGATGTTTATGACAGTGAAGACTACTGGGCATTTGAGGACAAGCCGGATGCTACCAGGAGCCTGTCCGGCAAGCAGCTTCAGAAGCTTAAGAACCTGATGCCGAACCTGATTGGAGGAGCGGCAGACCTGGCTCCGTCCACCAAGACCTACATGGCTGACATGGGCGATTTCTCCAAGGATAACTATGCCGGACGCAACCTGCATTTCGGTGTCCGCGAGCTGGCCATGTCCGCTATTGGAAATGGTCTCATGCTTCACGGCGGCCTGCGGGCATTCGTGTCCACCTTCTTTGTGTTCAGCGATTATACAAAGCCAATGGCAAGGCTGTCCGCTCTTATGGGCGTGCCCCTTACCTATGTATTTACCCATGACAGCATCGGCGTGGGAGAGGACGGACCTACCCATGAGCCCATCGAGCAGCTGGCCATGCTGCGCGCCATGCCTAACTTCCATGTATACCGCCCGGCGGATGCCACGGAGACAGCTGCTGCATGGTACAGCGCCGTATCTTCCAAAAAGACTCCTACGGCCCTGGTACTCACAAGACAGAACCTGCCGCAGCTGGCCGGATCCAGCAAGGAGGCATTAAAGGGAGCCTACATCCTGGAGGATTCCGCGAAGGAAGTTCCGGATGCCATCATCATTGCCACTGGTTCCGAGGTGGAGCTGGCAGTAGGTGCAAAGGCCGAACTGGCAAAAGAGGGTGTGGATGTGCGCGTCGTCAGCATGCCGAGCATGGACGTGTTCGAGGAGCAGCCTGAGGATTACAAGGAGAAGGTCCTTCCAAAGGCAGTGCGTAAGAGAGTGGCAGTAGAGGCGCTGGGCGATTTCGGATGGGGCAGGTATGTGGGCCTTGACGGAACCACCGTCACCATGAAGGGATTTGGCGCCAGTGCGCCGGCAGGACAGCTCTTTAAGAAATTCGGATTTACGGTTGAGAACGTTGTGGCAGCCGTGAAGTCACTTTAGACATAATACAAAGTGCATTGGAAGTTTAAACCGGCCCCATAGAATTTGATCACTGCCGGCACGAGATACCCGTGCTGCTTTCAGACCCGTTCAGCGCTTCCGGTAAGGATGTGGCGGCATTTTCCTGCCGTACAGGCTCTGTCATACTGATTGGCATTTACAGCCGGGATTCCTTCCGGTCCCTCTATGATTCCACCACCTTCGGGGACAATGCATCCTATATGATTACCACTGATTCAGGGCTGATTCTCTCACGCGCCCATGTGAACAGGGAACAGGGGGAGACCCTTAATCTGTTTACATATATCAGCGGCAGCGACCGTCAGGCGGTCCTGGACCTTAAGAGCCGGATTCGGAAGGGGAAGTGTGCCAGCGGAAGCATGAAGCTGCATTTTATCCGCCCTGATGCCCAAAAGGATATTGTGCTGTCCCTTAACGCTTATCTGATTGCGGAACAGGACATAACCTGACCGATGCGGTGAGAGCAGACCAGTCCAGTGTGTTCGGCGGCATGGTGATTCCCTCCGGTTTCACCTGTACCATTACCTATGAACCGGTGGAGGGAAACGCATATGGAGGAAAGGTGGAAATCAGTGACGTTCGTCTGCCAAACGGAGAGCCGGTGGACCCTGAAGCCTGGTATACGGTGAGGGCACGGACTATGAACTAAATATGGCAAAGGCATAGAGAAATGCCCTGGAGATGGAAAATCCGTATCTCCGGGGCATTTTTTAAAAGCGTATTATACTCATGCATCACTGCTTATGTATCATTTATCATTTGCTATATAATGTTACTCATTATTTACCGTCTTGGTTCCCGTCCTCTTTACTGTCCCTTCCTGGCAGATTCCACCTCAGCCATCTTCATGGCCCTTACCTTAAGGGGCAGTCCGAACAGGGTGATGAAGCCGTCTGCGTCATGATGGTCGTACAGGTCGCCTGTGGTGAAGGAAGCCAGGGACTCGCTGTATAAGGAATATGGGGATGTGGTTCCGGCCTTGATGATATTGCCCTTGTACAGTTTGAATTTCACTTCGCCTGTCACATATTCCTGGGTGGACTCAACAAATGCCTGGACAGCCTCGCGCAGAGGGGTAAACCACTTGCCCTCATATACAATCTGGGCCAACTTATCAGCCATGGTCTTTTTGGTCTCCATGGTGGCGCGGTCTAATACCAGCTCCTCTAACTGCTGATGGGCTTCCATGAGAATGGTTCCGCCTGGTGTCTCATACACGCCGCGTGACTTCATGCCTACCACACGGTTTTCCACGATGTCCACAATGCCGATGCCGTGTTTTCCGCCCAGCTCATTTAACTTGCGGATAATATCGGAAACCTTCATCTTCTGTCCGTTTACGCTGGTGGGAACGCCTTTTTCAAAGGTCATGGTCACATACTCGCCCTCGTCTGGTGCCTTTTCAGGAGTCACGCCAAGTACAAGCAGGTGCTCATAGTTGGGCTCCTGTGACGGATCTTCTAACTCCAGTCCCTCGTGGCTGATGTGCCATAAGTTCCTGTCACGGCTGTAGCTGCTGTCTGCGGAGAAGGGAAGGTCAATGCCGTGCTGCTTGCAGTATTCAATCTCATCCTCGCGGGACTGCATGGTCCATACATCGGTCATACGCCAGGGAGCGATGATTTTGATATCCGGGGCCAGGGCCTTGATGCCCAGTTCAAAACGAATCTGGTCATTGCCCTTGCCGGTAGCGCCGTGGCAGATGGCTGAGGCGCCTTCTTTACGTGCAATCTCAACCAGTCTCTTGGCAATGGCAGGACGGGCCATGGAGGTGCCTAAGAGGTATTTATTTTCATATACTGCATTTGCCTTTACACAGGGCATGATGTAATTGTCGCAGAAATCATCCACTAAATCTTCAATATATAATTTGGAAGCACCGGATAATTTGGCTCTCTCGTCCAGGCCGTCTAATTCGCTGCCCTGGCCGCAGTCGATGCAGCAGCAGATGACTTCATAGCCAAAATGCTCCTTTAACCACGGAATGATTGCGGTGGTATCCAGTCCGCCGGAATAAGCTAAAACTACTTTTTCTTTCATATTAATATCCTCCTGAGATTGCTGTACTGTTTGAACTTTCATAAATATACAACATTATGTGATAAAATGCAAGCGTTAAATAAAATTTTTTAAAATATGTTGCATATTATGCATTTGTAATGTATAATTATGAAATCCGAAGGATGACCAGGAAATAGGGTCCGTGGAAATGCTTCTTTTCATTTAAAGAAAAACTGACTATAATGAAGGCAGCAGCCAATATTTATAAATATAAGGAGATACGGATATGATTAAGGCAGGTATTATCGGTTCCACAGGATATGCGGGAGGAGAGCTGGCAAGGCTCCTGCTCCAGAGGGATGACATAGAGATTAAATGGTATGGTTCCAGAAGCTACATAGACCAGAAATATGCATCTATCTACCACAACATGTTCCGAATCGTGGACGACGCGTGTATGGATGATAATATGAAGGAGCTGGCAGACCAGGTGGACGTGGTGTTCACCGCAACCCCTCAGGGCCTGTGCGCATCCCTGGTGGACGAGGACGTATTGTCTAAGGTAAAGGTCATTGATTTAAGCGCTGATTTCCGTATTAAGGATGTGTCTGTTTATGAGAAATGGTATAAGCTGCCCCATGCATCCCCCCGGTTCATCGGTGAAGCCGTGTACGGGCTGCCCGAAATCAACCGGGAAAAGGTGAAGAGGGCCAGGCTCATTGCCAATCCGGGATGTTTCCCCACCTGCTCCTTTCTGTCCACGTATCCCCTGGTAAAGGAAGGGCTCATTGACCCTAATACCATCATCATTGATGCCAAGTCCGGCACATCCGGCGCAGGCAGGGGAAGCAAGGTGGACAGTCTGTACTGTGAGGTCAATGAGAACATTAAGGCTTACGGAGTGGCCTCCCACAGACATACGCCGGAGATAGAGGAGCAGCTGTCCTGCGCGGCAGGAAAGCCGGTAACCATCAGCTTCACCCCTCATCTGGTGCCAATGAACCGGGGAATCCTGGTGACGGCCTATGCATCCCTTACAAAGAAAGTGTCCTACGAGGAGGTAAAGGCTGTATACGACAAGTATTATAGGGACGAATATTTTGTGCGCGTCCTGGAAAAGGATGTGGTGCCCCAGACCCGGTGGGTGGAGGGCAGCAATTTTGCAGATGTGAATTTCAAGATAGACACCAGAACCAACCGGGTGGTGATGATGGGAGCCATTGACAACATGGTCAAGGGAGCAGCAGGCCAGGCCATCCAGAACATGAACCTGATGTTCGGACTGCCGGAGAATACGGGGCTGAAGCAGATTCCTATTTTCCCCTGATGGTTCAGGGTATTGGTTCAGATATACCCTTAAAAGGATAAAAGAGGGAAAAAGAAAGGAAACATGAGCTCATGGCAGGTACGATGGATATCCTTATCCGCGAAATGACAATAGCGGATTACGACCAGGTTTACGGCCTGTGGACAGAAATCAAAGGCTTTGGAATCAGAAGCATTGACGATTCATGGGAGGGAGTGGAGCGGTTCCTCAGGAGGAATCCCACTACCAGCGTGGTGGCTGTCCAGAACGGTCATATAATAGGAAACATCCTCTGCGGCCATGACGGCAGGACCGGCTGCTTTTATCACGTGTGCGTGGCGCCGGGATACAGGAAACACGGCATCGGATACCGTATGGTGCGCTTTGCCATGGAGGCCCTGCAGAAAGAAGGCGTCAGCAAAATCAGTCTGATTGCGTTTAAGGAGAATGAGGTGGGAAATGCGTTCTGGCAGGGAATCGGATGGAGGGAGCGGGAGGATGTGAATACATACGAATTCATACTGAATGAGGAAAACATCACCCGGTTTGTACGGTAAAATGAAAGGTTGGTGCACCGTGGCAAAGGCCGGTGCATCTCCATATGACATAAAGGTATGGAAATGAATGGAGGAACGAGAGATATGGATGAGTCAGGAAAGGGAATCAAAATCATAACCGGCGGCGTCACGGCTGCCAAGGGCTTTAAGGCTGCTTCCACGGCAGCCGGAATCAAGTATAAGGACCGTCAAGACATGGCCATGATTTACAGCCAGGAGCCCTGCAGGTCAGCCGGCACCTTCACCACCAATGTGGTGAAGGCAGCCCCCGTAAAATGGGATAAGAACCAGGTGACAAACGGAGTGCCTGCCCGGGCGGTGGTTATAAACGCGGGAATTGCCAATGCCTGTACCGGAGAGGAAGGCATGGGATACTGCGGGCAGACAGCGGGGGCAGCGGCCCAGGCACTGGGAATTCCCGCTGAAAGCGTTCTGGTGGCATCCACAGGCGTCATCGGCATGCAGCTTCCCATGGACAGGATTACGGCAGGGGTCAAGGCTATGGCTCCTCTGCTGGATGAAAGCCTGGAGAGCGGCACCGGCGCATCCAGGGCTATTATGACCACGGATACAAAGAACAAGGAGGTGGCTGTCCAATTTGAGCTGGGAGGAAACACTGTGACCATGGGCGGCATGTGCAAGGGTTCCGGCATGATTCATCCCAATATGTGCACCATGCTGAGCTTTGTGACCACGGATGCGGCTATAAGCAAGGAGCTGCTCCAGGAAGCCCTCAGCCAGGATATCCGGGATACATACAACATGATTTCAGTGGATGGGGACACATCCACCAATGACACAGTCCTCCTTCTGGCAAACGGCCTGGCCGGCAATCAGGAAATCACAGAGAAGGGTGAGGATTACCATACCTTTTGCCGGGCCTTAAAGATTGTAAATGAAACATTGGCAAAAAAAATGGCAGGCGACGGCGAGGGCTGCACCGCGCTGTTTGAGGTGAAGATAGTGGGGGCAGAGACAAAGGAACAGGCCAGGGTTCTGGCCAAGTCGGTCATCTGTTCCAGCCTTACCAAGGCAGCCATCTTCGGCCACGACGCCAACTGGGGAAGGATACTCTGTGCCATGGGTTACTCCGGGGCGCAGTTCGATCCGGAAAAGGTGGACCTGTATTTTGAGAGCGCAGCAGGAAAGATGCAGATCATTAAGGACGGCGTGGCCGTGGACTACAGCGAGGAACAGGCCACCCGGATTCTGTCAGAGCCTGCGGTGACGGCTGTGGCTGACATCAAGATGGGGGATGCCAAGGCCACTGCGTGGGGCTGCGACCTGACCTTTGACTATGTAAAGATTAATGCGGATTACCGTTCATAATATGAGCGCTAAGTGCTCATAACGAGAGGAGTGGGAAGATGAATTTGGAACCGATGCAGAAGGCGGCCGTGCTCATTGAGGCACTGCCCTATATCCAGCGTTTTAACAGGAAAATCGTGGTGGTGAAATACGGCGGAAGCGCCATGGTGGATGAGGAGTTAAAGAAAAAGGTCATTCAGGATGTGGTGCTCCTTAAGCTGGTAGGCTTTAAGCCCATCATTGTGCACGGAGGCGGGAAGGAGATCAGCCGCTGGGTTGGCAAGGTGGGGATGGAGGCCCGGTTTAAGAACGGACTCAGAGTTACGGATGAACCCACCATGGAGATTGCCGAGATGGTCCTTAATAAAGTGAATAAGAGCCTGGTACAGCTGGTCAGTGAGCTGGGCATCAATGCGGTGGGAATCAGCGGCAAGGACGGCATGATGCTTAAATGCCATAAGAAATACGCCGGCGGCGAGGACATCGGGTTTGTGGGAGATGTGGAGGAGGTGAATCCCAAAATCATATATGATTTGCTGGAAAAGGATTTTCTGCCCATCATCTGCCCCATTGGTTTTGACGAGGACTTCCTGAGCTATAACATCAATGCGGATGACGCGGCCTGCGCCATTGCCACGGCGGTGGAGGCAGAAAAGCTGGCCTTCCTCACGGATGTGGAGGGCGTTTATAAGGACTACGAGGATAAGTCCTCCCTCATATCCGAGATGACGGTGGAGGAGGCCCAGAACTTTGTGGACAGCGGAATGCTGGGAGGCGGCATGCTTCCCAAGCTTCAGAACTGCATTAACGCCATAAAGAACGGCGTATCCAGGGTACATATCCTGGACGGACGCATTCCGCATTGCCTGCTGCTGGAAATCTTTACTGACAAGGGTATTGGAACCGCTATCTATAATTCCGAAGAAGACGAGAGGTATTATCATGGCTGAGAAACAGTTGATGGAACGGGCGGAACAGGCCCTTTATAAGGTGTATAACCGTTTCCCTGTGGTATTTGACCATGGGGAGGGAGTGAAGCTCTACGATACAGAGGGAAATGAGTATCTGGATTTTGGCGCGGGCATTGCGGTCATGGCGCTGGGCTATGGGGATGAGGAGTATACAAAGGCCGTGGAGGACCAGCTTCACAAGCTGACCCATATCTCCAATCTGTTCTACAATCAGCCCTCCATTGAGGCGGGCGAGAAGCTGCTTAAGGCATCCCATATGGATAAGGTGTTCTTTACCAACAGCGGCACCGAGGCCATTGAGGGCGCTCTTAAGATTGCAAAGCGCTTTCACTATAATAAACTTCACGAGACCATGGGAGACGGCTGCTGCGGCTGTGAGGACACGGAGCCGGACATGACCGGGGAAATCATTGCCATGAATCATTCCTTTCATGGAAGGAGCCTGGGCGCCCTGTCCGTCACAGGCAATGCCCATTACCAGGAGCCCTTTAAGCCCCTTGTACCGGGAATCCGCTTCGCTGATTTCAACGACCTGGACAGTGTGAAGAAGCTGATTAACAGCAGGACATGTGCGGTAATCATGGAGACCATCCAGGGAGAGGGAGGTATCTATCCTGCCACGGAGGAATTCTTAAAAGGAGTCAGGGCCCTGTGCGATGAGCACGACCTGCTCCTTATACTGGATGAAATCCAGTGCGGGATGGGCCGTTCCGGGGAAATGTTTGCCTGGCAGCATTACGGTGTGAAGCCGGACGTGATGACAGTGGCCAAGGCGCTGGGAAACGGGCTTCCCATAGGTGCATTCCTGGCATGCGGCAAGGCGGCCGGTGCCATGGTTCCGGGCGACCACGGCACCACCTATGGCGGCAATCCACTGGTGACGGCGGGAGCCAGCGCAGTGTTTGATATTTTTGAGAAACGCCGTATCACGGACCATGTAAAGGAGATTGGCGCCTATCTCTACGAGAAGCTGGAGGCGCTGTCAAAGGAATTGGACTGCGTCAGGGGACACCGTGGAATGGGATTGATTCAGGGGCTGGAGTTCTCTGTACCGGCAGGACCTATTGTGTCAAAGGCGCTGCTGGAACAGAGGCTGGTGTTAATCAGCGCCGGGACCAATATTATCCGTTTTGTTCCGCCTCTGGTGATTGAAAAGGCGGATGTGGATGAGATGATGAAACGCCTTAGAACGTGTCTGAAAATTGCTTTCTGACAGCGTAAGGAATAGGTTTAAGGTAAGAATAAGCCATAGGGCAAAGGAAGATGGCACGCCAAAGGCGGCAGGAAATACCTGTGATACAGGGTCCTGCCGCCTTTTTATATGGTTTGCCCGGTTCCTTAAGCAAATCTTTCGTTTTCATTTATGAAATGTTATGAAAATACTAGATGAAATATTTATGGCAAACCTATATAATAGCCTTATTAAATGAACAACAATAGCGCGAGTGTTTATTTTTGTTGTATAAGTATACCATATGTGATATAATTGTATTAATATAAATAATACACTATCCGCTGGTATTAAGGAGGGAGTCATGGGAACAGAGAAAAAAGCCGGTGATTCAGAGGAAATCCAGGTTTTGGAAGGCATTTCAGAGTCAGAGGAGATTGACCGCCGCGTGGAGGAGCTGATGGCTCCGGAAGAGGATGGAAACGGAAAGAAAAAGAAAAAAAGCATAAGACCGGACACCGGACACCGTACGCCGGAGGGAGGATTCCACCCTGTCCGGCGCTTTAAGGGATTCAGCCGGAAACGTAAGATAATCACGGTCCTGCTACTGGCGGCAGTGGTTTTGTTTGGATTCTCCCGCATGTCAGGAGGAAAAAAGGATATGGGAATCCCTGTTGCCGTGATGCCTCTGGCAAAACAGGACGTTCAGGAAAAGCTCACGGTAAGCGGTCCTGTATCAGGAACAGACAGCGTGGACGTGGTGTCCAATATTCACGCGGAAATCACCGCCATGAATGTGAAGGAAGGCGATACCGTGACAAAGGGACAGGTACTGGCCGTGGTGGACAGCACGGACCTGGAGCGGGAAGTGCAGATTGCCCAGAACGCCTACGACCTGGCGGTGGCTAATAAGCAGGAAAAGGATAAGGAAGCAGCTCTTGGATACGAAAAGGCAGTCCAGGATTTCCAGAAGGCCAGCCTGGATCACAGCAGGAACAGCCAGCTCTTTGCCACCGGCGACATTTCCCAGATGGAACTGGAAACCAGCGCCAATGCCCTGAATGATGCCAGAAGGCAGATGGAAGGCTACACGGTTGAGAACGGAAGAGGTGTTGCGGATTCATCCTACGGCATTCAGATACAGAATGCGGCCTTTGATTTGGAGAAGAAAAGGGAAGAACTGGATAATACCCAGATAAGGAGCACCATTGACGGCACCGTGGTCCGTGTCAATTCCAAGGTGGGTCAGTTTGCGGATAAGGTGGAGGATGATAAACCCATTCTCAGCATTGAGAACCTGGAGCAGCTGGAGCTGGAAATCAAGGTGAGCGAGTTTTCCATCGGCAAGGTAAAGGTAGGACAGATGGCGACCATCACAGCGGATATCCTGGGCGGTGAGACCGCGGAAGGAGAAGTCATAAAGATATCGCCCACAGGCGAGGAAAAGGGCGGCGGTTCCACGGAGAGGGTCATCCCCACTACCATACGGGTGGACGGCGGGAGCTCGAAGCTTATTGCGGGAATCACGGCAAAAGCAGAACTGTTAATCAGGGAGGCAAAGGATGTTTTCGTAGTTCCCACATCGGCGCTTTTTGACGACGGGGAAGTGACATACATAGCCATTGTGCAGGATATGAAGGTGAAACGCATACCTGTGACCATGGGCGTGGACGGAGATGTGGTGGTGGAGGTCATTCCCGCTGACGGCACTGTGCTGGAGGAGGGAATGCAGGTCATCACCAATCCGGGCCCTCATCTGGCTGACGGTGCTGCCGTGCTGATCACCCAGTAGCAGGAGGCGCTGTATGAATAAGTGGATGAAGTTTTTGCACAGGGACAGCAGAATGCAGGAAGATGTCCATGACGGCCCCCTGATTAAGCTGGAGAATCTGGTCAAGATATATGATACCGGAGCCATCAAGGTACTGGGACTTAAAAAGATAAACCTTACCATCGAAAGAGGAGAGTTTGTGGCCATTATGGGACACTCCGGTTCCGGAAAGTCCACCCTGATGAATATACTTGGGTGCCTGGACCGGCCCACCCTGGGCCACTATTACCTGGACGGCATTGACGTGGCGGACATGACGCCGGACCAGCTCTCCGATATCAGAAACCGGAAAATCGGGTTTGTATTCCAGTCCTTTAACCTGATATCCAGGACATCGGCCCTTAAGAATGTGGAGCTGCCCATGACCTATGCCAGGGTGCCAAAGGCCAAACGGGCGGTCAGGGCCCGGCTGCTTTTGGAGCGGGTAGGGCTGGGAGCCAGAAAGGAACATATGCCCAATGAGCTCTCCGGTGGCCAGAGGCAGAGGGTTGCCATAGCCAGGGCCCTGGCCAATGAACCGCCGTTGATTCTGGCAGACGAGCCCACAGGAAACCTGGATACCGCCTCCTCAGTGGAAATCATGGAGCTGTTTACAAAGCTTCACCAGGAAGGGGCCACCGTGGTGCTGGTTACCCATGAGGAGGATATAGCGGCCTTTGCCCACCGCGTTATTCGGTTCAGCGACGGACAGATACAGAGTGACAAGCTGAATGTGGCCCGGGTGGTTTCAGGGAATGGAAAGGGAGGAGAGCAGGATGCTGATTGAAAACATGAAGATGGCGTTTTCAGCCATCCGGTCCAATAAGATGCGCTCCGCCCTGACCATGCTGGGAATCATAATCGGCATTGGTTCCGTCATAGCCATCGTGTCCATCGGAGATACCATGCGGGGACTTTTCTCGGATTTGTACAAGGACGTGGGTATTACCCAGGCATATGTTTCCATTGGTTACTGGGTGGATGATGTGCGGCAGAGCGATTACTTTAACCTGGACGAGATGGAGCGGGCCAGGGAGGCGTTTAAGGACCAGGTGGCTTATATAGACAGCAGCGCCTTTACCAGCAGTGATGCAGAGTATAAGCGGACTAAGATTAAATTTGATTATCAGGGAATTGATTACAATTACCAGGACGTCCAGCCGGTGAATGTGGTGTACGGCCGTTATCTCAACGAGGGAGACATCCTGGGAAGAAGGAAGAATGTGGTCATGGATACCAAGAGCGCCCAGATGCTGTTCGGCACTGAGAATGCGGTTGGACGGTCTTTCAGGACCACCTTATATGGCTCTACCGACGACTTTACGGTGGTGGGAGTGTACCGCAAGGAGACTAACGCCCTCCAGGCCCTGATGATGGGCGGCAGCAATGACAAGGGTTCGGCATTCATGCCTTACACCCTGCTGACCTGGCCCAATGATAATTTTTACCAGCTCCATGTGTACGCAAAGGAAGATGTGAACCTGGACCAGTTCTTCAGCCAGTTCAAGGCATATGCTGCCAAGATGCACGGCAGGCAGCCGGAGGATATGTACATGTACACGGCCATGCAGGAAATGACCTCGGTGGACAGCATGATGGGAAACCTGTCCATGGCAGTGGGCGGTATCGCGGCCATTTCACTGCTGGTAGGCGGCATCGGCATCATGAATATCATGCTGGTGTCCGTGACGGAGCGCACCAGGGAAATCGGCATCAGGAAAGCCCTGGGCGCAAGGACCAGAGATGTGCTGATTCAGTTTTTAACGGAGTCAGCCATATTGTCAGCCTGCGGCGGCATTATCGGAGTCATACTGGGAGTGGGAACCGTATCCCTGGGGGGATTCCTGCTGGGATTTGCGGTGGTCATAAAACCGGGGGTCATCATAGTTGCGGTGTCATTCTCGGCAGTGGTGGGTATCTTCTTTGGACTGTATCCGGCTTCCAAGGCAGCCCAGGCAGACCCCATAGACGCGCTGCGTTACGAATAGACGGTCAAGAAGCATCGACGAGAAAATCATAAATCGGGACAGGAGGAAGGCAAGTGAGACGGATGAACGGTACATGGAAGAGAGCAGGAGCCATTGGATTGGCCCTGATGCTGGCCCCGGCCCAGGGTATGCTGCGGCCGGTGACTGCGTGGGCCAGCCCGGAATTTGCCTATTCTGCGGAAAAATGGGCGGCGTTGAGGGATGATGTGCTGGAATACGGGGAGCTGGCTGACCTGATCCATGAATACAATGCCACGGTCATCAATAACCGTCTGGAATACGATGAATACAGAGGCAAGGACCACGATGAAATGAAGAATGCCTACCAGGACATTGCTGACAGGCTTTACGATTCCAGCGACAAGATGATGGATTCCGTCAATGAGGACCAGCCGGGATACGCGGGGACAGCGGTGGGGGCCATAAGCGCCCGTCTTCAGGCTGAACAGAACCAGGAGCTGGCTGATTCCCAGAATGAGGACGGACGGGTAAAGAAACTGGAGTACGACAGACAGGAGGCCGTCCTTGTAAAGGATGCCCAGACAAAGATGATATCCTACTGGCAGAAAGCCAAGGCGCGTCCTGCCCTGGAAGAAGATGTGAACCAGGCCAGGTCAAAGTATGAAGCCATGGCAGTGAAAGCCGGCCAGGGCATGGCCACTCAGGCTGAGCTGCTTGGGGCCCGGGAAAAGATGGAGGCAGCCCAGGCAGCCCTGGAGACCAACGGCAGGGAACGGGACGGACTTCGCAGAGAGCTCTGCGTCATGACCGGATGGGATCACGATGCCCGGCCGGATATCAGGGAAGTGCCGGTGCCGGACGCCGGGGAGATGGATCAGATTGACCTGGAGCTGGATAAGGAAAGGGCCCTAGAGCAGAACTTTACCCAGACAGCCAATGAGCGCCGTCTAACCTTTACAGGCAACGGGTCCCAGTGGGATGTGATGAATCAGAAGGTGGAGACAGGCCGCAGGCAGATTGCGGCGGATGTGGAAGCCAAGTATAAGCTTTTGGAGCAGGCCAGGGCTGATTATGAACAGGCCGCGGGCGAGTTTGAGCTGGCCCGTACCGGGGCTCAGACAGCCGAGCGCAAATACAGCCTGGGCATGATTTCCAAAAATGAATATACACAGCAGCAGGGAACCATGGTCTCCAGCCAGTCCGCATGCGACACAGCGGGCCTGAAATACAGGCAGGCCCTGGAGGATTACAGATGGGCGGTCAATGGCCTTGCACAGACAGAGGGGGCATAGGATATGGTGAAAAAATGTTTACTGCTCTGCATCGGCATCCTCTTTGCCTGCCAGCATCCTCTGGAGGTCCATGCAGACGCAATGCCCGACGTCATTCGCTATGAGGAACTGGAGACTCTGGTGAAAGCCTACAGCCCCCAGATACAGATGGAACAGGCGCAGTATGACAGCCGCCTGGCACGGTATGAAAATGCCAGAGAGGAAATCATGGAAACCAGACGGCTTCTCAGGGAGGAGGCCGAGGATCTGGAGAAGGACGGCGACAAAGACAGTGCCAGCCAGTACCGGGCCCAGGCCAAGACACTGGAGGATGCGGCCAAGGATATGGATAAGCAGATACGGTCGGCCCAGGGCAGCCAGGCATCCATGTCCCTTCGCAGGATGGAGGATACCGTGCTCTGGACCGCCCAGAATCTCATGGGCACCTATAATACCCTTAAAGCGGAACAGGAGGCTGCTCTGGCTCAGGCAGAGTGGAAACAGAGCCAGTATGAGAAGCTGCTGCGCCAGGTCCAGACAGGAAGCGCTTCTGCCGCCCAGGCGGACCAGGCGGGAAAGGAAGCCGATGGGGCTGCCGCCAGGGCAAAGGCTGCCCGGGACGAGATGGAACGGGTGAAGAAGGAATTACTCATTCTAACCGGATATCCGGAAGGATCCCAGACGGAAATCGGTCCCATGCCCGCGCCCCGGCCGGAGCGTGTCCGTGAGATGGGAGGCAGCGTCGACAAATGGCGGGCACTGGGAAACAATTATTCCCTGAGGGAACAAAGGAGCGGGGGAGCCAGCTCCAATAAAGAACTTCATGCCCGCCAGCGTGATATCCGCCAGAGCGAGGAGGCAATGTACGGTCAGCTGGATACCCTGTATCAGGATGTCCTGGCCAGCCAGACTCTCTGGACCAGCGCCTTAACGTCCATGGAATCACAGGAAGCCGCGTTTCAGGCCGCGTCCAACAAGCTGGCCCTGGGAATGCTGTCGCGCCAGGAATATCTGGAGGCAAAAGCGGCCTACATGGACGCCGCTGCTGCCAAAGAAAGGGCAGACGCAGGTTTCCAGCAGGCCATGGATACATATGACTGGGCTCTGAAAGGTTTCATGACATAATCATTCATTATTTGTTTCATCCCTTACCGCTTCATCATCCGGTACCCCACTCCCACGTGGGTCTGGATGTACTGGGGCTGTGAGGGATTTTTTTCAATCTTTTTGCGCAGGGAGGCCATAAAGACACGGAGGGAGGCCACGTCTCCTTCCCAGGCAGCGCCCCATATCTCCCGGGTTATATAGGAGTGGGTCAGGACCTTTCCCACGTTGTGGGCCAGGAGACAGAGGAGCTTGTATTCATAAGGGGTCAGGTGCAGTTCTTCCCCGTCCAGGCAGGCGCATCCCGCCGCATAGTCAATGGTGAGCCCGCCGTTGGTAAACAGGGAGGACTGGACTTCCTCCAGGGACTGCATATAGCGCAACCGCCTCTGGGTGGAGCGGAGTCTGGCCAGAAGCTCATCCACGGAAAAAGGCTTGGTCAGATAGTCGTCCGCCCCGGCGTCCAGGGCGGCTATCTTATCGTTGTCCTCGCTTCTGGCGCTGATGACAATCATGGGGGTATTGGTCCAGGAACGGACTTTGAGAATCACGTCCACTCCGTCCATGTCCGGAAGCCCCAGGTCCAGCAAGATGATGTCAGGCCGCTGGGAAGCAGCGGACAGGATACCCTGTTCTCCCTTATCCGCCCATGTATAATGGTAATCGTGCATCTCCAGGGTAGTGGCGATGAGATTTTTCACTGCTTTGTCATCCTCTATAATCAGGATGGATGGCTTATTCATGTAAGGATACCTCCTTGGCTGGTAATGTAAGCCGGAAAATACTTCCGGCAGGTTTGTTGTCCAAAACTTCGATGGTGCCCCTGTGGGCGCTCAGTATTGCCCTGCAAAGGGGCAGCCCCAGTCCCATGCCCCGCTTTCCGTCCGCGGATTTATGACCGGTGGTATAGAACATTTCAAAAATCTTTTCCTTGGACTCATCGGGGATTCCGGGTCCGTTGTCGCTGACATCAATGACAGCAGAGGAGCCCTCCTGGCGGCTGTTTACCATAATGGTGGAGCCTTCCGGCGTGTACTTCACCGCATTGTCCACCAGGTTGGTTATGACCTGCATGATCAGCCTGGCATCCATGTCAGCCAGGATATAGTCACCTATCTGATTCACTTTGATGGTGTGGTGTTCATGACGCCGGTTAATATGGCGCATGGCCTCATCTATGACTTCCTCCAGCAGTTCGGTTTCCATGTGCAGATGGACGCCCTGCCCTTCCATACGGGTGATGGACAGAAGGTTTTCCACCAGATTGATAAGCCACATGGAATCATCGTATATATCCCTGTATATCCGGTTCCTGTGTTCGGCTGTCAGGCTCCCTCCATCGCTCATCAGGACGCCTGCATTGCCGGATATGCTGGTGAGAGGGGTGCGCAGGTCATGGGAGATGGAGCGCAGCAAATTGCTTCTGAGCTGTTCAGCCCGGGCCATGGCAGCCTCCTCCTCCCGCTTTCTGGATATATATTCTTTTTCCAGCGCCATGGAACACTGGGCTATGATTGCTACTGCAAGGCTGTTTTCAAAGTCGCCGGGAGGTGTATTGCCCACAAGGATTCCCATGACGCCATAGACAGCACCGGAGCTTTGAAGGGGCAGGAAATGGTAAGCCGCCGCGGGAAACACTTCTGTGGCAGCCCCTGTTTCCTTTCCTTCCCGGAAGCATTTCCGGGCAGCAGTCAGTTCCTCCAGGGTATCCGGGGACGGGCCCCGCCCTGTTGCGGGGGACGAGTACTCACGGAAACAAAGAGGGGACTTAAGGCCGGCACCATCCTGTTCAAAGCAGGTAATGTCCCTTTTGAGCAGCTTGTTCAGCTGTCTGGCGGTACAGGAAAGGATGTCCGCCGGGGCAGCGGCCTTTTGGAGCATCTGGCTGGTGTCCAGGATGACGCCGGAGCGGTAGGCGTCCTGTTGGGAAAGCCGCGCCTTTTCTTTCATCTGTACGGTGTAGGAGCTGGTGAATACGGCTGCCAGGAACGTAATCAGAAGGGTAAGCTGGGTGCCTGCGTCCTCTGCCTTCAGAACGAACATGGGCTCTGTGAATATGTAGTTGAACAGCAGTACGCTGGCCAGGGATGCGCTGATGCTGTACCAGCGGCTGGCCGTGACTGCCGCCACCACCAGGACTCCCAGAATATATACGGTAATGATATTGGCCTGGGACAGGCCAATGGTTTCTAACAGGAATCCAACGGCAGTGGCTGCGGCCAGAACTGCCATGGTCTTTAGGGTGTCAAGGATTCGGGTACGGGCCATGGAATGAAAAACCTCCTTCATTGTTTACCTGGACAGTATATCATATCTTTGAGTTAAATGACTGTATCTTTATAGAATATTTACATAATCTTTATACCGGAGACGGTTCCGTTATACCTGCTTTATGCCCTTAGTGGTAAGCTTGAAGGCACTGGGAGGTGATTATATGAAGTATCTGGAAAGGCAGTCTCCTGCCAGAATCATTGCCATTGGTTTTCTGGCCGTCATCCTTACAGGTTTTTCTTTGCTGATGCTGCCGGTGTGTGTGAAGCCGGGAGTCAGGCTTCATTATGTGGACGCGCTGTTTACATCCACCAGCGCTGTGTGTGTTACCGGCCTCATTGCCGTGGACACGGCCGATACCTATACGGCCCTGGGCCAGACCGTGGTGGCCCTTCTGATTCAGATTGGCGGACTGGGTGTACCATCAAAGGAGCTGCCTGCAATGAGGAGCCCCACGCCTTCCATTACCGGATTCCCCAGGAGGCATTTTACAAGGCAGCCATTGTGACGGCTCTGTCGGCCCTGGTGGTGTGTCTGGGAACATTTTTCATGTGTATCCTGGAGCCGGCTGTTCCCTTTGAGGATATTTTGTTTGAAATCACTTCGGCTTTCGGAATCGTGGGTCTGTCTACCGGCATTACGCCGGGGCTCAGCTCCCTCAGCAAGCTTCTGGAGGTGCTGGTAATGTATATCGGCAGACTGGGGCCGTTGACCATCGTGACGATTTGGGTATTCAAACCCACTAAATCCGTATCCTATGCGGAGGGAAGCATTTCCATCGGATAGGATAGGAGTATTGATATGGCTGTAAACACATTTTAAATGGATAGAGGAGGTTTTTTATATGGTACGAAAACAGACAGAGGCAATGTCTTATGGAATCATAGGTCTGGGAAGGTTTGGAAGCGCACTGGCCGCAACCCTGGCCGAGGCGGATAAAGAGCTTATGGTGTTGGACAGAAGTGAGGAAAAAATCAGGCAGGCCAGAAACTATACGGAACATGCGTATGTGGTAAAGGATTTGCAGAAGGAGACGCTGCGGGAGACGGGAATACAAAACTGTGATGTGGTAGTGGTCTGTATCGGTGACAAGGTGGATGTAAGCATTCTAACCACCCTCAATGTAATCAATCTGGGCGTGCCCCAGGTGGTGGCCAAGGCCAACAGTCCGGAACAGGGCGAGATTCTGGAGAAAATCGGGGCCCAGGTGGTGTATCCTGAGAGGGATATGGCAGTCCGCCTGGCCAGAAGGCTTATCTCAAAGCGCATATTCAATCTCTTTGAGCCGGACCAGAACGTGGATATATCTGAAATAAAAACCACCAGAAAGCTTACAGGCCAGTCTGTCAGGGACGCCCAGCTGAGGAACCGGTACGGCATTAACATAATCGCCATCACCAGAGGCAGATGGCTGACCACAGATGTCAGCCCGGATTATGTGTTTCAGGATGAGGATACGGTGCTTGTGATTGGGGAGAGGGAGAAGATCAAGCGTCTGGCGGACGATTTGGTGCGGTGATGAGAAATTCCGGTTGAGAGCTCTGCGTCAAATCACATCGTTGTATTTTTAAAAGAATATTGGTTTCGCACAAAGAAAAGGGAAGGATTTCATATATCTGCCAATTATTTTATACAAAATGTAGAAAATGCACAAAAAATACGAGATATATTGACACAGAGTTGTCTATTGTGATAGACTCAAGGTGTCAGAAGATGACGCAATTGAATAGAAGTATAAGTATTCAAAACTTATATATGCTCAAGATAGGTTGAGCGTTTCTACCAACTACCGTAATAGTTGACTATAAGTTTTCACATCAGGTACTGCCCGGGGCGCCGGAGACAGGCTGATGTGGAGCCTTAGGAACAGCGGTGGTTTTTTTGTTTGCAAAAAATGCAGATGGACGCCCGGGCCCGCCGCTGTACGGGTGAATACAAGGGTGCGCCGGTCAACGGCGTATCACGGAAAAGGAGGAGCATATGGCAGAGAATTTTGTATTAAAGGGCAATATCTGCTACAGCCAGGATTCCCGCGCACTGATATGTGTGGAACAGGGATATCTGGTATGTACAGATGGCATATCAGCCGGCGTGTACAAAGAACTTCCGCAGATGTATGCAGGCTTTCCTCTGACGGATTATGGAGACAGGCTGATTGTGCCGGGTCTTACGGACCTTCATCTCCATGCCCCGCAGTATTCATTCAGAGGTCTGGGTATGGACCTTGAACTATTGGAATGGCTGAACACGCGGACGTTTCCTGAAGAAGCCAAGTACAGCGATATGGAGTATGCCAAAAGGGCGTATACCATATTTGCGGAAAACATGAAACACAGCGCAACCACAAGGGCTTGTATATTTGCAACCATGCACAGGGAGGCCACGGAGCTTCTCATGGATTTAATGGAGGAAACCGGACTTAAGACCATGGTAGGCAAGGTCAACATGGACAGGAACAGTCCGGATATTCTGGTGGAGGAGACAGAGGAATCCCTGAGGGAAACCAGACAGTGGCTGGCGGACATAAAGGGACGGTACAGGAACACGGTTCCCATTCTCACGCCAAGGTTCATTCCCACCTGCACCGACACACTGATGGAAGAGCTCAAGAAGCTTCAGATGGAGTATGAACTTCCGGTCCAGTCCCATTTGTCGGAAAACAAGGGAGAGATTGACTGGGTGAAGGAACTGTGCCCGTGGTCTGAGTTTTACGGAGATGCGTATGACCATTTCGGCATGTTCGGCAACGGCGTAAAAACCATCATGGCCCACTGTGTGTGGCCTCCGGAAAAGGAAATACAGAGAATGAAGGAAAACGGCGTATACGTGGCCCATTGTCCGCAGTCCAACACCAACCTGTCCTCCGGCATTGCGCCCGTAAGGACATATCTGGAACAGGGAATCCACACAGGACTTGGCACGGATGTGGCCGGAGGTGCGGGAGAGTCCGTATTCAGGGCCATGGCTGACGCCATCCAGGTGTCAAAGCTGCGCTGGAGACTGGTGGATGAGACACTGAAGCCCCTTACGGCGGAGGAGGCATTCTACCTGGGAACAAAGGGCGGCGGCGGGTTCTTCGGAAAGGCCGGTAGCTTTGAGGAAGGCTATGAGCTAGACGCACTGGTGCTGAACGACGAGAGCCTTAAGCATCCTCAGCCTCTGAGCTTAAAGGAGCGGCTGGAGCGGTTCATCTACATTTCGGATGAGCGCCATATTGACGCCAAGTATGTGGCGGGCAGCAAGATATTTTAGCTGAAAACTGAATAGGTATAAAAAGGACGGAATGGGGTATCGTTCTTTTATATAGAAACAGCGGAAAACTATAGGCATGAATTCAAGGAGGTATGAAGTATGGAGAACAAATCAAATCAGGGATTCCTGGAAAAGGTATTTCACCTATCGGAAAACCACACAGACGTTAAGACAGAGGTAATTGCCGGCATCACCACGTTCATGACAATGGCCTACATCCTTGCAGTGAATCCGAACATCCTGAGCGTCGCGGGAATGGACAGAGGCGCTGTCTTTACAGCCACTGCCCTTGCATCCCTGGTCGCCACCCTGCTGATGGCTGCATTTGCCAATTATCCTTTTGTGCTGGCGCCCGGCATGGGACTGAATGCTTATTTTGCATATACCGTAGTACTCCAGATGGGTTATACCTGGCAGATGGCTCTGGCAGCCGTATTCGTGGAAGGTCTTATCTTCATCGCACTGTCTCTTACCAATGTGCGTGAAGCTATTTTCAATGCCATTCCCATGAATCTGAAACACGCAGTATCCGCAGGTATCGGACTTTTTATCGCCTTCATTGGTTTGCAGAATGCTAAAATCGTGGTGGAGAGCGCCACACTTGTATCCGTATTTTCATTCAAAGGATCTCTGGAGGCAGGAACATTTAATTCCGTTGGAATCACCGTACTGCTGGCTCTCGTGGGCGTACTTATCACCGGTATCCTGGTTGTTAAGAACATAAAGGGAAATATTCTCTGGGGAATTCTCATCACATGGATTTTAGGTATTATCTGTGAAGTGACCGGACTGTACCAGCCAAATGCAGAGCTGGGAATGTTCAGCGTACTGCCAGATTTCTCCGGTGGCTTTGGTATTCAGAGCATGGCTCCCACCTTCTTTAAGATGGATTTCAGCGGTATCCTGTCCCTGAACTTTGTGACCATTATGTTTGCGTTCCTGTTTGTGGATATGTTCGATACACTGGGAACACTGATTGGCGTGGCATCCAAGGCCGATATGCTGGATAAGGACGGAAAGCTTCCAAAGATTAGAGGCGCCCTTCTGTCTGATGCCATCGGTACCTCTCTGGGCGCTGTATTCGGTACCTCCACCACAACCACATTCGTTGAGAGCGCTTCCGGTGTTGCGGAAGGCGGAAGAACCGGACTCACATCCGTAGTGGCAGCTATTTTCTTCGGTCTGTCCCTGTTCCTGTCACCGGTTTTCTTAGCCATCCCGTCCTTTGCAACGGCCCCGGCGCTGATTATCGTAGGCTTCCTGATGATAAGCTCTGTTTTAAAGATTGATTTCAACGACTTTACAGAGGCAATCCCGAGCTACATCGCCATCATCGCCATGCCTTTCATGTACAGCATTTCCGAAGGTATTGCAATGGGCGTTATCTCCTACGTGGTTATCAACGTGGCAACCGGCCATGCAAAGGGTAAGAAAATCAGCCTTCTGATGTATGTATTGGCGGTATTATTTGTACTTAAATATGTATTAATTTAAAATATGCGGCATATAATGCAGACGCCTGGAATACAGGCGTTTGCGCATTCAAGATAAGGAGGTAGAGCACACCATGGGAATTGGCAATAACATGACCCGCGTTGACGCATTTGACAAAGTCACAGGCAGTGCCAAGTATACAGCCGATTTAGAGCCCCAGGGACTTCTGGCGGCAAAGGTAATACGCAGCACCATCGCCAACGGCGTGGTAAAAAGCTTTGATTTGGAAGAAGCACTGAAGGTGCCGGGGGTAGTGAAGATTGTCACGTGCTTCGATGTGCCGGACATCCAGTTCCCCACCCCCGGCCATCCATGGTCCGTGGAAACGGCCCATCAGGATATTGCGGACAGGAAACTTCTCAATACCAGGGTGCGGGTCTATGGAGACGATATTGCAGCCGTTATAGCGGAGGACGATATAGCAGCAGCCAGGGCAGCCAGACTTGTGAAGGTGGAGTATGAGGAGTATGCTCCCCTCCTGACCGTGAAGGATGCCATGGCAGAGGGCGCCACCCGGCTTCACGATGAAAAACCGGGAAATGTCATCGCCCATTCCTCCTTTGTGGTGGGCGAAGGGACTTACGGGGAAGCAGTGAAGGAGGAGGGACTGGTGGAGATAGAGAAGGACTACCGGACCCAGAGCGTGCAGCACTGCCACATAGAGACGCCCATCTCCTTTGCCTATATGGAAAAGGGAAGAATCATCGTCACTACATCCACGCAGATACCCCATATTGTGCGCCGGGTCATCAGCCAGGCGCTGGGACTGCCCATGGGCCGTATCCGCGTCATCAAGCCTTACATCGGCGGAGGTTTCGGCAACAAGCAGGATGTGCTCTATGAGCCCTTAAATGCTTTCCTTACCACCCAGGTGGGAGGAAGGGGCGTGAGGATGGAGATATCCAGAGAAGAGACTCTGGGCTGTACCAGGGTGCGCCACGCCATTGAGTTTAAGGTAAAGGCAGCCGCCAGGAAGGACGGCACTCTGGTTGCCAGGAAGCTGGAGGCCTATTCCAACCAGGGCGGATATGCGTCCCATGCCCATGCCATCGTAGCCAACTCCTCCAATGAGTTCAAGCAGATTTATAAGGATGAGAAAGTGCTGGAGTCAGATGCCTGGACCGTGTACACCAACCTGGCCACAGGAGGAGCCATGAGGGGATACGGGATTCCCCAGGCCGCGTTTGCGGCGGAATGCATGGCAGACGACCTGGCCCTGGCCCTTCACATGGACCCATTGGAATTCAGGAAAAAGAACTGCATGAGGCCGGGATACGTTGATCCCCACACCCATGTAAAATGCAATACATACGGCCTGGCGGAATGTATGGAAAAGGGCCGTGAATTTATCCGCTGGGACGAAAAACGCAGGGAATATGAAAACCAGACAGGACCCGTGCGAAAGGGAATCGGAATGGCTATCTTCTGTTATAAGACAGGCGTATACCCCATATCCCTGGAAACAGCGTCCTGCCGTATGATACTTAACCAGGACGGTTCCATGCAGCTTCAGATGGGGGCAACGGAAATCGGCCAGGGCGCCGACACCGTGTTCACCCAGATGGCGGCAGAGGTGACCGGAATCACGGAAGACAAGGTAAATGTGCTGTCCACCCAGGACACGGACGTAAGTCCCTTTGACACAGGTGCATACGCTTCCAGACAGACCTATGTCAGCGGAATGGCAGTGAAGAAAACCGGCGCTATATTTAAGGAAAAGATACTGGATTATGCTGCTTATATGCTGGAGAAGCCACAGGATACCCTGGATGTAAGGGATAACCACATCGTGGATAAGGAGACCGGAAAGCAGCTGATTCCCATGGAGGATCTGGCTACCACGGCATTTTACAGCCTGGACCGCTCCGTACATATCACGGCAGAGGCCACCAGCCATTGCAAGACCAATACATTTGCCACCGGTGTCTGCTTCGCGGAGGTAGAGGTGGATATGCCTTTGGGCAAGGTGAAGGTGACTAATATCGTCAATGTACATGACAGCGGAAAACTGATTAACCCCAAGCTGGCCGCCGCCCAGGTACACGGCGGCATGAGCATGGGACTGGGCTACGGCCTCAGCGAGGAGCTGCTCTTTGACGCGAAGGGGAGACCGTTAAACGATAATTTGCTGGACTACAAGCTTCCAACAGCCATGGATACCCCGGACTTAAACGCACTTTTTGTGGAGTTGGATGACCCCACAGGCCCCTTTGGAAATAAGGCCCTTGGGGAGCCGCCGGCCATACCGGTTGCCCCGGCAGTGCGCAACGCGGTGCTTAACGCCACAGGTGTTGCCGTGGACAGTCTGCCCATGGATCCCCAGAAGATGGTGAAGCATTTCAAGGAAGCAGGATTAATATAGAAAGGGCGGTGAAACAGCATGTATGATATCGGGAAATTTTATCAGGCAGCAGATGTGGAAGATGCGGTGCGCGCCCTAGTGAAAGACCCTGAGGCAGTAGTCATTTCCGGAGGAAGCGACGTGCTGATTAAAATCAGGGAGGGAAAGCTGGCCGGCTGCTCCCTGGTAAGCATTCACGGGATTAAGGAACTGGAGGGCATAGGAATGGAGGAGGACGGGACCATTGTCATAGGTCCGGCCACCACATTTTCCCATATTGCCAATAATGACATGATTCAGAAGCACATTCCCATGCTGGGGGACGCGGTGGACATGGCGGGCGGTCCCCAGCTGCGCAACATCGGAACCATAGGCGGCAATGTGTGCAACGGCGTGACCAGCGCGGACAGCGCCAGCAGCCTGTGCTGTCTGGACGCGGTCCTGGTCCTTAAGGGGCCTGACAGCGTCAGGGAGGTGCCCATCAGCCAGTGGTACACCGGGCCGGGAAGGACTGTGAGGAATCACGATGAGGTGCTGACGGCTATCAGGATTAAGAAAGAGAATTACCAGGGATACGGCGGTCATTATATCAAATATGGCAAGAGGAATGCCATGGAGATTGCCACCCTGGGATGCGCTGTGAGCGTGAAGCTGACAGAGGATAAGAGACATATCCAGGACCTTCGTCTGGGATACGGCGTGGCTGCGCCTACTCCTATTCGCTGTCATAAGACAGAAGAGGCTGTAAAGGGAATGGAAACAGGGGAGGCCCTGGCCCAGGCTGTGGGAAAAGGCGCTCTGGAGGAAGTAAATCCGCGTTCCAGCTGGAGGGCTTCCAGGGAGTTTAGGCTGCAGCTGGTGGAGGAGCTGGGCAGGCGTGCCGTAAAGCAGGCCGTAATCAATGCAGGAGGTGAGTGGGATGCTTAATATAGTGCATATGACTGTTAATGGAAAAGAAGTGGAGTTGGCAGTGGACCCAAGAGAATCCCTTCTGGAGACATTGCGGAACCGTCTGGGACTGACCAGTGTGAAAAAGGGCTGTGAAGTAGGGGAGTGCGGCGCCTGCACGGTGCTGGTGGATGGAGAGGCCATAGACAGCTGCATTTACCTGACCATGTGGGCAGAAGGCCGCAGTATCATGACAGTGGAAGGACTGAAGGGGCCAAACGGCGAACTGAGCCCCATTCAGAAGGCATTTATCGAGGAAGCGGCTGTGCAGTGCGGCTTCTGTACGCCGGGACTGATTATGACAGCGGTGGAAATCGTAGGTACGGGAAAGAGGTATAACCGCGACGAGCTGCGCAAACTGATATCCGGCCACCTGTGCAGGTGCACCGGGTATGAAAACATCCTTAACGCCATGGAGCGTATTGTGGAGGAAACGTATAAGGTGGTGGGAAAATAGAAGAGGTATGCAGGTGTGGTGAAGGCGGCAGCCCTGAGGAAGCTGCGGCTGACACCTGGATATACAGGATTTTAGGATAAGAAACGAAGGACCATAGTGAAAAAGAAGGGCGCCGCGGATTGGAAGCGGCGCCTTTCTTTTTTTAACCACTCTTTTTTACTCTTTTTTTACTCTTTTTTTCACTCGTTTTTTACCGCAGATGGTTACAAACATTGTGGAGGCAGATTAAAATTACAAATAAAATAAACCAGTTGAAAAAATACATATTTTATGTAAAATATGGAGGGGGATTATATGTATTTTAATGGATATACAACTGGTCTTACAATGACATTTATGTTAACATATAAATAGGCCCTGATGGTTGAGGAGGACACAAAGAGGAGGACACAAAGAGAAACAGATTCTCTTTGAATACGGGATGATAGGTGAGCATGAATCATGTTTGATATAACATCAGATAAGGTATATGTAAAAACATTTGGTGGTTTTGACTTGTATTATCAAGGTGAGCTGATATACTTTTCCAGCAGCAAAGCCAAAGAACTTCTCGCAATACTTGTGGACTGGAGCGGAAAGGAAGTAACATTATCTCACCTGGCTGAAATTTTAAATGAAGGAGAACGGGACGAAACCGCAGCCAAACAGGCTGTCCATTTAGCGTGGCACAGACTGAAGCAGACATTGAAGAAATATGGGATTGAGAAAATCGTTATAAAAGGCAGGGGAACCTATGCCATTAATAAAGAAGCGGTTGTCTGCGACAGCTACGATATGGTCCGCCAGGTCAAGGGGGCTTCTAACTTTTTTGTGGGGGAGTATATGCCGGAGTATAGCTGGGCGGAGGTTACTTTGTCGAATTTGATAAGGGATTATTTTGATGAGGGGGAGTCGTAGGGAGCATATAGTACAGGTGCAATGGAGTTTAGAGAACAGAATGGCCGGATTTTAACAGGTAAGTTTTAAACGTGTGGAGCGCTCTTATGTGAGCGTTCCTTTTTTTAAAAAGATTCCCCAACCCCCCAGATTGGCAAGAGATAGGAACAATGGTATGATAGGTCAACGCAGATGGTTAAGACTGGCTGCGAAAATTAAAGGGAGAAGAAAGATACAATAAATGGAAAAGAGCACAATAAAATAATATCTAAATTATGACTTGTCTATGGATAATTTACATAAGCATTTTCATGTGATTTTTAATCTTCTATGAACTATAAATCCAAACAAAATAAAATAGAACCTATATACATAAATTGAAAAACAATTGACAGGTAAACAGTGATATAGAATCATTGCTGTTTTTACGCAAGCCCCATCGCTTACTAAAAGTTTATTTCTACAATTTTGGTTTTGTGCCCAGTGGGTTGTCTTTTACGGTTTATACCCATTTGGAATTAACAAATAGTAATAAATATTTCCAGAATACTACAAAAATTGTTATTATATGCCATTTGAAACGGTTTTGTAACGATATTGAAAGCAACTGAGTGGTATATCCTTACAAAGAACGGTGGCATGCGGCCTGAAATAACGGGAGAAATAACGCTAATGGCAGATACGGAAAATGTAAATATATTTATAAAGACATTCGATGGATTCGATGTCTATGTCAATGGTAAAATGTTGTATTTTCCCAGCAGCAAGGCAAAGGAAATGCTCGCTATCATGGTTGAAAAACGCGGAAGCAGTGTCTCCCTATCCCAAATGACGTATCTACTGTATGAAAATATAGAAGAACGTACAGCAAAAAATAATTTAAGGGTTGTATACTATCGCCTCCGTATGAATTTAATGGAACATGGGATTGAACGGATACTGATTAAAAAGAGAGGGAGTTATGCAGTAGACACGGAGCAGTTTATCTGTGATTTTTACGAATTCATCAAGGGAAATCCTGATTATATTACTCTTTTTTCAGGAAGTTATATGCCTGAATACGCGTGGGCAGACGACATGCTTCCTTACCTTCGGAATTTATATCGGAAATATAATGGGGGACTCATATGACTGGAGTTATTGATGTTCATGCCCATATTCTTCCGGGAATTGACGACGGTTCCAGGGATTGGGATGAGAGCAGGAGATTGCTGGAGGAGTCCTACCGGCAGGGAATCAGATATATTATAGCAACACCGCATTATTCAAGACGAGGACTGCCTTCTGACATATATGATTTGTCGGAAAAGCTGAAGGAGGAAGCACGAAAGATCGCACCTGATTTCCAGATTGGATTGGGACAGGAAACTTATTATCACGAGGGACTGATTGAGAATCTTAAGAACGGGAGAGCACTTACGCTGGATGGAAGCCAATATGTTCTGGTGGAATTTGAACCTCAGGTGCCTTACATGAAGATGTACCAGGCGGTCAGAAAACTGACTATGGCCAGATATATTCCAATCATAGCGCACGTGGAACGATATGCATGCCTGAGAGAGGATAGCAATATGTCTGAGTTAGTCCAGTGTGACTGCAGACTGCAGATGAACTTCAGCAGCCTGAAGAGAAACAGCATATTGGATAAAGAGGTCCGATGGTGCCGGAAACAGGTTATGCAGGACAGAGTTTATTGCCTGGGAACCGACATGCATCGAATGGATTATAGAAAGCCGGATATTGAGGAGAGTTTTCAATGGTTAGTTAAGCACTTGGATGGACTTAAACTGCATGGTCTGCTGCGGGGAAATGCGAAAAAGGTAATACAAAAAAGACAATACAAAAAAGAAAAACAGGAGAATACAAAGACGTATGGAAAAGACTTATGATGACGACGAGATTGAAATCGATCTTTTGGAACTGCTGGGGGAGTTTCGACGTAAGATATGGATTATATTGGGAATCATTATATTGTTTGGGGGTGTATCAGGTGCATTCAGTGCATTCGTGCTCACTCCCCAGTATAAATCTACTGCAATGGTTTATATTCTTTCAAAGGAGACGACATTGACATCACTGGCCGACTTGCAGATAGGAAGCCAGCTGACTAAGGACTATAAAATCATTGTGACAAGCAGAAGGGTCCTCAATCAGGTAATTGAAGATATGGAACTAAATCTTACATACAAAGAGTTAGTGGAGAAGGTTACCATTGATAATCCCCAGGATACACGAATCCTCTCCATCTCTGTGGAGGATCCGGATCCCAACATGGCAAAATTGATTGCAGACAAGATTGCAGTCACATCTTCAGACTATATTGGTGACATCATGGAAATGGTACCGCCCAAATTAATTGAGGAGGGTGAGGTTCCAATCCTTAAATCTAGTCCGAGCAATACAAAGAATGCATTAATAGGTGGTTTTCTGGGGGCCGTGCTGGTATGCGGCTTTATTACAGTGCATGTAATCCTGAACGATACAATACGTACCGAGGAAGATGTTACAAAGTATCTTGGATTATCCGTACTTGCATCCGTGCCGGAACGTGAGGGAGAGAAGCCGGAAGATAAAGAGGCCATGATTTCCTCTAAATCAGGGAACAAGCCAGTGGTAGGAAAATCCAGAAAGAAGAAAAGGGGAGGCCGTGATCATGAGTCAATTTGTTACACTAAACAGGATAATGAAGGATGACTATCATTATAACGAAGCTATCAAGACTTTGAGAACCAATATACAATTCTGTGGAAGCGGGATTAAGACAATCATGCTGACCAGTTCCCTTCCTGACGAGGGAAAAAGCGATATAACATTTGCCATGGCATCGTCCCTCGCCCAAATCGGTAAAAAGGTAGTGATGATAGATGCTGATATCCGTAAATCTGTACTGGTTTCCCGTTACCAACTGGAGCGGGAGGTGTCCGGATTGTCACAATATTTAAGCGGACAAAGGTCGCTGGAGAATGTTCTCTATGATACAAATATAGAAAATCTCAGCATTATATTTGCAGGCCCGTATTCACCGAATCCGGCAGATCTTTTGGAGGAGAGCCTGTTTGGAGACATGATTTCCAAATTGAAGGAAAAGTATGATTATATCATTGTCGATACGCCTCCCATGGGCAATTTGATAGACGGAGCGATTGTGGCCCGTCAATGTGATGGAGCAGTGATGGTGATTGAAAGCGGCTCCATAAGCTACCGGCTGGAACAGCGGGTTAAGGGACAGCTGGAAAAAAGTGGGTGCCGCATTTTGGGGGTTGTCCTCAATAAGGTGAATATGAAGAGAAATGGATACTACAGTAAGTACTATGGAAAATACGGGAAATATTCCAAATATGGTCATTATGGAAAATATGACAGATACGGGAAGGCAGAGGCATGAGCTGGCTCCGAAACCATAAGAATTTGGTATGCCGGCTGGCTGTGGGTGCTGCGGCCCTTTCACTTACCTGTTTTATATGGACAGGTGTGAAACTGTATCGGGACAGGAAGGTCCTGGAGGCAGAGATTGCAGCCAGGAATCACGGGAAACAGTATGAGGTACAGGAAGACAGTATGTGCAGTTTTAGCGGAGATGTTGTGGAATATAAGGGAAAACAGTACAGACGCAACAGCTATGTCAAGGCTATTTTGTGTATGGGGATAGACCGGTCGGGAAATATGACGGAGAAGACCACCACTGGTTTCGGAGGACAGGCGGACGGTTTATTTTTGATAGCCCAGGATACAGTAAGGAATACCATAAAGATATTGATGATACCCCGGGATACCATGACCGACATCATGCTCACTGATTTAAGCGGAAATGAGTTGGGAAAAGACATGCAGCATCTGAACCTGGCTTATGCGTATGGGGATGGACGGGAGAGAAGCTGTGAATATATGGTGGAAGCAGTATCTGAGCTTTTTGGAGGATTGAAAATAGAGTGGTACATGGCAGCTGATACAAATGCCATCCCTGTGTTGAATGATGAAGTCGGCGGGGTTACCGTAACCATTGGAACAGAAGGAATGGAATCCAGGGACCCAGCGCTGGTGAAAGGGGAAACCGTAACTCTGCAAGGAAAACAGGCGGAGATATTCGTTCGATACCGTGATATTCGTGTTGATCACTCGGCATTGTACCGGATGGACCAGCAGCAGCAATACATAAAAGGTTTTTTTGAGGCAGTCCAGAAGCATTCGGTTAAAGACAGCGGGCTTGTGGTCAGATTGTTTGACCGGGTTCAGGAATACATGGTTACTAATATGGCCAAGGACCAATATCTTAAAGTAGCCATGGACGCGGTGGGCAGTGGAAAACTGAGTGATGAAGATTTTTACACAGTGCCTGGTGAAGGCGTGGTGACCCCCAGATATGATGAATTTTATGCTGACAAAGAAGCATTGACGCCTATACTGCTGGAGCTGTTTTATCGGGAGATTGAATAGGCTGGCAGTACAGAGAAACGCAATACCGGCTGGGACAGTAAAATACCGCAATATTCAGCATGGTATCATGCTGTTTATTGAATATAACTACTCTGAGGAGAGAAAGGAGAGGTGAAGGATATGAAAAAGAAATGCATAGCAGCTTTAGTGCTGGCAGCAGCTTTGGCATCACAGCCTGCATGGGCTTTTGCAGCAGGCAGTGCATCCAGCAGCGGCAGTGATGGCAGCGGTTCTATTAGCTCATCCAGCAGCAGTAGCAATAAAGGCACTACAAGCTCTAAGTCCAACACCACAGTATCTGTATCAGCTACTGGTGTCAAGACTACAGGCGCCACAACCAGTTCAAGCCCAACAGGCAGCACGATTGGCGTTGCAGTAGACACAGTAACGACTACAGGACAGCAGGTAACAACCAATTCCAAGGGAGAGGCTGTTATCGGCGACACCGCTGTTTCATTTGCAGACAGCGCAGCAGCAACAGCAGGACTTCCTTCTGATGTGGTATCAGCTATCAACGATATCAATGCGGGAAGACCACTGAACCAGGTTGTACAGGGTGTTGATCTGACAGGCTATAATGCTTTGACAGGAACACACGCAATCATTACCAAGGATGCGGCTACCGGCGCTGTTAAGACTGGTGCAGTAGAGGTATCCCTGTATGTGCCTAACCTGGTTTCCAATGTAAACAACGTGCAGGTATTGTTCTATGACAATGCTACTGGCCAGTGGCAGCTGATTCCGGCTGTTAAGGTGGATCCGGTAACAAAAACAGTAGCTGTCAATGTTCCTGGGTCTGGTACATTATCCGTAGTGTATAAGAACTAGAGCATTGAGAAGATGCTGGCCGGGGGGCAGAAAATGGCTGATGCCGGGCCCCCCGGTTTTACAGAAGTACTTAGGAGAAAAGAGTGGTGGAAGAAAGATGTATCGAAAAACAGATAAAGGCTGGCTGAAGCATTGTGACTTTACCTTAATAGATGCAGTATGCCTTCAGGTCGCATATATTGCTGCATATTTTATACGCCAGGGGATCCGTTGGCCTTATGCTAGCCGGTTGTACCGAAATATGGCATTTGTATTTCTGTTCATACAAGTATTCGTAACTTTTTTTGGCGAGAGCTTTAAAAATGTGTTAAAGAGGGGAAAATTTAAAGAGTTTACGGAAACATTGAAGCACGTATGCCTGGTTATACTGATTGCGGCTTTTTATCTGTTTGCGACTCAAAAGGGGGAAGAGTATTCCAGAATAACCTTAGTAACAACAGGTATTTTATATGTTGTTATTAGTTACATAGCCAGGATTTATTGGAAGAAGTATTTATTAACAAGAGGTTTGGAAGGAAAAGGAAAGCGTTCTTTACTTATTCTTACATCCAAGGGAATGGTGGAAGAAGTGGTACAGAATATTCTAAATAAAAATTATGAATGTTTTCATATCATAGGTGTATCTTTGTTGGACGCGGATTGGGCTGGGAGAACTATAAATGGAGTAACCATAGTGACAGACAAAAATGGGATTGCAGAGTATGTGTGCCACGAATGGGTGGATGAAGTGTTTATAAATCTGCCAAAGGACATGCCTTTGCCCCAGGAGCTTATGGATGATTTCATTGACATGGGTGTCACCGTACATCTGAAGCTGATTGAGATGGGAAGGTTAAAGGGACAGATACAGCATGTGGAGCGTTTGGGAAATTATACGGTTCTTACCAGCTGCATTAATATGGCGTCGTGGAGACAGGCATTTGTTAAGAGGACCATGGATATTGCAGGCGGGATGTTAGGTTGTATATTGGCAGGAATATTGTTCTTGTTCGTGGCACCTTGTATCTATATTCAGTCACCGGGACCGATTTTCTTTTCGCAGGTGCGTATTGGAAAGAATGGCAAGAGATTTAAATTATATAAGTTCCGCAGTATGTATATGGATGCGGAAGAACGTAAAAAGGAATTAATGAATCAGAACCGTGTAAAAGACGGGATGATGTTTAAGATAGAGAATGACCCCAGAATTATAGGCGGAAAAAAGGGAATTGGAAATTTCATCAGGAATTATTCCATTGACGAGTTCCCTCAGTTCTGGAATGTGCTTAAAGGAGATATGAGCCTGGTGGGCACCAGGCCGCCTACTGTGGATGAGTGGGAGAAATATGATTTACGCCATAGGGTCAGGCTGAGCGTAAAACCAGGAATTACAGGTATGTGGCAGGTTAGCGGGAGAAGTGAGATTACGGATTTTGAAGAGGTCGTGAAACTGGATAAAAAATACATAACTGAGTGGAGGATGGGATTGGATATTAAGATTCTGCTTCAGACAGTGCAGGCTGTGTTGGGGAGAGACGGGGCGATGTAGGGATGGTGAGGGAAACAAACGTAATAGGTCACTTTTGTGGTGAGAATGTAGAACTATATTAATAGCATTATGAACAACATTTCACTTGAGAGAAGATATGATAAGGACAAACCAAGAAATTCCTTGATTTCCCCCGATTTTGGCGCAGTTTTATCAAGCTTTCAAATCAAAATTTTTTGAGTCAGCTAATAAAAGGGACGATTAAGTGGCATAAAGATGGCGAATAAGTGAACTGAAAACACATGCCCTCATGGGGTATACGAGAAAGCGACAGATGTTGTTTCACATGAAATTTAGCGTAGACCTATGTTGATGATGTTATCAAGAGGGGTATGCACACGGCGTTGAAAATAAAGAAAGAAAAGATATTGAGGGATTAACTCTGAAGAAAAAGGATGCTATGGGCAGGGATAATACAGGCAATAAAAAACTGAAAATAGCAATGCTTGGGGCTGGTGAAATAATAGGGACAACACGTAAAAATCCTTGATTTATGTGGGTTTTCGAGGATTGCGCAAAAAATATTTCCTCTGAAAAGGTATTGTTGAAGTACTTGAAAGCATCGAAAGGATTGGTTCGCCACTGTGGATAAATGAGATTTGTTGCAGTGTTTATAAATAGTTTAACAAGATTGGAGTAACAGTTATGAGTTGTGTGGATTTAAAAGGCAAAACAATATTGGTTACAGGAGCTGCCGGTTTTATTGGTAGTAATCTTGTGAAGCGCCTGTACAGCGATGTGGAGGATGTGACAGTTATCGGCATCGATAATATGAACGACTATTATGATGTCCGACTGAAGGAGGCACGACTTAAAGAACTGTCTGTTCATCCTTCTTTTGTTTTTGTGAAAGGCAGCATCGCTGATAAAGAAACTATTATTGAAATTTTTGATAAATACAAGCCGCAGATAGTTGCGAATCTGGCTGCGCAGGCTGGTGTGCGGTATTCCATCACGAACCCGGATGCCTATGTCGAATCTAACCTGATTGGCTTTTATAACATCTTGGAGGCTTGCCGTCATTCCTATGATGATGGAGCAACAGGTGTGGAGCATTTGGTATATGCTTCAAGCTCTTCGGTCTACGGTTCTAATAAGAAGGTTCCGTACAGCACGGATGATAAGGTAGATAATCCGGTAAGCCTATATGCGGCAACGAAGAAGAGCAACGAGCTTTTAGCCCACGCTTATTCCAAGCTCTACAACATTCCATCCACGGGATTGCGGTTCTTTACAGTTTATGGTCCCGCTGGTCGTCCAGATATGGCGTACTTTGGTTTCACCAATAAGCTGGTGAATGGCAAAACGATCAAGATTTTCAATTATGGCAACTGCAAGCGTGATTTTACATATATAGATGACATTGTCGAGGGTGTTGTACGTGTGATGCAAAAAGCGCCGGATAAGGTAAATGGCGAAGATGGTCTACCGTTACCGCCATATGCGGTTTATAACATCGGCAACAACAATCCGGAGAACCTGCTGGATTTCGTGCAGATTTTGAGCGAAGAATTGGTGCGGGCTGGTGTACTGTCGGAAGATTATGACTTTGAAGCTCATAAGGAGCTTGTGCCGATGCAGCCAGGAGATGTGCCAGTGACTTATGCGGATACAAGTGCTTTGGAGCGAGATTTTGGATTTAAACCGAGTACGAGCCTGAGAGACGGTCTGAGGAAATTCGCTGAGTGGTACAAAGAGTTTTATATGAATGAAAATAAATAATTCCCACAGTGATGTGGAAAATGATACCCCACAGCGTGGGAGAGGAGAAGAAAGATTATGAGAGATTTTAAGGATTTGAAGATTGCAGTTGCTGGTACTGGATACGTTGGCCTTTCGATTGCTACGCTTCTGGCACAGCATCATAAAGTTACCGCCGTTGATATCATCCCGGAAAAAGTGGAGTTAATTAATAATAAAAAGTCCCCGATTCAGGACGAGTATATTGAAAAATATCTGGCTGAGAAGGAACTTGATCTGACCGCTACGCTGGATGCGAAAGAGGCATATAGTGATGCTGATTTCGTGGTAATAGCTGCGCCTACAAATGTCTACCCTAAATTTTCAGTCGATTTTTCGTAGGCTATGATGACCGTTAAAATCATCCGTTATTGCCGAAAAATGAGGCTTTAGGGAACAGGTCTGCGGGTAGTGGTAAGTACATTTTCAAATGAAATGGAGAGGACTTTCTCACGGGTTATGGGGTGGATGAGAACATTTTGACATGAAATGAATGAGGCGAAAAACATGGATTTTTTCGTTTCGGGTAGAGGTCTGGGAATAGTGATAAGTACATTCTGAACATGAAATTGGCGTTGAAGAAAATAAGAGGAAGATTGAAAAATGCCGTAATATCAAGGGTTTTGATGGATGATATAGAGATTGCGAGGAGTCTACCCTAAAGAATCATAGTGAGGAATTAAAGGGATGGAAGCCCGGAAAACGCTCATTAGCGGATTATGACCTATGGAAGAACCGAATTGTTGTTTTCAATAAATGATAAAGACAGCAAGGGGTCTACCCTATGAACTTTAGTGGGTGATTTTTCGGGGTCAGATGAGGGGTTTGAAGCCAAGAATGAACATTTCAGGTGCTGATTTATATTGATTGGTTTTGGATAGACCTATGGAGATACTGATAAGTCCAACTGAAATGAACATGAGCATTTTCGGATAGACCTGTCCTTCAAGTGATAAGGACATCTCAAAGGATAAATCGTCCGATGATAAACACATAGAGGAATACATAAGGAGTTCAAGAGATGCCGATATCCGACGCAACCACGAGCAAGCCTGTGCGCATCGACAAACCGATGCTCATCGATAGAAAAGATAATTTGCGCATCCACCGGCTGTATTGGATTGGCAGAAGAACACAGGACATTATTCTTTCTGCACTTGCCTTGGTTGTTCTATCTCCGGTCATGCTTCTCATTGCTGTGGCTATCATGATTGATGACCATTCAGCAGGGCCGATATTCTATCAGGATAGAGTTGGCCGAAATGGAAAACTGTTCAGATTTTACAAGTTTCGCTCCATGTGCGCAGACGCAGAAGAAAAGCTCGATGAACTTCTTGACCGGAACGAGATGGATGGTCCTGTGTTCAAAATCAAGGACGATCCACGAATTACACGGGTCGGTAAATTCATTAGGAAAACCAGTCTGGATGAGTTGCCTCAGCTCTGGAATATCTTGAAGGGCGATATGAGCATTGTTGGCCCAAGACCAGCACTGCCGCGAGAGGTAGAGCAGTACGGTGACTACGAAATGCAGCGGCTTTATGTAACACCGGGCTTGAGCTGTTATTGGCAGATAGCTCCGCACCGGAATGAACTCTCCTTTGAAGAGTGGATGGACTTGGATGTGAAGTACGTACAGGAGCGCAGCTTCTTGGTGGACTGGAAGATTATTTTCAAGACATTTGTTGTCTGTTTATTTGGGCAGGGAGAGTAATGCTCGGTGATGGTGTCATCCCAGATGATAACCACAGTTTTATATAAAGAAATTAGATTGGAGTTACGAAGAATGAGCAAGGTTGAATTAAAAGGCAAAACGATATTGGTCACAGGTGCCGCTGGTTTCATTGGCAGCAACCTGGTTAAGCGTCTGTACAACGATGTGGAGGATGTGACCGTCATCGGCATCGATAATATGAACGATTATTATGATGTTCGACTGAAGGAAGCACGGCTTGAGGAGCTGTCTGCTCATCCTTCTTTTGTTTTTGTAAAGGGCAGCATTGCTGATAAGGCAATTATTACCGAGATTTTTGAGAAATACAAGCCGCAGGTGGTTGTGAATCTTGCAGCGCAGGCTGGTGTGCGTTACTCCATCACCAACCCGGATGCGTACATCGAGAGCAATCTCATTGGTTTTTATAACATCCTCGAAGCCTGCCGCCATTCCTATGATAATGGGGCAACTGGGGTAGAGCATCTGGTGTACGCTTCTTCTTCCAGCGTGTACGGCTCCAATAAGAAGGTGCCCTACAGCACAGACGACAAGGTGGATAACCCTGTGTCCCTCTACGCAGCCACTAAGAAAAGCAATGAGCTTCTGGCACATGCATATTCCAAGCTCTACAACATTCCATCCACTGGCTTGCGGTTCTTTACCGTTTATGGTCCTGCCGGTCGGCCCGATATGGCGTACTTTGGCTTCACCAATAAGCTGAGAGCCGGGGAAAAGATTCAAATCTTCAACTACGGCAACTGCAAGCGGGACTTCACCTATGTGGACGATATCGTCGAGGGCGTTGTCCGGGTGATGCAGAAGGCACCGGATAAGGTGACCGGTGAGGATGGTCTGCCGCTACCGCCGTATGCAGTCTACAACATCGGCAACAACCAGCCGGAAAACCTGTTGGACTTTGTGACCATCCTGCAGGAGGAACTGATTCGTGCAGGTGTGTTGCCGGAGGATTATGACTTCGAGGCTCACAAGGAGCTGGTCCCCATGCAGCCGGGTGATGTGCCTGTGACCTATGCGGATACGAGCGCGCTGGAGCGGGACTTTGGGTTTAAACCGAGTACGAGCCTGCGTGATGGACTGCGGAAGTTCGCTGAATGGTACAAAGAGTTTTATATGTAAGAACAAGCAATAAGATACATCCTGCGATGATGCGAATCCCGCCTTATTGCGGATCAGTAACCGTCCACCTGTGTCTGGCTCTCCATCATGAGCCGAGAAAGGATAATCCACTTCATGAAATGTACGGAAGTTTACGAACAGTTCTACCATAAGTCGCCCGAAGCGGTGGCGTTCTGCCCCTATCGCATCAGCCCACTGGGTGCTCACATCGACCACCAGTTTGGCAAGATCAACGGACTGGCTATCGACAAAGGCATCCACATGGCGTACCGCCCGAAGCAGAACGGTATCATAGAGCTTCAGTCGCTGAACTTCCCAAAGCGGGCACAGTTCCATGTGAACTCGGTGCCTGAGTATAAAGAGGGGGATTGGGCAGACCATCTGCGTGGTGCGACGAAGATGCTGGGGGAGAAGTATCCGCTACACGTCGGCCTTTCCGGTGTGATCGAGGGCAGTCTTCCCAGCGGCGGTATTTCTTCCTCCGCAGCAGTGATTATCTGTTTCCTTTCCGCACTGTGCAAAGTCAATGACATCCATCTCACACCAATGGAGATGATTCTGACCGCCAAGGCTGCGGAAAACCAGTATGTTGGCGTGAACTGTGGCAAGTTGGATCAGTCCTGCGAGGTGCTTTCCAAGAAGAATCATCTTCTGTATCTGGATACCAGGGATGACAGTTTTGAGCTGATTCCTACGGCGGATACCATGAAGCCTTACAAGATTGCGATTCTGTTCTCCGGCTTGGAGCGTTCTCTGGCAAATTCCAAATACAACCTTCGCCAGGATGAGTGCAAGGCCGCTGCCTATGCGCTGATGGGCTATGCCGATATGGACTACGGAACCTTTGCAGAGACTCGTCTGCGCAGCGTGCCGGTCGAGGTATTTGAAACCTACAAGGATAGATTGCCGGAATTGTGGAGGCGCAGAGCGACACATTATTACACCGAGTTCGCCAGAGCAGAAGCCGGCGCAGAGCTGTGGCGCAAGGGCAATCTGGAAGGATATGGCCAATTGGTGTTCGCCAGCGGCAAATCCTCCATTGAAAACTATGAGTGCGGCTGCGATGAGCTGAAGAAGCTGTATGAAATCATGGTCAGCACCAAGGGAATCTACGGCGGTCGTTTCTCCGGCGCTGGATTCAAGGGCTGCTGTATGGCGCTGATCAATCCGGAATACGCAGAGGAGATTGAAGCGAAGGTTACAGCCGAATACTTGAGAGCATATCCGGCGCTAGAAGGAAAGTATTCGTTCCATCTGTGTGAGAGCGCAGACGGCGTTGTACTGTGAGGAGAACGAACCTATGAAATGTTTGATTTTAGCAGCCGGATATGCCACACGGCTGTATCCGCTGACCGAGAATTTCCCGAAGCCCCTGCTGCAAGTAGGAGAGAAATCCATCCTTGATTGGCTTGTGGATGATTTGGTAGAGACTACGGATATTGATGAGTTCGTGGTGATTTCCAACCATAAGTTTGCCCAGCACTTTGAGAACTGGAAAGAAAACAAGGTAAAGACGCGACCGTATGAGATCACAGTGATTGATGATGGCACCAGCACCAATGAAACACGGTTGGGTGCGGTTAAGGATATTCAGCTGGCAGTTGAAACGCTGAACCTCTCCGATGATCTGCTGGTCATGGCGGGCGATAATGTGCTGGATTTCAGCCTTTCCAGTTTCGTGTCCTTTATGCGGGAGAAGCAGACCTCCTGCGTGATGTGCCACGAGGAAAATGAGCTGAAGAAGCAGCAGAAGACGGCGATTATCACGGTCGACAGCGAGGATTTGATTACTTCCTATGAGGAGAAGCCAAAAGAACCAAAGGGAAATTTAGCTGTGCCGCCGTTCTACTGCTATCGGAGTGCTGATGTAAAACGCATCCAGGAAGCTCTGGATGATGGCTGTGGGTACGATGCCCCTGGTAGCTTTGCAGCATGGTTGAGCAAGCAGACCCCCATGCATGCGTATGTCATGCCGGGTAAGCGGTATGACATCGGCGATATCAATAGCTATGAGTATGTGAAGAGTGTGTTCTCGAAGTAAGACACAGAGCAAATCAATACAAGAAAAATCATTAACGAGAATAACACACTGAGATATATGTTTGCCGATATCTTGTCGGCTATGGAATTAAAGAGGAGTACAGATTATGAGAGATTTCAAAGATTTGAAGATTGCGGTTGCCGGTACTGGTTATGTTGGCCTTTCGATTGCCACGCTGCTGGCACAGCACCATAAGGTGACTGCTGTAGATATTGTACCTGAAAAGGTGGAGATGATCAATAACAAAAAGTCTCCTATTCAGGATGAGTACATTGAGAAGTATCTTGCAGAGAAGGAACTGGATTTGACTGCTACGCTGGACGCAAAGGAAGCGTACACAGATGCTGATTTTGTGGTCATCGCCGCCCCCACCAACTATGACAGCAAGAAGAACTTCTTTGATACAAGCGCGGTTGAGGCCGTGATCAAGTTGGTGATCGAGTACAACCCGGACGCCATTATGGTCATTAAGAGCACCATCCCAGTTGGTTATACGGCAAGCGTTCGTGAGAAGTTCCATTGCGATAATATCATCTTCAGTCCTGAATTTTTGAGAGAGTCCAAGGCGCTTTACGATAATTTGTATCCCAGCCGCATCATCGTGGGTACGGATGTAGAGAACGCAAGACTGGTGAAAGCGGCACATACCTTTGCAGAGCTCCTGCAGGAAGGTGCAATCAAGGAGAACATCGATACGCTGTTTATGGGCTTTACCGAGGCTGAGGCGGTCAAGCTGTTTGCCAACACCTATCTGGCACTGCGGGTCAGCTACTTCAACGAGCTGGATACCTACGCTGAGATGAAGGGCTTGAACACAAAGCAGATCATCGATGGCGTCTGCCTCGATCCTCGTATCGGCACTCACTACAACAATCCTAGCTTCGGCTATGGTGGCTACTGCCTGCCGAAAGACACGAAGCAGCTGCTGGCCAACTATCAGGACGTGCCGGAAAACCTGATTGAAGCAATTGTGGAAAGCAATAGAACTCGTAAAGACTTCATCGCTGACCGCGTACTCGAAATCGCTGGTGCTTACGAAGCGAACGACAGCTGGGATGAGAGCAAGGAAAAGGAAGTTGTGGTTGGCGTTTACCGCCTGACCATGAAGTCTAATAGCGATAACTTCCGCCAGAGCAGCATCCAGGGCGTCATGAAGCGGATTAAGGCCAAGGGAGCTACGGTGATTGTGTATGAACCTACTCTGAAGGATGGCGAGAAGTTCTTCGGAAGTATAGTGGTCAACGACTTGGAGAAGTTCAAGGAAATGAGTCAGGCTATTATCGCCAACCGATATGATAGCTGCTTGGATGATGTGAAAGAAAAAGTGTACACAAGAGATATTTTCCAGAGAGATTAAGGAGCAAACGGAATGAGAGTAGAAAAATACAGTGTACTGATGCCGTTATATAAAAAGGACAACATAGAGTGGTTTCAGCACGCCTTGGATAGCATTCTGTGTCAGACGATTGCTCCAAGTGAAATCGTAATTACTTGCGATGGCCCTCTGCCAAATGATCTCGAGAATGCATTACAAAGAAATATAGAAAAAACTCCTGATTTATATAAGATATATAGATTCAAGGAGAATGTAGGGTTAGGCATTGCTTTATCAAAAGGAATTGAGTTGTGCAGCAATGAACTGATAGCACGGATGGATGCAGATGACTATGCTGTAATAGATCGTTGCGAAAAACAGCTGAAGGTATTTGAGAAGCATCCAGAGTATGATGTGGTTGGAAGTAATGTTGAAGAATTTATTGATAATTTGAATAATGTTGTTTCGCATGTTGTGTTACCAGAAAAGCATGACGATATTGTTACCTTTGCAAAAAAAAGATGTCCGATTCGACATCCGGCATTAATGTACCGTAAGAGTTCGGTATTAAAGGCCGGTAATTATCGTGATTATCGTCACGCACAAGATTACAATTTGATTGTACATATGATACTATCTGGTGCAAAGATATATAATATTCAAGAAAACTTAATGTATATGCGCGTGTCGCCGGACTTTTATAAACGCCGGGGAGGATGGGAACAAGCAAAATTGGTACTTCGACTTAAGAAAGAGTTTTATGACTATAAGTTCTATTCAATATGGGATTTCCTTGTATCTGGAGTTGGAAATGCGGTTATAGCACTTATGCCCAATAAAGTGAGAGAACTGTTTTATAAGAAATTGCTTAGAAAATAAGCTGGAATAATAGACAGCATACTATCATGTCTCTTACAGTTGTTTGTGTTATTTCAGTAACTGTAACGCCAATTACATTCGCAGAAGCAAGGCTTACCGAATTGTTGCTTTATTGTCTTTCACAAAATGGAATAAACTCAGTTAGAAGTACCCGCGCACACTCCGTTTTGAGTTATAGACGTACATAAAGTGTTTGAATCACAATAAGAATACAGAGGGATAATGACACATGGGAAAAGTTGAACAAAAAATTAACAGCATCTTACAGCGCTTTCCTGGTATAAAGACTGCGGTAAAGCGTGTTTATCAGCGCACGATGTATACGGTTTTGCCGAAAATAAAAAGCGAAGGCGAGATAAACTGTATAACGCCAAATGATGAGTTTGAATATTTCTTTGGGTACTATGATAAAAGCCCATGGAACGCCACAGGACGATATATGCTCTGTAATCGTGTCCGAAACGCGTATACAAAGCCTGATAATGATGACGAAGCGCAATTGGTCTTGATTGATACGCAGGATAACAACCGTATATCTGTTATTGGCACAACCCACGCATGGAATGTTCAGCAGGGGTGTATGCTCCAGTGGCTTGGCCCGGACTACAGCGAAAAAGTGATTTATAATGATTTCCGTAATGGCTCATTTTGCGCGGTTATCTTAAATATTCATACGATGGAAGAAAAGGTTTTACCAATGCCTGTTTATGCGGTGTCCGCGGATGGAACCTTTGCGCTGACCTTGGACTTTACACGGCTGCATCGTATGCGTCCTGGATATGGATATTGCAATATTCCTGAAAAAACCGCGAAAGAACGCTGCCCAAAGAAACCTTGTATTTGGAGAGAAAGCCTTCAAAATGGTGAATGCGTGCCGCTTTTTCAGTACACAGATTTTGCGGAATTTGAGAAGCGCTCGGAAATGGCGAATGCAGAGCATAAGGTTAATCATATTATGATTTCTCCCGACGGTGACCGTTTTATGGTTCTGCATCGTTGGTTTGTTGGGGTGCGGAAGTATACGCGTCTGGTGACGGCGGATTGTAACGGTGGAGGGCTGTATAATCTGCTGGATGATGATTTTGTTTCCCATTGCTATTGGAAAAATAACCAGGAAATTATTACCTTTGCTGAGAAGAAGGGAGAAGGCCGGGGGTATTATTTGCTGAGGGACAGGACAAAGGAGTGCAAGCACCTGTGGCCCTCTCTGGTGGGGGACGGTCATCCCAGTTACGGGCCGGATGGGCGAGTGGTTACGGATACCTATCCGGATCGGCGCAGAGTCGCCCAGATTTACCTGCTGGACGAAAATAAGAAAGAAACTCCGGTGGTGACACAGGTATTCGCGCCATTCCGGTATGATAACGATGTCCGTTGTGATCTGCATCCACGGTGGAGTCGTGACGGCAAGCAGATTTGCTTTGATGCGGTGTACCAGGGAAAGAGAAGCTTGAATATTGTTGATGTCAAAAGCGTGCAAAGCAGTAGAGATGACCGTTTAACAATTATGTATTTGTTTACCAATATCAAGCGAAAAGGGCCGTCCAAGCAGACTAGCTATATTATCAATGCCCTAGATAAACAGAAATTCAAAGTGGTGCTGGTAACTATGTTTAAAGAACAAGAGGGAAATTCTCTTTTGGACAGGTATCTGCCCATTGTGGATGAGCATATCTGCCTGAATATCAGCAAAAAGGGAATCCTCAAAGGGGAACTGAAGAAGGTTCGAGAGGTAATCAAGCAGTATAGACCCAATATCGTGCAATCCATGGGTGTGCTGCCGAGTTATTTGGCGGATAAGTATGCAAGACCAATTCACTGTATGACGGTGAGAAACTATGCGTATGAAGATTTGCCCGCAAAGCATGGTAAACTGGTGGGTTTCGTGCTTGCGGTGTTACAGATGCGAATCATTCGAAATTGTAAGTATAAGGTTGCCTGCTCAAAAAGTTTGGCGGATATTTATGCGGAGCGCAACAATCTGCATATCGGAGCAATTCGAAACAGCGTGGAGCTGAATCAATACCATGTGCCCTCCCAAAAGCAGAGAGAGCAGATGCGCGAGAAACTGAATCTACCCAAGGATAAAAAGATTCTTGTATATGCCGCGCAGATTAATTCGAGAAAGAATCAGATGTTTGCAGCGGAAGCTATCTCAGCGGCAAATAGAGAGGATTTGTGTCTCGTCCTTCTCGGTGCCGGTCCTATGCTGGAGGAAATGAAAACGAAGTTCATAGGGAATCCACAGATTATCATGACGGGCGAAGTAACAAACGTGATAGATTATTTGTATGCTGCGGATGTTTACTTTTCAACCAGCAAATCAGAGGGTATGCCAAATGGTGTAATGGAAGCAATGGCGTGTGGTTTGCCGGTAGTCCTTTCGGACATTCCCCAACATAAGGAAATTCTGGATATGGATTCACGCATTGGTGCAACTTATGCCAGCAGTTCGCTAACGGATGCAATAAATGCTATTTGTAGAATTGCTGATTCGGACTATCGAAATATGGGTCAGCTTGCGCGTGTACTCGTGGAAAAGGAATTTGACGCAGTCACCATGGGAAAGAAGTATGAACAGATGTATGAGGAAATTGCTCATCAAAATCAGTGAATGGGGGGAGAATGGAAAATGGGTAACAAAATATTAGCGATGATTCGTGATCCGAAAAGGATAATGTATTCCTTAGGTTACCATGGCTTTTTTAGGTACTGGAGCGCTGAGAAATACTTAAAAATGCTCTACCACCTAAAAACTAGTGAACATCTAGATTTGGAGAATCCATTGGGGTTTAACGAAAAAATGCAGTGGTTGAAGCTGTATTACCGAAATGCGGATTACGTCCAGATGGCAGATAAGTATGCGGTTCGTCAAATAATCAGGGAGCGTGTGGGAGAAAAATACCTAATCCCTATTTACGGTGTATTTGCCAATTCTAATGAAATTGATATTGAAAAGCTCCCCAACAGCTTTGTCGCCAAGACAACCCATGATTCCGGTGGTGTTTTTGTATGCAAGGATAAGCATACAATAGATGTGGCAAAAGAATTGGCAGTTCTTGATAAGCGTCTGAGAATCAACTACGAGTGGTATGGACGTGAGTGGTATTATGGACAATTCGAACCCAAGATTATCGTGGAGAAATACTTGACCGATGAATCAGGCTGGGAGCTGAAGGATTACAAAATATTCTGCTTCAACGGAGAACCAAAGCTGATTGAGGTTGATTATAATCGGTTTGTGGATCATAAGCTCAATGTATATGACTTGGACTGGAACTATATAGATTTCTACATGACATCCAGAAATGACAGTTCAGTTGAAATCAAGCGTCCAGAGAATCTGGATGTGATGCTTGAAATTGCTAGAAAACTTGCTGCGGATACTCCGTTTATGCGTGTTGATTTGTACAGCATCAAGGACAAAATCTATTGTGGAGAGCTTACCATGTGTCCTGGTAGTGGCTTTGTGGATTTTCAGCCTAGAGAATGGGATAGAAAACTGGGTGATATGCTGGTATTACCAGAAAATAATAAGAAGGGAATGTAACAAACTATGAATATTTCAAACTTGGGACAGAAGATGGAAACCAGCTTGACCCGGCAACTGTTTATGCTGGCCAAGAATTATACAGACACCATTGATTTGACGCTGGGAGACCCAAACTTTGTAACACCCAAATCTATCTGTGAGGCAGCGGCAAATGCGGTATCACAAGGAAATACGCACTATTCCATGAACGCCGGCAGATTGGAAGCACGTAAAGCAATAGTGGATACTCTGCGTGAGCGCTATAACGTAAACTATTCAGTTGACAATGTGATTGTTACCTGCGGTGCAATGGGTGCGCTGTATCAGTGCCTGCGCTGCTTGGTGAATCCAGGTGACGAAGTGCTGATTCCCACTCCGCATTGGGTGAACTACACCCAAATGACGATGATGTGCGGTGGTACGACCGTGTTTGTGCCTACAGAATCCGATAAGGGATTTCATATTAATCCCGAGGAAATTGAAAAGCGCATTACCGACAAGACAAGGGTTCTGATTATAAATTCCCCCAACAATCCTACCGGTGCAGTTCTCAGCGAGGATGAAGTGCGGCAGATTGCAAATATTGTAATCAAGTACAAACTCGCGCTGATCACTGATGAGGCTTACAGCTCCATTTGCTATGACGACCAGTATTTCAGTTTCCTGCAGATTCCCGAGGTACTCCCGTATGTGGTTATGATTGATAGCTGCTCCAAACGCTATGCCATGACGGGATGGCGTGTTGGCTATGCGGTGGGTCCCCGAGAATTGATCGAATCTATGGTAAAGATGCAAGAGAATGTGGTTGCCTGTGCCACAGTGCCTGCCCAGTTGGCAATGGCTGAGGCCCTGCGTGGTTCACAAGAGCAGGTTCAGTTTATGCGAGATGCATTTAGAGAGCGTCGAGACTATCTGTATAGTAGGGTAAAGGATATGCAGAATGTTCGTATGTACCTCCCGGAGGGCACATTCTATGCGTTTATTGATATTAGCGACACAAATCAGGACTCTCTCTCTTTTGCTATGGATGTTTTGAAGTCTGTCCATGTGGCAGTTGTGCCAGGTATTACATATGGCAGTATGGGTGATCAATATATTCGCGTCGCATATACCGTCAGCATGGAGCAACTAGTTGAGGCTTGTGATCGTCTTGAACGATATCTGAAAGAGAAGTTTGCATAGGTGTAACAGAAACGCTTGTGCAGTTACACTGTATCAAGAATAAAGCGCAAACTAGTAGTGGCTATTGTCAGCATAGAAAATGCGTATTTGCATTCCAAAAGGAAAAGGTTCTCAGTCCGTGCATATCTGTAAATGGGAGGTAACTGAAAGAGATAAGGCGGAATTGCTTGGTAGGAGATGCAATGATGAGTGAATGTTGACTGAGGTACCAACAAAGGAGGTTTTAGGTTATCGGTATTGCGCAGCACTCCCCAAAGTGCGCATCGGGAGAGAGGCCTTAGGGAGAGGGCGACATTTAGTGTTCCCTAAGCCGACTTCTTTGGGTACTTTCTTGTCACCGAACAAGAAAGTACCCCGCCGGAGGCACCCCACCATTTCTGAGGGGTTAAGCATCATATGAATCATGCTGCGTTTAGCCGATAACCTAAAGGAGGTTTTATGCGAAATGTACTCTTTTCTTCCTCAAGCATGAGATATAATGGCGGCGCAATTATGTGCTTGTTGGAGATAATTAAGTATTCAAACGAAAACATTCATCCTATTGTGGTTTTGTCTGGGCATGGAACAACAGAGGATGAGCTCAAAAGACGTAATATTGAGTATTATGTGGTTCGTTCCTATGATTGGCTGGTTCAAAGGGAAAAGAAAAAAAGTGTCACGGGTAAAGCAAAGTGGTTGATACAGAAATTGGTTAATATCAAGGCTGAAATCCAGTTGTTTCACATACTAAGAAAGCATAAAATTGATGTTCTACACATCAATTCAGTGTATAATCCTGCTGGTGTGGCTGCAGCACGCCGGATGCACATCCCTGTAGTTTGGCATATCAGGGAATTTTCTGAAGGAGCCCCAGAAACACCGAGCTATTGGAATGCACGAAAGAGCTATCGTGTTATGTCCCAGTCCGACTGTATGATCGGCGTTTCAAAATGTATTTGTGAGTGGTATCAGCAAAAAATGCCCGATGCGAAAATACAACTTGTGTATGACGGCGTGGATACGGAGCAAATTCACCCGGTTTTGCACCCCTTGTTTGAAAAAAAACCGTATCGGCTTCTTTTGTCAGGAGGTATCACACCTGTTAAGGGATATACGGATGCGATTAAGGCTCTGGGAATTCTCAAAGTGAAGCGCCCTGAACTCAGTTTAGAACTTCATATTGCTGGGCGCAAGATGAATTTGGCTTATTATGAATCACTGGTAAAGCTAGCAGCGGAAGAAGGTGTGACTGAGCGGGTTGTTTTTCATGATTTTGTACATGATATGAATTCACTGCTGGAAGAAACGGATATTCTGTTGGTTTGTTCTCGATCAGAGTCGTTTGGACGCGCTTGTGTGGAGGGAATGTTAAAGGGTTGTGTAGTGATCGGTGCAAATAATACTGGAACGAGCGAGATTCTTCAGCAGAACAAATACGGATACCTATATACAACTGGAGATGCAGAGGATCTTGCAAACAGGATTATTCAGATCACTGACAAGCCAGATTCCCATGTGGCATTGACAAAAAGTAGCATGAAATATGCAGAAGCAGAGTATTCTGCAAAAAGAAATGCAGAGCTTGTGAGCAATATTCTTCTCAATATAAGATGATATTTTTGAAAAACAAGCTGCGATTGCGGAGGAGTTTTTGTGAAAGTTGGTATTGTTACTTTTCATTTCGCAAAGAATTGTGGTGCAGTACTTCAGTGTTATGCACTTCAAAGCGTTTTGAGAAAGATGGAAATTGAGCCGGTTGTTATCGACTATCAGCCGACCTATCATACTGCTCGCTATTCCGCTTATCGTAATCCTTTTATTTTGGCACAACAGGCGTGGAAAAAACATGCCGCTAGAAAGCCCGCAGACAGAATCATCAGAACTGTCAAATGCTTTGTGGGCATAATATGGGACTATCGATTGGGAAAAGAGCGCAAAAGGGTAAACGATTGTTTCGATGCATTTGTAAAGCAGTATTTACGATTGACTAAGCGGTACACAAGCTATCGTGTACTGGCAGCCGATCAGGACGCTTGTGATGGCTATATTAGCGGCAGTGATCAGGTGTGGAATCCGCACCTAACAGATGAAAAGCTCGACGAGGCATATTTTTTGCTGTTTGCACCTAAGGCGGCATGCAAAATTTCGTATGCAGTGAGTGCATGTCAGTTGAATATGAAGAAGTATGGCGATTCTCTGCGCCGGTATACCCAGGCGCTTTCTGCTATTTCCATTCGTGAAGAAACGGAACGCAGCGAGATGGAGGCTGTTCTGAACCGACGTGTTTCTGTGCACATTGATCCGACGTTGTTGCTCACTGCACAAGACTATAATGAAGAAATAGCTGACTTGAAAGTTACAGAGGCGCAAAAATGTATTGTGGTATACGCATTGAATGAAACTGATGGGGAAGTTTTTGCATATGCTAGGAGTCTCTCGGAAAAGTATGGGATACCCATCATAGATATTTCTCCAAAGTATCATCAAGGAGAATGCATTCACCGGAATGGCGTTGGGCCCAAGGAGTTTGTCAATTACATCAAGAATGGTATGTATGTTGTAACCAACTCGTTCCATGGCACTTGTTTCTCGGTTATTTTCCATAAGAAATTCCAGGTGGTCACCCATTCCTCTCGTGGAAGCAGAACAGACAGCCTACTGTCAATGCTCCACTTGACACAACGAATCGTTTCGGGCGATCCTGAAGTGAGCATGGCTTTCATGGATCAGGATATAGACTATGCTGCTGTAGATCAAACTCTTGAAATGAAAAGGAAAGAAGCTCTGAATTATCTCAAGAACGGGCTCACCAGATAGATTTCTAAGGAGGATTATGATAAATAGATATGAAAAAGTGTGAACTTGGTACATTTTTGACAATACTGACTGCGGCTACATTGCTGTTGTATGCTTTTTTTTATCATTTAATCACGGCAGTGCTAGGGGATCGCTTTGCGTATCTTTTGTTCGGCGTAGGATATGCATCCATGATGCTGTTTGTGTTGGTCAGGAAAAAACTAAAGACCCAGAAAATGGCTCTTGGTTGGCTAGTAATCTTGGTACTATCCCTAATACGGAATCAAAGGTTGGAAAGCGGCAGCATTATTCAAACGGTGTATTCTTGCGAAGTTATGCTCTTTGCCATTTTGATGAGCCGCGAATCAGGCTGGTCAAAGAAGGTGGTAGAGTTTATGACAAGTCTGGGATTAGTTCATGTGTTTGCCACGCTGTTGTTTTTCATTACTATCCCAATGGGCTTGTATAATCAAGTCATGGTGCCGGTATATGGTGTAGCACCCGTTGGAACAGAAGGCGGAATAATGGGCTTTCGGGCGGGTTTGACAAGCCATAATTCTACGAATGGAATTTACTGTTCTCTTACATTTTTGTTATTGTGGTTCCAGTACAAGAATGAAACCAGTAAGAAAAATAAGAAAACTCTGTTCCTGTTGATGTTATTGTCCTTGGCAGCACTTATACTGTCGATGAAACGCGCCCATCTATTGTTTTCCCTATGCGCAATTGCCATACAATACTGTATTTGTTCAAACCAAAAAGATAAACACATTAAAGCCCTCATAGCATTGGTTGCGGTATGCGTCATTTTATTTGTGGTGGCCAGTCTAGTTCCTAATATGGGTGGTGTCTTGGATCGGTTTTTCAAAGATGATGACGGAGACATATCTTCCGGTAGATTTGCTATGTGGCAGCTCGCGTTTTCTCTCTTTGCGAATCATCCTGTCTTTGGCATAGGCTGGTTTGGCTACCGTTACGAATATGCTCGATATTTCAGGCTCAGTTCCAGGTATGTGTATAATGATACGCACAATATCTACCTGCAGCTGCTATGTGAAACAGGGATCATTGGTGCATTGTTCGTTATCACATTTCTATTTAGGGTTCTTGCACGAACTATTAAATACGGTAAGCAGGCGAGCTATTCGAATTCGGAGGATACAGTTGTTCAGTTGTCCATTGCCTATCAGATTTTTGTTTTGTTGGTAGGCTTGACCGGAAATCCGCTATATGATGTTATGTTTATCTTTTATGTGCTCATTTGCGCCATGGGAATGTCGATGAATGCGAATGCGTTGCAGACTTAAAAGTTATGAGCATATGATTAACAGGGGAAGGAAGTAGAGTATTGTAATGAAAAAAGTCAATAGCATCCAAGTAGAAGACAAGGCAAAGTGCTGCGGCTGTGCAGCTTGCGAGGATGTTTGCCCCAAAAAAGCAATTTCCCTGCAGGTGGATGAGGAAGGATTTCATTATCCGCAGATTAATGGGAATCTCTGCGTGGGGTGCGGCATGTGTATATCAGTTTGCCCAATTAGAAGTGAGACGGTGCAACAAATTACAAATAAGCCCATCGAAATATATGCCGCGAGAAGTAAGGACAGCGAGGTGCTGAAAAACAGTTCCTCAGGCGCTATGTTTACATATTTTTCCGACAGGATTCTTCAGGCACGGGGTGTAGTTTACGGTGCAGCGCGGGATAATGCTCTGATTACGAAGCACATTCGTACAGAAACTCCGGAGGAAAGAGATGCATGCCGCGGTTCAAAATATGTGCAAAGCGACATGAATCACTGCTATAGGTTAATTGAGCAGGATCTGCATAATGGGAAGAAGGTTCTCTTTACCGGTGTTGCATGCCAGTGTGCTGCAGTGCAGAGTTATTTGAAAGTCAGAAAATGCGATATGTCCAATTTGATTACCATGGACATCGTGTGTCACGGTGTACCAAGCCCGATGCTTTATTCTGAGTTCATTGAATTCGCGGGAAAAAAGAAGAAAAGTCAGGTGGTTAGTCATTTTCACCGGCCTAAAGATTTTGGGTGGTCTCATCAGGAAAAACTGATTTTTGCCAATGGCACAACTGACAACCAGACGATGCTTTCGCAGGTTTGGCGCAGGCTGTTTTACTCTGAAAACATGCAACGGCCTAGCTGTTATGCGTGTCCTTTCGTCGGCCGTATACGGCCGGCAGATATCAGTGTAGGCGATTTTTGGGGTATTGGTGAGTTCTTGCCAGAGTACAACGATAAAAAAGGAATATCCTTTGTCTTGCTCAATACGGAAAAGGGACTGGATGTGTTTAATGAAGCCCTAGATTTGCTGGAGAAAACGCCCGTAGAGTGGGACTGGATTACAAAAAAGCAGGAAAGATTGCGTGGTCAGCCTGTGGTGGCGAAAGAACGGAAACAGTTCTGGACGGTCTACCGTGAGAAGGGCTTTGATGGCATCGCTCGGAAGTATGGCGGGTACGTCCTGAAAAGAAGACTGAAAAACTATGTTAAGCGGTTGCTGAAATTAGTATGAGAGCATGCGGGACCAAGTCCCAAGTGGCTATTTACGAACGCCGGAAAAGAATGATGCCGCAGTAATACGGTTGACAGGCCACGGATTAAGCACAGCGTTATTCAAGACATCGACTGTTTCCGAGAAGTAATATATAGAAGTAGAGAAAATAGAGTTTAATCAACTTCTTCGGAGTGACGAATTTGGAAAGACATACGGTTAACTGTAAAGAGTAGATATTATTCAATCTTCAAGATTTCCATGTACATGTCCTAAGCCAATGATATTGTCGTAGTTCGGTAATCATTGATTTGGAATAAGAACTGAGATAAACTAAGGATTATCCTGTGCATTCCAAATGACGAGTAATTGCTTTGCTTGCTTCCTGCGGGAAAAGTAAAGGAAAAAATGCAGATTCCAAAGACTCATAGACTAGATACCAAAATTGGATTTAAGGAATAAAAATGAATAGGGAAGAAAAATTATTCAAAAATACAATCATTTTAGCAATTGGCACATTTGTTCCTAAAATTGCTTCACTTATAACTTTGCCGCTATTAACAGGTTATTTGACGACAGAAGAGTATGGTAGTTACGATCTAATACTTACCTTAGTCTCTCTTATTTTACCTGCGGCAACGCTACAAATACAAACAGCAGCATTTCGCTTTTTGGTAGAGCATCGAAAAAATAATGAGAAGAAAAAAAGCATAATTACAAACATATATGTTTTTTCTATTCCGGCATCTATTTTGGTATTAATCATATTGTATTTAGTAATGCCAATATCTTCTGCCTTTACTAAGCTTGTAATATGTGGGTATTTTCTTGTAGATATGCTGCTTGGTACAACACGACAAATTTCCAGAGGATTATCAAAAAATTTGGATTATTCAATAAGCGCAGTTTTTAGCTCTATCGGACATATTATTTTTTCAGGCTTGCTTGTCGTGTTTCTTAAGCAGGGATTATTAGGCGCGATAGCATCACTTATGGTTGCAGATTCTTGTGCCTTTATTTTTCTTTTTATTAAATCCGATATTCTATCATATATTGATGTATCAACAATCAGTAAGGATACAATAATCGAGATGTTGAAGTATTCATGGCCTATGGTGCCTAATAGTCTTGGACTGTGGGTAATGCGATTGTCTGATCGTCTGATAGTAACTGCAGTATTGGGAGTAACTGCAAATGCAGTTTATGCGGTCGCAAATAAGATTCCCAATTTACTGAGTACTGCGCAATCAACGTTCACTATGGCGTGGCAAGAAAACGCATCTCTTGCCTCAGATGATGAAGACGTCGGTGCATATTATTCTAATATGTTTAAGACAATGTATAATTTTTATGTTGGATGTCTTGCTGTGCTCATTGGAGTGACGCCGCTCCTCTTTAGGGTGTTAATTAAGGGAGATTATTCGGAAGCATATTATCAAATGCCGATTCTGTTCTTTGGAGTGTTTTTTAATTGTTTGACGGCGTATCTTGGAGGAATTTATGTAGCATTTAAGAAAACGAGAAGTGTTGGAATAACAACAGTAGCTGCAGCTATCTGTAATCTCGTAATTGATTTGTTGTGTATAAACTGGATTGGTATATATGCGGCTTCCATTTCAACCTTAGTAAGTTATTTTTTCTTGTTTGTATTTAGAATTATTGATGTGCAAAAAATAGCACGACTTAAAGTGGATTGTGCACAGGTTTTTGGGTTACTGATTCTATTAGTATTTGAAAGTTTTTTCTGCTATATGCAGACAACATCACTTAATATCCTTAATTTGGTATTTGGGACAGTGTTTATGGTCGTATTAAATAGGAATATGTTGAAGGCGCTATTCAGAAAAGTATTCATTAAGCGGTGAAATAATGAGATTATGTCTAGTTTGGAGGATATTGCATTGACCGTGATTGTTGCATTGTCCTTAGCGATTTTACAAAGAATATTGGCAGGAATTCAATCATTCATAAGATGTTATGGAGCAAAGAACAGTATATTGACTAAGAGTGCGAGGTTGTCACGAGGAAGCATCATTGTGTTTATCCCCTCAACAAGTGAAGTGAAAAAATTATGTAACAATAGTGGGTATTAAGTACACATGATAGAATCATATATGAATCGTAAGTTATGCAAGAGGTTTGCTGAAGAGATGAGAAAGAAAAGTTTAGATGCATTGAAAATGATATGTTCCTTTCTGATAGTGTGTATTCACATGCCTCCGAAAATTATCGGGGCCACTTGTA
>ENA-OPRT01000046-OPRT01000046.1-human-gut-metagenome-genome-assembly--contig:-NODE-46-length-76180-cov-7.334463_pt1 | contig 76180 bp, 63 predicted proteins | sample MGYA00241895_ERZ501884 | MGnify/ENA primary metagenome ERZ501884 (study PRJEB25962, sample SAMEA2042225) | human gut metagenome | biome: human gut; feature: human-associated habitat; material: faeces...
GTAAGTGCTGGGGGATTTCTTATTTTGTCAAGATACGGATTATTACTTACTTACGCTCCTGCAGCATGGAGGCAAACTGCGGAAGAACCATGGTCAGCATAAATACAGCCGCCATCACGGTAATGGAAAACAATATGACCGGATAGGTCATGACCGCCCGCACCTTGCCATTTAACTCTTCCTCCCGGCCGTAGTACTCCGCCATCTTATGAAGCAGTTCATCCAGCCTTCCGCTGGACTCGCCCGTGCGCGTCATATAAATCAGCAGGTTAGGGAATACTCCCTTCATCTCTTCCATGGCTTCTGACAACGTACGCCCCTTATGAATGCTCTCCCTTAATCCGGCAAGGGCTGCTTTAAGAGTCTTATCCCTGGCAGACCCGGCACTCACTTCCAGGGCCCTGGACAGAGATACACCGGCTGTCAGCATGGCTGCTATCTGCCTGCACAGCAGCGGAAGCTGTTTCTGGTTCAATTTTGCCGGACACGCTGCGGGCGTCCTCTCCTGGGAACTGTATTCATAGCAATAGAGTCCCTGGGATTTCAGTATGACAAAAAGAGCCCTGCCGCTGTCTGCCTTCTCGGTTCCACAGTGAACTCTGCCATCTTCACTTTTCGCCTTGTATCTGTAACGCGGCATGGCTCCCTTCCCCTTTCCATAACGGATTCATATGTACAAAACCGGCTTTATCTGATATAAGTCAGACAAAGCCGGCCGCAAAACACTTATATATGATTTTCTTAACGGAAACTATTCTGAGCCGGCTCATATTGGTAGCCAATACCAGACAGTACAGATATAATCCTGGACTTATCCGCATCCAATGCCTGGCACATCTCGTCCAGAGAGCTATAATTGTCACGGAGCTGTGTGTTTACATAACTCAGCAAAATAACCGGGTCTTTTGGAATGGTACTCACAATTTCTACCTGCTTTCTATTACCTCATATTGATTCGATTAACATCAAATACCCTATATCTAGTCCTATTCCGGCTATAGGTACTCCGGCCTTCGGCAGAAACGATTATATCACCTGCAAGTAACGTTTTCAACATAAAGTTAGGGTATTTTCCCTACTTTTTTCGTCATCGCCGGAAGTTGATTGAATTATATTTCTCTATTAGAAGTATTCTGAAAAATATCTCCTATTTTATGGAAAAAATAAGGGAAAGAACCTGTTTGCGCAGATTCCCTCCCTTACCTGTATCTTCATTCCATACTTATCTAACATCATTCCACATAAGCAATCAGCCGTGTTTTGTCCTCATCCACATCTATGACAATGGTGCTTCCCTCACGGACTCCGTCGCCCAGTATGATTCTTGCCGCCAGGGTCTCCACATTCTTCTGGAGGTAACGCTTCAGGGGACGGGCACCGTATGCCGGGTCATATCCCTTATCCGTAACGAATTCCTTGGCTCCCGCCGTCAGCTCCATGGTCAGCTCCCTGTCAGCCAGACGTTTATTCAGGTCAGCCACACAGAGGTCCACGATTCTTCCGATATCCTCTCTGGTCAACGGCTTAAAGAGTATGGTCTCATCCAGACGGTTTAAGAACTCCGGCCTGAAATGGGCGCGAAGCTCATTCATCACCGCGTTTTCCACCTCCGGCCTGATGTTTCCGTTCTCATCAATTCCCTCCAGCAAATACTGGGATCCGATGTTGGAGGTCAGGATAATGATGGTATTCTTAAAGTCCACGGTCCTGCCCTGGGAATCCGTGATACGTCCATCGTCCAGTACCTGTAAGAGTACGTTAAACACGTCCGGGTGGGCCTTCTCCATCTCGTCAAACAGTACCACGCTGTATGGTTTGCGTCGCACGGCCTCTGTCAGCTGTCCTCCCTCGTCATATCCCACGTATCCTGGAGGCGCTCCGATAAGACGTGACACGGAATGTTTCTCCATGTACTCACTCATATCAATCCGCACCATGTTGGACTCGTCGTCAAACAATGCCTCTGCAAGGGCTTTGGCCAGCTCCGTCTTACCCACGCCGGTGGGCCCCAGGAACAGGAAGGATCCAATTGGCTTGGTGGGGTCCTTGATGCCTGCCTTGGAACGGATGATGGACTGGGTCACCAGCTGCACGCCTTCATCCTGGCCCACCACACGTTTGTGAAGAACCTCATCCAGATGCAGGGTCTTGCTTCTCTCGCTCTCTGTCAGCTTGGCAACCGGGATTCCGGTCCATTTGGATACGATTCTCGCAATCTCATCCTCTGATACGCTCTCCCTCACAAGACTTAAGTCCTCATTCCGGATGCGTTCCTCTTCCGCCTGCAGCTCCTTTTGAAGCTCCGGCAGCCTGCCATACTGCAGTTCCGCCGCCTTATTCAGGTCATACTTCTGCTGTGCATCCTGAATCTCCCTGTTTACGCTCTCTATCTCTTCCCTGAGGGCGGAGAGGCGGTCCACACTGGCCTTCTCATTCTCCCACTGGGCCTTTTTTGACGCAAACTCATCGTGAAGCTCTGCCAGCTCCTTCTGGAGGTCAGCCAGACGGTCCTGGCTCAGACGGTCTGTTTCCTTCTTAAGGGCTGCTTCTTCTATCTCCATCTGCATGATTTTCCTGGACATTTCATCCAGCTCCGCAGGCATGGTATCCATCTCTGTCTTAATCATGGCGCAGGCTTCATCCACCAGGTCGATGGCCTTATCCGGCAGGAAACGGTCGGTAATATACCGGTCGGACAAGGTGGCAGCGCTCACCAGGGCAGAGTCTGTTATCTTCACCCCATGGAACACCTCATAGCGCTCCTTAAGCCCCCTCAGTATGGAGATGGTATCCTCCACCGTGGGTTCATCCACCATCACCGGCTGGAACCTTCGCTCCAGCGCCGCGTCCTTCTCTATATACTGGCGGTACTCATTAAGGGTGGTGGCGCCGATACAGTGGAGTTCTCCCCTGGCTAACATGGGCTTTAACATATTGCCCGCGTCCATGGAGCCCTCTGTCTTGCCTGCCCCCACGATGGTATGCAGCTCATCGATGAACAGAATAATCTGCCCGTCGCTCTTTTTCACTTCTTCCAGCACAGCCTTCAGACGTTCCTCAAATTCACCTCTGTACTTGGCTCCTGCCACCAGGGCTCCCATATCCAGGGCAAAGAGCTTCTTATCCTTCAATCCGTCCGGAACATCCCCCCGCACGATTCTCTGGGCCAGACCTTCCACCACGGCTGTCTTGCCCACGCCGGGCTCACCGATGAGCACCGGGTTATTCTTCGTCTTACGTGATAAAATGCGGATAACATTACGGATCTCGCTGTCACGGCCGATTACCGGGTCCAGCTTCTGGTCCCTGGCGCGCTCCACCAGATCATATCCGTATTTGGCCAATGTGTCATACGTGGCCTCAGGATTATCGCTGACCACCCTCTGGTTGCCCCTTACAGTGGACAGGGCCTGAAGGAATGTCTCCCGGGTTATGTTATATAACTTAAATAACGCCTTAATATCCTTATTGGGATGCTTCAAAAGAGACAGGAACAAATGCTCCACGGATACATATTCGTCACCCATGGCCTTTGCCTCGTCCTCGCCGCTTATGAGCACCTTATTCAAATCACTGCTGATGTAAAGCTGACCGCCGCCGCTTACCTTGGGCAGACGCTCCACTGCCTGCTTTGCCTCGTTGGAGAACATATCTCCCTGTATCCCCATCTTTGTAACCAGCTTAAGAATCAGGCTGTCCTCCAGGGTCAGCAGGCTGTACAGAAGGTGCTGCTCATCAATCTGCTGGTTTCCGTATTCATATGCCAGCTTCTCGCAGTTCTGGACTGCTTCCATAGACTTCTGAGTAAATTTATTAATATTCATTGCCCATTCCCCTTTCTTCTCTGCCGCCTCTGACCAGAATGCCTGTGTGATTCCTCCGGGAGCAGCGGCTTACGGAATTGTGCTTTGTCATCTTTGTTCTAGTCGTACTATAACACATGTTGTTAGCACTGTCAAGGGTTGAGTGCTAATTTTTCAAATAAAAATGCCGCGGCACAGACGTCATTTATCTGTGGCCGCGGCCAGCTGCATATTTTTTACTTCACGCCGGTAGCTGTGATTGTCTTATCAGTAAGGGTACCCTTGTAGATAATGGTTGCGGTATCCCCTATCTTCAGTTTATCAAACATGCCTTCTTTTCCCAGGAAGGTAAACAGAGTATTCTCAGGGTCCACTGTGTCGATGACCACATAATCCGCCCCTACTTCTGCCACCTTGCCGGAAAGGGTATTGATTTTAGCATCTTCTGAATCCATGGCATCCTCAGTCACGATTTTGGTTGCCACCGGTTTGTCGGTATCGTCTTCCAGGTCCCCGTAGTAGGTCACATCCGCCTGTACGCCGGACTTGACGCCGTCCTTGGATACCTTCTGCGCAATCTTGGTGTTAAAGGTATATGTACCCTCGTCCGTGGTCAGGGTCAGTGTATTGTCATCTGCCTTCTCTATGGTTCCCGTGACAATGGCATCCTCCTCAGCGGCCGCTTCTTCTGCTGCCTCTGCCGCGGCAGATGTAACGATGTCCACTGACTTTGCCTTGGTCGTATCAGCGGAAAGCTCGCCTGCATATGCAACCTCTATCTCGTCGCCTTCCCCGATGGCATCCGCACCTTCAATCTCGGCCTCAGATACATCAAACTTCACTTCCCTGCCTGCGTCGTCCTTGACGGTAACCACCTTATCGGCTACCTCTCCCACGAAGCCATAGAAGTACTCCAGTTCCATATCATCTTCTGCTTCTGCAGATTTCTCTGTCTCTGTCTGCGCTGCTGTCGTAGTTGGGGCCGCTGTAGTTTCTTTATTGCCGGAAGAACAAGCTGTCATCCCCAATGCAAGCGCCAGGACTGCAACCGCCAAATAGTGTCTCTTCATAATAATCTCCTCTTTTCTAAATCATGCTATGTCATATGATACGCCGGGACGGGCAGCATATTCCCCCTGCTGCCGTCCACGTTACATATTACTACGAAAAACCCTATTTTACTATGTCTTTTTTTTTAATTTTTCATAAAAGTTTAGATACTCCCCATTTTTTTGATGGACTCTGATACCAGTTTTTTGAAGAGGGGAGCCATTTTATCCGATGCCTCCTGGACCTCCTGGTGGGACAGAGGCGCGTCTGTCATGCCGCAGGCCAGATTGGATATACAGGAAATACCGCATATCTTCATGCCCATGTGATTGGCCGCCACTGCCTCGCAGGCCGTACTCATGCCCACTGCATCCCCGCCCAGTATCCTGCACATCTTTACCTCATACGGACTTTCATAGGCAGGTCCTGTGAGCTGTACATAGACCCCCTCCTGTATCCTGATTCCCAGCTCAAGGGCAGTGGAACGGATGATGTCCCTCAGGTCCTCATCGTATATGTGGCTCATATCCGGGAACCTTGGTCCCAGCTCCTCCAGATTCGGCCCGATAAGGGGCGAGGGGACAAAACAGGATATCTGGTCCTTAATGAGCATGAAATCCCCTGCCCCATAATCATAATTCACTCCGCCCGCAGCATTGGTCAGAAAGAGGATTTTTGCCCCCATAAGCTTCATCAGGCGGGCAGGGAGGACCACATCTGACATGGGATAGCCCTCATAATAATGGACCCGTCCCTGCATCAGCACTGCCGGAACCCCATTTATGCGGGCAAACACAAACCTGCCCTTATGGCCGGGTACCGTGGATACGGGAAATCCCTCTATATCACGGTAATCAATGGTTCCCTGGATTTCCAGCTGCTCTGCATAGTCGCCAAGGCCGGACCCCAGCACCAGTGCCACCTTAGGTTCAAAGGGAATCTCATCCTTTATACTGTCGTAGCAGTTTCTCAGCTTGTCATACACAGGATTTGTCATATCTGTTCTCCTTTCTTACGGAAGGCTTACCCCTCCTTTATTATGTGAAGTATATCATACCTGAGCCACAGGGCTCAACCTTTAATGCGGGGCAGGCACCTTCTTCTGTGTTCCCGCCGGTTCTGCCTGTACCACGCTGCCAGAAGGGCCAGCAGTCCCACGCTTATGCCTATGAGCCCTGCCCCCACTGTTATGACAAAACCGCTGCGTACCCAGTACCAGAGATTTCCCTCCCGGCCTTCATCCTGAACCTCCGGCGCGGGTACATGGCCTGCTTCCTGAGCCGCTTCCAAAGAGGCGGGAGCAACCGGGGAAACCTGCCTGTAAACCATCTCCAGAGCATAAGTTTCCGGTTGTGTCCAGCTGAATTCCCCCTCATATGCGGCCTCATAGTCTCTGAGGAGCTTTTGGCCCCGGACCATGGCCTGACGGCACATTCTCCCCTCCTCATCCTCATACGGCTCCCCTGACCAGTCTGCATAGAGTATGCGGTACTCCATGGGAGACAGCCCCATAAACTCCAGCAGCTTCCCTCCCATGGACACACAGGTCTCCAAGACCGCATCCCCCGGTATGACCAGGGAACCTCCATGGTATTCATCCGCGCCATAGGCGTGGAAGGTGACAGGTGCCGTAAATCCATCCTTCCATTCCTCCCTTACAATCCTGCTTTCCCTCAGGAACAGGGTTCCCTCTGCCTGGCTTCCCGATACATCCTCTTTCAGGGAAATAGAGCCGGGAATCCCTTCAGCCCCTTCCACACCGGTATACACCATCTTCCGTTCCAGATGCCGGCTGGCATCCTGTCCCGGAATGGTCAATATCTCCCAGTAATCCAGCCTGTACTCCTTTCCATCGCCGTCCCAGTACCGGTCTGGCGGTTCCTGGAATTCCCCATCCTCTGCCGGCTCCACGTTCCGGGTAATCCGAATCTCCGGCCCGTATCGTCCCTCCTCCGGTTCCTGTGCCGCCATGGCCGGCGCACGGCCTGACAGCCAGAAAACAGCAGCAGCCACCACAGCAAATGCTGCCCTGCCCATTATCACCCTTAAATTTATCCGTTTTTCCAACGGTATTCTTTTTCCTCTATCTGTCATAAGCATTCCTCCCGGCTATACGCCATCTTACAAACTGCGGGAGAACAGAATACAAATCATATGAAAATGTCAATGTGCATAAATGAAAACTGCCTGCTAAAATGGGAATTACGGGTTTCAGAAGGAAACCTCGTCTCTGTGCTGATGCACAGCCAGATGTCTGAAGAAAACAATCTGTGGTCTTATTATACATAACCTGAGGACAGGAATCAAGGGCAATTTCGATATTATTCGCCTCATTATTCGCCTCATATGCAGCCGGAGAAATGCAGCTGTTCACACGGTACGTCCTCCTGGCCGATAAAAACGTTCCCCATCCCTCCCTTGACCGCGGCCGGTCAAAAAGACGGCATCCCCTCTCCTTATAGAAGGAATACCGTCCTACACTTATCTGTCAATGCACCGTCAACTGAATTACGGTCTGAACTGGCTGTACTTGTGTCCGGGAGCGATTCCTCCCCTGTAGGCCGCCAGCTCACTTACTGTCACCAGCTGATATCCCCGCGCTGTCAGCTCCGGAATCAGCACCACTGCCGCATCTGCTGTCGTACTGTAGATATCATGCATCAGTATGATGTCCCCATCCTTTACCTGGCTCAGCACGGTGTCAATGGTCCTCTGCGCATTCCTGTGCTGCCAGTCCCTGGTATCAATGGACCACATAATGGCCGGCATACCCATGGAGCCCAGCACATTGAGGGATGCCGCGTCGATATATCCCCCCGGCGGGCGCATAAGGACAGGAGATACGCCGCAGACAGCCTGGATCTTCTGGTTGGTGGAACCCACCTGGCTTACGATTCCCTCCGCACCGATTTTTGTCAGATATTTGTGGTCATGGGTGTGGTTGGCAACCTCGCATCCCTGGTCCACCATCCGCTTAATGACGCCTGCATTTGCGTTGACATTGGAGCCCAGCATGAAGAAAGTCGCCCTTCCTCCATTGGCCTGCAGGCTGTCCAGAATCCGGCCGGTCACTGATGTCTTAGGTCCGTCGTCAAATGTGAGGGCAATCATAGGTCTGGACGGGTCAATGCCATGGGAAACCACCGGGTCCGCGGGAACCCCTGCCCCCTTAGCCGTGATGGAAGCCCGTATGCCGTCCACCCTGAGACCTGCACCCTCCTGTCCGGCGGATGCGCCATTGGCTGCCCAGTCTGTCCAGGAGCCGTTCTGAAGTACTTTGTAGTATAAATCATATCCTGCCGCGCCGCTGCCAGTCAGCTCCATACGAATGGACTCCAGAGGCATGACGCCTTCCGCTCCGCCTGTCTCAGCTCCATCCTCTGCCCAGGAGAGCCATCCTGAACCGCTGAGATTCACCTGATAGCGTATTCCCACCTGCATACCGGCCGGAATATGTATCAGATTAGCCCTTATGGCCGTGACCCACGAGTTGACCGGGGCCGAACACATATTGTTATCGGCCGTGGCCGCGCTCCAGCCCTGCTGCAAAATGAAAGCGCTGTAGTTTACCTGGAGGGATTCCTGTCCCGGGACCGGCTGTACTGCCTGGCCTTCCGGCTGAGCTGCCTGCTCCTCCGGCTGAGACTCCTGGCCTTCCGGTTGAGCCTCCTGGCCTTCCGGCCGGGCTGCCTGCTCCTCCGGCTGAGCTGTCTGGCTATCGGTCTGAGCTGCCACTCCCGGCCCTGTCTGGGCTGACTTTGCCGCACCTACCCCCGTGCTGCCGGCCAATGCCGTCATTCCCTGCATACTTAAAATAATTCCGGCTGCTACGACAGCAGCCAGAATCTTTGACTTTTTCCCACATCTGATCATTCACATTCTCCTTGCATCATGTCTTTATTTGAGGAAATGATATCCTCTCCGAACACAGTCCTGCATAACATCACATATTCCTTGAAATACAGGTGGTCCTCCAACTCCTTCAGAGCATGGGCTATCCCCCAATAATACCGGGCATGCTTCCGTTTATCCTTCTCGTTAAACCGCTGCCATATGGCGTCGCCCACCACCAGATAATCTCTGGCCGTACAGCGCATGTTGCTGAGCTTGTCCCCCAGGGCCAGTATCTTAATCTCCCAGGACGCCGTGCAGAGATGCCTGACCGTACGGGTCTTTCGCTCCTGCCAGCTGCGGCTTTTATCTTCGCTCTCATCCACCACCAGGTCCGCTACCCTGGAACCAAACGCATCCTCCAGTTCTTCCCTGGTAACTCCTGCATCCTCCATAACATCATGGAGCAGGGCTGCCGCAATGATTTCCTCATCATCCGTAAAGGCGGACACAATCACTGCCGTCTCCATGGGATGCGTGATGTACGGAATCTTCGTGCCCTTTCTGAAAGCTCCCTTGTGGGCTTTATCTGCAAACGCAGCCGCTTCTCCAATCATAGGTCTTACTCCTTCTGTGATAGCACTATTTCTATTCCTTATGTACCTCTCCCTTTGATGTCAGGAATCACACCTATCATACCATATTCAGCGGATATTTTGAAGAGTATTGTGGAATCTTTGCCATTTTCCAAGTTAAACTTGTAAGAAAAGAGAATTTCTGATATGCTATAGAAGTATTTTTTCCGCATTACTTAAGGAGGATAATTCATGGATCGTCATTCGTCATATTCGGCTCCCCGCAGCGAACGTGCTTCCGGTTCTTACGGCAGCAACCGCGGCAGGAGCAGCAAACGCAACACCTATAATAAACGTTCATGGAACGATAACAGAAAACTGCACACCCTGGTATTCTACATACTTCCCTTTATCTTAATCAATCTGGTCATATTCATCCTGGCCACGTCCACACCCAAGATAGAGTATGATGCATCTGACACCAAGGATTACCGCAGTGTAGACATATCCATCCGCATACGCTCCCTTCTCCCTATACGCGAGATGAGCGTCACCATGGAATCCCAGCCCCTTGAAATGGAAAAGGAAAAGGGAGTCTACAAAGCCACCCTGACCAACAACGGAACCCTCCAGATATTTGTGAAGGGCTGGAACGGAATGTCTGCCAGACTGTCCGACACCATTCAGGCACTGGACGATATGGCGCCCACCATTCAGGAAGACTATGTGATGGAAAATGGAATCCTCACCATCACGGCGGAGGACAGCCAGTCAGGTATTAACTTTGATGCGGTCTATGCCACGGATGAAGATGAAAAGACCGTCAAACCCAGCCATATCAATAAAGAATCCGGAGAGATCACCTTCCCCATGGATACCCAGACCCTTGTGGTTTTTGTGGAGGATTACGCGGGTAATACCATAAAGAGCTCCTATACCAGCCTGAAGGACGGCTTAGACCTCAGCAACCGTGACACGGAATTCCCCTCAGACGGCACCAACGGCACTAATGGCAGCGGTTCCAAGGGAGCCGGCACAGATAAGGAAACCAGTAAGGCCAAGGAATCCACCAAAGCCAAGGAGTCTGCTAAGGCCAAGGAGTCCACTAAGGCCAAGGAGTCCGCCAAAGCCAAGGAATCCTCCAAGGCTGAAGAATCCTCCAAGGTCAAGGAGTCTGCCAAGGCCAAGGAATCCACCAAAGCCAAAGAGACCACCAAGGCCGCAGAATCCACCAAGGCTAAAGAGTCAACTGCGGCAACAACGGCTGCCCCTCCCGCCGACCCGCAGTCACCATCGCCCACCCAGGCATCACAGGCGCCGTCGCCCACCCAGGCATCACAGACACCGTCGCCCACCCAGGCGCCACAGACACCGTCGCCCACCCAGGCGCCACAGACACCGTCGCCCACCCAGACGCCACAGTCTCCGTCGCCTACCCAGACATCTCAGGCCCCGTCGCCTGATAACGGTTCGGGAGATAACGTCACCATCGTACCCCTGGGCTGACACTTATCTGAGCTATCTGTAAAATATCAATTGTAAAATAAGACCATGGCTCCCTCCGCAGAACCATGGTCTTATTTTTACCCAATATTCTATTTCATATTTTATCCAAATCCTGTCACTGTCTTCCCGCATCCATAATGTCGTCAATGATATCCACATATTCAGAACAGTATTTTTCGTACATAGGGGCCGCGGCTTCCCGGAACCGTTCTTTTTCCCTGGCATCCAGCTCCGTCACCACACAGCCTGCTCTCCTGACCCTGTCTTCTGAGGTTCTCTCGCGCTCAGCCCACAGTTCACGCTCATACAGAGCCGATTCCCGGGCACAGTCCCGTATAATGTTCCCGTATTCCTCCGGCAGCTTATCCCAGGTGGACTGGGCTGCCAGCTGAAGCTCCGGAACCCTGGTGTGTTCGTCCAAAGTGAAATATTTGGCCACCTCATAATGCCTGGTGGACTCATAAGAAGGCCAGTTGTTCTCGGCCCCGTCTATCTCCCCTGTCTGCAGGCCTGAATATACATCCCCAAAAGCCATGGGTACCGGCGTTGCCCCCAGAGCCTGAATCGTATCCATCATCAGTTCAGATTCCTGAACCCTGATTTTAAGTCCCTTCATGTCGTCCAGAGACTCAATGGGCCTGTCCGTACTGTAGAAATTACGGGCGCCCGCATCATACCAGGACAGCGGCACCAGGCTGGAACCGCCGAAGGAATTCATGAAATCCGTACCAATCGGCCCCTCCAGCACTTTCCACATGTGCTCCCGTCCCGTATACAGGTAGGGCATCTGAAGCACATTCAGCTTTGGCACGAACTCGGCAAGGGGCGACAGGGATACCCTGGCAAAATCCACGCCGCCAAACTGCAGCTGTTCAATCACCGTTTTCTCGTCTCCGAGAACACCGCCGGCATTGACCTGTATCTCCACCCTGCCCCCGGTCTTTTCATATACCAGCTCTGCAAATTTATAAGCTCCCTGGGTGGTGGGATAATCCTCCGCCTGATTCTCAGCATATGTCAGGACGAACTCCGGAACTGTCTTCTGTGCCGTACCGTCCTTACCGCTGCCTGCGCAGGATGCGGCCAGAATCATGACAGCGGCGCAGGCCATCAGGTAAATCACATTTTTTCTCAAGCAGCCGTCCCTCCCTTCGGATATATCATACCCCAGTTACCAGACCCGGTCAAGGCAGGCCTTTCCTTTAATTATGCACAGTCCTGCCTTCCACCTTTGAGGCGGCATAACGGTAAAATTCTTCTTTCTCATTTCCAAGCACACGGTTTGTAAATACAAATCCATGGGTGGTATCGCTGAATACGATAATCATGGCAGGTTTCCTGGATATCCGTTTCACAGAATTCCACGGCAAATCTGATGTATCATTTCCCACCCGAATGTGAAGCCCATTGTCGTCAATGGTAACCTGGGTGTCCTGGGTAATCCCCGCCGTCTGTTTTTTTGCCTTGACATAAATCATCAGCGGCTGAATGACTGTAAAAAGGCAGCAACCCAGAACGATGAGGCACCTCATGAGTCCCTGGGCCTGGTCCCACCTGGAAAATCCCAGTGCAAAGGCCGCCACTGTAAATATGATATTGCAAAGTCCTGCCAGAGAACCGTATATATAATACATGGAAAGCTGCCATAAATCCCGCGCCGTTGTCCTGTATGTGTATGTGTATCTCATTCATATGCTCCTTGTGCGGATGTCCTGAATCTTAACAGAGTGGCGACAGGGCCGCCACTCTGAGATTATTTTAACACGAAACATCATTTTCCCGTATCCAGTAATTAATGGGCCAGTACAGATGGAAGCCACATGCTGACAGACGGAATAAAGGTAATCAGCAGCAGAGTAATAATCATACACAGGTAGAATGGAAGCGTAGCCTTAACCACCCGCTCCATAGGCACCTTGGAAACCGCAGAGCCAATGAAAAGAACTGCACCAACAGGAGGTGTCAGAAGTCCGATACCGCAGTTAAGCACTACCATGATACCAAACTGAATCGGGTCCAGACCGATGGATGTTGCGATGGGAAGCAGGATGGGGGTTGCAATCAGGATGATTGGCGCCATATCCATGATACATCCAAGTACCAGAAGAATCAGGTTCAGCAGCAGGGCCAGAAGAATGGGGTTATTGGTCATGCCTGTGATTGCGCTGGCAGCCAGATCAGGCACATGCAGCTGGGTCAGGCAGTATCCGAAAATACTGGATGTGGCAATCAGAATCATTACGATAGACAGGGTGTCCACGCTGTCTCCCAGTACTCTCCAGACTCCCTTCCAGTCCAGTCCCTTGTAGATAAACACGCTGACAATCAGGCTGTAGATAACAGCAACCGCTGCGGACTCTGTGGCCGTAAACACGCCGCCTACCACGCCAAATACAACTATCAGCACAGCTGCCAGTGCCCAGAAGGAAACACTCAGCTGCTTAATCAGGTTGATGATGCTGAACTTCTCGCCCTTCGGGTAATTGCGCTTAACGGAAATGATATAGGATCCTATCATCAGCGTTACGGCCAGCAGTGCTCCAGGAATATATCCTGCCAGGAAAAGGCTTCCCACGGAGATGCCGCCTGCCGTGGTGGCATAGATGACCATATTGTGACTGGGAGGCACCAGCAGTCCCTCACAGGATGAGGTAATGGTTACAGCTGTTGAGAAATCGTCATCGTATCCCTGGTCCACCATCATGGGAATCAGGATAGAGCCAAGGGAAGCCGTATCTGCTGATGCGGAACCTGAGATACCGCCAAAGAAGTAGGAAGCGACAATATTAACCATTGCCATGCCGCCCCGCATCCAGCCAACACATGCATTGGCCAGTGCAATCAGCTTTTCGGAAATACCGCCTGAACCCATCAGGCATCCCATGGTGATAAAGAAAGGAACTGCCATCAGGCTGAAGGAGCTAATGCCCTTTACCATCTGCTGGCAGATGGTGGTCAGGTTATGTCCCTGGAACAGAAGGCAGAACACAGATGAAAGCGCCACCGCATAGGCGATGGGAAAACGCAGGAATACCATCAGGAAGAAACTGCCCAGCAAAACCAGAATTGCCATGCTATTTGCATCCATTACTCCATCCCCTCCTTTACAAAGAAGCTCTTTACATGATTATATAATGCCTCTACTTCGAAAACCAGCATGGCCACGCCGGCCAGAGGCACCGGGAAATACATCCAGAACCTGGAGACCTTAGGCATGCTCACATATGTACCCTTTGAGCCGATTCCCGTGGCATACTTCCAGCCCACCGTAATCATAATGACTGCAAGCACAAGCACTGCCAAGTCAGCGATGATATCCAGGCTTCTTACCAGCTTGGGGGGCAGATACCGGTCAAACGCGGTCATGCGTATATGGGCGCCCCTTCTGATGGCAAGAGCTGCCGAAAGCACTGCCATATAGGACATACAGGTCAGAACTACCTCTTCACTCCACGCAGGGTCGGGAATGAACGAAATGTACCTTCCTGCCACAGCCATGCTTGTGATAAGGATATCCACTACCAGAAGCAGCTTGCAAAGGAACAGTACGGCCCTGTATGTCATATCATATGCAGGCCTGATTTTATCAATCTTTTGAAATATTACAGGCATATTGATTCCCCTTTCAAGAACTACAGGCACAGAGTTTATTCATTTGCCCTGTGCCTGTCTGATTGCCGTTTATTATTTGTTCATGTCAAGAATCTGCTGATACAGTTCAGCCTGGTCCTTTGTAGAAGACTCGATGATGTCTTTACAAGCATCCTGCCATGGCTTGATATCAGGAACCTCAACCACGTTGACACCCTCAGCCTTCAAAGCATCAAGAACCTCTTTTTCCTTATCCTCGGAAATAGTTCTGTTGAACTGAGATGCAACCTTGCCGGCTTCCACCAGGATGTTCTGCTGCTCTTCTGTCAGCTTATCCCAAGCTTCATCCGTGATGATAACCTGGATTGCGCCCAGTGTATGGCCGTCCAAAATCAGGTTTGGAGCAACTTCCTGGAATGCGTTGGACTTGTAATTAGCGATTGGCTGCTCAGCACCGTCCACAACACCTGTCTGAAGCGCGGAGTACAGTTCGTTGAAGGAAACTACCGTTGGGCTTGCGCCAAGGCCTTCCACCATACCGTTCATGATCGGGTCGTTGGACACACGCAGCTTCATGCCCTTTAAGTCATCTAAGCCCTTAACTTCCTTAACAGTGAAGAAGTGACGGAAACCTTCCTCGCCGTAGTACAGGCCTCTTACGCCAAGTCCGTTGTCATGCGGTTCCATCAGGAACTCAGGAGCCAGATCGCTGTCAGCAAACTTCCAGAAGTGGTCACGGTTTGCAAATGTATAAGGAATGGACAGAAGCACGGACTTCTCAGCGCCGTAGCTTGTCAGGGCAAACGCGGAAATACGGGAAATATCAATGGTGCCGCCGCCGCCCAGCATGGTATCAAGAACGTCGTTCTCTGAACCAAGGACACCGCTGGCCTGCAGGTCAATCTTAATCTTGCCGCCGGACATCTCCTCAACGGTTTCCTTAAACTTAGAATCAGTCTGTCCAACAATGGTATCCAGCGGGTTAACCTCTGCCATAACCAGGGTAACCTCCGGCATATCGCTGGTATCAGCTGCTGCTTCGGTCTTAGCCTCCTCGGCTGCATCCCCCTCTGTCTTTGCGGCCTCTGTAGCAGGTGCCTCAGTTGCTGCGGGAGCTGCTGTGGCTGCTGTATCAGGGCTCTTTAAGCCACAGCCTGCCAGGGAACCGGCTACCATCGCTGCACACAATGCGGTGCTAATCCATCTTTTTTTCATGAAACTTGTCCTCCTCTTAATACTTTTTTCATGTTCTCACATGATTTTTTTATGTTTTCTTAACGCTGACTTTATTATAAGAGTATTTCACGTTTCTGAATATAGTAAATTTTTGTGAATCATAGTAGGATTTTAACCTGTTTCCTTCATCCATTTATGCAAATATTACATATATCGTCTTTATACAATCTTTATCCCTTCTGGAAAATAGACAATCTGTACTCCGTGGGACTCTGACCCGTTATGCGCTTGAACACCTTTGCAAAGTAATTGGAATCACCGTAGCCCACTGCCCTTCCAATCTCCTTCACATTAACCGTTGGCTGTTCCAGCATCTTCTTGGCCTCCTTTATCCTGTACCGTGTCAGGTAGGATGTGAAATTCTGGTCAAAACACTGCTTGAACAGCTTGCAGAAATAGGCCTCTGAATAATTCATGGCCCTTGCGGCATCCTGCATGGAAATGTCAAACATATAATTTTCATGTATGTACTGGCTGATTAATGACGTAACCTTAGACAGGCGGGCATGTCCTCCGTCCTCCGGATCTTCTGTGTCCGCCGTCACGGGGTTCTCATTTTCATCCTCATCCCCTCCGCTCTGCCGTTGCTCCCCCGCTATATGCATGGCCTCCTCCACCACCAGCATCAGCTCCTGCTCGTCGTAAGGCTTCAGAAGATAATCCAGGGCCCTTACCGTAATGGCCTTTTTTGCATAGGAAAACTCGTCAAATGCTGTCAGGAATATGATGCAGCAGTCCTTGTCCGCCTGCCGAATCTGCTGGGCTGCTTCTATGCCGTTTATACCCGGCATCTCAATATCCAGAATAGCAATCTGTATCTTTTCCTCCTCATAGATTTTAAGGGCTTCCCTGCCATTGGCTGCCTGGAATATCCGGCATCTGTCCCCCAGATTCTTCTGCAGCGTCTTGTAAAGGACCTGTCTCTCAATCATCTCATCATCCGCAATCAGTAAACGTAACATTGGCTCCCCCTTATATCTTCTGATAGTCCTCTTCCCGGACGGCAGGCAGGATAATCTGCACCACAGTCCCCTTGCCGGCCCTGCTGTAAATTCTCAAACCCCCATCCTCATACATGGATTTAATCCTCTGGTATATGTTCCCCAGCCCAATGCCCACCCTGGCCGTCCGATGTCCCTTAAGTGCGTCCATAAGCCGTTTCAGCGTCTCTTCATCCATACCAACTCCGGTGTCCGCCAGGGAAATGACTAGCTTATCCTTCTGTTTCCATATCCTTAAAAATATCCGTCCCCCTTCTTCCTTCCTGGCTATGCCGTGTATGATGGCATTTTCCACCAGCGGCTGAAGGGTAAAGGCCGGTATCATAGTCTCGCTGCCGTCCACCTCCACCCGGAAGTTATGACTGACACGGCTGCCAAAACGCATCTGCTGTATGTACATATAATCCTGCACCACCTTAAGCTCCTGGTCCAGAGGCACAATCTGCTCTGAGGTCTTGAGATTATAGCGGAAGAGATTTCCCAGACTGGATATCATCCGCTCTGTGGTCTGGGCTTCCTCCAGTTTAGCCATGCAGGAAATCATGTTCAGTGTATTAAACAGGAAATGCGGATTAATCTGGCTCTTAAGAAGTTCCAGGCGGGCCGCATCCAGACGTTTCTCCATCTCGATGCGCTCCACCTCCTCCTTATGAAGGCGCTCCGCCATCTCATTTTTCTCCTTCAGGGTATTGATATACCCCTCTGTGGCATGTTTCATCTTATTAAATGCCTGGACCAGCTCTCCCATCTCATCCCGGTTTTCCACCACCAGGTCCTCGCCCCCAAAATCATTTCTGGCTATCTCCCTGGAACTGTGGGCCAGTTTTACCATAGGGGCAATCAGGGTATCGGACAGAAGCTTGGTCAGGCAGATGACCGTAATAATCATCAGAACGGAACAGGCCATAATCATGTAGGGAAGGTCATAGAGGAGGGGAACCTTTTCCTGATAGCTGCGCTTTCCCTCCTTCAGGGTGGACTGCATCAGCCTTCTGGCATAGGTCTGCAGATAACCCTGCATTCCATATACCCTGTACAATTGCATCACAAATCCGTCATCCGACTGGTCCATGTGAAGGACCTGGTCCCGGAAATACTGGTAGCCTTCATAGCCATTCTTAATATTCCACGTCCTGGCATACCGCTCTGGTCCAATGACATCATAGTCAAAGGGCAGAGCGTCTATACTGCTCTCCGTCTTAAAACAGGCCAGCCTGTATTGCTTTGCATTCTCCCAGGACCGCTCCCTCACATAGAGTTCAAAGGCATCCGCTTCCTGCTCCATGGACTCCTGCACATCATAGCAGAGGGAATTGTCATTGAGTATCACGTTAAAACTCTCCAGGGAGAAATTCATGACCAGCATATTAAAGGCAATGGACAGACCCATCACCAAAATGACAACGACGGAAAATGCACCCAGCTTTTTTTTCAACGATATTGAAAGCCACTGATTTTTAATATAAGAAAACATACCCCACCCCAATCGCACCAGAATGTGTCTGCAGCCTGCTTTCTTCCGGCTGTTTGTCCAATTTGCGCTCTGCGTAACCGTGTCATGCATCCTTTACCATACCATCCCTCCGGGATTGCCCACGGTCCGGCCAGTGTCTTTCACCATTATACCATATAATGACAGGGAGCGCAAAGCCCCCGGCCTTGCGCTCCAGTTATTCCCATTCGCCTATTTTGTTTTACTATCTTCGGGTTTTGAAGCGGTTATCTGCTTCTGGTTCTTCTTAGCTGTCCCAATCTGCTTCCGGCTCTTTTTGGAAGTACTTATCTGCTTCTGCTCCTCCTTGGACGTGCTTATCTGCTTCTGCTCTTTCTTGGAAGTACCTATCTGCTCCTGTTTCTTCTTGGACGTGCTTATCTGCTTCTGCTCTTTCTTGGAGGTGCCAATCCGCTTCTGCTCTTCCCCGGACATGCCAATCTGCTTCTGTTCTTCCCTGGAGGTGCTTATCTGCTCCTGCCCTGCCCCGGACGCAGCCATCCGCTTCTGTCCATCCTTTGCAGCCGCGGCCATCTCTGCTTCCTGTGCCACGGTATCTGCCTTCTTTGGAGATGCTGTTTTACCGGACACCTTTTTCCTGGCCGCAGGCTTTTTATCCGCAGGCTTTTTATCTGCCGCCTTTTTAACCCCAGGCTTCTTTGCCTCAGATTTCACGGCTTCTTCCACCTGTGTGCATGTGTAGATGCTGACGCTCATTGGCGGTATATAGACTTCAATGGAATTGTCCTTTTCATCCCATTCCAGCTTCCGGGATGTCTTGGCACGTCCGTTGACCCTGCCTTCCCCGCCAAAGTCCCTGGAGTCGGTGTTGAATATCTCCTTATACTTGCCGTGGAAGGGAACTCCCACGCGGAATTTCTCGTGCTCCATATTGTCAAAATTGCAGATAAAGAGAAGGGTTTCCTTATTTTTTCTGCTCTTTCGCAGGAATATGATTATGCTCTCATTCTGATAGCTGCAATTAATCCACTCAAACCCATCGGGATCATAATCCATCTCATACAGGGCCGGGTGCTCGCGGTACAGCCTGTTAAGCGCCTTCACATAATCCTGCATGTTTTTGTGAACAGGATACTCCAACAGTCCCCACTCCAGGGACGCGCCCTCATTCCATTCTGCCACCTGGGCGTATTCCTGACCCATGAACAGCAGCTTCTTTCCGGGATGTCCCATCATAAAGGCATAGGCAGCCCTCAGGTTCTCGGCCTTCTTTTCCAGGGTTTCGCCCGGCATCTTGCCAATCATGGAACCCTTGCCGTGAACCACCTCATCGTGTGAGAATACCAGCACAAAGTCCTCGCTGTAAGCATACAGCATGGAAAATGTCAGCTCCCCATAATTGTTTTTCCTGAACAGGGGATCGCATCTCATATAGTTGGTGAAATCATTCATCCAGCCCATGTTCCACTTATAATTAAATCCCAGGCCGCCCTCTTTCGGATCGCCTGTAATCATTGGCCACGCAGTGGACTCCTCCGCTATGATGACCGTTCCGTCCTTCCGGCCCTTGAATACGGAATTCAGATGCTTCAGGAATTCCATTGCCTCCAGATTTTCATTGCCGCCATATAGGTTGGGCACCCACTCGCCGTCATTCTTTCCATAGTCCAGATAGAGCATGGAGGCAACCGCATCCATCCTGATTCCGTCCGCATGGTACTTGTCCGCCCAGAACAGCGCATTGGCAATCAGAAAATTTGACACGCCGGGACGGCCGTAATTGTATATCAGGGTGCCCCAATGGGGATGGGATCCCTTCCTGGGGTCCATGTGCTCATAGACGCAGGTGCCGTCAAATACAGCCATTCCATAGGCATCCCTGGGGAAATGGGCCGGCACCCAGTCAAGTATGACGCCGATTCCCTGTCCGTGCATATAATCCATAAAGTACATGAAATCCTCAGGAGCACCGTAACGGCTGGTTGGGGCATAATACCCTGTAACCTGATAGCCCCAGGATTCATCCAGAGGATGCTCCATCACAGGCATGAGCTCCACATGGGTATATCCCATGTCCTTTACGTACTCCGCCAGCCTTGGGGCCAGCTCGCGGTAATTATAGAATTCGGAACCCACCAGGTCCTTTCCTGTCTCATCCTTGACCGTCTCCTTGCGGATCCAGGAGCCCAGATGAACCTCATATATGTTCATGGGCTTGTCCTTTGTATCTGTTTTTGCCCTCTGATCCATCCATGACTTGTCGTTCCATTTATATTTATCAATATTCCATACAATAGACGCGTTATTGGGACGCAGCTCTGCGTAGTTTGCATAGGGATCCGCCTTCAGCATGGGATCCCCTGCTCTTGTCTTTATCTCGTACTTATATATCTCACCTTCATGCAGGCCGGGAATGAACAGCTCGAACACACTGCCGTCCCCTTCTCCCAGGCGGCGCATCTGATGGCGTCTTCCATCCCAAAGGTTGAAATCCCCCACCACGCTGACGCGCATGGCGCACGGCGCCCACACGGAAAAGTACACGCCGGATACTCCGTCAATGGTCATGGGATGGGCGCCCATCTTCTCATAAATCGTATAGTGGATGCCCGCTGCAAATTTCTTCAGATCTTCTTCCCGGTACTGGGGAGCAAATGAATAGGGATCATAGAGTTCCTCCGTCACCCCATTGTCATAGGTGACCACCAGGGTATAGGGCGTCTTGCTCTTGCGTGGTATCAGCGCCGCGAAAAAGCCAGCCTCGTCCGCCAGTTCCATGGGATATTTCTTCCCGGTTGAGGAAATCTTTACACTGATTTCAGCCGCGGTGGGTACCAGCGCCTGAATCAGAAGTCCCTCCTCTGTCAGATGGGGTCCCAGCATGGCATGGGGATTGGATGCTTCCGAATACACCAGTTCTTCAATCCCTGCCCAATCCATCAAATCATATAATTTCTGTTCCATATTATTGCCCCCTTGTAAGTTTATTCATTCTTCGGTCTGATATCAGCACGCCCGCTGTATATCCTACTCCTAAAGGGTATTTGCCCTCTCAGCAATATTCTGTCTGAAATTAACCACGTCATGCTCGTATTCTTCATCCATAAGGGGAGAAGTAATCATGAAATCCGCGCTGGCCTTGTTATTTGCAATGGGGATGTCATAGACCTGGGCAATCCTTAACAAAGCCTTAACGTCCGGATCGTGGGGCTGCGCTGTCAGCGGGTCGGAAAAGAAAATAACAAAATCAATTTTTCCTTCCACAATCTTGGCCCCAATCTGCTGGTCGCCGCCCAGAGGGCCGCTGTTATACCCCTTTACAGGCAGGTTGGTTGCATCCGTAATCATACGGGCCGTTGTGCCGGTCCCGCAAAGGAAATGCTTGGACAGTATATCCTTATGCTCTCCGCACCACTGTATCAGTTCCCGTTTCTTCTGGTCGTGGGCAATCAGGGCAATGTTCTTCTGTTTGCGTATTGTCATAGGTAAATAATCCATTTTCATCTGTCTCCTTTCAGTCTGTCACTTTGTTGGCGATGGTTCCTATCCCTTCTATGGTACACTCCACCACATCTCCCGGAACCAGGAATTTAGGCGGGTCAAAGCCCATGCCCACTCCGGCCGGGGTCCCTGTGGCAATAATGGTTCCGGGCTGTAAGGTCATTCCCTGGGAGAGTTCGCTTACAATGTGGCTGATATCAAATATGAGCAGTTCCGTATTGCTGTCCTGGCGAAGCTCGCCGTTCACCCTGGACTGTACCTGCACCTTGGGCGGATAAGACAATTCATCCACAGTGGCTATGCATGGTCCCATGGGCAAAAAGCCGTCCAGCCCCTTGCCGAAATACCACTGCTTATGCCGTGTCTGCAGGGTCCTGGCGCTGACGTCATTGATGATGGTATATCCGAATATATAGTCCTTTACCTCTTCCTCTCTGACATGGGATGCCTCGCGGCCTATGATGACTGCCAGCTCTGCCTCGTAATCCAAATCCGTCACAATATCCCGGTGGCTGGGGATTCCTGCCCCGGGATCCGTGGCCCGGTTCACCCGCTTGGAAAAATAGATGGCATAGGGTCTTTCCCCGTCAAATGCTTCCTTCTTAAATCTGGCTGATTCCTCTGCGTGAGCCATATAATTGATTCCCAGGCAGATAACATCCTGCCGCGGGTGGGGAATCGGAGCTAAAAGGCTTACCTCCCCAATAGGGGCAGCACCCCTGACCTTATACGGGTCCTGGCCGGACGCGTATTCCAGCAGCTGCTTCTCCGAATCACTGATGGTCTCTATCAGCTCCTGCATGGACTTATAATCCATATCCAGGGAAGCAAGGGGATAGACCCAGCTTCCGTCCCTGCTGATGACTCCAAGTCCGGATTTGTGTTCGATTTCATATGTAACTAGTCTCATAATGCCCTCCTGCTCATACCATTACGTGTATCTCATGTTTACTCTATCACATTTTTCCGAATTTTTCTACGATTTTGCCATTATTTCAGAAATCGCCCTTTCTCCCTGTCAGGGGTCTTCTTCCTAATAAATGGATTCCCGGAGTATCTTATGTATCTGGATTACCAGGGTGGGCAGGAATGCGGCCGCCGCCAGGGTGGTAAGCTGGCTCAGGCTTAAGTCGGCTGCGGCAAACATGATTTGCAAGCCCGGCACAAAGAGCACCGCTGCCAGCAAAACCACTCCCAGCTGGAACGCCATGACGCTGTACAGATTGCTTCCCAGCCCAAGACGTATGATGGAGTGGCTGCTCCGGCAGTTGAATCCGTGGAACAGCCGGGCCAGGGTGAGGGTGGAAAATGCCATGGTACAGGCCCTGCCCGCGCCGCCCTCATGAAGTCCGGTGGTATAGGCCCACATGGTGGCTGCCGCAATCAGGGCTCCCTGGACCAGGATATCCCGTATAAAGGAGGCCGTGAGGATACCCTCCTTTGGATTTCTGGGCGGCTCCTTTAGAAGCCCTTCCTCCGGGGGCTCCATTCCTATGGCTATGGCCGGCAGGGAGTCCGTTATAAGGTTGATGAACAGCAGATGCACCGGCTTAAAGGGCAGCGGCAGGGACAGCAGAGACGTATATAATACGCAGAAAATCCCTGCCATATTTCCCGACAGAAGGAACTGGATGGAATTCTTTATGTTCCTGTATACATTCCTGCCGTTGGAAACCGCCTTTATGATGGTGGCAAAGTTGTCGTCCGCCAGTATCATGGACGCCGCATCCTTGGACACCTCGGTTCCCGTGATGCCCATGGCCACGCCGATATCAGCCTTCTTAAGGGCCGGGGCGTCATTGACGCCGTCTCCGGTCATTGCCACGATATGCCCCCGGTTCTGCCACGCCCTCACAATGCGTATCTTGTGCTCCGGCGACACCCTGGCATAGACCGAAATGTGCTCCAGGTTCCGGTTCAAATCCTCCTCTTCCATGCGGTCCAGCTCAGCTCCTGTCACCGCCATATTTCCCGGCGTAAAGATACCGATCCTCTCTGCTATGGACATGGCAGTCACTTTGTGGTCCCCTGTAATCATCACAGGACGTATGCCTGCCTGCCTGGCGCTGGCCACTGCCTGGCGTGATTCCGGTCTGGGCGGGTCCATCATGGCGGTGAGGCCCAGAAACACCAGGTCATCCTCCAGCCTGCCTGACAGGGATGATTGTTCCCGGCTGTTCCCGGCCTTCGCCTCTGCATAGCCGGAATTGCCGTTCTCCTTTCCCGCCTCATTTAACGGACGGCATGCAAAGGCCAGGACCCGGAGTCCCCTGGCAGACCACCGGCTGTTCTGGTCCAGTATCCTCTGGCGGTCCGAGGACGACAAGGTCCGGCTGGGTATGGCGGCCCCGGCCCCCGGCCCGGCCGTTCCAGCCTTCTGACCGGCTGCCGGATTGGCCAGGCGGGTACATTTCTTGAGCAGCACATCCACGGCTCCCTTGACAAAGACGATATCGCTGCCTTCTATCTCATTTATGGTGGTCATGAGCTTGCGGCGGGAGTCAAAGGGAATCTCCCCCTTTCTCGGACTCTGGAGCCGGACCTGTTCCGGGATAAGCCCCGCCTCTCTGGCCATGTTGAACAGCGCTGTCTCCATAGGGTCCCCATCCTGGCCGGAGGCGTTGTTATTAAGAACCGCAGCCATAAGCAGGAGCCTGACATCGTTCCTTCTTGTTTCATTTTCCATCCATGACGGCTGCTGCTGCGTATGGTTGATATACACCTGCTCCACATCCATGCGGTTCTGGGTCAGAGTTCCTGTCTTATCAGAACAGATCACGGAGACGCATCCCAGGCTCTCCACCGCCTTCAGATCTTTTATGATAGCCTGTTCCCTGGCCATCTTCTGGGTGCCCATGGCCTGAACAATGGTGACGATGGAGCTCAGTGCCTCGGGTATGGCCGCCACGGCCAGAGCCACGGCAAACATCAGGGCATCCAGCACCGGTTCCCGGCGGTACAGGCTTAGCAAAAACACCAGGCCGCAGATGGCGATGATGGCAATGGCCAGATGGCCGGAGAACCGGTCCAGGCTCACCTGAAGCGGAGTCTTCTGTTCCTTGGTTCCGTTCATCAGGACGGCTATTTTTCCGATTTCCGTGTTCATTCCCGTGGCTGTAACCACTGCCACGGCGCGGCCTGAAGTCACCAGGGAGCCGGAAAATACCATGTTGGTCCTGTCGGCCAATGCCACGGTTCCCTCCCGTGCCTTCACTGCCCCGGTGTGTTTCTCCACCCCCAGGGATTCTCCTGTGAGAGAGCTCTCATTGACGGTCAGTCCGTACACTTCCAGCAGTCTTCCGTCCGCGGCCACCATATCTCCGGTCTCCAGAAGCAGGATATCCCCCGGCACCACCAGAGCGGACGGTATGGTCATGCTGCGCCCGTCCCTGAGGACCCTGGCTTCAGGCGAGGAAAGCCGCTTTAAGCTGTCCAGGGATTTTTCCGCCTTCTGGTGCTGGACCGTACCCAGCACCGCATTCAGCAGCAGAACCGCAAATATGACCATGGCGCTCTCCGGATCCCCTGTGAGCATGGACACGGCGGCCGCTCCGATCAGGATGATCACCAAAAGGTCCTTGAACTGCGCAAGAAATACCTGCCACCACTGGAGCCGCCCGGCCTCCTCCAATACATTTTCCCCATATTCCTTAAGACGCTGCTGCGCTTCCCCGCTGTCAATTCCCTGCCTGCCGGAGTCCAGTCCGGCCAGCACCTCTGCCTCCGGCTGTTCAAACCAATCTGCCATCTGTCTCTCCCCTCTTACCGAATTCATGGTTCTTATGGGCCTGCGCCAGAGCGTCTGCTTCCCCGGCATCCCCCAGACGCCGCGTAAACAGATATAAAAATGCTCCCGGAAGCGCACACCCGCGCTGGTTCCGGGAGCACTCCATAAGAGTACCCACTCTAAATCTATGAATTAGTAAGAATCATTATGACCGGCCGTACCCGGCCGGGGCGAGAAAGCTTTACAGCCTGTCCTTAAAATCAATCTCTGCTGCCGAAAATCATGCCGAATGCCACCTTATAGCCTTCCTCAAGGGAATCTGTCTCCACATATTCCTCCCTGGTGTGGGCCCCTGCGCCGCGGAAGCTTCCCACGCACACGCTTGGAATTCCCAAAGACAGCGGGATGTTGCAGTCCGTGGAACCGGCGCAGTGTTTCGGCGCTTGCCCGGTCATCTCCTCCACCACCCTGTGAGCCCAGTCTGACAGGGCCTGTTTTCGTTTCGGGTCCACCTGCCCTTCGCAGGGTCTGACCCCGATGACCTTAAAGGATACATCCATCCCCTCTGCCTTTGCCCGGTCAAACACCTCCATGAACTGCCGTTCCATATATTCCAGGTTCTCCCTCCGGTCGGAACGGAACTCATACAGCATCTCGGCTTCCTGGGCAATGGTATTGACCGATGTCCCTCCTGATATCATGCCTACATTATAGGTAGTCTTTCCGCCCTCCGGCACCCGGATTCCATACAGCTTCCCCACCAGGGACGCCAGTCCCGCAATGGCATTATCATTTCCAAAGTCATCGTAGGAATGACCGCCCCGGGTGCGGACCCTTACCCGGAAACGCTTGGAACCAACCGCCCTGTCCACGATACTGGAAAGAGAGCTGTCAAAGGTACAAAAGCGCTCTATCCTGTCACCGAAGTCCTCACAGATTTTGTGCACTCCCTTCAGGTTTCCCAGCCCTTCTTCCCCTGCATTGCACACCAACAGAAGTCCGGGGGCATCCTCCCTGCGGATTTCCCTCCACTGGGGGGAATCCACATGCTCGGCTATATATTTCCCCGCCAGCAAAAGACATACCAGACATGCTGTGTCGTCCCCCACGCCGGGACAATAGATACGTCTCTGGCGCCCTGGGCTTTAAGCCAGTCTGAACAGAATTCAGCCCGCCTCTCCTCATGGTTTGAGGGCGCCGGTATCCTGGCCAGCTCCAGAAGAAGGCTGTAAGCCTCCTGCCTGTGGTTCTCTATATACCGTATCATTTCCTCTGACAGTATCATTTGCTTCCTCTTCCTTTCTTTCCCCTTTTCCTGCTGCCTTTCCCTTGGAAGCTTTCTTCTGTGCGGGAACCTCCTTTCCCATGAGAACCACGATGGTCCTTGCCATGATCATCATGGACTTCTGGTTCTCCAGAACCGGTTCACCGCCCCGGGGATACATGCCGTTCACCTGGTCCTCATCCGTATTAAAGGCTGTATGCCACTTAAAATCCTTTGGCAGGTTGGGAAGGGCGAACTCATGAGGTTCCCAGTGCATGTTAAATGCAACGTAGAAGTAATCGTCCTCCCTTCCGTCCGGCTTCTTACCGTATTTTCCGCAGTATAATATGCCCAGCTGGCGGAGGAAACGGTCAAACATGGGACACCAGGTCTTAAGGCCGTGGTAGGACACGTCCGGCAGACCCACGGAGCGGTAATCCATCAGAGCCGGCTCCTTCTCCATATGGAACACCGAGTGCTCCTTTCTGAATTGAATCACATGCTTTACAAATTCATGGATGCTGCTGTTGGAATTTAACAGGCTCCAGTTAAGCCATGATATATCGTTGTCCTGGCAGTAGGAGTTGTTGTTTCCCTTCTTGGTCCGGCCAAATTCGTCTCCCATCATGAGCAGAGGAGTTCCCTGGCTCAAAAACAGCATGAGCAGGGCATTGCGTATCTGCTTCCTGCGCATCTGCATGATTCGTTTCTTTCTGCTGGGGCCCTCCGCTCCGCAGTTCCAGGATTGGTTGTAGTCTGTTCCGTCCCGGTTATCCTCTCCGTTGGCCTCATTGTGCTTTATGTCATAGGATACCATGTCCATCAGGGTAAAACCATTGGTATTGGCCATGTAGTTGATAACGCCCACCTGCTGGGGATTATGCCGGATGTGGTATACCAGACGGTTAAGCTGGTCCTCATCCCCTTTTAGAAAGCTGCGCATATCCATCATGAACCCGTCATTATATTCCGCCAGATGTTTTACCTGCCCCGGCTCCACACCGTCCCACCCGGGCGCCAGCAGCTTCAGCCTGCTGAGGTAAGGGTCCTCACCCAAAAGCTTCACAGGCGCGTATCCCACCAGACGGACGCCGTCCACATGGTATTCCTGAGCCCAGAAGCGGACCACATCCAGCACATAGGAGGGCGCTTCCTTCCCGTCGAAAAACAATTCCAGGACCAGCTCCAGTCCTGCCCTGTGCAGGGCCTTCACCATATCCTTAAACTCCCGTTCAGGCTGCCTCACAGGTCCGCTGCTGTAGGCACACTTGGGCGCAAAATAATAGCCCCTGGTATATCCCCAGTAATTCAGCTTTCCGTCCGGTTTTTCAGCTGCAAAGGGGCTTCCGTCCACACGCTCCGGTATGATTAGCTCCTCAAACTCCACCGGGGGCATCATCTCCACAGTGGTGATCCCCAGGTCTTTGAGATAAGGTATCTTCTCCGCCACGCCCTTAAATGTCCCCCGGCTGTCTCCCTCCACGCCGGAGGAGACATGTTTGGTAAATCCCCTGGGATGGATGTGGTAAATCACACACTGGTCATAAGGGATGCAGGGAAGGACGTCTTCCTCCCAGTCGTACGCGCTCCCCTCTGTATCCACCGGTGTGCGTACCGGCTTGTCCAGACGCGCCAGGCTTCCCCAGCGCTCCATACCCGTAAACCTCCTCCCATAAGGGTCCGGCACCTGCTGTCCGTCCACCTCGTACACATACTCCAGACCGGAAAAGTCGCCCAGCACAGTCATGCTCCAGACATCTCCTGTTCTGGCATTTGCAGGAAACCCGATTCTTCCCTTGGGACTTCCGGCCCCTTTCCTATAAAAAACAACGGCACAGGCCTCCCCCTTGGAGGCGAAAGAAAAATGCACCCCTCCAGAGACAGCAGTCGCTCCCATCGCGTATATCCTTCCATCATTCCTGTCTATCCGGAATCTCTTTATCATCGCTGTTACCGCCTTTCCTAAGACAATCCTTACATGATAAGAAAAGTATATAGTTAGTTCGACATTTTGTCAATAAATCAACACTCTTTGTCAGAAATCGTCATCTTATTTCACACAAAAAAACTGGTTATCAGAAAAATGTAACTCATCTGATAACCAGTTTCCATACTGTGCCTGCTGTTATTTCTGAGCCTCTATCTGCTCCACCAGCTCGTTAAGATACATCCAGCGCTCCATTTTCTCCTCCAGCTGTGCTTCCCTGGCGGACTTTTCCTCCATCAGCTCATTGAGCCTGGTATAGTTGGTGGCGGATTTTCCAATTTCCCGCTCTAAATCCCCGATGGACTGTTCCAGGTCAGCGATGTCAGCCTCAATGGTTTCCCATTCCCGCTGCTCTTTAAAGGAAAGCTTGCGCTTCTTTTCTCCGCCGGCCGACTGCTTCCAGTTATTCCGGTTCACGGAAAGGCCGGACCCGCTGCCATCGCTGTCCCCGCCTCTGCCGCCTTTCTGCTCCCCTGTCTCCCGGGGATGCCTGGCGGACCAGGCAATCTGATAATCCGTGAATCCGCCCTCATACTGGCTCACCTTTCCCTGTCCCTCAAAGGCAAAGATGCGGTTCACAACGCGGTCCAGAAAATACCGGTCATGGGATACGGCTATAACAATGCCCGGAAATGTATCCAGATAATCCTCCAGTATGGTCAGAGTCTGGATATCCAGGTCATTGGTGGGCTCGTCTAACAGTATCACATTGGGCGCCTCCATAAGGATACGCAGCAGATAAAGCCTCCGCCTCTCCCCGCCTGACAGGCGGCCTATGATGGTATACTGCATACCGGAGGGGAACAGGAACCGCTCTAACATCTGGCTGGCGCTGATACTGCCGTCCTTTGTCTTTACGTATTCCGCCACATTCTTAATATAGTCAATCACCCTAAGGCTTTCATCCATGGCCTCATTTTCCTGGGAGAAATACCCCATCTTCACGGTCTGTCCTATCTGTATGGTGCCGGAATCCGGTTCCACCCAGCCTGCCAGCATCTTCATCAGGGTGGACTTTCCGCTTCCGTTGGGACCGATGATGCCCACACGGTCATTTTTCAGGAAAATGTAGGTAAAGTCCTTTATCAGCACCTTGTCCCCGTAAGCCTTGCACAGATCCTTCACCTCCACCGTGGTCCTGCCTAACCGGCTGGCTATGGACTCCAGCTCCACGTTGCGGTCATATTCCGGCCCCTTCTGGTCCCTCAGCTCCTCATAGCGCTGTATATGGGCCTTCTGCTTGGTGGAACGCGCCCTGGCGCCCCGCTGCATCCAGGCAATCTCGTTGCGCAGAATCGCCTGCCGTTTGCGCTCCGATGCCTCGGCCATTTCCATACGCTCCGCTTTCAGGGACAGGAAGCCCTCATAATTTGCCTGGTAGCTGTAAAGCTTTCCCTTATCCAGCTCCACAATGCGTCCCGCCACGCTGTCCAGAAAATACCGGTCATGGGTAATCATCATAAGGGCGCCACGGAAGGCTTTCAGATATTCCTCCAGCCAGTCAGCCATACCGCTGTCCAGGTGGTTGGTGGGCTCGTCCAGAATCAGAAGGTCCGCCGTACTCATAAGCACGCTGGCCAAGGCCACCCTCTTTCTCTGTCCACCCGAAAGGGTGGATGTCAGGGCATCGTGTTCCGTGATACCAAGCTTGTTAAGCATGCTCCTGGCCGTGGCCTGCATCTCATCCGGAGAACTGTAATGGGTTTCCCCGGCATTTTCCCGCATAACGCTTTCAAGCACCGTATCTCCCTCTGTGAATTCCGGAATCTGGGGCAGATAGCGTATGTAGAGGCTGCGGCCCCTTACCACGCTGCCGCTGTCCGCATCTTCCAGGCCCGCAACAATCTTAAGGAGAGTGGACTTGCCTGTGCCGTTGACGCCAATCAGGCCTATCTTCTCCCCCTCGTTGATGGAGAAGGATGTGTCGTCAAACAGCAGCCTCTCCGTATATGATTTTGTCAAATGTTCAATGGTAACCAGATTCATCGTCTTTTCCTCTTATTCAATCACCAGCTCCACCGGACAATGGTCTGAACCCATGACCGTATTGTGGATGGACGCGCTTACCAGTCTGTCCTTAAGGCTTTCTGATACACAAAAGTAGTCAATGCGCCACCCTGCATTCTTGGCCCTGGCGCTGAAACGGTAGGACCACCAGGAGTATATCCCCTCCAGGTCCGGATAGAAATAGCGGAACGTGTCCACGAAGCCCGCTGCCAGAAGGTCGGTGAACTTTCCCCTCTCTTCATCGGTGAACCCGGCATTTTTCCTGTTTGTCTTAGGGTTCTTAAGGTCAATTTCCTTGTGGGCCACATTCAGATCCCCGCAGAATACCACCGGCTTGTTTTTCTCCAGTTTCTTAAGGTATGCCAGGAAATCGTCCTCCCATTTCATCCTGTAATCCAGCCTTGCCAGGCCGTCCTGTGAATTGGGGGTATAGCAGGTCACAACATAATATTCAGGAAACTCTGCCGTAATTACCCGTCCCTCCGTATCGTGTTCCTCCATGCCGACGCCATAGGACACGGACATGGGTTCCTCCTTTGTGAACATGGCTGTGCCGGAATATCCCTTTTTCCTGGCATAGTTCCAGTACTGGTGATAGCCGGGCAGGTCCAGCTCAATCTGGCCCTCCTGAAGCTTACTTTCCTGTATACAGAATACATTTGCGTCCGCCTCCCTGAAAAAATCCAGGAAGCCCTTACCCACGCAGGCCCTGAGGCCGTTTACATTCCACGAAATCAACTTTGTCATTTCTTTATGGCTCCTCTCCGGAACATGGTCCGGGAATGGGTTTCCCGGTGTGTTCCTGTGTCATTTTTAAACGGCTGTCTACTCCGGATATACAAGCCTGGATTCCGGGAACTGGTCCACATGGTACAGTACATCCAGATACTTTCCGGCCAGGAATCTGGCCATACCCAAATTCATATCCAGATAATTGCCGCAGTCCTCTGGCGATGCCCCGGGCACCTCCCCCTCAAAATCCCTGATAAACTCATACATCTCCACCATCAGGGGCAGGATATCCGCGGACTCGTAGTCTCCAGCCAGCAGCAGATAGAAACCGGTCCTGCACCCCATGGGGCCAAAGTAAATGCACTTTTTGCCAAAGGTGCCGTGATTCCTTAAAAAGGTTGCCCCCAGATGCTCGATGGTATGCATTTCCGCGGTGTTCATCACCGGCTCCTCATTGGGCGAGGTCATCCTCAGGTCGAAGGTGGTCACCATTCCTCCTTCCACCTGATCCTTCCTGGATACATAGACTCCAGGCTGCAGCTTATTGTGGTCAATGGTAAAACTTGTAATCTTTTCCATATCTGTTCTCCTCTCAATCCGCTCCATAATATCCGTTCAGAAATTTGGCGCACGCCTCATCCCTGTAATTGTGTAACGACTGAAAAGGGGCAGGATTTATCCATCCTGCCGCCCTGTCACTGCCACTATATTAATCATCTGCCTCTTCACTCTCAGTCAGTGTGAAGGTAAATCTCTTACGTGCCATCTCGTCGCTTTCAAGGTACTCGTCGTAGGTGGTAATCTTATCAACCAGCTTGCCGTTGATGATTTCCATGATGCGGTTTGCAGTGGTCTGCACTATCTGGTGGTCACGGGAGGAGAAAATCATCACGCCCGGGAACTTAATCATACCGCGGTTCAAAGCGTCGATGGACTCCATGTCCAGGTGGTCCGTGGGCTCATCCAGCATCAGCACATTGGCACCGGATATCATCATCTTGGACAGCATACAACGCACCTTCTCGCCTCCGGAAAGGACCTTCACCTTTTTCACGCCGTCCTCGCCGGCGAACAGCATACGTCCCAGGAAACCGCGGACATAGGTCACGTCCTTCTCAGGAGAATACTGGGTCAGCCACTCTACGATGGTGTCGTCGTTGTCAAACTCGGCGCTGTTGTCCTTGGGGAAATATGCCTGTGAGGTGGTAAGGCCCCACTTATAGCTTCCCCCATCCGGCTCCATCTCACCGGACAGAATCTTAAAGAGTACTGTCTTGGCCCGCTCATTTGGTCCTACCAGGGCAGCCTTGTCCTCGCGGCCCAGGATGAAGGAGATATCGTCCAGTATCTTTTCACCGTCAATGGTCTTGCTTAAGTGCTCCACGGTCAGAACCTCGTTGCCGATCTCGCGGAAAGGACGGAAATCAATGTACGGATACTTGCGGCTGGAAGGACGGATGTCGTCCAGCTCAATCTTCTCAAGGGCCCGCTTACGGGAAGTGGCCTGCTTGGACTTGGAAGCATTGGCGGAGAAGCGCTGGATGAATTCCTGCAGCTCCTTAATCTTCTCCTCCTTCTTGCGGTTGGCTTCCTTCATCTGCTTCACAATCAGCTGGCTGGACTCTACCCAGAAATCGTAGTTTCCTGCGAACAGCTGGATTTTCCCATAGTCAATGTCAGCTATCTGGGTGCAGACCTTATTCAGGAAATAACGGTCATGGGATACCACGATAACTGTGTTCTCAAAGTTAATCAAAAACTCCTCCAGCCACGCAATGGCGTCCAGGTCCAGGTGGTTGGTAGGCTCATCCAGAAGCAGAATGTCCGGGTTGCCGAACAGGGCCTGGGCAAGAAGTACCTTTACCTTCTGAGCGCCCAGAAGGGAGCCCATCTGCGCATAGTGCAGGTCCGGCTCAATGCCAAGTCCGTTTAAAAGGCTTTCAGCATCCGACTCTGCCTCCCATCCGTTCATGTTGGCGAATTCACCCTCTAACTCAGCGGCCTTGATACCGTCCTCGTCCGTGAAGTCCTCCTTCATGTAGATGGCTTCCTTTTCCTTCATTATCTCATATAGTCTCTTGTTTCCCATGATGACCGTATCCAGGACCGTGTACTGGTCATACTTAAAGTGGTCCTGCTGCAGGAAGGACAGCCTCTGTCCGGGGGTGATTATGACATCGCCGCTGGTAGGCTCCAACTGGCCTGACAGGATTTTAAGGAATGTGGACTTTCCGGCACCGTTTGCGCCGATGAGTCCGTAGCAGTTGCCCTCGGTGAATTTAATATTCACATCCTCAAACAATGCCTTCTTGCCCACGCGAAGAGATATGTTGCTTGTACTAATCATGTTCGTTACCTTTCTCTTAATCTGTTCTGTTGATATTTCTAGTAAAAGAGGGGTCATGTAAGGCCCCTCTCACGCTGTTTACTCAATATCAGATTGTACAGGGAAAACACTTATTTTGCAAGGGTTTTTCGCAAAATTATGGCGGCAGCCCGTCTATTTCGTTCCTTTAATCTCCACCGGATAGTTTACTCCCTGGGAATTCACATAGGTCACGGTCACCTTATCCCCGCTGTCCCCTGCCAGGGCCCCTTCCTCTATGGGGCAGTTATCCTTTAAAAAGCTTAACTCCTGTCCGTCGTCTGTCTTCATGGTAAAGCTGCTCATCGCGTTAGCCGTGGTGGTGCCTTTCTCCGTAAGGATACTCCACTCCTCCTGTTCCGGAAGAGCCACCACCAGGGTCACGTCCTCCGGCCTGCCCAGGGGCTCCCCTATATACGCAATGGCTATCTGCACGCCCTCAACAATCTCCACCTCCACGTCCCGGATATCCGACTGACTGATGTCATAGTCCCTGCCGTCGTCCGCCTGAAGAGTGAACACCGCTCCATCCTCTGTCACCTTTGTGACGGTACCCTGAAGCATATGGTATACTTCCTTTGCCTCAGCCGCCTGCTCCGTTGTCTCCGGGGCCTTGGCCGTGGTCTCCGGCGCTTTGGTGGTCTCCTCAGCCGAAGCCTGGCTGGTAACGGTCTCAGATGTCTCCACCGCCGGTTTTTTGGCACAGCCGGTTCCCAGCACCATTGCCGCAGCCAGTGCGGCGGCTGTTATCATCAATGAATGTCTCTTCATATTACGATTCCTCCCGTCTTATATCAGATTACCTATGAAGCTTACCATCATATTCTGTTAATTTCAATAAAGATTCCCTTAATTTTCCCGGTATCATATCCAGTACCCCGGACAACCTCATGCCCAGAATCCCCGGCAGATGCCGAAGACACAGGAGTATGACCAGACGTCTGGCCGCGGGCGACAGTTCCATGGCGGTTCCTTCCTTTTTTTCTAAGTATACCCTGGACTTCCATAGCCCAAACTTCCATGGGAAAAACATTCTTGTAACCGACAGTACCAGATGCTATAATATTATAAAAGATTGAGAGGAGGTTGTTACTCTGACATCATGCGTGTCATATTCCGTGAGCTGGAACTGAGGCAGCTGTCCAACCAGGCCTTTGTCATCAATGAAACCCGCAAATTTTGCCAGCTCTTCACCAGCAGCAGCTATATATTCCAGAGGCCATGAGCGCAGCATCGCCAAAAAGGCATCCCCGGCCACGTTGTTATGGTCCTGGATGCCTCTTAAGTATCTGCCTGTGGACATTATATTGTTCAAAATCAATTCAGCAAGGCCCCATACCGCCCCAAAAAGCTCTGGGTCCTCTCATTATCCGAAGCAAACACCTGCTCCGGCGTTCCTTCCTCCACAATGACGCCGCCCGCCATGAACACCACGCGGTCCGATATATCCCTTGCAAAGGCCATCTCATGGGTGACTATGACCATGGCGATGTCAAGGTCTGCCAGGGACTTAATCACCTTAAGAACCTCCCCTGTCAGCTCCGGGTCCAGGGCTGAGGTGGGTTCGTCAAAAAACAGTATCTTGGGATTCAACGCCAATGCCCTGGCAATGGCCACACGCTGGCACTGGCCGCCGGACAGCTGGCATGGAAACGCATTTTCCTTGTCCTCCAGCCCCATCTTCCTGAGCAGTTTCCTGGCTTCCTCATATACCTGCGCCTTATCCCTTTTCTGCACATGAATGGGAGCGTCCGTGATGTTCTTCATGACAGAATAATGGGGGAACAGGTTGAAATTCTGGAATACCAGGCCATACTGGCTCTGAATTTCCTTTAAATCCTTCTTTGACGCGTACACGGCCTTTCCGTCCTCTGTCCAGGCCGCCCGCTTTCCCAGGTATATCACTTCCCCGCTGTCCATGGTTTCCAGCATGGTAGCGCACCGCAGCAGGGTGGATTTTCCCGAACCGGAGGGGCCGATGACAGACACGATTTCCCCCTCCTCCACACTGAGGGACATATCCTTTATAACACCCAGGCCGTCAAACGACTTTTCCACATGATTTAATTCCAGCAGCTTCATAATCCACAATCCTCCTGTTCCTAACGGTAATAATCCATCTTTTTCTCAACCCACTCCATTCCAACTGCCACTACCAGGTTGAAAATATAGTAGAACAGACCGGCGGCCACAAAGGGAATCATGTTGGTCTGGGACGCTGCCAGAGCCTTGGCTATAGAGAACATCTCCGCCACGCTGAGGGTAAAGGCCAGGGAGGTGTCCTTGACAAGGGTGATGACCTCGTTGGTTACAGACGGAAGAATCCGTTTGATGACCTGGGGCAGTATGATTTTGAAAAAGGTCTGGAACCGGCTGTAGCCCAGAATCTGAGCCGCCTCGTACTGGCCCACAGGCATGGACTGGATGCCGCTTCTGTAGATTTCAGCAAAATAGGCGGCATAGTTGATTACAAATCCAATGAAGGTGGCCCACAGCCGGTAGCCGCTGCCCACCTTGATTCGGAACAGATAATAGGGGCCGAAATACACCACCATGAGCTGCAGCATCAGGGGCGTGCCTCTCATGATGGATATATATACCTTGACAATGGCCTGAAGCAGCCGGTTTTTGGACATACGCCCAAAGGCCACCAAAAGGCCCAGTGGAAGGGAAAATATTAGTGTCACCAGGAATATCTGGATACTGGTTCCCATACCTCCTGCCAACTGAATCAACATCTGCTGGACTGTCATTTTACCCATAACTTCATACCTGCCTTTAACATTTATGCCGTATAAAGCCGCTGTTAAACGAGCTGCCGCCGGATTATCCGGCAGGACAGCAGGTCCAGACAGCGGCCTTTATTACTTACCAATCGTAGTTACGTCCTCGCCAAACCATTTCTCAGATATGGACTTAAGTGTGCCGTCCGCAGCCATCTCTTCCAGGGTAGCCTGTACCTTGTCACGAAGCTGTGTGTTGCCCTTCTTAAATCCAACTCCGTACTCCTCCGCGGACAGGCTGTCCTCCAGGATAACAAAGTCTGCGTTTCTCTGCTGGATCTGATATCCGGCCACGATTACGTCCATGGCTATGGCGTCCACCGCGCCCTGCTCCAAATCCATGAAAGCTGAGTTATAATCAGCCGTGGTGAGCAGCTCCTTGAAGGTAGCTGTCAGGTCGGGCACCTCCTTTAACGCCGCCTCCGCGGAAGAATCCACCTGGCACTCCACAATCTTGCCTGCCAGGTCCTCCTGGCTGGCTATGCCGGAATCCTTGGCCACCACAAATACCTGGGTGTTGGCCATGTACGGCTCTGACCATGTATAGTCGTCCTCACGCCCTGTCATGGTAAATCCGTTCCAGATACAGTCGATGTTGCCTGCCTCCAGCTCCATGTCCTTGGAATCCCATGCAATGGGCTGTGCCTTGTACTCCAGTCCCAGACGCTTTGCCACTTCCTGGGCCAGCTCCAGGTCAAATCCTGTATACTCACCGTCGTCTCCCATGAATCCCATAGGCGGGAAATCCTGGTCAAATCCGACTATCAATGTACCTCCGCCGCTTCCTTCGGCGGCCTCTGACGCGGTTTCGCCCTCCGCCTTTGTCTCCGCCTCTGCGGCTGCGTCCTCAGCCTTGGCAGACGTGTCCGCTGCTGCCTGTTCGGTTTCTGCCTTTGTCCCTGCCGCTGTAGCTGCTTCCTGTGAACCGCCGCATCCTGCCAGGGATAATGCCATCACAGATGCAAGGGCCAGGCTAAAAAGTCTCTTTTTCATAATAAACGTCCTCCTCTTTTTCCGCTGTTTCGGGTCCAGCGGCTCCTTACGGTCTTTTGACACGCTATCATATTAGCATACTAAAGCGCTTGTGTAAAGGACATTTTATATGGCAAAACTGACAAAGATCCGCGTCACGGTCCCCCTCCCAGAAAATCAGGGCAAAACAGGAGCCTACAGCAGATTCATAAGCTCCTTAAGGCTCCCCACTTCATAATCCGCCCGTATGCCCTCAGGCAGCGCCTTACCGCCGGGGTTATACCAGCACGTATACGTGCCTGCGACCATTCCGCCTTTGATATCGGACGCAGGTGAATCGCCTATGAGCAGCATACGCCGCGGGTTGGCATCCGGTATCCTGGAAAAGCAGTAATCAAAATATTCCTTCTGCGGTTTCTGGCTCCCCGCATCCTCGGACACAAATATATCTTTCATGAAGCTGTCCAGGCCGGAAGCAGCCAGCCGCTTGTACTGGGTGGACGATGTACCGTTGGTAACCACATATAAATCATACCTGTCCTTCAGATAGGCGCACAGCTCCAGGGCTCCGTCAATCAAAAAGGCGGATGCGTCCAGCTGCCTCCGGTACAGCTCCTCTGCCTCATGGCCGTCCACCGCCCTGCCCAGACGGTCAAAAAAGGTCTCAAATCTCTGCCGCACCAAATTATCCTTGGTCACTTCCCCCCGCTCAAAGGCGGACCAGAATCCCTCATTGATTTCATGGTACAGCAAAAGCCGTTCCTCTGTGGGCTCAAATCCATACTGCTCAAGGACTACCCTCATGCCCTGCCTCTCAGACATGCCAAAGTCCAAAAGAGTACCGTCCACATCCAGAAGAATCACATCAAACTTCCGTTCCCTGCTCTCCATAGACCACCTTTCCTCCGCAAACCGTGTACATTACTTTGCCCGTCAATGTCTCGCCCAGGAAGGGGCTGTTGGCTGACTTGGATTCAAACCCTTCCACTGTCCACTGCCTGTCCGCATCAAACAGCACCAAATCCGCCGGCGCTCCTGGTTCCATGCGCCCGCAGTCCAGCTTATACAGCCTGGCCGGATTAAGGCTCATCTTCTCCATGAGCTCCAAAAGCGTGAGATGGCCTGCCTTTACCAGATTGGTAATCCCCAGGGCCAGGGCAGTCTCCAGTCCCAGTATGCCGCTGGGCGCCTGGGTCAGCGGCCGCTCCTTCTCCTCCCTGCTGTGGGGCGCATGGTCCGTGGCAATCATGTCAATGGTCCCATCCTTAAGTCCCTCAATCAGCATCTGCCTGTCTTTCTCTGTCCTTAACGGCGGGTTCATCTTAGCCAGGGTTCCGTGCTTTAACACGGCTTCCTCTGTCAGGGTGAAATGGTGGGGCGTCACCTCGGCCCATACCTTTGCTCCCAGCCTCTTGGCCAGGCGCACCACCTCCACAGAATGCCCTGAGCTGATATGCTGGATGTCCACGGTTGCCCCTGTATCCAGGGCTACCATGCAGTCCCTGGCCACCAGGGAATCCTCTGCCAGTGCCGGAGAGCCGTAGATTCCCAGTTCATCCGAAATCCTGCCGTGGTTAATTCCATTTTCCCTGATAAAATGCTTGTCTTCCTCGTGGAAGCTGAGAACCGTATCCAATCTGGCCGCTTCCTCCATGGCCGCCCTGACAAACGCGCCATCCATAAGGGGTATTCCGTCATCCGTAAATCCCGCTGCCCCGGCAGCCAGAAGTCCCTCCATGTCGGTCAGCTCCCTGCCCGCGAATCCCTTTGACACTGCGGCGCAGCTTAACACATGGATGCCTGTCTTTTTTCCCTCTTCCAGCACATAGCGCAGGGTCTTCTCGTTATCCACAATGGGATTCGTATTGGCCATACACACAACCGTGGTGAAACCGCCCTTTGCAGCAGCCCTTGCCCCTGTATGGATGTCCTCCTTGTATGTGGGGCCCGGATCGCGAAAATGCACATGGACATCCACCAGTCCCGGCGCTGCCACCAGTCCCTCTGCCTCGATTATCTGCCGGTACGTCCTCTCCCGCGGGCTAAAGCCGGGCGCTCCCTCCGCTCCGCCCTGGTCCGCCGGAAATATCCCGGCAATCCTGTCTCCGTCCAAAACAACATCCGCTTTTATATCCAGCCCTTCCGCGGGTCCCAGGACCCGTCCTGCGCGAATCAAAATCATATTCCGTTCCTCTCTTTATTCCATCCTTTATTTCGTTGGCTTCTCAGAATCCATGTCCGGGGCGTGTCGGAAAGCCGTTCTCCCGCTGTCTGCCTGTCACACCAGGAATTCCTCTCCCCGCCTGTGTATCTCCTGTATTCTGTCCTTATACCCACCGGCGCAGGCCAGGGCCTTAAATCTGGCAGCCGCCTGAAAGTCCTCCCAGAAATGCATGGGAAACACCACGTCCGCCCCCACCATTCTCATAAAATCATCCATTCCCAGGTAAAAATCCTTCTCCTGTCTGGGGTCAATGAGCATAAAGGCCACATCGATATGGCGTCCTGCCAGCTTGTCCATTTCCCGGTGAAAACTTTCACTCATCCTGCGGTTGTCGGCCTCCGGCTCGCCCTCCCATACCCAATTGTTCAAGTCCCCTGCGTGGTAAATGGTCCTGTGCTCCAGGCTGACCAGGAAGGCCACCCCTTCGTCCGTGGACTTAAACGCCTGGATATCCACCGGATTCCCGGCTCCGTCCTTCAGGCTCACTTCCTCCCCCGGTCCCAGGAATACGGTTCTGCCCAGAAGGTCCTCCGGCACCTGCCTTGTCCAGATATCGTCGGACAGCACATAGGTCACATTCCCGCGGCTTTCCTCCAAATCAAATATGGAACGGGAAAAATGGTCTCCATGCCGGTGGCTGGCAAACACAAACAAAGGCTTCTCCCTGTCTGTTTCCGGAATGTTTCCCTCAAAATAGTCAAACAGAAGTACGGCATGGTCAAGCTCCGCCATAAAACTGCTGTGATGGATATAGGTTATCTTCATATCGGTCATCTCCCATCCGTTCTTATATGTCTAATAGTAACATAAACAGCAATCCCCGTATAGTTACTTTATTCCATTTTCCTCCAATAAATATGTCCAGATTCTTATTTTTCAGCCGAAAGAGAAGAATAAAACAGGCGGTCATGCGCGAAATCAGGGAAGCCGCAGCGGCACCCGCCACACCCCAACGGAATACAAAGATAAACAGGGAGTCCCCTATGACATTGATGATGTTCATGATGACGGACGTTTTCTTAAAAAAGACTACTCCAACCGCCATCCCCCGTCAATCTGTAATTTACCCAAAAAATCAGGCACTCAAATGGCCTCCCCGTCCCCTTTCCACAAATCCGGTGTTTTCCTAAAACTACAGCCCGTAAAATAAGGGCCGGCCCGGCCGCGGGATGGCGCCCACGGGCCATAAACAGCGCAGCGCCCAGAGGGACCAGAACCGCATAACCTGTGGACGAGGCTATGTTGGACATGCTTCCCAGAAACACCACCACGGCTGCGGCGCTTTGTCATTTTGACAAATACAATCAGCCGATTCATTGTTTCAAAATGCTTTGTGCCTTAAAATACAAGCATGCAGGACATTGGAACGTGAAACGAAATATTAGTACAAAAATCAGCAAAAAAAGCAAAAGAAGGTAAGAAAAAGGGGGAAACAATGGAGGGGAAGAAAAAAGGTCTGTCTCTGACAACACAAATTCTAATCGCTGCAGCGGGCGGTGTTGTCTTTGGGTCTCTGATTGGGCCATGGGCCTCATTAGGCTTTGTATCCACAAATATCATCGGCTCCATGGCTGACAGCGCTATGGTTCCATGTATTGTCTTCGCATTGTTCTTTGGCACAGCCATGGGTACATATACACGCCAGAGCGGCAACAGAAACTTGGTTGAATGGGTAACCGGTTTTAATACCATCATTACCAATATCATCAAGGCTGTCATGCACGTCGCGCCAATTGGAATCTTCTGTCTGCTGGCAAACGTGGCGGGCTCCACCGGCTTCAAGGTCATTATTCCTATGATTAAATTCCTGGGAGTATTGCTTCTGGGAGACGCTGTCCAGTTCCTTATTTATGGGCCGCTGACAGCTGCTCTCTGCAAAGTAAATCCTGCAAAGATGCCTAAGAAATTCGCTAAAATGTCCATGAACAGCTGCGGAGCGGCCCTTTGTTATGTGGCTGCAATCTTCTTTATGGCACAGTCCACAGGAGTCCAGCTGACCACCTATCAAATGGGAATGGCCATCCTGCTGTCATGTCTGATGTGCATGGGAACTATCGTTGTACCGGGAGGTTCCGTAATCGTTTATACCTTCCTTGCCTCCTCGCTGGGGCTGCCGCTGGAAAGTATCGCTATCCTTATTGGTATTGACTGGTTCTCAGGAATGTTCAGAACACTTATGAACGTTGACGTTGATGTCATGGCGGGCATGCTTGTATCCAGCAAGCTGGGCGACCTGGACAGAGATGTATATAATGAGACGAAGGCAGTAGAGTACTGAGTTTTAATTAAAAGGAGCGTGTCTGCGGCTCATTCCTCTCACGGTAATATCAACCGTGGGAAGGATGAGCCGCAGACACGCTTTTTGCATTTTATCACAGCTTCTGCCTTATGGCCTGCTCCTGTTCATCAAAGAGCAGATCCTTATTGTACTGGTAATAGCGTTCACACTCATATTCATCCAGGAACCGGACACACGCTTCGCTGGTATTCAGCTCCGTGACAAATATGACCATTTCCTGGCCGTTTCCAAAGGCAGCTTCCATGAAGTCAAAGGCGTGTTCCAGACGGCTGCCGCAGTCCTCCTTCATGGCCTCATAGCAGTCGCTGTGCTCCATGAATTTTGTGCGCACCCATTCCCAGGCCTGCTCCCTGTCCTCAACGGCTTCCTTTCTCATCTGCTGGGCATATTCCTCCAGCATGATTCGCACGCTGAGCCACAGGCGGTCCTCCCGCCTTCCTGACAGTCCGCTTTTCTTCCTGCGAAAACGCTCCTCCTCCAGCTCCTGAGCCAGGGACGCCAGAACCATGGCAGGCGCTTCGGATTTATCCGGTATTGCAGATGTTTCCGCCCTGCCTTCCATCTCCTGGCGGTAACTCTTAAGCTGCTCCATTAGAAGCTCCATGAAGGCATTCTTATCCCACAGCTTCTTAAACCCTTCCGTCAGCTTGGACAAAATCAGGCATGTAACGCTGAGACGCTCATCAAAGGGCGCCCTGGCAACCCGGCCGCACAATGCCTCCCGTATGACGCCCTGCAAAATCTCATCCACCTGATACTCATTCTGATATTTATAATACAGCTCCAGATAATTGGCAAAATCCTTTGCGATTCTGGGGTGCTGGATATACTGGCTGATCACATCCCTGTCAGCCCTTTTGTCCAGACTCTCATAGACCAGAATAAGCTGGGATAGGTCCTCCCAGGCCCTTGGGGTGGCGAACAGCTTTCCGTCCACTGTTGTCTCTATCTGGCAGAAATTCTGTCCCTTGATGTTCAGATAGGAGATAATGGCCGGATGGATATTCTCAGCATATGCATACTCCTTCCACACCCCCAAATCCGGTTCCACGTCAATCCGCTTGATCCGGTCCAGGGTGACCACATCGAATTCCCTCACAGACTTGTTATACTCCGGCGGATTGCCGGCAGCTGCGATAATCCAGCCCTCCGGTATCTTATGGCTTCCGAAGGTCTTGCACTGGAGAAATTGCAGCATGGTCGGAGCCAGGGTCTCGGATACGCAGTTGATTTCATCAATAAAAAGAATCCCTTCCTTAAGACCTGTTTCCTCCATCCGGTCATAGATGGATGCCACAATTTCACTCATGGTATACTCCGTCACCGCATACTCCCTGTCTCCATAAGTCTTTTTCTCGATGAAGGGAAGGCCCACCGCGCTCTGTCTGGTGTGATGGGTGATGGTATAGGATATCAGTCCAATCCTGCATTCCCTGGATATCTGCTCCATTATCTGAGTCTTTCCCACTCCGGGAGGACCGATCAGCAGCACCGGCCTCTGCCGTATGGATGGTATAACGTACTCTCCGTTCTCATCCTTTAAAAGGTATGCTTCAATGGTATCCTTTATCTCTTCCTTAGCCCGCTTAATATTCATGTCCTGTTCTCCTGCTCTGTGGGATAATCAACGCATCCCTGCTTCTATTGTCCATGTCCGTTCCTTTTTCCCGGTCTGTACTCCATAATCTGTTCCTCCTCCAGCACCACCTTCATGGCCCAGGGAGGGACGGATTCATCGGAAAACATATTCTCTATGAACACAAAGGCCGTGTCGTAGGAGGGGGCCTGAACCGGATAGATTCCCTTGCCGTCCGTGAAATAAATAAGCCCCTTTAGGGAGGCTGCCTGACGGCTTTTCTTAAGCCCGTTCACATATTCAAATGCCGGTCTGAAATCCGTTCCCCCGCTTCCTCTAATCTCGAAATCATCCATATAAGCCTTCAGTTCCTCTTGGCTTGTGACCAGCACGTCCGACCGCACCGCGTCATCACACTGTATGATGTGTAAATGGACCTTCTTAAAATAACTCTCAGTCTCAGACAGCACGTCGTAAGTCTCTTCCAGGAACCGTCTTACCAGCTCCCCGGAACAGGACATGGACGTGTCGATGACAATGGCGAAATCCTCCACCCGGTATACCTCTCTGGACTCCAGGGGCTCGATGAGGGGCATATTTCCGTAGAGGGACAAGCCGTAGGTATAGAACGCGTAGTCAAATGAATCCGGGTCCACCTGCATTTCTTCCTTCAGAACCGCAAACTTTTGCAGAAACCGGCTGTAGTCGTATCTCTCCCGGTTTTCCACCCGCACTTCCTCCAGCAGGCTCCGGTTGTCCTCAGACGCGTCCTTTGAACCGGTTTCCAGCTCCGTCTGCATCTTTTCCCGGTTATCATTCCACTCATTCTGCCTGGACCGGGCGATTTTGGGGCTGTCCTCCTGCTCCCACAGATCATGGCTGTCCACGAAGAATTCCGCCTTCAGCATGTCCAGGCGGCGTTCAGGAAGCTCCATCTCCAAAAGGGCCCTGTAAACCCGCTCCGCTGTCAGGACCTGCCCTTTTTCCGCCAGAGCCTTCTCAAGCCTGAGATACATCTCCCTCCTGAGGGCGCTCCTTGGCACATGGACACATTTCTGATATAATCCGTCAATGACGTACTCCATGGCAATGTCGCAGGACAGGTCCCAGTATCCCTTATCCCTGCCCTTACGTGTATACATATGACAAAACAGGCAGTGGAACAGCATATGGAGATACCCGCGGTTCACCAGCGTCCTGCCCCTTTTATACAGGCCCAGCAGATAATCCGGCCCATAGTAGATCAGATGCCCGTCCGTCCCCAGTCCCTCCCTTGCCCAGTCAGCCTCAAAGCCCAGACTGCTGAGGGACACATCCAGAAATTTCATGTTTACATACAGCTCGCTTCTGGCCTGGCAGAGAATCCTGGCGCACAATGTCACCTGGTCCAGCTCCTCCAGCTGCCTTTTTCTGGCAGGGTCTGTCATGACTGCTGCCCTGCCGTCATGGTCTCATGTTCTTCCTTTAATTCCTGGTACAGATGGTAGAAGGTCCAGTCACTGTTATGTTCTGTCAGCACTGCCTTCAGGGCAATCCTGGGCACACCGGCCCTGCGCAGTCCGGACAGCAGCATGTCCAGTCTCTGGCTGGAGAACTGTTTTAATACCAAGACCTCCTCCGGTATGACCGGAAGTTCTCCCGGAACAGCCCCGGCGCTTTCTTTAGCGGCCTCATAGCCTTCCATCCCGGCAAGATATCCAACCTTCTCCAGGACCTGTTCCGGTCCTATATTCTTTATGCGCACGCCCATGCGGACCAGTACGCTCTTCATCATAGCCACATGCTTCATTGTCTCCGGTCTGCCCGGATTATAGTACAGCACAGTCTCCATCATCTTTGCCATGTCCTGCCATCTCCTTTCATCAGGGCCTGTTTACAGCCCCTTACCGCACTAAGTCATGCGCCGCCTTCCCGGTGTCAGTTCTTCCCGCTGTCTACTCTCCAAACAGCTCCTGGCTGTCAAGCATCAGGGTAAAGGGGCCGTCATTGAGAAGCTCTACCTTCATGTCTGCTCCAAACCGTCCCTTTTCCACCACATCCACATGGGTCCTGCACCGCTCCATAAAATGCTTGTACAGGGAATCCGCCATCTGGGGAGCTCCTGCCTTTATAAAGCTGGGCCTGTTTCCCTTGCGGCAGTCCGCGTACAGGGTAAACTGGCTGACCACCAGCAGTTCCCCCTCCACATCCTCCAGTGAGAGATTAGTTTTTCCATTTTCATCCTCAAATATCCGCAGACGGCAAATCTTATCCGCCATCTTCTCAGCCATCTGCCTGGTGTCTCCGTCCGCCACTCCCAAAAGGATAAGGAAACCTTTTCCAATCCTTCCCAACAATTCTCCGTCCACGGTCACGCTGGCCTGCGTCACCCGCTGTACCACAGCTCTCATATGATTTTATCTCCTTTTATCTCAGCATCATTTTCAGATATTCCATAAGGGTCTCGGTGGCTTCCTCCCTGTAGAGTATCTCCCTGGCCCGCACCGGATAATCCGTGATGATATTGTCCACGCCTAACAGTTTCATTTGTTCTATCTCTGTCTTGCTGTTCACGGTCCATACATGGACCGCCTTGCCCTTTTCATGGGCTGCTTCCACCAGTTTCCTGCCCACAAAGCTGGAACGGATGCTGATGAAGTCAATATATTCATTATCGTAATACGTTCCGTAGGCAGCCGCCAGGATGTATCCTGTCCTCAGCTCAGGAGCCATCTCCTTCACCCGCTCCAGATATCCCAGCTTAACCGAAGTGATGACACATTGCTCCTCCATTCCATATTCCCGGACCAGGGCAGCCACCTGCTCCGGCAGACTGGAATCATTCCCTATATTCTTAAGCTCAATATTCAGCTTCATGCGGCCCTTGCAGGCTTCCAGCACTTCCTCCAGGGTGGGTATACGCTCCCCGGCAAACTTCGGGCTGAAATGGCTTCCCACATCCAGCCTGCTTACCTGGTCATAGGTCATGGTTCCCAGCCTGCGGTCCACCCCTGCCACCCGCCTAAGGTTCAGATCGTGGCATACCACCACGATGCCGTCCGCAGTTGTCTGTACATCAATCTCACTGTAATCCGCCATCTCTTCCATGGCCGCCTCAATAGCCGCCATGGTATTCTCCGGGGCCATCCGGGAACTTCCCCTGTGGGCCGTTACCTCTGTCTGCCCCAGCACATCCCAGTCAGGGGATGTTCCGTTATATACCATATCGAATATGAGAAACAGGCTGGCTCCTGCCAGCGCCCCTGTTATGGTCAGTATCCATTTTCTCTTAAAATGCAGCTCATAGGGCATGGTAAAATCCCAGGGCGCTCCATGGGCACCTTTCATGCCATACTGGTAATATATCACGGTCAGGGCTCCAAAGTCCACCAGGGGAGCCAATATTCCTCCAATGAACAGGACCACCAGCTCCAGTCTGGCGCACACGGCTGACAGAACAGCCATGGCCGCATAGCTGTCCACAAACAGGGTGACTATCACGGCAGATATCACCACAATGACCACGTATATGAGAACCAGTCCCACAGCCAGCCCCAGATTCACCACCACCAGCAGGACCACCGCCCTGAGGCTGCGTCCCTTTAAGAGCTCCATGCTCCTTCTGAAGCCGTCGCCAAACTGCTTCTGCTCAATCATGCAGGCAAAGAACACCAGCATGGTAGGTATCCCTATGAGCACCAGAGCAGCCGCCAGCAGTACCAGCCCCAGCCGGGCAGCCGGCGCGTGCAGGATTTCGTACATGACAAAATTAAGGGGTTTTATCCTTGTGAGAATCCGCAGCAGCAGATAGCTGTTCATCATCAGATAATCAGCCAGAGCCAGGGGCAGAAGCTTCCAGTTCCTGCCCTTACACGCATCCCATGCCTTGCCCAGCGCGCCCTTTAAAATGTACACGGAATCCACCCGCATGGAATAGGCCGCAGACTGGCAGGCAGTGATAAGGCCCCCGATTTCCACCACCATGAGCACCATGCCCAGCGCCGCCGCTGCCAGGGCGCAGACAATGGTTGCCGGGCGCAGAAGAAAGGCTCCCATATTACTCATGGTCAGATAACTGTATCCTGCCATGCGCAACGAGAACCTTAGGAGCTGGTTTACCAGCCTGATATAGAATGTGCCTGCAACCAGCCGGAACAATACTTCAAAAATTACCAGCTGGCGCAGGTTCAGTTTAATTACCTGGTCTGTCTCTTTTATCAATCGGTTCACTTAAGATTCTTCCGACCTTTCCTTCTGCTCCCTGGCAAATGCCGTGATGGCCTCGTTAAGCGAAAACATCTTGGCATCCAGCATATCCACCATATCGGCGCAGGCCTTTAGTTCCTTCAGCAGGTTCTCCGGGGCATTTCCCTCGAACTTATACGCAATCTTATGTTCCAGGCTGGCCCAGAAATCCATGGCAACGGAACGTATCTGAATCTCCACCTTGGTCTCCACCGGTCCATCCGTGAGATAGACCGGCACAGTTACTACCATATGATAACTCTTGTATCCGTTGGGCTTGGGGTTCTTGATATAATCCTTTACATGAAGGACAGTCACATCCCCCTGAGCCGCTATCATGTCGGCTATCTGGTAGATATCCGACGTGAACGAACATATAATCCTGATACCGGCGATATCGCTGAGGCATTCCATCATATTCTCAATGGTCACCTCATATCCGTCCTTTTTAAGCTTCATGACAATGCTTTCAGCTGACTTCAGTCTGGATTTGATATGCTCGATGGGGTTATAATCATAACGGTTGGCAAACTCGTTATTTAATATTTCAATCTTTGTATTGACCTTTTTTAGTGCTGAATCATAGAGAAACATCACTGAACGCCATTGGTCAACCTGGTCGTCCGCTTTGGGGATATTGGTCATTCCTATCCCTCCTTACCTTAAGCCTAGAGTTTAAGCCCCTTTAACAGGTCGCCTAACCCTGTGGATACCGTACCGGTCTCCTTGTAGTCAAATGTCTCATGCTCTTCTCTGTCTGCCTGCTGTTCTGCCAGAACCTTCATGCTCAGGCTCAGCTTGCCCTCCTGTGTTGAGAGAATCTTTACCTTCACGGTCTGTCCCTCGGTCAGGACCGCGCTGGGATGCTTGATTCTCTGGGTGCTGATCTGGGAAATGTGAAGCAGTCCGTCCACGCCGTCGTCCAGCTTAATGAAGGCGCCGTAAGGCTTGATGCTGTCCACAGTGCCTTCCACGATATCCCCGGCCTTGAACTGGGCCATGCGCTCCTTCTTCTGCGCTTCCTTCTTCTCCTTCTCCACCTCGCGTCCGGAAAGCACCAGTCTCTTCTTCTCCGGATCAACCGTGATGATGACAGCCTCCACATACTTGCCCTGCCAGTCTTCCAGTTTCTCCACATACTCTGTGGACAGCTGGGATGCGGGAATGAATGCCCTCACTTCCTCCAGGGATGTGACCACGCCGCCCTTCACTGCCTCGGCAATCTTAACCTTGACAACGGTCCTGTCCTCCATCATCTGAGCGAACCGGGCCCATTTCTCCCCCTCGCCGCTCTCCTCCTCGGCAATCTTGATGTGTCTCTGGTTCAGGGTCTTATAGGAAGCCTCCAGTTCGGCCGCATAATCCTCCATGGTCTCCACGGGCGCAGCCTCCTTTACCTCTTCCGTCACTTCAGTCTCCAGCTCTTTGTTCAGTTCTTCACTCATAATTACTCTCCTCGCCTTCTGTACATTTTACCAAAATATATTCCTTACCATTATAACAACAACCCACCTAATATTTCTATAGTTTTATGACGAAAATTATACCTTTTTTATTTTTTATCCTCTTTTTACGCCTTTTCACTGTCCTGAAAATATGATATGATGCATTCAGCGGCTAAAATGTCTCAATGTTCGCTAGAAAGGACCTGCTTTCCATGATAGATTTACTGGACCTGCACACACATACAACGGCCAGCGGCCATGCCTATAACTCCCTTTACGAGATGGTTCACTCGGCTTCGGCCAAAGGATTGTCCCTGTTCGGATGCTCCGATCATGCCCCTGCCATGCCCGGCAGCTGCCATTCCTTCCATTTCATCAATTTTAAAGTCCTGCCAAGAACCCTTTACGGCGTCAGGCTGATGATGGGCGCGGAACTGAATATTATGGATTATGACGGAACCGTGGACCTGGAACAGAGCGTCCTGGAACCCCTGGACTATGCCATAGCCAGCCTGCACCAGCCCTGTATCCACAGCGGCACGGCGCTTCAGAATACCAACGCTTACCTGGGGGCGCTTAAAAACCCCCTGATCCATATTATCGGACATCCGGATGACAGCCGTTTCCCCATAGACTATGATACACTGGTGGCTGCCGCCGGAGAACACCATAAACTTCTGGAGGTAAACAACAGCTCCTTAAACCCCTTAAGCTTCCGCGTGGGAGCCAGGAATAATTATATAAAAATGCTGGAACTGTGCAGACACTACGGCACCAGCATCATTATAAACAGCGATGCCCACTGCGAAGCGGACGCGGGCAATCACGCCTTTGCCCACGCTCTCCTGGAGGAAGTGAACTTTCCACGGGAGCTGATAGTCAACACCTCCCTGGACCGGCTGTGCTGCTTTCTTCCCAAAGCAGCCGCCATCCTGGCCCAGCAGGAGGATGAGCGCTGCGGTCACCTGTACCGGCCCGTTACAATGGAGGAAGGAAACGCTCCGGGAGGAAATGAGTCATGATTAATTTCCTGAACCTGGAATATTTCCTGGTGGCTGCCGAGGAGCTCAATTTTACCCGGGCAGCCAGGAAGCTCTACATCTCCCAGCAGTCCCTGAGCAACCATATATCCAACCTGGAAAAGGAATTTGACGTGATTCTCTTCAACCGCACCTCCCCTCTGACTCTTACCTATGCGGGAAGGGCCTTAAAGACCAGGGCCAGGGAGCTTCTGGATCTGCGGGATGAGACCTACAAGGAAATCTCCGACATAAAGGACTTCTCCACGGGACAGCTTTCCATCGGCGTATCCCATACGCGCGGCAGGGTCATCCTGCCGGAAATTCTGCCCACCTACCAGTCCCAGTTTCCGGGCATCGAGCTTCACCTGGCGGAAGGAAATTCCAGCCAGCTGGCCTCAGACCTGCTCCACGGAAGTATTGATCTGATGATTGACCTGCTGCCCTTTACAGCGGAAAATGTGGAGACAGTTCCCATCTGTAATGAAGAGATCCTCATGGTTGTTCCGGATGACATTCTGGAAAAGGCATATCCAGGCCAGGTGGAGGAAATGAAGGAAAAGCTCCGCGCCACCTCTGATATCCGGATTCTGGAGCACTGCCCCTTTGTACTGCTAAAAAAGGGGAACCGTGTGCGCACCATAGCGGATGAGATTTTCGAGGATGCCCAGATGAGCCCCCGGATCGTGCTGGAGACAGAAAACATTGAAACTGTGCTGGCTCTCAGCGGCAAGGGTATGGGAATCACCTTTTATCCCAAGATGTTCATGTCCCCGGACCCTGCCTCCCGTTCCTACCGCAGCGCGGTTCTGGAGCAGAACCACCTGAACCTCTATTCCCTGAACTACACGCGGGCCCACGGCGTCCTGGGAATCGGCTACCACAAAGGCCGCTACATGTCCCGGGCTGCCCATGAATTCATACGCATTGCCAAAGAACGGCTGGACTACGCACCAAAAAAATAATGCATCTTGCCTGATATATGTATGATATACCCTGTTTCCTTCATAAGCTGGATGCAGGGTATTTTCAACCCTTGACAGGGTATCCATCCTCTGCTAAAATATAAACAGTAATTATTATTATTATCTTTATAAGAGAAGGAGATGCGATGAAAGCTCTAAAGTATAGCCGTCAGAGGGAATCCATCAAAGCCTGTCTGATGAATCGTCACGACCATCCTACGGCAGACGCCCTATACGCCAGCATCCGTGAAGAATTTCCCAATATCAGTCTGGGAACGGTTTACCGTAACCTGAATCTGCTGGCTGAGACCGGCGAGATACGAAAGCTGACCTGCGGGGACGGTGCTGTTCACTTTGATGGAGATACCCGTCAGCATTACCATTTTGTGTGCAGCGAGTGTAATCAGGTTTACGACATGGAATTAGGCGCCATGGAGGACCTGAATGAGGAAGCCCAGGAACATGCGCCAGGCATCATTGACAGCCACTACGTACTGTTCTACGGACGGTGCAACAGCTGTTTACAAAAAAAAGTTGATAAAGCTATTGACAAACCAGCCTAAATGATTTATATTGATATCAGTAATAATTACTATTATTGATTATCAGCAACATGTCAGGATGACCGGACATCCATTGTCCGGCTCCTGGTCATCATTATAAAAAGGAAAAGGAGAATATTGATTATGAAGAAATGGGTATGTACAGTTTGCGGTTATGTTTACGAGGGAGAGAATGCACCTGAGAAATGTCCGCAGTGCGGAGTTCCCGCTTCCAAGTTCAAGGAGCAGGCTTCCGAGGGAATGGCATGGGCATGCGAGCATGAGGTTGGCGTGGCTCAGGGCGCGCCTGAAGATATCATGATGGATTTAAGAGCTAACTTTGAAGGCGAGTGCTCCGAGGTGGGCATGTACCTGGCTATGTCAAGGGTTGCTCACAGAGAAGGCTATCCTGAGATTGGCATGTACTGGGCTAAGGCTGCTTTTGAGGAAGCAGAGCACGCAGCCAAATTTGCCGAACTGTTAGGCGAGGTTGTCACCTCCTCCACCAAGAAGAACCTGGAGATGAGAGTTGCAGCTGAGAACGGCGCTACCGCAGGCAAGTTCGACCTGGCCAAGAGAGCAAAGGCTCTGAATCTGGACGCAATCCATGACACTGTTCATGAGATGGCTAAGGATGAGGCCCGTCACGGCAAGGCATTTGAGGGTCTGTTAAACAGATACTTCGGCTAATAAACAGCCGCTATCCGGCTTATGACTTTTACAGAATCAGGAGAAGATCGCGATCTTCTCCTTTTTATCGTCTGAAATCCACTGGCCCGGAATGTGTCCGGCACTCGCTGTTTTCTACTGCATGCGGCAATTGTCATAGAATCTTCATAATTAAAGCCTTGAACCCATTATCCATCTGTGCTAGACTAAGCACGAAAATGCTTGAAAAAATACCTGCTGTGGGAGGTCCTATTATTGATACAGAATGTCCTTTGTTTTCTTGAAGAATCCGCAGAAGCCTATCCCCATAAAACGGCTTTTGCCGATGAACATACAAGCCTTACCTACCGCCGGCTGTCAGACCTGTCCATGAGAATCGGCAGTGTTTTGGGACAGAAAACAGGCCCGCGCCGCCCTGTTCCCGTGCTGGCAGAGAAGAATGTATTTACCCTGACCGCCTTTATGGGCATTGTCCGGGCGGGCTGTTTTTATGTCTTCCTGGACGCAGGCCAGCCGTCCGAACGTCTGAACCGGATTCTGGACACCCTGCAGGCGGACCTTATGATTGCCGATAAGGAAAGCCTTAGTCTGGCCGGCCCTGTCTCCTTTTCAGGGGAGATACTCCCCCTGGAGGACTTAATGTCTCTGCCGGATGACGCCCTGAATCCCGGTCTCCTTGCATCCATCCGCAGGCAGTCCACAGATACGGATCCTCTGTACGGTATCTTTACCTCCGGCTCCACCGGCGTACCCAAGGGTGTGGTGGTAAGCCACCGCTCCGTCATTGATTTTATCGGGCATTTTACGGACCTGTTCCATATAACACAGGATGATATCATCGGCAACCAGGCGCCCTTTGACTTTGACGTATCCGTAAAGGACATCTACTCTGCCCTTAAAACAGGAGCCACACTGGAAGTCATTCCAAAGAAACTGTTTTCCATCCCCACCGGCCTTCTGGACTACCTGTGTGACAGGAAAATCACCACGGCCATATGGGCTGTTTCCGCCCTGTGCATCATCACCACCCTGAAAGGCTTTACCTACCGCGTGCCCTCTCATCTGAATAAGATTCTCTTCAGCGGGGAGGTCATGCCGGTAAAGCATCTGAACACCTGGCGCAGCTGCCTGCCAAAGGCCCTGTTTGTAAATCTGTACGGCCCCACGGAGATTACCTGCAACTGCACCTACTATGTAGTGGACCGGGAATTTGAACCCGGAACGCCCATTCCCATCGGGAGGCCATTTCCCAACGAAACAGTATTTCTGCTGGATGAAAATAACAGGCTGATTACAGAGCCCGGGCAAAACGGCGAACTCTGTGTGGCAGGAACCGCGCTGGCTCTGGGCTACTACAGGGATCCCCAGCGCACTGCCATGGCCTTTGTCCAGAACCCTCTCAATTCCTGCTATCCTGAGACCATATACAGGACCGGCGACCTGGCCTGCTACGGCAGGGACGGGCTTCTGTATTTCAACGGCCGTAAGGATTTTCAAATCAAGCACATGGGACACCGAATCGAGCTTGGCGAGATTGAGGCGGCCCTGGAAACCGTGGAGGGCGTGGACAGGGCGGTATGCCTGTTCCTGGAAGAAAAAAATAAAATCGCGGCCTTCTATGAGGGAACCGCAGTCAAAAGGGACATTGCCATTGGCCTGGAATCTCTTCTGCCGCGCTACATGTTTCCCAATTTATACAGAAACCTGACGGAACTTCCCCGTACCAGGAACGGCAAAGTGGACCGGCAGGCGCTCAGGAGGCTCTATGGATAACCATATATTGCAGGAAGCTGCCCGGACATACAATACGCCGTGTTATATATTTGATTTAGACGCGTTTATCTCGCGCATCCGGCGCATGGAACAGCTCCTCGGAAAACAGGTGAACATCTATTACGCCATGAAGGCCAACCCATTCCTGACAGCTGCCGCTGCCCGGGCTGCCGGCGGCCTGGAGGTCTGTTCCCCAGGAGAGTATGATATCTGCCGCCGCGCCCGTGTGCCGGCCCCAAAAATAGTCCTCTCCGGGGTCAATAAGGAGGAAGCCCACATCCGTTGGGTCATGGCGGAGCAGGGAGCCGGCACTTACACCGCTGAATCCTTAAATCAGCTCAGTCTTTTGGAAACCTGTGCCGCAGCAGCAGGCCGTACCGGGGTCAGGGTGCTGGTCCGCCTGACCAGCGGCAACCAGTTTGGCATGGACGAGGAGGATATCCTTGCCTCAATCCGTAACCGGGGCTGCTATCCCCATCTGGACCTGGCAGGCCTCCAGTACTATTCCGGAACCCAGAAAAGGGGAATGGAAAAGATAAAAAAAGAGCTGGAAAAACTGGATTCATTTCTGGATTTTGTCAGGGAACATATGAATTTTGAGTTCCGGGAGCTGGAATATGGCCCCGGTTTCCAGATACCTTATTTTGAAGGACAGGAGCAGACGGACGAAGAAACTCTTTTGCAAGAATTCAAAAAAATTCTTGATTCCCTGAATTTCAAAGGTATCATTTTTCTCGAGGCAGGCCGTTTCCTGGCCGCTCCCTGCGGCAGCTATCTGACCCGTGTGGCGGACGCAAAACGCTGCCAGGGACAGAATTACTGCATTGTGGACGGCGGCATTAACCACGTAAACTACTATGGACAGACCATGGCCATGAAGGTGCCAGCTTACCGGTATCTGCCTCAGGACAATCCGGCCCGGCCCCCCGCGTCCCAAACCTCCGGCGATCGGTGGACCGTGTGCGGCTCTCTCTGCACATCGGGAGACATACTTGTAAAAAATCTTCCCCTGGAGGGCCTGATGACAGGGGATTTGCTGGTATTTGACCGCATTGGCGCTTATTCCGTTACCGAAGGCATTTATCTTTTTCTGAGCCGTCAGCTTCCCGTAGTCCTCACCTACACACAGAAACAGGGGCTTTCCCTGGTGCGGGACGCCTTCCCCACGGATATACTCAACGACGGCTTTGCCATGGAACTATATCAAGCACAAATCGGTTTTCAGGGATGCGGTGACAACACATAAACACATAAAAGGAGAACAATAAAATGGATGAATTATTAGAACTGTTAGAAGACATAAAACCGACGGTGGATTTCAGGACATGCACGGGCCTGATTGACGACGGGTATCTGGATTCCTTTGATATCCTGTCCATTGTCAGCGAGCTGAACGATGCATTTGGAATCGAGATATCTCCGGTGGACATTATTCCGGAGAATTTCAACTCTGCCCAGGCCCTCTGGGACATGGTAGAGCGCCTTAAGGCCAATTAGAGGGGTATGTCATGTCTTTTCTTTCAATGAAGTTCCTGCTGTTTCTGGCCGCGGCAGTGGCAGGATATTATGTGATACCAAGACAGCTCCAATGGGTATGGCTGCTCATATTCAGCTATATATTCTATCTGGCCTCCGGCCCGGCGGCGGCAGTGTTCATCCTGACCACTACCGTCACTACCTTTCTGGGCGGACTGTTTCTGGAGCACACGGACCGCGTTCTAAAGCGCGCCCTGCGCCCCGACGATCCTCTCCGCCCCCTTTCCACGGACGAAAAAAAAGCCCTAAAGGAGCGCTTCAAACAGCGCAAGAAATGGATTGCCGCTCTGGTCCTCCTCATAAACTTCGGTATCCTGGCAGCATTAAAATACCGCAATTTTGCTGCGGATAACATGAACCTTCTCTTCGGCACCCATTTTTCCCCGGCAAAGCTTCTGCTGCCGCTGGGAATATCCTTTTATACCTTCCAGTCCATGGGATATCTCATCGACGTGTACAGAGGCAAATACGCTCCGGACCGGAATCCTTTCCGTTTTGCCCTCTTTGTCTCCTTCTTTCCCCAGATTCTGCAGGGGCCCATTGGACGGTACGACCGCCTGGCATCACAGCTCTACGGGCAGAAATGCTTCAGCCTCACCCGGATAGAGAGGGGACTTCAGCTCATGCTCTGGGGCTATTTCAAGAAAATCGTCATAGCGGACAGGGCCGCTGTGGTTGTCAGTGAAGTATTCGGCAATTACCAGTCCTATCACGGCATCCTGTTGATAGCCGGCGTACTGTGCTATTCCCTTCAGCTCTACGGCGATTTCTCTGGCGGCATGGATGTAGTCATGGGCGCCGCGGAGTGCTTTGGCATATCCCTGGACGCCAATTTTAAGCGCCCTTATTTTGCACGGTCCATATCGGACTTCTGGCACCGCTGGCATATCACACTGGGCACCTGGATGAAGGACTATGTGTTCTATCCCTTTTCTCTTTCAAAGGGCATGAACAAATTGGGAAAATACTGCAAAAAACATTTTGGAAAGCATGTAAGCCGGGTACTGCCTGTGTGTATCGCCAATCTGCTGGTATTCTTTCTGGTAGGCGTCTGGCACGGGCCTGCCTGGAAATTCATTGTCTACGGACTCTATAACGGAATCATCATTGCGGCCAGCAATCTATTGGCCCCCATTTACACACAAATGGCCCGGAAACTGCATATACCGGCTGAATCCAGTCCCTGGACCGCGGTCCGGATTTTAAGGACCTTCCTTCTTGTAAATATCAGCTGGTATTTTGACATGGCAGAAAGTTTGGGAGCCGCATTGGCCATGATGAAGAATACCGTTGCCGGATTTACCCTGTCCGCCCTAACGGACGGCAGCCTTCTGAGGCTGGGTCTGGATCTCAAGGACTGTGGGGCCCTGGCCCTTTCCTGCGTGGTCCTGTTCACAGTCAGCCTTCTCCAGGAAAACCATGTCAGCATGCGGGATGCCCTGGCTGCAAAGCCCCTGGCCGCCAGATGGTGCGTCTATCTGATGCTGCTCTTTTCCATACCGCTACTGGGCCAGATTACCATGACAGGAGGAGGTTTTATATATGCGCAATTCTGACCAAATGACGGACCGGTTTCACAAACAGTTCCCAGAGTGGCTGAGAGCCATCCTGTTTCCGGCTCTGTGCGTATGCATCACGGCAGCCCTCAACTATGGTTTTATACCCCCAAGCTCCGTGAGAATCAACCTTCATAACCTTAGAAACGGCGAAACATACGACACGATTTTCATTGGCACCTCCCATGGGCAGTATGGCATTGATCCCTTCTGTGTGGATGCTGCCTCCGGCGGCAGCTCCGTCAGTCTCTGTATGGCGGACGCCTACCCTGACGATATGTACCACATGCTGCGGCTGGCCTGTGAAACCCAGTCGCCTTCCCGCGTTGTATACGAGCTGGACCCCTCATACTGGATGAATGAACAGCGAAGCGGTTCCACCCAGATTTTCTTCTATCAGGAGTTCCCCGCCTCCAGTTCAAAGGCTGCCTACTTCCTGGACAAAATCATAAATCTGGATTTTCGCTCTGCACTGGCCCCATGGAGCTACTACCGCAACCTCATAGGCCAGGTACCGGACCATATACGCCGCAAGCAAAGCCCTTCCTATAAAAACTACGACCCGTCCGTCCTGGAAATCCCCGGGGGCCATTACGCGGGCCGCGGCTTCATCTACCGGGACCGTGTGGAGGGCGAGGATAAAGGCACCTTCAACAACATTCCCTGGGATGAGAGCCAGGTAAAGCCCAAGGCAGAGCTTTACTTTAACCGCATAGCAGAGTTCTGCCGGAAAAACGGCATTGAACTTACTGTCATCACCACCCCTGTCCCACAGAAAACCCTGGATGCGTTTGCCGGTTCCTATGGGCAGTCCCACCAGTATTTCAAAAACCTCTTAGAAGGCTGGGGCCTGGAATATTATAACTTCAATTATATGAAGCCTGAACTTATGGATCGCGGTATGGAGGGGTACTGGGACTACGACGGCCACATGGACGGCATCAAAGCGCAGGAATTCAGCACCCTGTTAGGCCGCTTACTGGGCAGCCTGGACCAGGGTAATTTAAAATACAATGAATTTTTCTCAAATACCTATTGACAAATTCCTTTAAATAGTTTATATTAATATCAGTAACAATTACTATTATTAATTCAATAAATAAATGAATCCCTGGTGATTCACATTAAGCTCTATAAAGGAAAAGGAGAATATTGATTATGAAGAAATGGGTATGTACAGTTTGCGGTTATGTTTACGAGGGAGAGAATGCACCTGAGAAATGTCCGCAGTGCGGAGTTCCCGCTTCCAAGTTCAAGGAGCAGGCTTCCGAGGGAATGGCATGGGCATGCGAGCATGAGGTTGGCGTGGCTCAGGGCGCGCCTGAAGATATCATGATGGATTTAAGAGCTAACTTTGAAGGCGAGTGCTCCGAGGTGGGCATGTACCTGGCTATGTCAAGGGTTGCTCACAGAGAAGGCTATCCTGAGATTGGCATGTACTGGGCTAAGGCTGCTTTTGAGGAAGCAGAGCACGCAGCCAAATTTGCCGAACTGTTAGGCGAGGTTGTCACCTCCTCCACCAAGAAGAACCTGGAGATGAGAGTTGCAGCTGAGAACGGCGCTACCGCAGGCAAGTTCGACCTGGCCAAGAGAGCAAAGGCTCTGAATCTGGACGCAATCCATGACACTGTTCATGAGATGGCTAAGGATGAGGCCCGTCACGGCAAGGCATTTGAGGGTCTGTTAAACAGATATTTCGGCTAATTTGACATAGAATCAATTTTACCCTCCAAGCCAGGAATGCAGGCGGTCTCCCCAGGGCTGCCTGTATTCTTATCTGGCATAGCTGAACGGCTGTAAAATTATTGATTTTTAGATTGAATTTCTGTAAATAACAGGATACAATCGTTTATAGGTAGTAAAAAACGAAACAAAAGAGAAAGGTGAGGTACAATTTATGGCATCAAAATACGCAGGAACCAAAACGGAACAGAACTTAAAGGACGCATTTTCAGGCGAGTCCCAGGCACGCAACAAGTACACCTATTATGCATCCGCTGCCAAGAAAGCAGGCTATGAGCAGATGTCCGCTTTATATCTGGAGACCGCGGACCAGGAAAAAGAGCATGCCAAGATGTGGTTCAAGGAACTGCACGGCATCGGCACTCCTGAGGAGAATCTGGCTGACGCGGCAGCAGGCGAGAATTACGAGTGGACTGATATGTATGCCCGTATGGCCCGCGAAGCACGGGAGGAAGGCTTCGAGGAACTGGCTGTTAAGTTTGAACTGGTTGCCAAGGTTGAGGCTGCACATGAGAGAAGATACAACAAGCTGTTAGAGAGCTTAAAGAACGACAAGACTTTTAAGGGCGATGCGCCTCTTGGCTGGAAGTGCAGAAACTGCGGATACGTCCACGAGGGACCGGAAGCTCCCGAAGTATGTCCCTGCTGTGCTCATCCGAAGGCTTATTTTGAGAGGAAAGCAGAGAACTATTAAAAGGTACAGTGGCGGGATGGTACTCCTACACTTGTAGGGAACTTCGCCCGTAACTCTTCATCCACCAAATATTTAAAAGCGCCCGCTGTCTTTTCCCACGCTAGGGAGAAAAGACAGACGGGCGCTTTTTTGCTGCAGTAAAATATTAATTCAAATTTAGGTTCACGTACAAGTTCCGCCAGGAACACCCGCGTGCCATCCACATCTTACCGGTTCTCAATCTCCATAATCATATTCACCCTGCGCTCATGCCTTCCGCCCTCAAACTCAGCGTCCAGCCACGCCTCTGTTATCATCTTGGCCAGCTCGCTGCCCACTACCCTGGCGCCAAAGGCAAGTACGTTGGAGTTGTTGTGCACCCTGGACAGCTTTGCGGTATAAGGCTCGCTGCACACGCAGGCCCGGATTCCCTTTACCTTGTTGGCTGCCAGAGAGATGCCCACGCCGGTGCCGCAGATGGCGATTCCCAGGTCAGCCTGGCCGTCGGCCACGGCCCGTCCTACCTTTTCGCCGTATATGGGGTAGTCGCAGCTCTCAGTGGAGTTGGTTCCCAGGTCAATGACCTCATAGCCCTTTCCTTCCACAAACTCCTTGATGATGTTCTTAAGCTCAATGGCTGTATGGTCGTTGCCAATTGCAATCTTCATGATTCCTCTTCTCCTTTTATTCATTCCCTATATTATGTCTGGTCTTTTATACCCTGTCCTGCGCAAAGAATGCCTGCACCCGGTCCAGCCTGGATGTCATGGACAGAAGCAGCATGTCGGCCGCCGTCAATGCGGCCATGGCTTCCACCACCACCACGGCCCTTGGCACGATGATGGGGTCATGGCGGCCCTTTATCTCCACCACGGTCTCCTCACCCTTTTGGTTCACGGTGCGCTGGGGCTGCCCAATGGAGGGCGTGGGCTTAAACGCTGCCCGCATCACGATATCGCTTCCATCACTGATTCCTCCCAGTATTCCTCCTGAGTGATTGGTCTGCTTTCCAATCCTGCCGTTAAAATACAGGCTGCCGTCCGCCGCCTTATGGGATATGCCGAATCCGTCATTATTCTCAGACCCCCGCGCCCTGGAGGCGGCAAAGCCATCTCCTATCTCAAATCCCTTGACCGCGCCGATGGACAGCATGGCCTTAGCCAGGTTGGCATCCAGCTTCTCAAATACAGGTTCGCCTGCTCCGGCGGGCATACCGCGGATGATACATTCCACCACGCCCCCGCAGGAGTCCTTCCCGGCCATCAGCTCCTCCAGCCGTGTCTCTGCCCGGGCTGCCGCCTGGGCGTCCGGCATGTACAGCCTGTTATTCCACATCTCGTCCAGGTCAAAGCGCTCCAGGGAAATACCGATTCCGCCCACCTCGCGCGTATAGGCCCTGACCGTGATTCCCAGGCTCTCCAAAAGCCTGCAGGCGATGGCTCCCGCCGCCACCCTGGCAATGGTCTCCCTGCCTGAGGACCGCCCGCCGCCCCTGTAATCCCTGAATCCATACTTCTGGTCAAAGGTGTAATCCGCATGGCCGGGACGGTAAATATCCATGATATTGCTGTAATCATGGGAACGCTGGTCCGTATTGCGCACCTCCAGCGCGATGGGAGTTCCTGTGGTCCTTCCCCCGAACACGCCGGACAGGATTTCCACCTGGTCCCCTTCCTGTCTGGCCGTGGTAAACTTGCTCTGGCCCGGCTTTCTCCGGTTCAGATAGGACTGGATGTCTCCTTCCTCCAGAGGCAGTCCGGCCGGGCAGCCGTCCACCACCACGCCGATTCCCTTTCCATGGGATTCTCCCCAGGTCGTCACTCTCAATATTGTTCCCAATGTAGATCCTGCCATATGCTGTCTCCTGTCCTCCTGTATCAATGGCCCAACCGCCTTATCAGCCTAATTTCCAATCTTTGCAATGGCGCAGCAGTTTGGCTCGTTCACCATGACGCTGCGTCCGCACATAACGATGAGGCCCTTCTCATAATCCACCTCAAAGAAGCTGATGCTGCCGCTGTCATGGTTGATGGACGCGATGTGCTTCTGATCCGGGAATACAGCCACATCCTTTGGATATTCCCCGCTGACAGGCAGGCAGCAAATCATGGTGAGAAGTCCTGATTTCTCATCCCTGCTGTAGATGCTTACTGTATTTTCGCCTGCGTTGGTGCAGTAAACGTATTTCTCGTCCGGAGACAGCCTCATGGCGCAGGCAGCCGTCAGATTGCCCGGATTCCTGGTGGAGGTGGTGGAAATGGTCTGTATCTTCTCAATCACAGGCGCCCTGTCGCCTGTTTCATAGGAATAAACGCAGATTACATTCTGCAGCTCATGCATCAGATAGAGGAACCGTCCGTCGGAGCTGAAGCGGAAATGTCTTGGAGCTGACTCCAGGTCGCAGTGAATGGCGTCCACCTGGAACAGTCTCTTATCCTTGTCGTTGAAACGGTATACCTTTACCTGGTCCGTTCCGTTGTCCACAGACAGAACATACCTGCCGTCGGGCATCCTTCTGGTGCAGGTCACATGGGAACGGAAGTTGCGCTCAGCCACGCTGCCGTATCCCTTATTGAACACCTCGTCCACAATCTGCCCCACGGAACCGTCCTTGTTAAGGCTCAGAACCGTGGTCTTGCCGTCATGGTAGCCTGAGACAAACACATATTTATCTTCCATATCAGTACACAGGTGGCAGCCCCTCATGCCGCGGATGGGAGCGCTGTTCAGTCTTGCAAGGCTTCCGTTCTGCAGGATTCGGAAGGATACAACCCCCTCGTCCGCGATGGAGTACAGGGTTTTCCCGTCGCTGGAAGCAATGACATAGGAGGAGTTGTCCACTTCCATCTCACACCTCTCCCTAAATGTCCCGTTTTCCACATCCACGTCATACACTGTAATTCCTTTTGCTTTTCCGGTGTAGGAATAGGATCCTACATATGCCATATATTTTCCGCTCATACCTGTCTGTACCTCCCTGATTTATGTGGGTTTTTATTTCAATTTAGACTAAAAACATCATATCATAAATTTGTGAATTTGTTAACTGGAAGTTTGTGAAATTGTCCCCCGCTGTTCATCTCCAAACCTGTCCCTGAACTTATCTGCCAAATCTTTCAAAAAAGGTATTGACATACCACTGATTTAATGTATAATGAAATTCGCGCTTGTTTATTATTACTAAACTTTTTGCTTATTTTTATAGTCAGTTAGTATTTGTAAACTTTTTGTTCAGAAACGCGAGACAGGGAGGAGCTCCATGGAAATCGGAAGTAAACTAAAGGAACTGCGGGTGTTAAAGGGTCTGACCCAGGAAGAACTGGCTGACCGGGCCGAGCTTTCCAAGGGATTCATTTCCCAGCTGGAACGTGACCTGACATCTCCGTCCATAGCCACCCTGATGGACATTCTGCAATGCCTGGGCACCACCATCGGTGAATTCTTCAATGAGACGCCGGATGAACAGGTAGTATTTGGCAAACAGGATTATTTTGAGAAAATCGATACAGACTTAAATAATGAAATCAAATGGATTATCCCCAATGCCCAGAAGAATGTGATGGAGCCCATCCTCCTCACCTTAAAGGCCGGAGGCTCCACCTATCCTGATAATCCCCATGAAGGGGAGGAATTCGGATACGTGCTCCAGGGAAGCATATCCATCCATATAGGCAGCAAGACATACAAGGCAAAAAAAGGTGAATCCTTCTACTTCACGCCGGATAAGAAACATTACCTGACAAGCAAGAACGGGGCCCTTCTTCTGTGGGTGAGCTCGCCGCCAAGTTTTTAATCACATTAAGATAAAGGAGATTTTGATTATCATGAGCCAGCCTTTCATTGATTTACAGCACATATCAAAAAGTTTTGACGGCGAGCTGGTCCTGGACGACCTGAACCTTTCCATCAGGGAGAACAGTTTCGTCACCTTGCTCGGCCCCAGCGGCTGCGGCAAGACCACTACCCTGCGTATATTAGGCGGCTTCACCACCCCTGACACAGGAAAGGTAATCTTCGGCGGACAGGACATCTCCATGATTCCACCCAACAAACGCCCGTTAAATACCGTATTCCAGAAGTATGCGCTGTTTCCCCACATGAACATCGCGGAAAATATTGCCTTTGGCTTAAAGATCAAAAATAAGCCAAAAGCCTATATTGACGACAAAATCAAATACGCCCTGAAGCTAGTAAACCTGCCCGGCTATGAGAACCGGACCGTGGACTCCTTATCCGGCGGCCAGCAGCAGCGTATCGCCATTGCCCGGGCCATTGTCAACGAACCCAGGGTGCTGCTCCTTGACGAGCCCCTTGGCGCGCTGGATTTAAAGCTGCGCCAGGATATGCAGTACGAGCTGATACGCCTTAAGAATGAGCTGGGAATTACCTTTATCTATGTGACCCATGACCAGGAGGAGGCTCTGACCATGTCTGACACCATCGTGGTCATGAACCAGGGATACATCCAGCAGATGGGTTCTCCTGAACAGATTTATAATGAGCCCGAAAATGCGTTCGTGGCAGACTTCATCGGTGAGAGCAATATTGTGCCCGGAATCATGATCCGGGACGAACTGGTAGAAATCTTCGGCGCCCGCTTTGCATGTGTTGACAAAGGATTTGGCAATAATAAGCCTGTGGATGTGGTCATCCGGCCTGAGGACATTGACCTTGTAAAGCCTGAGGACGGCACCCTGCAGGGTGTTGTGACCCACCTGATTTTCAAGGGCGTCCACTATGAGATGGAAGTGACCACCCCGGACGGTTTCGAATGGCTGGTGCATTCCACCGATATGTTTCCTGTAGGCCGGCAGGTGGGCATCCATGTGGAGCCCTTTGAAATCCAGATCATGAACAAGCCTGCTTCTGAAGACGAGGAGGCGCTGGGAGTCAATGAATAGCGAAAAAAAGGGCGCCGCCATCGGCAAGGCGCTGTTATCAGGTCCCTATCTCATTTGGATGGCCGGCTTTACACTGATTCCGCTGGCTATGATTATATGGTACGGGCTGACTGACAAGGGAGGCGGCCTGACCATGGCCAATGTCATTGCCATTGCCTCCGCGGACCACGCAAAGGCGTTGTGGCTATCCCTTGGACTGTCCTTAGCGAGCACGGTTCTCTGTCTGCTGATAGCTTATCCCCTGGCCATGATACTGAGGGGCCGCGGAGCCGCGGCTGGAGGATTCATTGTATTCATATTCATCCTTCCCATGTGGATGAACTTTCTCCTGAGAACCCTGGCCTGGCAGACACTGCTGGAGAAAAACGGAGTCATTAACGGTATCCTTAACTGGCTTCACCTTCCTTCACAGTCCATTATTAACACCCCGTCAGCCATTGTGCTGGGCATGGTATATAACTTCCTGCCCTTTATGGTGCTTCCCATTTACAATGTGCTGTCCAAGATAGACGATAATATTATAAATGCCGCCATGGACCTGGGAGCCAACAGCTTTGAACGTTTCACCAGGATATGGCTACCCTTAAGCATACCGGGCATCATCAGCGGCATCACCATGGTGTTTGTCCCTTCCCTGACCACCTTCGTTATTTCCGATTTGCTGGGCGGCAGCAAAATCCTGCTCATCGGCAATGTCATTGAACAGGAATTTACCAGGGGAAGCAACTGGCATCTGGGAAGCGGACTTTCACTGGTCCTCATGGTCTTTATCCTAATCAGCATGGCCATGATAGCCAAATATGATAAAAACGGAGAGGGGACTGCATTCTGATGACAAAGAGTTCAAAAGTACTGCGGAAAATCATATCAGATTTTTATATGGTGCTCATACTGTTCTTCCTTTATGCCCCCATCCTTACCATGATGGTCCTGTCCTTCAACAAATCCAAGTCCAGGACCCAGTGGGGCGGATTTACCCTGCAGTGGTACACCCAGATGTTTGACAGCCGCTCCATCATGAGCGCCCTGACCACCACGTTAATCATAGCCTTTGTATCGGCCCTGGTGGCTACGATCATAGGCACGGCAGCGGCCATCTCCATCAGTTCCATGCGGACAGTGCCCAGGACCATTGTCATGGGCATAACCAATATACCCATGCTGAACGCCGACATCGTAACCGGTATTTCCCTGATGCTGGCCTTCATTGCTTTTGGTATTTCCCTGGGATTTAAGACTGTGCTTATATCCCATATTACATTCAATATACCCTATGTCATACTAAGCGTCATGCCCAAGCTTAAACAGACGGACAAATACACCTACGAGGCAGCCCTGGACCTGGGCGCATCCCCCCTGTACGCATTTTTCAAGGTGGTGTTCCCGGATATCATGCCCGGCGTGCTCTCCGGCTTCCTGCTGGCGTTTACCATGTCCTTAGACGACTTTATCATCACCCACTTCACAAAGGGCGCGGGCATCAACACTCTGTCTACCCTGATTTACAGCGAAGTGAGGCGCGGCATACGGCCGTCCATGTACGCGCTGTCATCCATCATATTTTTGACCGTGCTGATTCTTCTCATCTTTGTTAACTTCCGGTCCATTAAGAAGCCGGAAAAGGCATAACCGAATTCAGACATTAAAGGAGAACGATTATGAAAAAGAAAATAGCAATCACCCTTGCTGCTGCATCCATGGCAGTCCTGTCCGCCGCCCTCTTAACCGGCTGCGGCAAATCCGAATCTTCCCCCGAAGGCGGAAACAAGGAAGACAACAAGCTGAACGTATACAACTGGGGAGAGTACATTGACGAGGATGTCATCACCCAGTTCGAGGATGAAACCGGCATACAGGTTGTCTACGATGTATTTGAGACCAACGAGGAGATGTACCCTGTCATTGAGGCCGGCGCTGTGAAATACGACGTTGTGTGCCCCTCCGACTACATGATTCAGCGCATGATTGAAAATAACCTTCTGGCTGAGCTCAACTTTGACAACATCCCTAATTATAAGGAAATCGGCCAGCAATATCTGGATATCTCCAAGGGCTTTGACCCTGAGAACAAGTATTCCGTACCCTACTGCTGGGGAACCATGGGAATTCTCTACAACACCAAGCGTCTGGAGGAGCTGGGCGTTCCCGCTCCCACCAAGTGGTCTGATTTGTGGGATGAGCGCTTAAGCGGCGAAATTCTCATGCAGAACAGCGTAAGAGACGCATTTACCGTGGCTCTGAAGATGAAGGGATATTCCTTAAACAGCACCAATCCCGATGAACTGGCCCAGGCCCGTGATCTGCTGATTGAGCAGAAGCCTCTTGTCCAGGCATATGTGATTGACCAGGTAAGGGATAAGATGATTGGCGGCGAGGCTGCTGTGGGCGTGATTTATTCCGGGGAAATGCTCTACATCCAGGATGCTGTGGCGGAACAGGGTCTGGATTACAGCCTGGAGTATGTAATTCCTGAGGAGGGAACCAACTACTGGATTGACTCCTGGGTTATTCCGGCTAACGCGGAGCACAAGGAAAATGCGGAGAAGTGGATTGACTTCCTGTGCCGCCCTGACATCGCCAAAAAGAACTTTGAATATATCACCTACGCCACGCCAAACACAGGAGCCTATGATTTGCTGGACCACGACCTTAAGAACAACAAGGCCCTGTTCCCTGATTTAGATAAGCTGTCTAACTGCGAGATTATCCAGTATCTGGGAGACGATGTGGATACCATCTACAATGACATGTGGAAGGAAATTAAATCCGAGTAAAATACACCGCTTTAACCTAAATAAGGCCACAACATAAGAGGGGGCTGTTGCACTGAAAAAACAGGAAATTTTCAGTGTAATAGTCCTTTTTCCATTTCTTCAGCTTTAATTAAGCACCTAAAGGGGGGTTCTGCTTTTTGTCATTTATTTTTGGGCACACTTTATCGGACCCTGCCATGGGCAGCGTCTTGTCGGTTTTAAACGGGCTAATTTTACGCCTCCTTCTTCATCGGGAACAAGTGTCCCTGTCCGCCCAGATTGGATTTAAGTTTACTACAAAAAAACTGCACTTTGAACGCTATTGAAAGGTTATGGGATACGGATAGCTCCATACGCCGAATTCCTTCTCTACCGTCAGATAGTGAGCCTAAACCAAAAGCAAAAATCTACAATAAAAAACCGCATTTCGTGCAGAAACTGTTGAAAATATATAAAAACCGGTGTAAAATTAAGTTTAACTAAGTGTTTATGTACAAAAGAAGAGGGGATGTTTTGTGAGAAAACGGAAAAGATGTAGACAATTAGCAGGAAGGGCTGCCAGTCTTTTATTGGTAACTACTTTGATGGCGCCCAATATGGTGCCGCTGATAGCCTAAGGGGCGGAGGCCATTCATAACAGGCCACGTTATGTGTCTTTTGCCAGGCCGACGGCTCTTACCCTGAACGAAGTAGGTATTAGTGACCTGGGAAATTCCGGGGGTGGTGATGGGGCTGGCAATGACAGCGGCTCCGATACCAGCAATGATTCAGGTAGCAGTAGCTCTAATTCTGATAGCAACGGTTCTGGCAGTGATGGCTCCGAGTCAGGAGGAGGTTCTGAATCCGGCGGAGGCTCCGAGTCAGGGGGCGGTTCGGAGTCCGGCGGAGGTTCCGAAACCGGCGATGGTTCGGAGTCTGGTGATGGTTCCGAAACCGGCAATGGCTCCGAGTCCGGCGGTGATTCCGAAACCGGCGATGGCTCCGAGTCCGGCGGAGGTTCCGAAAACGGCGATGGTTCGGAGTCCGGCGGTGATTCCGAAACCGGAAAAGAAGAGGAGTCCGGTGGTGCAGATAAAGAGACTGGAAGCAATACAGATGAAAGTAAGTACGAAACCAAGGAATCTACAGAAGAAACCGAAGAATCCGAAGAAGCCAAAGAAGCGGATGAGAACGGCAGCCATAGCGGCGGAGCAGGCGGTAATCGACCTGCCGGACCTGATGCGCCAGAAAGTACATAAGCAGAGCTGGAAACCTTACCTGCCGAGGTTCTTTCGAAGCCAGAGGATGAAAAGGAGGCCAGAGAACCAGAAGACTTTTATGATGACCTGATTGAAGAACCGGAAGGAGAGCTGGTCCAGTTTAATGACCGATACCGTACCTACCAAACCGGCGATGGGGAGTATGTGACTGTCATTGGCGGGTATTCCGGACTGTATCAGGATAAAAGCGGAGAGGTCCTTGAGGCCAACAACATGCTGACCGAGGCTGATGTGGAGGATGAGGAAATATCCGTGGCCACAGGTTCCAACGCCAGGAGGATGAGAAGCATGGTATCCGGTGGGACAACTTACCGGAATGAGGATGGGCCGATAAACGTGCTTTTGCCTGAAAAGATGAGCGGCGGACGCGGGTATACCATCTCAAAAGGCAGTGATTCCCTTGAAATAATACCGGAGGGTGGGGATTATACCTTAAGCTGTGTGGGGGATAATGCAATCCGTTATAGCGATGTGTATGAGAACGTGGATGTCCAGTATACCATCCTGAATGGCACTGTGAAGGAGGATATCATCCTGCTGGAGAAGCAGGAAAAGGACAGCTTTTCTTACAAGCTTAAGTCCGGAAGCCTTAAATTCAAGAAAGAAGGTAATTCGGTTATCGCCTATCACGCAAGCGCCAGCGATCCTCTGTTCCGTTTGACGGCTCCTATGATGGTCGATGCGGCAGGGTGCGCTACTGATAAGGTGAAGCTGTCCTATGATTCATCCTCTAAGACAGTCACCATCAAACCGGACCGTAAATGGCTGGAAAGTGAGGCGAGGGAATACCCGGTCCGCATTGACCCGGGAACCACCCTTGTAACACCATCCCAGTTTGCATATGCCATGGTGGGATCTGGCGTACCTAAAACCTACTTTGGTGATAATGGCCATACAATGGTCGGTTACTCAGAGGATTACGGATATTGCCGGGCCTTTATGGAGATAAGTCCTGACTGGGAATCCTTAATGGCAAGACGGGATGAGAATGGTGATGGTCCATCCGTCAACGATGTCCAGCTGACTGTTTATGTGATGACAAAGGATACGGTCCAGCGCAGTGCGTTTATTGCACTTGCACCAGAGCGCGCCTGGAACCAGGAAACAATAAGCTGGTATACGATGCATAACGGTGAGATAGATAAGGCCTTAAATGGCGGGGACCTGCCGCAGCTGGGTGATTATCAATACTCAGAAGGTGAAGCAAAGCCGATGTCCTTTAACATCACGGAAGCATATGATAAATGGCTGCGGGACCCCTCTACGCGTCATGGCCTGATGCTGAAGGTGCTTGCAGAATTACCTTACAAAGACTCCATTGAAGATGTCATGTGGGCTGAAACCATTTATAATGGCTGGAACGCGAAATATGGGCCGAGGCTGGAAGTGGCCTGGTCCGGAGAATTAAATGACAAGGACTTATTAACCCTTCCGATGAGCGAGTTTACCCTGAATGTTGACCCAGGCGTCATGCCAAGTGACGCAGGCGGCAGAAGCACATTAGGCGTCGTACCATGGGGAATATCACAGGCAGGTTCTGAGATTACATATAACCTTTACGAAGCGGAAGGGGATAATGAGACAGACAAAGGCGGCGTGACGGCTGAAGATTCCCTGGCGTATCCGGATTTCCGGAAGGTATCAGATGACTGTATCAATTTCGGATACTTAGAGGGCAACTGGCAGGGTGACCCTGCTTTCATGACAGAAAATCTTCAGACAGATACAAAATATTACATAACAGCACAGGGGGAAGGAAAGGAAGTAATCGAGGATGAGGAAGGCAGCCCCGCGTTAGGGGATGGGACTGAAACCAGCGATTTAAAGACTTCGGATGAATTCCTGTTATATGAAGTGCAGGTCAAAGACGATATTGCCAGGATAGCGAAGCATTATGGAATCCTAATCCGTCAAATCAAAAAAGATAATCAGATGACAGCGGGGCAGCTTACAACGTCCGGGGATATCCTTTTTATCAGGAAACCTCTGACGGATGTCCCATACACATTTAAGATTCCTAAGGATAAGCTGGAGAAATATCTGCTGGAGGCCATACTGGGCGGTTATGACCCGCGTTATGACTTCGGCGGTGACCCGATTAACATGTCGTCCGGATCCTATTACATGGAGCATACCGATGCGTCCATAGAGGACTTAGGCGGCACCTTTGAAATCTCCAGGAGTTATAACTCAAAGAACCCATTCTTCCGTTCTGAATTCGGAAAGGGCTGGAGTACCCTTGCAGGCGAGAAAATCATGGTCCTGGAGGATGGAAGGATATTCTATTCCAGGGAGGATGGTAAGGGAATCATATTCAAAAAGGCCGAGGATGGAACATACAAGGGGCCTGATGGCTATGATTATACCCTGATGCCGGTCGATTCAATTGAAGTTTCAACCATGGAAAACCCGGATGACGAGGATGAGGAGGAAGAAGGGTTCCCAGGTGATGAGGATGAAGAGGAAGAAGGGTTCCCAGGTGATGCGGAAGGTGAAATCCGTATAGCCAGTCCGTTATCTGCTGAATACCGCACAGCCAGCCCATCCTCCGCGGCTATGAAAATGACACCTGCTGAGGATGAGGAAGACGGGGAAGAGACCGGAGCCGTTAAACCTTCCATCGGATGGGAAATCACACAGCCGGACGGAAGTGTCAAGATATTCAATGCATACGGCCTCCTTGTCACTGAGAAGGACAGGAAGGGCTATAAGACATCTTATGTCTACGACAGCGCTTATCAGCTGCGCCAGATTATCACACCTTCAGGTAAGATTTTTGAGATTGCACAGGATGATGACGGGAAGATTACCGATATCACACTTCCGGATGGCGGGACAATCCACTATGAATTTGATGACCAGGATAACCTTGTTTCCGTGACAGACCCGGAGGGCGGTGTGCGCAGGTATGAATACGACGATGCCAACCACATGACGGCATGGTATGATGAGAATGATTCCATGTTCATACGGAATACCTATGACAGCGAAGGAAGAGTCACTGAGCAGGAAGATGCGTTAGGAAATGTCAGCGCCTATTCCTACGAGCGCAACCTAACCATCATGAAAGATAACCGTGGAAATCATGTGCTGTATCATCTGGATGACCGCGGACGGACCGTGAAGGTGGAGTATGCAGACGGCGATACCATACTTACTTCCTATTCCGCTGACAACAGGGTAGCATCACAAACAGATGCCAATGGCATGACCACTTCCTATGAATATGATGAGGAAGGGAATGTACTGACAGAGACAAGACAGGATGGAAGCCAGGCCCATTTTACCTACAATGAACTTAACCTGCCTTTGACCGCCACGGATTATGAGGGGAACACGACCACCTTTGAATATGATGAGGCAGGGAACCTGCTGCTCATGACAGACGGGGAAGGCAATACAACCAGGTATGATTATGATGAACTGAACCGGATTGTGTCCATAACGGATGCTAATGGCGGTACTACAACTTTCAGTTATGAAGATACGCAGGCAGTGCCTTCGTCCATAACGGATGGTGAAGGTAATATAACCAGATACAGTTATGATGAGATGAACCGTCTGTTGGCCGCAACGGACCCGGAAGGTAATACAACCAGCCATGTTTATAATAAGAACGGTTGGGAGATATCCACCCAGGCGGCAGATGGCGGGGAGACTGTTTATGAGTTCAGCCCGGCGGGAGAGATCATCTCAATTACGGATCCCATGGGGGCAAAGGCAGCCTTTGCCTATGACCGTATGCATAATATCATCTCAGGGGAAGACGCCCTTGGGCATACATTGGATTACGCCTATGATTCTAATTACAACAAAGTAAGCGAGACGGATGCCAAAGGCAATACCACACGTTATACATATGATTCCAGGAACCGGATGGCAGGATATACAGATGCTCTGGGCAATGAAGTCACCTTAAGCCTGGATGGGGCGGGCAACATCATTACACAGACGGATAAACGTGGACATGATACGGAATTTGTATATGATATGGTCCTCAACCGGCCTGTCTCATATAAAGACCGGGCTGGTGCCTTAACCAGTTATGAATATGACCGAAACGGAAATATGGTCAAGGTTAAGTACCCGGATAAGAGTACGGTTACATATACATATGATAAAGCCGGCCGGATGGTATCAACGACAGCCCGGAACGGACTGGTGACGGAGCTGTCCTATGATGGATGCGGGAATATCATACGGATACAGGATGATGAAACACGGGTGTACAAATACGGGTATGACCATAATAACCGTCTCATCCGCACGGAAGACCCACTGGGCGGCGTAACCCGCTATGCCTATGACGGCGCTGGGAACCAGATAGCCGTAACCGACGCTAATGGAAATACGGCCACCTATGGCTATGACGCGGTTGGCCGCCTGACGGAGATGAAGGATGCCCTGGAAGGGGTTACTGGCTTGGGGTATGACTTAAATGGAAACCTTGTAAGCGGCACAGATGCCAACGGACATTCGGAAAGCTGCTATTATGATGTCCTGGGGCAGCTCCTGGCCCAGACCGATGCGGCAGGCAATGTGACCGCAATGGAATATGACGCCGTTGGAAATATATCTAAGGTAATGGATGCCCTTAAAGGTGAGACTGTCTACGAAACGGATGCCGTACAACGTACTGTAAAAATAACGGATGCGATGGGGCATGACTACCTTTATGAATATGATGGGAACGGCAACCTGCTCAAAACCACTATGCCAGACGGCGATACCGTGTCTATGACATATGATGCGGAGGACCGTATGGTAACCCGCACGGATGAGGCAGGCGTCATCACCCGTTATTCCTATGATTCCATGGGACGTATCACAAAAGCCTCCGATAATATCGGAAACACGATGTCGTATGAATATGACAGCAGCGGCAACCTCATAAAGCAGACCGATACCATTGGCCGGGAAGCTGTCTATGAGTATGACCAGTTCAATCACCTGGTACAGGTGACGGGGACAGACGGAGCCACGACATCTTACACCTATGATGCACTTGACCGGCTGACCAGCGTCACACAGGCGGATGGGACGGTCACTTCATACGAATATGATCCGGTCGGCAACCTGATTAAGACAACCGAGCCAGGTGAGGCCGTCTATACCTATGCATATGACGCCATCAACCGGCTGACAGAGAAGGTGAACCCGTTAGGGGCTACCACAACCTTCCGGTATGATGCAAAAGGCAACCTCACGGGGAGCGTTGACGGGGAAGGGGCTGTGACCGCTTACGCCTATGACGCCATTGACCGGCTGACCCAGTTTACAGACGGCCGCGGTAACAACACCCAGTATGAGTATGACGAATTATCCCGTCTCCTGGCATATACCACGCCGGAAGGGAATAAGGAGGAATACCGGTATGACCCGTTAGGCAACCTGACAAAGCATAAGGACGCAAACGGCCTGATTACGGAATACCAGTATGATGTCATGGGGAACCTGATAAAGGAAATCTCCCCCAAGGGAGCCGTGACCAGCTATACCTATGACAAGCATGACGAACTGACCAGTATCACGGACCCGGCGAAGAATGTTACGACCTACGAGGTGGATCTGAACCGCCAGGTGACGAAGATGACGGCCAAGAACGGCGGCGAGTATACTTATGGCTACGACGCGGTCCACCGGCTGACGGATATCACCACACCGCTGGGACTGACCAGGACCTTCACCTATGATACGGCGGATAACGTGGTAAAGGATACGGATAACCTGAACCGTACCACTGCCTATGAGTATGACATCATGCACCGGCTGACTAAGTCCGTGAATGCCAAGGGCGGGGTGTCCACCTACACCTATGATATACGTGGCAACCGGAACGGCATGACCGATGCCCTGGGATACAAGTGGAATTATACCTATGACCTGGTAGACCAGCTGACAAAGAGCGTGGATCCGGAGGGCAAGGCAACCGAAGTGGCCTATAACCTGGTGGGAGAGATTTCATCCATTACCAAGCCAGGGGACCGCAGAACCAGCCTGGGCTACGATGGCAACTATAACAGGACCACACTGACCGACCCCAAGGGATACGTCTATGAATACACGTATGACAAGGACAACCGTCAGGTAGGATTTAAGAACCCGCTGGAGGAGACTATCATGGCCGCCTATGACCCGGGAAGCCGTGTCACCAGTGTGACGGACCGCATGGGGCTTACAGAAGCATACACCTACGATCCGCATGGGAATACCCTGAGTGTGAAGGCCGCCAATGGCCTGGTGACCCGGTTCAGCTATGATATCCTGGATAACCTGGTGCGTGTGACCATGCCGAGTGAGCTGACCACTTCCTACACCTATGATGTGATGGGGAATATGACCTCCATGACGGATACCATGAAGCGCACCACTACCTATACCTATGACCTGGAAGGCAACATGACCAGCATCCATGACCCGTCCGGGCGGACTGAGAGGATGGGATATGACATCGGGGGGCGCCTGACCTCCTGCATAAGCAATGGCGGGAACAGGGTATCCTATGATTACGATGTCCTCAACAGCCTGGTGGAAAAAGCCTATGAGGACGGGGACGGCAATGCCGTAAATGAAGGTGTGGTTTATGGCTATGATGTCCTGGGCCGGCGTGTCTCCATGATGGACCGAAGCGGTGACAGCAGTTATGAATATGACGGGCTTGGACGGATTACCAAGGTGACCGCCGGCTCCGGTGAGGCCACCACCTATGTATATGATGCCATCAACCGTGTGACGGAAATCCACCGCCCCAACGGGGTGAATACCTACAACACCTACAATGCCAGGGACCAGATTGTGTCCATGGTCAACCGGTGCGATGAGTGTGAATGGATTGTCAGCCGGTATGATTACACCTATGATGACCGCGGGTTCATCGTGGCGGAGGACGCAGTCGAAAGCCTCTATGCATACGCCTGGGATGATAAGCATGACGGAAAGCATGAGAGCTGGCACGATGACCTGTTCCCGCACGGCAACAAGCACATCAACAAGCATGACAAGGACGGTATCTACAACTTCCAGATCATAGAAACGAAACGAGCCTTCACATACGATGATGACGGCAAGCTCCTGACCGCAACCGAGAATGAGGACCGCCAGGGCCGGTATGACTATGTGTTCAAATATGACGACATGGGAAACCGTATCTTCTACAGCAAGGCGCGGAACGGAAGCGTGCAGGAAAGCGCGGAGTACACCTACAATGCATCGAACCAGATGGTAAAGGTCCGGGAATACGACGGGAAGCATTACAGGAACGTGGAATATAGTTATGATGCCGATGGGAACCGGATCCTGGAAGAAGAGGTCAAGCCGGATGGGAACCGCAAGGTGGAGAAGATCTATGAGTACAGCGTGGAGAACCGTCTCAAGGCAGTGCGTGATGCCCACGACCTGCTGGTGGCCATGGCCTATGACGGCGACGGGAACCGCATATTCCAGCTGAACTACAACCTGCATACCGATGATGACTGGAAGGGGAATTCCGGAAATGGGAACGGAAACAATAAGGATAACACCGGAAGCGGCAACAACGGCAATGGAAACGGCAATAAGAAGAGCGCCGTGGCAGCCATCGCAGATTTCTTTACCGGTGAAGAGCCGGAAGCGGGGAAACTCGGTGCCGGCGTAAGCCAGG
>ENA-OPRT01000130-OPRT01000130.1-human-gut-metagenome-genome-assembly--contig:-NODE-130-length-48374-cov-7.923653_pt1 | contig 48374 bp, 55 predicted proteins | sample MGYA00241895_ERZ501884 | MGnify/ENA primary metagenome ERZ501884 (study PRJEB25962, sample SAMEA2042225) | human gut metagenome | biome: human gut; feature: human-associated habitat; material: faeces...
CTTGCATCACCTGCCGGGGTCATAACAACAAATTTTGCATAATCTTTCTGATATTCCAAATATTTTTCCGAAATATGCGAACTATCTGTTACTACCATTCGATTAAACCACGGGGTTATATCTCCCTCGAAATCATTCAGTACCATATTGGTTGGCGTTTGTGATTCGGTAGGATATATAATAACCGCAAATTCTACTGCATCAGCCGGAATAACAAAAGTTTTGGTTGCCTCGTGGATTCCGCTTACTACATCTTCCGAAATAAACAATCTGTCTGCAATGCTCCATCCTGCATTAAATTGCGGTTGGTCATTGTTAATACTAAGTAATTCCGGGGACGGTGCGACCGCTTCCGTTCCGGTGTACTTCATCAAAGCAACAACAAAAGAGTTTTGTTTATCCGTAATCTTAACCGTTGCTTTATAATTTTTCCCCTTAAGTACATGGGTATCAAATCGGCTGTACTTCTTAAACAAAGAAAATACGGGTAAATCCTTTCCGTTATCTTTTACAACCAACTGATTGTTTGAAATACTTACTTTTGCGGCTGTTTTAACAGACAAATATGTATTATCGCCGAAATACATTACATCATTATTGACGTCAATTTCCGGTTCGTCAAAAAACAAAGCCCTTGAAAGGTTCAAAGAGTTGTAACCGTAATATTTATTATTCATTTTGATTTGATACCCGGTAAACGCCATAAATGCTAACAATGCCTTTCCGACTCCATAGTCTTTGCCTACTGACTGAATCAACACACATGAATTTGCCCCAATAGACAATAATTCTTCATTCGGGAAATTGGTTTCTATACGCAAATGAACATCAGTAAATGCCTTTGCTTGACACTCTCCCAAATACAATTCTTTGCGTTGTTTGTCGCCTGCTTTATAGTCAATCTGAACCGCCATAGGGTTGCCGTTTACATCTAATAACGTTTGGTCGTTATCGTCAGCAAATTCAAGTCTAACCCAACCGTCCTGCGTAATTCTGTTATCCCCATATTGCGTTGGCTCAATATACAAGCCAATTAAAAAGGTTGTTCCTCCGGATATATTGGGGTCGTCCTGCGGGTCAATATCTTGTATAACGAAAGATTTCTTTTGCATATCTTGATATACAGCAATACCGCCTTTTACTTTCAAATCAGAAAACCACAATCGGGATTTTGGATATTTAGAATTTACCAATTCATCATTTCCTAACATTGCCAATATTCCCTCTGCATCTTTTCCCGGAACAACGGATAAATCAGCCTTGAAAATCGGGTCTCCATCGGGTGTTTGTCCGTTTCCCATTTGCGAAATACGAACCGTTCCATCCATACTTCCGACCTCTGTTGCTTTAAATGATTTTTTTGCTATTTTATCATTAAACAAAAATGGAACATTTCCCAAATTTACATTTGCTTCGTCTGTATCACTATCGTATTCAATAAAGAAAGGTTTTTTAAATCGTAAATTCTTTGTCTGCAACACAATATTTCCCTGCTCATCGCTTGTTGTTAGGCTGCTATCAATAGTTTTATACCACGGAATAAAATCCCACGTATTTTCGTTCTGAATAGGCAAAAAAATACCTGCAATCCCATTGCTTGTAACGGTTATTGGTGTATTTGCCCCATCAATACTTTCTCCGGCTGCCGGGCTAATTATTGCCTTGTAATTGGCTGCCCCCGGTTCTTGTATAAGTTCCAAAATGATAATTCGGTTATCCGATACGGGCGGCAATGTCTGTTGAATTGTTTGGTTGTTGCTCATCTGATAAACCAACAACAAAGTTGTACTTTTGTTGTACGGGTCTGTATTCAGATTTACCCCCTTTTGTACCTCTTGGCGGTTGGCATAGAATAACGCCTTAATCTGCTCGTTTGTCTTTCCTGCTGTTGCCGGGTGCGCTGTTTTAGACAATGCAATAAAAGCCGCATTTTGCTTAATCATACGGTCAAACTCTGTTGGGCTTATTGGGTTCTTTGCGTCTGCCAATCCTGCCGCCAAACCTTTTTCTTTGAGTTTTGCCAAATCTACGTCCGCTAAATCATTCTGAGCAAAATTACCGTCCTTTGCTTTTTTCTCAAAGTCTTTTGCATCAACATTTGAAAGGTTTTTGCTTGCCCCGCCCAATGCCGCCAGCGTTGCGGCAAACGCCGGGGTTTTTACATACTTATCCAAATAATCTTTAATCCATTGTTCGTCCGCTCCTGCCGGAACCCACGGAATTTGTGCTGCATCATTAATTTCTATTGGCAAATATACATCAACCCACATTGCGCCCTGTCTATCTGAAAGAAATGTACCTTTCTGAACCACTTCAACGCCCAATTTCTGTTGGTTCTCTGAAATGTATGTTCCGGTTATTGCTTTTGCATCGCCCAAAAAAGTTTGCGTATAAACCTGCATTTGCCCCAAACCCAAAAGCGGAACGATATTAAACAACAACATATCGTTCTGAATCTTACAATTGGTGCAAACCCCTTTGTTTACCTCAAATTCAAACGGCTTACCGCTTCCGGTAAAAATCGAACCTTTGACGTGTACGGAATCCGCCTTAATTGGGGCGTTGTTCTTATCCCGGAACATCATCATAATAATTTGGCTACTGCCTGCTGATAATTGCTTTAATTGTGCCATAATCATTTGAATTTTTTCTTGTTAATACTATGTTTATCATTAATCGCCTTTATTAGCTTTTCGGCTTCTTCTTTCGTTATACACTTGACTATTTCCGCCGCCATATCTATTGCCTCAACTGCATTGCTTTGTTTGAGTTCGTAATTCTCTTTCATGCTCCAACCCTCCCTTAATAGAATACCCAATGTCAGTAATACAACAAAAAATGGAATACTGTAAAAAGGAAAAACCATAAGTCCCAAAACATCAATCATCAATACGTATAAAACTAAACGCAAATAGTCTATGATTTTTTGCCCGGTTTTCCGCATCGGGTGGCTGCTTAATTTTTCTTTTCTCGCTTTCACGGCTTCGTATGCCGTCCAAAAATCAAAGAATGTCGCAAATACTACAAAAACACAACATACAAAGATTATTATCAAACAAACTTTCATGTCGTGTTGAATGAAATAAAAATACTTTTCCATCGTTTTTTTTAATTGTGGTGCGGATTGTTCCGCACCGGGTTAAACTTTGCATATTTTGATAAAATATTTTTTTTCAAATATTCCCTAACAACAAAAACCTTTGTTGGTGTTACATAACAAATAACGGGCTAACCGTTGAAATGGCAATAATACGCCATTGTTCCCAACTAAAAATTTTATCCATATCGTCCATAAATAAAGAGTTAAGGGGCGGCGGTAAACCGCCCCCGTTTTGGTTATTGCTTTATAATCTCGCACAACATAAATTCCGTGCGGTTGTCAACCGTGGTTGTTCCGTTGATAATGTTACGTTCTTGCATACTTTCCAAATGGTTAAATCGGTACGGGGCGACCTTTTTATTGTCGCCCCTTTCCTCGGTTAATTATTCAACTAATGCGGCGTTGTTGACTACTATGTTGCCACTTTTTGCCGTCGGGCTTCCGCTATCCGTGCAATTGTTCAATTCAATACGGGCGTTATTGCCGCACAAATACCCGTATTGTGTCCCGTTCAAAGATATACAATTTACGAACTTACCAAAATTTTCATCATTCACGGACTTATCGCCAGAAACGTAAAAATTATTTTTGTTGTTCTCACAAATGCAACCAATCACGAATATTTGCGAACCTCTGCCGCCCTCCTCCGCCGTTGCGCCTCCAACTAATGCGATACCGTTATTAACCTGTTTACGGCAATAGGCGTTATATATCGTATCTTGGCAACCAAAAGCGGGCGTTAATCCGGCTTTTACGTTGTATTCAAACAATCCGCCAATAATGGTTGTTTCGCAACGTTCGTGGTCGCTATATCCGTCGTCGTTATTGTCGTGGCTCCAACAATCAATCATCGTTGCAACGGTATGTTTCGCCAATGCCGGGCCAGCCGTTGTGCTGTGTGCGTTGAACCCGTCCCCGGTACTCGAACCGCTAAACGCCCGTGTCGCTTCGCATCGTATCAATTCCACACCAATTGCCGCCTCCCATGACCACGCACCGCCGCCAAATGCGTATTTTGCTGCGCAATCAATCGCCCGTCCGCCGTGGCAAAACCTTAACGAAATTGAACCGTACCAACATTCAATATTAACCATTTCAAAAGCAACGGAACCGTCATTGCCGGAAATACCGGAACCGCCCGGAATGTAAACCGGGTTGGTGGCTAACGTTGTACCCTCTTTGATTTTGACGTACAACATTTGTGCGTCTGTATCATAAAAGAACGTGTAACCCTCGGACGTTTTCACGGCATCCAACGACGTAACACGGGTTATCTTTGTGCTATCACAACGGTACGTTTTCCCACGTTGTAACGGGTGGCGTTCGTTGTCCGGTATCAACGTACTTTCGTCGAATACCTCATGTTGGAACAATTGGAAATGGTCGGCAGCTGAAAAGGACGACAACGGGGTTTGGTAAACGTTCGTTGTACCCGCAACTAATGTTCCGCTATCAATTTTTGTTCCGCAAATGATACGGTTAACTAATCCACGTTTACCGATAAGACGGACGGAACGTTGGTTTGACTTGGTTTTGATATTCAAACGTTCGGTCGTGTCCCCTATCAATATAATTGTTGTATCAACGCCTGTTTTGGAAAATGCGGCGGCAAACGTCGCTAATGCGGCACTTTCCGTCGTGCCGGGGTTCGTGTCGTTTCCGTTGACCGCATCCACGTAAACAACGGCGGCGGTTGTGTTTACAGTTGTCCCGCGCTTTATGCTTTGGCGTTCCCATTCGCTCAATTTGTTTATTTCGCCTTTTGTCAAATAGTTGTCGCCAACCGATATTGCCGCACCAACGCCACTAATTTGGAAACGTATCAATATACGGGTTGTATTCTTCGGAATTGTGCCGGATTGAGTACAAAAACCGCCTGCACTTAATTGTAACGCTAACCGGGAAATCTCGGTTGAATCATTGTAAAATATGCAATACATTGCGGCGGTTGTTGCACTACTTACAACCACATTATCCGCACCGTAACCGATAACGTCGCCAATCTCAAACGGACTATCCGCCAAATTGAAATCATATCCAATAAATGCAGTAGTTCCGGCATTGTTCACCGTATAAGACAACGTTGTGCGTGTTCTTACAACATTCATTGCTGAACCCTGTAAATTAAATTCGTTGTAATACGGGGCGTAATTAATTGTTTTAATGGGAATATCTTTTATATCTTTTACCTTTTTCCATGCGTTCCACGCCTGTTTTGCGAACATACCGAACGGGGTTACATCTTGACCCGTCCACATCATACAACGGTAAATCGTTAACGGCTGTGTACCTTTTCGGTTGTCGAATGTTACACGGCAACGGTTGGATAACGTCGAATGTCCGGTTACATTGTAAAAAGATACCCAACCGTCAAATTGCGGGTCGGCCGTTAATTGAACGGCTGAACTAAAGGCACCCGACGTTGTAGGGTCAAATGCCACACTTAACAAATGACCTGTACCCGGCGCACTAATTTTCATTAATGCGTTAAGATAATCCGTTGTTGGATTATATGGGAATTGCGACAAATCCAATAAAACCCCTAAAAACGAACCCACGGGCAAAACAATACGGTCGGCGTAATATTCCGGCATTCCTTGAACGGAAACACCTTGTACGCCCTCCAATTCATTAATATTCGAACCCGCCTCAATAAACGGGTCGGGGTAAAAGTTGGTTGCGTCCCCCATACCGTCCGGCAAACCCATTTCCCCGGTTGTCGGAGCTTCAAACAATACATTTACAGACGTGGCGGTTGTTTTGGAACCGTAAAAAATCGTAAACCCGTAATAATTTTCGGTTGGCGTTACGGTTTTCGTTGCCCCGTCGGGCGTTAACGTCATGGAGCCAATAATGCCAAATGTTCCGTCGGCTTTAATACCCTGTATATTTACCGATGCGTTGCCTCCAACGGGCGTTAATGTAAATTGGTATGGTTGACCCGCAACCAAAAATGTACGCACCTTTTGGGAACCCGCATTTGACCCCATTACAATACCCGTATCCGTGTACGCATAACGTCCGGTTGCGTTGATTTGGTTTGTTGTGTTCGCAAGCGCAATAACGCCGTCCGAACTCATGCCGATAACAAATTTACCCCAATTGGTCTTCTCGTTGTATAATATTGCCAATTCGCCGGGGTTTACGGTTAAATTTGCCGTCCCGTATTGGAAATTTACATAATTCCCCGCCGTATAAGCGATATAAAAAACGTTACCGTCCGGCGTGCCGGGATTGGTATTTTTATTTGCTATGCCAACAAAGGTTCTGTTGGCTCCCACGGTTGAAACAATCGTGTTCAACACGTTTTGCATTATTGCCCCGGTAATTTCTTGGTTTCCGTTTGTCTTAATAACGTTGGCAATCGCTTGTTTTAATTGTTCGTAATTTCCCATAATCTAATTAATTTAATTGTTGTCAAAATCATTATTGAAATCGCCGTTGAAATCTCCATTATTATTGATAATATATCCACGTCCTATTTTCTTAACGACGGTATTTGTTTTAAACTCAATTTCCACGCTCGCCAAATCCCCCTGCGTTTGCCATTTCGGGGTAATTAAAAACGTGTCGCAATCGTATTCCCTGCCGTATTTATCCGTTATATGAATGTAATCAGCCATACGGATAAAACGCATAACGTCGCAAAGGAACTCCGGTGCCAATATCGTACATTTAAACGTTTTGACTGATATTTGTTTTTCCGGAAAAAAATACCCGTCCCGTTCTTCGCCGTCCTCTTCAAATTCATAATCCGGTTTTCCTAACTCTGTACAAAGGTACAATGTATTTTTGAAATCCGGGTTTTTATATACTATTTGCCCGGCGTCAAATACCAAATTTTCAATATCCCACCATTGTATTTTTAAGTAACCGGAAACATCTTGTACGACCGTGAACATTTCAGAATACCACGTTTGCACGCCATCCGATAACGTCATATAATATATTCCGTCCAACTGATTTAATGGCATGGGTAATATTGACGGGTACAATATAACATCATAACCCAACGTTTGAAACCGGACAATCTGCAATCCGGTTTCTTTCATATACGTTGTTATGTTTGCAACTTGCTTTCCGGTCTTTTCATACAATACCACTGACGTAACATTGTTTGACCGTGTGTTTCTCATTATCTGAAACGGTAACAATCTATCAGCCGGGGCAAATAACGGGTAAATTGCGCCGTATGCGTAACTTTTTCTGTGGTTCTGTTCATTTATTGACGTGTACCACGGTAAAACACTTATGTTGTTATTCTGTATCATATTTCAACGTTGCTTTAATATTTCGACTACACAAATTTACCGAAAATTTATCAACTTGACCGTTACCGATATATGTTTTAACTAACTGCATCGGGTTTGGGTCTGTGGTTCCTGCCGGGAAATTCAATGTTTGTTTCTTTTTACGTTCCAATCCTCCCAAAGCATAATATTGGGAATTATTTATTTTGAAATTCCGTGCGGGCATATCATAAACCCAATATGTCGGTTGTATATTGATAAACGCTAAATATCCATTTTGCAAAAAATATTCTACGCCATCAACGGTTTGTCTTGTAAACGGCAATTCCAATTGTCCACCTCCGGACGGCATAACCGCCGCAAACAATGCGAATCCATCCAAACTAATTGCACCGGGGTTTAACAACATCAAATCAATATCGGACGTAAAATTGGAAATATTTATTTCTTCTATCTTTCCGGCTGTTACATATTTGGACGTAATTTCTATTGGTAAACCCTCAAATGGTGTTGTTACATCATCCATCCACTCAAATTGATAACGTTCCGGCATTTCTACTTTGTCAAATGAATATTCAGACGTTGCAAAAGCTATTTTTTTGCCGTTCCTAACGTTTTCTAATTGTGTTAAATCATAATCAATAATCGGGTTATATCCATACGAACCGCCATTTCTAAACCAACTTACCTGTTCAATTTTAAATTTTCCGTCCTCAATATACCAATAACATTTGTAAATATCCCGTAACATCGTCATAATCTGTTGTAATGTAATCGGGGCTTTTTGCGCCGGGGTTTTATATTCGCCATTAATGATATTACTTTTCTGACTTATTAGCAACTTAAATGACTGCCCGGAAATAGGATTGTTTGTGTTATAAAGAAATTGGCTGTATTCCGGCGTCGCTTCATGCGTTATTCCGGGCGCAAATTCTTTTAATAGCACATTGATACATGACGACAATGTAAACGCATCACGCAAAGTATATGCTTTTCGGGCTTTTTCCTCTAATATCCAATCCATCAGATAAAACCCAAACCATAACGACGCATAACGCCACGTTGACCGGGCGATTGGATAAAACGTTTGTCCGTATATGGAATAAGGCGGCGCAAAATACTTTCCGTTGTCCGCTAATCCCCACTCGGTCGGGGTATCTGAAAAGTTGTTTGAAATAAACGCCACGTCGATTGCGTAACCAATCGCACGCCTATAATTACGGTTATTATCAACTATATCATCGGCGGGCAATGGATATGTATTAAGGTCGTCGATTTTCTCCACGTCGCACAAATACCGGGCGTATATATTATAACTTTTCATATCGGCGTGCATCGTACCCGTTGCTCCGGAACCCTCAACGGCGGTTAAATCAAATTCCAACGTATCAAAAGGTTCTTGCGTTGTCTTTGTATACCGGAACATTGCCACATCATCAGAACGGCGGCGTATCTCAACACCTGCTAGCCCAATAGGTAGCCCACCCGCAACTCGTTTTTGTGCAATATGGATATAATAATTTACATTTAATTCCGGGTATAAATCTCCCATAAATTCATCAGGACTTGCACCCGTCGACATCCGCCCACTATAAAGCCCGGATATTACCGCCGGGGAACCTTGCGACGTAATTTGTATTTCTTTCAAAATATTACATAGTGCAAAATGATAGGTTTGTATTAATGCGTTTTGGTCAGTCGTGGCGTTTGCGTCTTGTTCCCAATTCGTGCCGCCCAAAAAGCACGAAACAATACTATCTCCGGGAACGTATATTTGTATCAATGGGCGTTTTCTTATTGTAAGAAATTCGATTTGTGGGGCTAACTCAATTAAATTGTATTCCTTTTCCAATCCTGCCAAAACGTCGTTGTATTGGTCTATTGTTTCCGGCTGTACCGTAACCAATTTATCATCATCATTAAACGTACAATCCGTTTTCATAAACTTTGCTTTATAGTATTGATTGTATGTTTGTCCCCAATCATCGCTTTTTTCGATATATAGGAAAAATTCAGAATCAAACGGGGCGTCATTGATAATATCGTAATCAGCACGGACAAAGTTTATTTTACCGGACAATTTAGCCCGGTAAAACCTTTGATTTGTTTCCAACTCATAATCCAACGTTAAATCATCCTTATAATTGGGGCGGACGGTTTGTTTGGTTCCGTCCTCCCCTATCTGCAAAAAGAATCTATATTTTGGTGTCATAGTCTTTTTATTTTACGTTTCAAATTCTTGTAACTTTCAATCGTATTTCCGTCGCCATCCACGTAAACCCGTCGTCGGTTCTGTTCCTTAATTTCCCTTACATCATCCGACAAATTGCGTAAATCCGGGCTTTGTCCGGTAACGTTTAACGTCAAACCGTCGCCGTCTGAATAGGATTTTAAATACTTGTGTGCAAATGTACCATTGTTTAGCGAATTGATAACGTCCGGTATTATCTTTCTGAAACGGCGTGAACTTCGTTTATTTATCACGGCGAAAAATTCGCCTCCCTCGGCACGCCGGCGGGTTCCGTCCGGTTTTGTACCTAAATCAATATCATTTCCGCTTTGGTGCGAACCGCCCTCCAAAAGTTCAACGGTACCGTCGCCGTATGTTTCCGTTCCTCCGGTTTCTCCGGTCTGTTTTGCCAATTGCGCCGCCTTGATTTTAGACGCTGCAAAACTCGCCCACATTACGGCAATTGCAGGTATTGCAAACGGGAAACCTAATTGCGACCATATCAGCGCCGTTGCTGTTACCATGTTTCCGATTTGCTGCAATGTTTGTATTGCTGCCTGCTGTTTTTGCGCTTTCTGTTGTTCTTTCAACGCTTTTTCTTGGTTTTTCTTTGCCAAATCCAACTCCTTTTGCGCTTGTACAACATTATTGGCGTACCCGTTTGCCCTTGCTTCCAATTCTGCATCCAACGCCGATTGTGCGGCGGAAACCTCTTTATCCGCTTGCTCAACGGCTGCATCTGCTGCGGCAACACGTGCCGCCGTGAATGTATTTAACGCATCCAATGCGTATTGCATAGACGTATTAATTGCCTCTTTTTGGTCGTCGTCCAAATTAAGCCCAAACAAACCGTAAATGTCTGTTCCTCGTTCCTCCCCTTTGGATTGCTCAATTTCTTGGTCTATTTTTTTAATAGTGTTTTGAATTGTTTGTACCTCAACATCAGACAATTTATTGGCGGCTTGCTGATTTAATTCTAAAACCTTTTGCAAACGTTCCTTTTCTGCTTGCAAACGGAATTGAGTTTTCCGGGCTTCTGAATTTCTCAACAAATCAAACTCCGATTGTGCCAACGCTTGTTGTTGGTCGAATATCTGTAATTGCGCTTGCAAATATTCGTCCGCAATTCCGGCTCCCTTTGCGTCAAAACTTGCATTAATCGCCGCGGCGTCCTGCTGTTGCCCGGTCGGTTTCTGTTGGTTCTGTAATAATGCGGTTTGTCTTTCGTTTTCCAACAACTGCATCCGCAATTGTTTTTCCTGCTCGCTTCCCTCTTTGACTGCTTGCAAACGTAATTCAATGCTTTCTTTCTGTAACGCTAATTCCTGCAATTGTCGGTCTTGTTCGATTTTCAATAACGCCTCGGTTTGTTGCTGTTCCAACGCCGTAATTGTGGCGTTTATCGCTTGACGTCCGGTTTCGTTCAAATCCTTTTCGGTCTGCAATTGGTGTTGTAAATCCTCAATTTGGCGGGAATACTGATATTGCGTTTGTTGGCGACGCTTTGCCCATTCGTCGGTTTCCAACTGCAATTGTGCATCCTGCAATTTTCGGGTTGCTTCCAAATTCTTTTTGTATGCCGCCTCAATTTGTTTTGCTTGCTGTTCTGCTGCCTTTCCCGCATCGCTTTTACCCATCGGCGTTACGGTTGGGTTCTGTGTTGTTACGGGTTTGTTCCCGGTCGGTTCTTTTGGCGTATCTCCTACGGAAACGGGGATTGTTATCGGCTTTATTTTCTTTTGCATATCATCCAACCCCTCTTTGAAATTTTGGGTAATGTCCTTTACTTGTGCTTTTACCAAATTTCCGTATGCGGCTGCATAATCTGACAATCCTTTTTTAACGTCGTCAAAATCCAACGTAAACGCTCCCTTTAATGCGGTTCCGGTTGCTTTGACTATATCAATAAAGAATCCAAACAAATTTCCCAACGTATCAAATGTTGTTTTGAATCCGGCAACAATCCCATTCCAAATTGCACGTATCAAAACACTTTCATTGTACAACTCAATAAAGTAATTGATTATATCAATGACCCCTTTTATTATTGCTGTTAAACCTTGATTTACGAAAACTTTTGCCTGCGTTGTCAACGTTTCAAAATTCCCGCCGGTTGCATCAAACAACCCGGATAATGCGTTTTGCAACTCAATTTGGCTTTGCATTTGTTCCTCTTGCAATTGTCCTAACAATCCGGCTTTCCCTTTTACTTCGTCCATGTTTGTTGAAATATCTTTCAACGTGCGCAAATACTGCAATCCTGCATCCTCTCCGGGACCGCCGAAAATATCAGCAATTGCCGTTCCAACCTGCGTTGCGCTGTCCGGTAATTCATTCAGTTTTGCCGAAATATCACGCATTACATCAAACGTTGTTTTGGCTCCGGTCTGCAAATCCTTTTGTACTTGCTCCGACGAAATACCGATTCCGTCCAAAGCCGCCGCCGTTGCTGTCGTCATTTCTCGCAAACGCAAATTTGCCTCCTTAATTGCGTCAACGCCTTTGTCCGAAAAGATACCCATTTTGTTTGTTTGGGCTACAATCGCAACAAATTGGTCTGCTGATATTCCAGCCTCTTTGAAATATGCCGGGTATTCTTTCAACGTGTCTAAAAATTCCCCGTTCGCATCGGCTCCGGACAAAAAACCATCCTTAACCAACTGCAATGCCTCATTTGCAGAAATACCAAATTGTTTTGATAATGCGTTTGTTGCAATCAATGTTTCCCGGAAATCTGCGCCGAACGAATCTGCGACGGCTTGCACCTCATTTCTAAACGCTTTCAAATCATCGCCACTTTTCCCGGTAAATTGTTGCGTCAATCTCGTTGCCTCAACTAACCCGGCGTTATAATCATACCACCATTTGAACGCCGCACCCGCCGCCGCTACTCCGGCAATTGCCAAAAATACCGGGTTAGCCATCAATGTAAGCAAAGTTTTTCCCAATGCTTTTGCACCGTCGCCCATCGCCGTAAATACGCCTTTTGCTTCTTCGCCTCCACGCCCCAACGCCAAAAGACTTTCGCCAAATGCACTATTCAAACCCAAACTTTCTTTCAATCGGTCGCCATACGCAATAATTGCGTCGGACGCCTCCGTATAATTTCCGACGTTCAATTGAAATTTCCCGGTTGCTTCCTGCAAACGTTTCATTTCTTCGTATATTTCTTTGGTTTGTGCAACCAATTTTCGCCCCTCCTCGGTGTTTTCCCGTTCGGCTTTAGTCATGTTGTTTAAATAAATCTTATTCAATGAATATTGCGCCGATAAACGGTTATAACTACCCTCGGCGGATTGATTTATTTTGATAATCAATTTATTTATTTGGTTTGCTTCCTGCTTTGCCAAATTCAACTCCGCTAATTTTTTGGCGGCGTCGCTTTCAGCAAACGCCAATTCTTTTTGCGCACGTGCCAAACGGTCGGCGTCGTCGGCGGCTTTCTTTGTCTTTTTCCGCCCGTCCTCCGTGGCTCCGGAAACCTTTTGCAATGTAGCCGCCAATTGAATCGCCTCGGCTTTGATACTTGCCAATGCGTCCGTATATGTGTCTTTTAACTCGGTCAATTGTTTTATTAATTCCTCAATTGAGTTATCCGGCTTTACTAAATCGCTGTATTTTATCGGTTGATTATCTGCCATAGCAACTATTATTTAAAGTTATTTTCGGGAAATTTCCCCGTATTTCGATTTTTCTTTTCTCAAACGTTATTTTATTATCTGCCGGGAAATAACGCCGGAGATCGCTTTATTTTACGTTTTTCTGTTTTTGGGCTTTTCTCGCTTGTTCTTTTACATACTCAAATGCGTTGTAATATTCCAATACGGTAAATCTTTTCGGGTCAACGTGCAAATTCTGCGACAATATCAAACACATATTTTCAAATTGTTTGTCGTATCGTATTTCTACGCTGTCGGCTCCCGAAAATGATTGCGGATTGAAATACGTTATCAACTCTGCTGTAATTTCGTCAATTCTTTTTGCATCCGTTTCGGTTGCTTCCCCGGCTATGATTGTGCGCAATAAAATAACCGTTCTTTCTTTCAGTTGGTCGAAATACTCTTTTAATGCTGCATCATCAAATATCCGGGGAAAATACAACCGCAATTCTTCATCTATTTTTTTTTTAACCGCTTCCAAATGGGCGGTTAATTCTGCGTTCGGAACATCGGCGAACAAATCAACTATCTTTTGCAATCCGTCGTCTGATAAATCATTGCACGGGTTCCCGTCAATGCTCTTTACTAAAACCGCAAAAGATAAATACCGGGGCGAAATCTCGGATTGTATGAAATACACATTTTGGCGCATATTCTCTAACTCAACCGTCGCCAACTGCGGGGTTTTGCTGTGTGCATATCTTATCGTCTTTTCAATATGTTTATCGAAATCCGCCAAATCTGAACCAATCCCGGCGTCAACTAACAACATTTTGTTGTACTTATGAAATCGAATAATCGGCAATTCGTCTATACTATCATACAATACAACTTTCTTTCCATTAATATCAACGGTTCTCATAGCAATTTACGTGTTATCATTGTACTACAAAAGGGAACGCCCAATAATACGGGGTTCCCGGTCATAATCAGCATAAGAACGGACAAAATAACGCCCGCCCACCACGACAAACAGAAATCGCAACTAAACATCTTTGCAAAGAAATCGTTCCCGTGAACTTGTACCCATTCAATAACGCCCCATTTGCGCAATAATGTAAGCACAAAAGCCGCCAACATTGCGACCAATATAACGTAAAAAATAAATTCTTTCATAATCTTACAATTTACATGATTCTCCAATACTTAATTCTCCATAGAACCGGAACCCGCCGTACGGGTGCATTAAAAATTGGTTGTCTATTTCGTCCAAAGAAAAACCCCGGTAAATATTTTCCGCCAACTCATAGACCTTTGTTATTTTCAAACGCCCATGTTTCAGCCAAAAGCCTCCGTTCAACACGTCCAATATTTGCCGCTTAACTGCTTCTTTGTTCCGGTCGCTCGCATCGTTGAATATCTTCCGGAAATCAAACCAAAAGATAAGGGAAAACGAGGTTTTTAGCCCTATTGAAACGCCGGATTCCCAACTAACGTCCTGCGGGTCGTCAATCCAAAAAAACGAAAAATTCCCAATATTTGCATCCGGGGTTACTTCTATATAATCGTTTCGCCCTACATAAACGCACGGGGTAAAATAACGTTTCCGGTTCCCGTCATATTTAACAAGTCTTTCAGCCCGTCCAAATGCTTTGTCCAACCACGGTAAATTATCAACCAATCCGGTTTGTATATTTCCAATGATTCTGTCTAATAATTCCGGGTTCGCAATTACCGGGGCTTTGTTATTCGCTGCCATATATCGTTTTTTTTGCCTCTGTTATTAAATCCGGGAAAATATAATGCCATATAAGGATTTTAATATTTTCGTCCGTTAAACCTAAAATTTGGCGTCCATACTTTTTTATTAATTCCTCGGTTTTCCAATCCGCCGCCTTAATTTCAAATTGTTTGTCGCCAACCTCCAAATAAAAGCTACTTTGAAAATCGCCCTCATCCCTTAACGTTACCCGGTTTGTAGGCTGTCCCTTTGCCTCTTTGATTGCAATTGTTACCGGGCTATACGGGGCGTAATCCATGATTGAAACGCCCAAACGGTTAACGCCTTGTTCAAACAATTGTTCCTCGGCGTTCATATCTATTATATACGCCTCGTTGTCCCATATTATTTTTTGCACTAACCGCCCGGACGTTAATTCATCGTTGAACTTAACGACCCGTTTTAATAAGTCGTCAATTTTTCCCATTTACAATTATTCTTTGAAATTATATACAACTTTCATTTGAAATTATATATTAAACAGTTCTGTACCTAACGCCATGATTGTTACAACTCAAACAAATGCGGTCTAATCCTTGCGTATCTAACCGCAAAGCCTCATACGCTTTTTTAAGGTCATAACCCAACCCGCCGGGACGAACCCCGGACGTATTGCCGTCCAACTCATACAGAATATCGGTGCGGCTTGCATTTGACTGATTGCGGTTAACCCTAACGTTGGGATTCATTGCTAACGTTCGCAAACCTATTGCCGCAACCTGCCTTTGAATAACGGTTTGGAACATCTGCCGTTGCGAAATAATAAAGTCGGTCAAATCGCAACCAACCGTTATTTCGCAATTTAGCCCGTAATTGTGGGTATTTGTGTACATAGTATAAGCCACGTCCCATAATTCCGGGTATTGCTCGAATGTTTCCGGGGCGTCAACCTTAAACGGGGAAACCTGCAAATACTTTGTCATTTCTCGCCATATTTCGACGGAACCAATGTTGCACGTTCCGCACGGCTCCCGGCTCCAATCCTTAGATACGTTAATTGCTTCCATTCCGGCGGGTAATTCGTCTTGATTGTAGCAAAGGAACCACGACCCCCCGGCGTTGTTCTTGTCGCTTATATACGGCAAATAACAATCATTTAACGGGAACCACTGAAAACCGCCATTTGTAACGGTAAAATTCAAATCAAAAGTCTTTATTGGGTCTATCTGCGACGAATGAAACAAATACATTCTAACAACCCCGGTTCCCCCGGTCATTTGCAAACCTATCTTTTCAATTTTCGCCGTCACTCCCATTGCACGAACCGGGACAATTTCAAATCCTACCAACTTATGATTGTTTTGCAACGTCGCCCGTATGCGTCCGGCACCATCAAAGAACGTTTTTCGCTCCAACAAATTACGTGTTTCTTTGTCTAACTGCTTAATCTGTGTAAACGTCTGTATTGCGGTCGCAATTCCGTTTCGGGTCATTCTCTCCAAAAAGTCCGTCAACATATTATACGGTTTCCAATATGGGTTTCCGTAATCCTCCCGGCTGTAATCATTATTAAAATCGCTTGCCGTTGGTTCCTCTCCGGTGTTGTCAATTTTAGCAATCCAAACAATACCGTTATGGCTCACTTTCTGCCCGGCTTTGTACGGCAATATCATGTTCCATTCCGGGTATTGCAGCCCCCAATCATCCGGCATAATCGCCTCCATACTATCCAACGTCAAAAGCGGGTGCGCACCTTGAAAATACAACCCGCTTTCCGTCTGCGTTAAATTGTCGTCTATCGCCTTTGCCGGGTCGTATGATTGCTCCCACCCGCACACATTTTTTAACGCTTCGCATATTTCATTTATTCTTATCATAAAAACGCCCATTTATTTCCCATATTAGGAATTAAGATTGCAATAAATAAGGGGGCGGGGATAACCACCCCGTCCCCTCGGTTAAATAATTCGTTATGCTCCGGCGTTATGCGCTCGCACCTCCGGCGGGAAATGCTGCGGCGTTGGTAACATATACAGGCATACCCAAAGGTTCGTTTTGGTCACGTGCTGCAATCTGCGCTTTGATAATCGGATTTGCAACCTTTGTTGGGTCACTGTTATAAGCAACCAAAAAGGCAACATCAACACTAAATCCGAAATACTCCTTAACGGCGCAAGTCAAATCCTCTGTTGCTGCTCCTACTGTTGCACTTTGGTCGCCAACCGAAGTATAGTAATGTGAACCAACTGGCAAATCAATCATCGGCAAACGTACAACATCCCATTCATGGAAATTGGCACGTGTACGGCGCAATGCTTCACGGTCAACACGGGTTAACACGCCAACGTTACCATCTTCAACAGCAAAGAATGTTCCATTTTGGCTTACTTCGTTTGTCACGTTGTTTGTGTAATGGAATTTCTTTCCGGCGTATTCCAACTGTTTGTTTACGTCGTTTGTCGCTCCATGCTGCGCCAACTTGCGAACCAAACTTTCGATTCCGGCGTTGCAAACGATATGCGGCATACGTGGGTAACAATTGGCTCTCATAATTGGGTCAATGTCGCCCAAAATTTCGGTTGCCATTTCCTTTTTAACCTTGATAACGTTACCGGAAAAGTCATAATTCAATTGGTCTTTCAATATCTGCGTTTTCTGTGCTTCCAACGCTGCAATTGCGCCTTTGTCTAACGCATCAGCCAACGCACGTGTATATTTTTCCATTTTACGGTAAAAGTCGTGTTCATACGAAATTTCATTGTTCGTATAAGCCGCCGGAACCATAGTAAAACCGATTGTGTATGTTGCCCACACAACGGTATAAAGTGCGGACGTATTTTCGTCGTCCTCAATTACACATGAACGGACGTTGCCAACGGTAACATCGCCATCGTAATTGATAACCGGGATTTGCACGGTATTACCCATTGAGGCAAACGCCCTTTCCCTCAACTTTGGGTTAATAATGGAATTTGCGGCGTTGGTTTGCTCAATAAAGAAATCTAATGCGCCATACTCACACGGGCGGGTCATATTGCGGTCAAATTCCGGGTTCTGAACTCGCCAATTCTGTAATCTTGTTGCAATTAAACTCATAATGTTTTATTTTAAATTGTTATTAATGCGGGTTTACCCTTTACCCGTGGTTGTTTTATCTCTCCGGCAATGCTGCAATATTGTTGTCTTTCCATGCTTGCGCCATTGCATCCTCAAACTCTTTGGAACCTGCGGTCATTCCCTGCGCCATCAGATTGTTACTAATTGCGTCGTATGCTTCAACACGTGTTTTGCATCCTGCAACGTCAATTACTACGCTACCGCCTGCGCCTCTACCTCCCGGCGGGATTGTTCCGCCTCCCGGCTGTTGGCGTCCTTTGTCAATTATTCCCATTGCGTCCAATTCACGGGTTAACAACTCGCCCGGCGTAAATGGGTTTAACTGATTGTTCGGGTTTCTCATAATCGCCCCGGTTTCGTCCTTAAACGCCAAAATTTTGCCGCCTTTGCCATCGTCGATATATTCCGGGTTCATTCCCTTGATTTTATCGTTAGCCTGCTGCAAAATAACCTTTGTTACACTTTCCGGCAAACCTGCCTTAAATTTAAGCCCTGCGGACGCTGTTTGCAATTCGTTGTCAATCTTAATGCCGAACAACTCTTTGGCGTGGTTTTCTTTTTCTGCCTCAAGTTTTTTGTTCAACTCTGTATATTGAGTTGTAACGTTTGCCAAATCTGCTTTTGCCTGCTTTAATTGCTTTGCGGTTTCTGCATCTGCTCCACCGTCGGCAATTACTTTTTCCAAACGGGTTTTCTCTTTTGTCAATGTTGCAATCTGTGATTCCAACCCGGTAACGCTTTCCGCTTTTGTCTTAAAATCTCCCAACACACGTTTTGCGTAATCGTATGTTTTTTCAGTTCCGTTTTTCTCAACTCCGGACGCTGTCAAAATATCCGCATCCAAATTGCCGTAAATTTCCCCGGTTTTCTTTGCTATTACACTATTTTCGTCATTCTGTGATAACGTTGTAATTGCGTTAATCTGTTCGTCAGTCAAACCGGACAAAGCCGCATTCGCTACCAAAATTTCTCTTGTTAATGCCATAATATTACCCTTTTATTATTAACTCAAACTAAATACGCTCAACTCTCCGGTATTGCAATCTACCAACGCAACCTTATATGTTGGTGCCTGCGGTGCTGTTACGTCTTTCGACCATGCCAATACCTTTGATTTGTTTGTTACTTTTGCCGTTTCCGGTGTTACTACAATAACATCGTAAATTGTTCCGGCTTCAATACATTCTTTCAATTTCTTTTTTGCGGCTTCGTCTATCGTCGCAATTGGTTTCGTACTTGTAACAATCAAATTGTCCTGCTGTGCAATCTGTGCCATATCTTTATAATTTTTTGGTTTAACTTATTCGTTTGTTTCCGGTGCATCCGTTTTTGCCTCCGTGGAATCCGTCTTTGCTTCCGGTTTTTCCTTTGGTTTTCTTCCCAGCTTTGCACCCGTTTCCAACAATCCCTCGGCTTTCAGTTCTGCAAGAATTTCGGCTTTCATAGCTTCTTTCATTGCTTTTTTCTCTGCCTCTGCTGCCTCTGCTTTGGCTTTTGCACCGGCTTCGGCTTTCTTCTGTTTTTCTGCCTCCAATTTAGCCTCGTTTTCCTGCAACCATTTGTTCGGGTCGTGCATTACATCAACGGTAAAACCCTGCTTTCTCAAATTGTGCAACCCAAAAGATTCAAAGAACTTTTTGCCGAAAACCTGCATACGTGGTTTTGAAATTCTTTCGCCCGTGTCTTTGTTGAATTTCTTAACCTCAATTCGGCAATGATAACAATCTTCCTCGCCCTTTGGTACAATAAAATTTTCCGGGGTAACGTCTAAAATATTGACGTCTTTAATTTGCCCCTCCTCTGTTCTCACTTGCATACTCGTAAAATTTATTAGTTATTACTTTTATTTTCTCGGAAAATGGTATTTGCGTTCCAAATTCCAAAATATTTGTATTTTCTCGCTCAAATCTGCGAACAAAATTAGCAAAATTCAGTTTTACACGCAATTCTGGTTCGCTAATTATCTGTTGCCCATATAAATTTAATACCTCGGCACGGGTTAAATGTCGGTACGGCTCCAATTCTGCCAACACTAACATACGTTGTAATTGGGTCGAGTCGTTCCGGTACTCCGTTTCGATAATTTGGTTTTGCATTGCGTCCAATTCTGCCTCACTTGCTCCGGCTTCCTTTGCTAACTTGTAACGTTCCCGCAACTCCATTGCATCGTAAATATAAAATTCCGTGCCTAAATTGATTTTTGCAGAAACAAACAAATTGCCGTACCTCAATCGGCAAACCGTTTCATCAACGAATTGTTGCGCCGCCTCAAATCCTTTCTTTACCCGGTTTAAAATTGTGCTTTGGCTCTCAAAATTTGCTTTTATCTGTTGTTCATTCAATGCGTCCCGTGTTGTTATTTCCTCATTCGTTCCGACAATAGACGTGATAATATTGTTGCGCAATCGCTCTTCCTCGGCAACATTATAATCCAAACTATTACGGTCAACGGTCAACATCTGAACCGGGTTGCGCAAATCCGGTTGTTTGTCGCCATCGGGAACGGGTATTTCAACAAAAGAACCAACCCCGGCAATTCGTTTGTTGCCACATTTCGGGCAACGCTCTAATATCCCGGCTTGGTCTAACTTGTAACGTCCTTGTTTGTCTTTCAAAAACCCGCCGTCGCAATAATCGCCATTTTCTGCGTTGCTGAAATCGCAACTTTGTTCATAGCCGGAATAAATAGGATATGAACCGTACATATCCAAATGCCGTTTTGATATATGATAAAACAGATACCAATCCATGCTTTCCAACTGCTCGGTCAATGGCGACGCCTTAACATCGGGTTCCCTCAAACTTATTGCCTCATTCCAAAAGAAACGGGCGGGGGTATAACCTAAATCGTGGGGGCTGTCAATCAGCAAATCGCCAATATTCCCGTCTTTCTCCGTAAATACCCGGTATCTCTCATCGTCAATTACTGCAATACGTTTGTCGTCCTGCTTGAAAATTATCCATCGCATAACGCCCGTTATCGGGTCTGCATCAAACGTTATTACCTGCTCAATTGGCAACCAATAGAAATACGGACGGGGGTATTTATCGGCGGCGTCTTGCTCCGTTGGCAAATCCACAATTAGAACGCTGTTAATTTCGGTTTTGAAATATTCCCACCCTTTAGAACTCCAAATTTCCGGCTCCCTTAAAACGTTCTGTCTATAATACTCCCAATCGTCCCTTTGTCCGCTCTCCATAAACTGATAATTGAACGCCGGGTTACGACCGTCAAAAATTCGGCTCAACTTATCAAAGCAAATTCCCGTTACCTCGTTGGTCTTAACGGGGTAACGGAAAAGAGTTTTGAAAATTTTAAACTTATCGTCGGGTATAAGGTTTGAAACGAAATTCAGAAAATCCGTTAACGGTTGACTGATATACGGCGCAACAAAGGTTTCGGCGTGAAACTTAATGCGCTGTTGGTGTACAATCGCACGGTTAATCGTCGCCCCTTTCTTTTGCTCCGTAATCTGTTTTTTTATGTCGTTTATACCTAATCCCATAATCTTTGCTAAATTCAAAATTTGAGTTTTCCGGCAACTGCCATCCGCCGTTATTTCCCATCATCAACAAACGTTCGGCGTGCGTTATCTCAAATTCTCGTTTCATATTGTGTTGGGGACAAACCAATAAAACTTTTGTTGTCTTTCCCATAACCAACCCCCTTATTGCTATGGTGCCGCTTTTAAATCTGTTAGCGGGTTGAAATCATCCGGAACAATAATTGCCAAATCATCCGACCAATTCGGCAAAAATGCCCATTGAATGTTGTTGCTATCCGGTGCCTCATATCCGCCCAATGTTTTATCGCCGATAAACAAAGAACGTATTGGAATCGGATAATGGGTTGTTGCTGTTTTTGCGTCTTGAATTGCTCCAATTGCGCCGTTTTCGTCAAACAGATAAACGCCCAAATTGTCGCCCCAACTTTCGCACTGCAATTCTTTCAAAGCCTTGATAATTTTCTGTGGCAACTTTCGCATAACCCCGGTAAATGGCGTTGGCTCACGTCCCACAATTTCCTCAACGCCTCCCAATGTTTCGTTACCACCTCCAAACGTTCTTGCTGCGCCTGCTTCTGCTGTCGGGGCTTGAATGTATGGGGAAATAACAATCTTTGTATCATCGTCAGCCGACAACAACGGCGTCCACGACGCTTTTTTTTCAATACCTGCATCGGTTTTAAATGAATTTTTTTCTCCGGTGCTTTTGTACAATCTTTGAAATGCTACTTTCTGAATCTGCCCAAAACTTTCCGGGCAATTACTTACGGGAATATCGGGCAAAGCCGTACCCGCCGGACACTTACAAATCATAATCCTAAAATTTTAATATTTAAAACTCGTTTTACTATCTCCGGGGCTAACTCTTTACCCCATTTATCTTTTGCAAAGTTATAATATTTTTCCGTTAAACTCTTGCGTATATGGAATAAATTGTTAGTTACGACGTTTAACGCCCCTTGTTGCTTGGCTGTATGGTCGTGTATCGCCGTCCGCCAACTCTTTTTCGTATATTCCGGTCAATCCGTCCTCCGGGTCGTCATGGGCATTTGCAGGAAAATCACGCAAAAACCCGGTCAAATGTTCGTGTATCTTTGGAAAACGCTGTTCCCATCCAATCGGCATTATTATTTGTGCATTTACCATCGCTGAATTTGTTATAATTCGGCTTTCCTTGTTTGCCCCTTGATAAAATGGTTCTGTTACTGCTTTTAGTTTTTTTCTTATAACCTTTTCAAATCCGGAACCGCCGTTGTTACTTTCAATCCATGCTTTTTTCGTTCCGCATCTGTTTATCATTTCCGGGACGGTAACGGCTGTTATTTCCGTGTTTTCCTGCGTAAATACCATGTCAGTAATTAGCGCATACAGAATCGGTTCAAACCGTTTCTTTTGCTCGTTCCATGCCTCATTACCGGATTTGTAAACGTCATAACATGCCGAAAATGTAAAGTCGTCGCCCTCGTCTGCAACGTCTGTGTAATTGCCACTACGTACATACGTCCCCCATTCGGATTTGTCAACGTATGTTCGGAACGGGTTCCGGTACAATTTACCCTCTGCGTTTCCGGGGTTGCCTTGATACAAACATTGAAATTGTACGGGGTCTAACGCTCTTTGTCCCTCCAATTTTGCCCGGCTGTGTCGTCTATCCCATAACGCCGCCCCCGGTTCCCGTGGGTCAATCTCTGTTGGCTCCCCGGTTTTCAATCCCTCAAAGTTAATGCGTACCCATGCGCCCGCCGGAATGTTCTTTACATCGTCCCAACTTTTAATCTCAATTACGGTTTCCCCGCTTTTTTCAATACGTCCAATCAAATCATCATCATGCCAACGGGTAAACACAATTAATTCTTGGGAATCATTATGCAAACGGGTACGTACAACGGTCGTGTACCATTTCCACGCCGCATTACGTACAATCGGGCTGTTGCCCTCGGCATAATCTTTGTAAACGTCGTCCAAAATAGATACATCAACCGTTTTTGACGTCAAAGAACCGCCACGACCGACAACACGCAACGAACCCTTATGCCCAACCATTTCTATGACGTCAGAATTTCGTAAATACGTATTAGCCATTGTTACGACGTTGGAACCGTTCAAATACGTTTCCGGGAACAATTCCCGATAACTTGGCGTATCAATTACCCTTTGGACGTCACGGTTAAAATCTCTCGCAATGGTTGCCGCATAGGAACCGATACAAATCTTTTTGTCCGGGTCTAAACCCAACATAAAAGCGGGTAACTTTCGGCTTGAACCCTCGCTTTTTCCATGTTGAGGGGGCATTTGCACAATCATTTTCTTTATTTCGCCGTGGGCGAATTTATCCAACAACGTATAATAAACGACGTGAAACGGTTCCAATGCTAAATCCGGTTGCATATACCGGGCAAAGTTTATCAGCCTATTGCGTGACGCCGCTTTTACTAATTCCCCGGGATTGTTTTTTAGTGCGGCGTACATTTTAAGTAATTGTTCTTTATCCATTTTGTTTAATTCTTAAAAATATACCATATATTTTTGTCTTACCCCCGTATTTTTTCTGACTTAAAAACCGGAAATCTTAAAAAACGACCAATTTAATGTTTCATTTTCCATTTGTCGCACGCTTTTTCCGAACGTATCATACTGTGATTTTCGACAAACGGGCATTTTAAACAAATCGGGTTCCCGGCCATATCTAAATTTGAATGTTCATAATAGAATTTACCCCAACCACATTCGCCGCACGTGTGTACGGGTTTCGGTTCGTCTTTTGTCTTGATATTATTCTTTGTTGTTCGTGCCATCGTCAATTACTCCTTTCTCTGCTAATTGTTTTTTATATTCTGCTGTTTGTAGTTTATCAGCAACCGCAAACAATAAATCCTCCGGGATTGCTGATACATCGTATTGCGGTGCATCGCCGTTTATGCTTTTTTCTATTCCCGGAAGCTCAACTTTAATTGGTGCATCAAATCCCAACATCTTTGCCCGGCGTTGCTGCACATTCAAAAGCAAATCCAAAAACCGGGGGTTTCCGGCGGACGTTTCCGTTGTGGTTTCCTCATACCCGTAATATTCCGGGTTGTCGCCATCCTCCAACACTTTACGGGGCTTTGCGTTCTGTCTGTTTTTCTCTCGCAATTTCCCGGTCTTTGAACGTTCCCACGCCTCCCACAATTCAACCTCCATTTTATCCAACTTTCGCAATTCCTGCGTAACGTAATCGTCTATATTTTCCATACGTTCACGTTTCCATTCAATTAGCAATTGTTGCATATCCCAATATACCATTTGTTTTGTTATGGTATAACCGACGCCACGCCGGGCGTTTTCCTCATTCAGTCTTTCCGAAATCTCCCTATACGTGTAACCACGTAAAAACAGATTTGAACAAAAAGCCAAATCAAACTCCCTTTGGTCTTTTGTTCGTTTGCACATTTTCGGGCGTCCGCCCCTTTGTCTTTTACTCGCTTCCATTTTTTAAACCTTTTTATAACGGCAAAGCCATTTACTTTGCTTTCCTCTCAAACGTCGCCTTCCCTTTGCTTGTTATTTTCGGGGATTTTTCGTTTTAAGCGGGTTTCGTTTGTTCCTTGATCTTTTATTGTCTTTTGTATTTTCGTCGCCCTACGGGACTTATTTTGGCTTTCTTTCGTTCCGGTACCTAAACGGCAAAGCCCCGGTTATAATTCCGGGGCGTTTTTTATTCTTTTTCCATTTTGTCGATTTTCAACAATGGGTAAACACTTGTTACCCTAACTGACGGCGTACCGTTCTTTTTGTCGAACCTAACTTCATACGAAAAATTGCCGTTGTGTTCTGCCTTGATAACTTCTATCTTTCCGGGCTTTCCGTTGTATTTTATTCTATCGCCTTTTTTAAACGGACAATTTTCTGTTATGTAACTTTCTGCGGCTTTTTCTCTTTCCTTTCTGTTGTACTCCAAAGCCTTTTGTTTTATCTCGGCTAATTCTGCCATTCTTTTTACGTATGTTTCTTTATCCATAACTTTATTATTTTTCTGTTGGTAAATCTACGGTTAACAATACGGGTTGCAATGGTTGGTTAAACGTCAGCATTGACAAATGTATTGTTCCGGTTTCTTTTACTCTCTCCAATTCTTCCGGGGATAACTGCCATTTGGTAATTATAAGCCCCTGCGGGTCATTAGGGATTTTCATTGCAGGTAACGGCATGTATTCCGGTTGGTCTTTTGCAAATACTACATTCACGCCGGGAAATTCAACGGGTTTCATTGCCTTGCTCCTTTCTTGGTTTCTTTCTAAACTTACGTTTCTTTTCCGGTATCTCAATACGGTGTATCTCAACACGTGCGCCAAAAGCCTTTGCCAACTTTCCGGCAACTTCTTTTACTTCTTCCGGTATATCATTTTGAGGCTTTCCCGACGCATCGGCGTTTATCTGTTTTAGAAATCCGGCAATTGCTGTTTTTTCCTCTTTGTCCGTTGTCGCCTTGAAACGCTGAATCAGATTTGCAATTGGTTGCGTTCTCATAAAGTCAGCATATTTAAAACGGTCTTTGCAAATATTGCAATCATCCGGGTAATTGTGTTTTGCATCCTGCGAACTCTTTTCGTCTGCCTTTCTGAATTCGTGCCATTCGTCACGGCGGGCGATTGCTTCCGAAAATACCGCCATTGCATCAATACAAACTTGTGCCAAAATAAAATCCGGGGTATCTCTCATTTCCTTTTCTAAACCGTGCTTATTAATAAGTTCGGTTAGTTCTTGTTTAAAATCTTTTTTCATACGCTTAAACTTCTATATGTTCAATTTGTGGTAACTTCTTTATGTATTCCAACATCGCCGTTTTGCTTTCCTCGGTTTCGTCGGTTCTGTTTATTACCAACTGAATAACTTCCAAAAGATAATCGCTATCAATACACGCATTATCAACGTCGGTAATATTATACAATGGTTCCGTTATTTCCTTGACGGCTTTAAATGCTTCTTTTGTCAACTTTGCGGCTTTTTTGAATCTCATTTTTTCGCCCTTTTCAAAGCATTTGCCTAAATGGTTTAATTTATCATCAGCGTAAAAAACGCATGTATGTGCCATGTCCGCCAAAAGATACGCCGTATTTGTAAGGAACAACGCTTTTTTTCTTAATTCTTCTTTTTCTTCGTTTGTCATAGTCTTTTGTTAAAACGGTTCTCAAAATGTTTGTATTGTTCGCCGGTTTCCTGCTGCATATTACCGCAAACCGGGCTTTCCGGTTTGTTGTGTGGGTGTTTGCGCATAAATTCCGGGTTTTTCTCACGTCCTGCAATTTTAGTATATGCCATTTCCTGCAATTCTTTTTGGGAATATCCAAACAATGCTGCAATATGGAACAATACGGCGTTCAAATCTGCTAACTCGTCTATAATTTCCGACGTGTTTTCCGGTATTATTCCATTTACCAACATATCATCAGCAACAACAAACAATTCGTGGTATTCCTCTGTAAGTTTTAAAAATCTCATTTGAAAGTTTTTGCCGAAAAGTTTATTCATCTTTTCAAACAATCTCTTTTCGTCAAAGGTCAATCCGGCGGTATTGGCGTCTTTTTCTTCAAAATTAGCCATAAACGTTTGCATATCCATTTTGCCAAATTTTCCGTCCGGTGTCAATACAATAAAATTTCCCTCCGGTACGTCCAACATTACGCCGTTTTCGGTCGGGAATGAATAAACCGCCAAACCGCCGGGCGTTCTCGGAATCTGCATTGTTCCGCCTCCGGTAAACATCAGCAATTTTTCCAAATTATCACGCTTTACGGGTAATGCACGAACTTCTAACAATCGGCGGCAATAAATATCCCCGGCGGTTTCGCCCGGCATACCTAAATTTGTGCGCAACTCATTTGGCAAATTTCCCGCCCCTTTTTCGTATTCAACAAAGAATATTGCACCACGCAAAAGGTTTTGTTCTTTAATCGGCCTTACGTCTTTTATTCTTTTCCAGTATCTGCCTTGAACTGCATATATTGCGGCTTCAATTATTCTTTCCTCTTTGTCCGGGGCGTACATTTTAAGTTCAAAGTAATTTTCTTTCTCTGTAACTTCCGGTTCTGTTCCCGTTACATCTTCAATCATCAAAAACGTTTCCGCATCAAACGGAATAAAACTTCTTTTTTCCATATCCAATTAATAAACGGTTAATAATAAAACAATCAGTCCTCCGGAAATTGTGGCGTACAAATCTTTTTTATCAAATACGCCTCCGTGTTTTTTGTTGTAAACCTCACGCAATACCCCGGTTAAAATTACTGCTATCAATGCGATAATACGTGCAATCATTCCCGGAATCCCGATAAATGAAACCAAACGCAAAACCAACATTACAACAATCATTCCCGCTATAATATGCAATAATTTATCGTGCGGGATTGATACTATTAATTGAAATATCTTTTTCATCGCTTTTTTTCTGTTATGTTATACAATTTTCTGAAATATATTACTTTGTTATCGCTCCGGCTTGTTCTGTAACATTTAAGCCCAACCGCCGGGCAATCGTCTTTATGGATAACGCAACACGCGCATCTACTCAAACATACATATTTGCCAACATTTTCAATCAGTTTATCAGACGGTTTAACCCATCTTTCCGCAATTATTACCATACCCCGGTAAACGCAACGTTCGCCGGGGTTGTACTCTCTGTTTGGGTCGAACGGTTCGGGTTGCTTAACTCTCATTCTTTGCCCGCTTCGTTTACATAGTCAAACAATGCGTCCAAATCGTCCTTTGCGCCTTTTACGCAAATTCGTACCCTATCGCCCCCGGCTAATGCGGTTTCGACAATCTCACAATTATACCGGGGGGCGTTCATCTGTATCATTGCCGCCGTGGTATTCGTTACAAACTCGTTTCTTTCTTCCATGCTCTCGGATTTTTGAAGTAAATTAAATGCCTCCGTTGGTTCGTTCTCGCTTTGACACGCCCCCAACAAAAGCGTTGCCAAAGATAACAATAAAATCTTTGCTTTCATCGTTTTACCTTTCTTTTAATCCATATAAACCGTATGCCAATGCCGACAAACAATATTTTCGCCTCAATATCAACATAACGGTCGTAACCGTTTATTGCATCAATGGATACCCCAAATTGCCAACTATGATATTGCCAATACTCACGGGCGTAAACATAGACGCCGACCCGTCCGATATGAAACCCAATTTGCGCCGTATGTACGTCGCCATTGTTGCGGATAATTCCAACCTGTTTTTTACTCATATCTCCAAATATATTTTTTATAATGTTTTAAACGTCCCTTACAGCAACTAATAATATTTCCATGATTAAAACCGCATCTTTGCGCATCATGTATGCAATCCCATTTCTTTATAAAATTACCCTCTAAATCATATTGATAAACGGGTTTTGCATTGTGATTATCTTTTCCGGTTTTCTTAAACCATGTATTTACTTTCTTCATGGTTTCACGTTTATTATTAATTGCTTTTTGATAATTCAAATTTTGCTTTCTCGTACACCAACGTAAATTAGTCGCATCGTTATTGGCTCGGTTGCCGTCGATATGGTCTATTTCCGGCAAATTGTCCGGGTTCGGAATAAAAGCCGCCGCAACTAATCTATGAACGAAATATGTTTTGTTTTTACCATTATCTGATAGTATTACCCGCATATATCCGTTTTTACTAATAGATTGCTTTCGTATCGCACTTTTACCCGTTCCCCGATAATTTACAGACTTTATATTACCTTTGTCTGAAACTTCATAATTAGCGTTTATAAACTTCCAATTTTCCATCTTTTTTTTTGCAAAGATAATATTAAACCATAATACAACAAACTAATACGTTTCTTTTATTTTATTGTATGCCTCTTTATCCAATACCATAACTTTAGGATATTCGACAATACAACCTTTTGTATATACGAGATTATAGATACCCAATTGCCCCTTAACCGGAAATTCAATAACCCGGCGGGGGTTGCGCATCAACCACCCGTACCCCTTTGTTATTTTCGCCCTCTTTTCCTTTGGAATCCGGGTGTTTTCCCAATCCTCCGGCGTAAACTCTTTTATCGGCTTTACGTCGTACAACTCAACCAATCCCAAAGTAACGCCGCTTTCCATTCCCGGATAAACCGGGGACGCTGCGGAACATATCAGCACGTCGCCACGGTATGACGTGTTTTTGCTCCGAACTTCAATTGATTTTCGCCCGTAAACAACGCCGTTTTCGTCTTTGTATGCCGCCGTTACCAAATCATTTGCGTATGGCTGTTTGACGGTCAACGCACGCCAACGGTCGTGTTTTTCGGGGTCATATTCTTTGCTATTAAACTGCATAACTTTATTTTTTATCTTTCCCGGCGGGTTCCTTGTAATGGGCAAAACCAATTGGTCGTATCGGTTCCGGCTCCGGAACGGCTGCGTCCTCCTTATTGTATTCAAAAGAAACAATAACCGTTCGCCCCTTTGTCCGTGTCCCAATCAGCCGGGAACCCTCCGGGTTTTGAATTTTAATTTCGTTCCTCATTCTCAAAATGGCAAATCATCTTCGTCTTGGTCGGGAATTGGCGGCGGCGGTGTTGGTGCACCTCCCTGCTGCGTTGTTTGTCCGTCTTTCTTTGGCGACAACATCTCCATATTATACCCGTAAACTTCCGTAACGTATCTTTTTACGCCGTTGTTGTCCTCATAACTGCGGGTTCTTATTTTCCCCTCAATATAAAGTTTATTGCCCTTTTTTACATACTCTTTTGCTATCTTTGCCAATCCATTTTGCAAAACAATATTGTGCCATTCGGTGCGCTCCGGTACTTCTGTACCATTTGCCGTTTTAAATGCTCTGTCAGTTGTCGCCAACGTGAATTGCACAACCGAACCGCCGTTGTCGAAATCTTTATACTCCGGGTCTTTTCCGACGTTACCCATTAAAATAACTTTGTTTACACTCATAGAAATATAGCTTTAAAAATCCAACTTCCAATACTCCATAACGTCCAAATGTATGACGCAACCGTTAACGCCACGAACGTATAAAATACAATTTTATATCCGGTTTGTTTTTTGATTTTCATCTACTTAAATTTTACGCCATCCAACAAATATTCTTTTTTCATATCCGACCATCCGGCGGCATGATTTATCGCTTTCCGGTCGTCGTCGTAAACAAATCCAACTATCCAACCGCCGACGTTTGATTGTTTTATTAGTCTTACCAATTTACCGACGAAAAAAGAACGGTATCGGTAATATGCTGAATTTTCACTAACAAACAAAACCCGTCTTTCTGCATTTATTTCGGGCGGATTTTCGATTTGCGGGCGTTTCTCCCTTTCCGGGTACCTTTGTACCCTTTTAAAATCATTTTGGATTGAACGGCGGGAAATTGCCCCGTAATCGGGTGTTCTTTTTTTTGTCCTCATATTTTCAAACTTCTGTATTCGTTTTTAAGCAATTCAATAATCCGGACGTTGCCCGGATATATACGCATTTTCGTTTTATCCCCATTCTCCCAACATGAATGATGTTCAAAACATAGTATATTTATATTTCTTGCATCATGCGCCATTTCGGGAAACGCTCCACGGGTCAATATATGCGAAGAATAAACGGCGGAATAATTCCGTAACGGCTTTAAACATTCTTCGCATCTGTGCGGCTTATGCTCCCAAACCCACCGGAAAAACCGTTGGTTGGCAACGGGAATGTCGCCACGTCCTAAAACGCAATTCCCGAACAGTTCCCGTTGTAACTCAACACGCAACCGTATATCTAACCGAAAATTACGAATATCCAATAACGGTTCGTAACCACGTGCAACGCAATATTCATATTCGCAACGCTCGGTCAACAATATTGGCTCCATTACATATTGTCTGTATCGTCCGCCGGGTCTGCCATTTCCGGGAACATATCATTTTCATTTTCGTTGTCTGCATCATTTACATAAACTAACGGGTTGGGTTTCCCATCAGCCCCGAACAAATCCATTTGCGCCTTTTTGCCCTCAAACAGAAATTCGTAAACCTCGTTTTCAATATCGCAAACAATGTTTTCCAACTCTTCCTCAAAACCGAACGTTTCAACGTTATATTTCATTCGTGGGGTATTGATTGCTGTTTTCTGATTGTTTGATATGGTAAACAATCCGGTTAAAACGACGCCTACGTTATCATCTTGCCCGGACAAAGAAACGCCCCTAACCTCTATATTGTCCAAACATTCTTCCACAAATGCGGCTGCAATATCTGTTTGTTTCTTTGTTGCTTTAAACTCCGGCGTTGCCATCATGGTTTTAAATGACGTTATGTTGAATACACGTCCCATAATCGGGCGCAAATCATTAAACAAATGACGCAAATCCGGGTGTATGTCTTTTGCACTCAATACATGGTATTTGTTCGTGTAACTCTCATTTCCGACAACTTCCGTTACTTCATAATGTACGTCTAACCCGCCATCTTTCAATAACTTTACTTTCGATAATGAAAACTTTTCCTTTGTAGGAATCGGCATAACATTTTGTTTTTTTTCGCTCATAATTTTTAATCTTTATTGTTTCCCGGTTCCTCCGGGTCGGTTTCTTCTTGGAAATACTCGCACGGTTCATCATCAGCACAACGACCGGACAAACAACATACCGGATAATCCACGCAATCAATGCACGTTTTTTTTTCGTTCATAATTTAAAAGTCTGTTTCATTTAACAATTTTGCAACCTTGTTTTCCGGCTCTGCATCCGGTGCAAATATCGGTTTCGGGTCGTGAACTAAAACTTCCCTTTTTACCTTTTTGGTCTTTGCGGGTTCCGGTTCCGGGTTAAACTTCAATTGTTCCGCCGGATATTCTTTTGGTTTCAGTTCTATAATACCATTTTCCACCAAAACCGGAATACAACGTTTGCAGGCTTTCACGTCCTCCAACGCATCATGCGCCGGGAATGTTTCGCCGGGGAAACACTTGTTGTAAAGTTCCTCCAATTTCGGATATTTGCCCGGACGTCCGTCTGCATACAATGCGCCAACAAATTTAATTGTTTTCATCATCGTATCAATTCGTTTGCCCTTAAACAATGCGTCCTCCGCTTTTGCGTCGTAATACTCACGCCCCATAATTCGCAATATCATTGCTTTTACAATTGACGTATCAAAGTAAATGTTGTGTCCTACTAACAAACGGGCTTTTTCGCAATCCTCCAAAAATTCGTCTATAATGTCAGCAAATGGGACGCCCTCGGCGTTTGCTCTCTCTGCTGTAATTCCGTGTACCTCAATTGAGGCCTCCGGTATTTCCCACCCCTCCGGCTTTATGATAAATGAACGTTCCTTTTCGTTTACCGCCCATGCCAATTGCACAATATTTGGAAATTCCGCAAAATCAACGTCCCATTTTGCGCCCTTGGCTGGCAATCCGGTTGTTTCGCAATCAAACGTCAAAACATCTTTCAAAATGTCGTTTATCTCATTTCCTTTGCTGTCTTTCAATGTTACTTTTTTCATATTACTTTCTAATTTTATTTTTATTCTTTACTTCTTTTTTGTGCTGGTTATATCCGGCTTTGAACGCCTTCAAAAATATATAATCGCACGCATCAATAATTGTTTCATTTCTCCGGCATAATTCATATATCGGACACTTAACGCAATAGGTGCGTCCGCTTGCCTCTCTTGCTTTCTTTTCTAACGGGCTTAATTCTGAATAATGCCTCATATTAAATGCTTCTTGGGTCGTCTATAAACGTGTTGTATTCCTCTGCGGCAATCTGTTTCAAATGCTCAATATGTTCTATCAATTCCGCATTGCTCAACTCCGATATTTTACGCAACCGGTTTTCATATTCCCCGGTTTCAATATTCGGTATTTGCTCATACATTACCGGGGACAACTCACGCAATCGGCGTTCGGTTTGTTCCTCTGTCAGACGTTCGCCCGCCTCCCAAATTCCGGTTCTGAATGTTGGTACAACGTAATTGAAATAATACCCTTTCAATGCCTCCGACGAACCGGGGGACGCAACGGTAAAACGGGCGATTATGCGGCTACCTTTGTGCATTGCAAAGAATTGGTTCAACTCTCCAAAATACATTTGCAAACCGCCGTTGTTGTTAATCATCCCCGTTGCTGTTATCTCTCTTTTTTTCATTATCCAAACATTTAACAAACAATTCTGTACTATTGTCTTTCTTTTCTTGGTCAACCAATTGTTTCATTGTAATATTAAACGCTTCGCCGCCAACTTCCAATATAAACTTTCTTTCGCTGCTTGAATATCCCTGCAACTTCTTATCCATTGCATTTGCATACAATACCGTCATTTGTCCCGGTTCAAAAACTCCTCGTTCCTGCAAACGGTCTATCGGGTGCCGCTTCAATGGTGCGTCCGCCATCATTCCGGCTTTTCTGCGGGTGTTTTCCAAATCGGAAATAACCACTTTCAGATTATTATAAAAAGCGGGTATTTTCAACACGTCCGAAATTGTCATGTCTTTTAATTCTTTCATAATCTTTCAAATTTATATCCGTTTACGTTATCAATTTTCCCTCTTACTTGCTTTGAAATCAAAGTACAATGCAAATTAAATTTTCTTGCTGCCTCCATCAAACAAGTAAAATTCCCTACAAACTCGCCATTATAAAATGCTTTTATTGGTATTCCTTGTTTATCTATAATTGCCTTATAACGTCTTTCCCTTGATATTGGGTTATTTTGATTTTCTTTCTTTGTTACCCATCTTAAATTATCAAGATTGTTATTTAAGGCATTGCCGTCTATATGGTCTATTTCGGGTAAATTATCCGGATTTGGTAAAAATGTTTCTGCCATTAATCTATGAATCATTTTATTTACTCTTTTCCCGGTATCTGTCATTATTACTACAAAATGATAACCCGACCTTAAAGCGGGTTTCATAACTTCTCCCTTAAACTCGGAAAATATTTCTCCTTTTTTGTTTATTAGATACCCGGAAACTCCGGGTATCTTTACGAATGATTTGTCTTTACATTTATTTATCGGCTTCTTCATATTCCTCAATAATTAAATCCTGCTGTCCCCTTACAACACTTTCAATAAAACCTTGGAATCCCTCTTTTTTTGCCAAATCCAAAATCGCCTGCAATCTCTTTTGTCCCAAACTTTCGCCCCTCGCAATTCTGAATACCTTAACCGTTGGGTTACTTGCAATAATCAGTTTTGCGGCAACCTCCATTATTTGCGAATCTGAAACCTTTCCGGCGACAAATGGGACGTCATTTAATACTAACCCATCATCACTAAACGAAAGCCCGGAAATCGGTAATTTCGCCGACGAAATAAGTTTTTCACGCTCGGCGGATAATTCCGCAATTTCTGAATCCATCTTTTCCGCTTCTGCTTTTTTGTCGTCTGCTTGTTTTTTCTTTGAAAGATAATCGGCAACCTTTGCAGCCTTTTTGTTGTGTTCCTCGGCTTCTTTCAATTGTTTTTCTGTATCGAAATTATTCGGGTTCAAAGCCTCATAATCTGTTAACCATTTTTCGGCACTTGCTATTTTTCCCTCATAATCTTTCTTTTCTTCTTCAACGACCGAAACGGTTTGTTTATACGTCTTTTCGGCTTCTTCCATTGCTTTCTTTGCCGCCTCAATTGCTTTATTGTATGAATCTTTGGCGGCTGCCAAACGTACCGGAATCTCTGCCAATCTCCCCTTTCTTTCTTCCATACGTAAACGCACGCCCTTTGCTTTCTCAACCAACTTTGCGTTTTCCTGCTGTTCTTTCATCAGTTCCGTAATGTCCTTTGGTTTGGCATACGTTTTCAAATCCTGCGTTGTCAATCCCTGCCCGGCTGCATCTGATATTGATTTGTAGGTTTTCAAATCTCGGTTTACTCCGGTGCGTTCTGTTTTAAGCCCGGCAACGGTTGTATCAATTTCGGCAATCCTTGTTCTTACTTCTTCCGGCAACAAAGACTTTACAACCTCAATTTGCTTTCTGCGTCCCTCGGCGGTTTCCGACCAACGGGAAAATTCCACGGCGTCAAAATCTGTATAACCGAAAATCTTTTGCAACATAGAAACGTTATCACTTTTCATTCCGGTTGTCTTTGATTTAATTGATAACGTGCCACGTGGGTTTGCTTTTGTGAATTTCAATTCGACCTCGTATTCCTCTCCGTCGTCGCCGACAATCATTTTTGCAAAACCTTTGCTTTCTCCGTTCTTCAATACGGCGTCACGGTTCCCGGTCAACAAAGCCCCAATTGCTTTTAATACGGTTGATTTTCCCAACTCATTATCTCCGGTAATGAAATAAACGTTACCGTCGAAATCTGCGTTAAGCTCTTTAATTACTTGGAAATTTACCAATTCTAATTTCTTAACTATCATTTTTGCTCTCGGTTTGTGCCGGGGTTTCCCCCGGCGGTTAATATTATTTTTTTGTTTCTCTCATTCTTTGGTATATCATTGTTTACACCTTAACAAATGCGTCCCGGCTTTCTTTCGCTTCCTCAACCGTGCAATCAGCAATGAAATTTTCCAAACGCTTGTATAATTCGTTCAACTCTTTGTCGCTTATTGCGTGCCGGGTTGCTCCTACTTCATCTATAAACATATCAAAACACCATTTGTATTTCAGAAATCTTATATCCTAATTCTTTTGCAATTTCTATTGCACATTCAACGTTTTCTATTCCATCAAACATCAATGTTTTTGTTTGAAAATCTATGCCATAAAATGAAACTTCATTATTATGCGCATTAATACCGTTTTTGTGAATCTCTAATAACTTCATAGTTTTATAATTTATCCGGGAACCCGCCCGGTCGGTGTTTGTCGTACTCTGAAAGATTTTGGCTTTATCACTTCATTTAATCGGTTACCGAACCATCATTTAACCCTTTGTAGATACCGTTGCTTACTTTCTACTCTTACGAACTTAATCTTTCAACAGTCTTTTTGCATTTTGGTTAGACTGTGGGGTCTTTCGTTGTTTGACACTGCAAATATACGCATAATATTTTAACTACCAAAATTTTTTCTTTTTATTTTCAAAAAAAACAACAAACCCGGAACGTTATACATTCCGGGCATAAATCAAAACAATTTCATTTGTGTATCGGTCAATACAGCAACGACCGCATCAACTTTGCGTTCCCAACTTTCTAACGTTGCCAATTTCTCCGGGGTTGGGTTCCGTTTGTAACGTCTTTGGCTATGCCTCATCTGTTTTATAGCATTTATAAAATCAGTATATGTAACCATTTCCTGATATTTAAAAACATATCCACCAGCTTTCCCCCTTTGACCTTTTAGGCATTTTGAAATACTAGTTCTATCGACCCCCAATATAATAGATGCCTCTATTATTGAATTAAAATACACATTAATTTCGCCACTTATTGCAACTATTTTTTTTTCATTATGTGATTTTCTGTTTTCTATACTTCTCTTTTTTGTGATAATATTATTCGCGTTTTCTACTGGTGTAACCCAACGCAAATTTGAAACATAATTATTCCTCTTATTGCCGTCGATATGGTCAACACATGGTTTGTTGTCCGGGTTCGGAATGAAAGCGACCGCAACTAATCTATGTATTAATTTTGTAACATATTTATTACCGATACGTATATTAACCTGTTCATATCCATTAGAATGGATACATTTTTTTAGAAAGTTATTATCATGCTTTATATTCCCAAAATTTGATATGTAATACGATGGAAATATTTCTTTATATTCTTCAAATTCTAATCCCATAATCTATTATGTAAATAATTCGGTAAATTACTTTTTATCCAATCCATATTGTTAGCTAACATATAACGTCCAAAGTGCATTATCAAAGTTGCATCGCATGAATACATAGTTTGTTTTATCTCTGGATATAGTGATTGTGCTATATCTTTATATCTTTTTTTTCTGTCTTTTTTATCTTCATTTTTTATTCTTATCCTTAGTTTTTGCTGCCACGAAATAGGGGCTATTAGAACAAACGGTATTTCGGCGACGGTTATAATGGCTTTCAATTGCTCAAAGTTTGCAAGCATTTTTTGTATGCGGTACAATTTACCCATATTTACGCCATTGGCACCCGGCGTTACATCGTCCGGGCGCACACTTAGTTTTTCAAGAAAAACAATTGGCGAACATATTGTTTTCAAATGATTCAAATAATCTCTTATGTCGTTTATATCCTCCGGCATTTTTATGGCGGTTATATTGTGGTTTGGTCGCCATGTTACAATACCGCCATTGCTTCCCGGGTCAATTCCCACTACTGCTGAAATTCTTATATTTTTTTCCATATATAACCTCCCGCTTTTGTAAAATAACCTATTACGCCAATTATAAAGCAAACAATAAATAGTTCCATATTTAAAACTTCATGTAGTTATCAACTTGCATTTCCTCGGAAATCATCCGGTCAAATGCTTTTATAATCTCCTTTTTCCGGGCAACCTCAAACGCCGTAAAATCAATTTCCGGGCTTTCGGTTCCTTTTCGGCGAACTTGAAACGCTGTATATTGGTTTATCATTCCACGGGCTACACGCTGCATATACCGGGCAAACGCTTCTTTGCGGTCGTCCTCTTTAACTTGTACATCATCAGCTAACCCGCATTTTTGCAACCATTCATACAAAAACATATCATCAGTTAGCCCCAATATTAATTTCCCGGTGTATTTGTAGCAAAGGAAAATATAACGGTTCCGCCATTGTCTTTGTATCTCAAATTGCCGTATTTGCTGCGGCGTCATTTCGCCTTTTGGTTCCGGCAATACTTTAAACGCTTTGTCAATTACGACGTTCTGTTTTCGCTTGTATGCGTTCAATATCTTTGAAAGATAATCCGCATTGAATTGCTGATAATGATTTTTATCCGGGTTCCCGTGTTTATCTTTCGGCAAAAATTCGTCTAATTCCCCGGTCGTCGCCAACTCAAAAGCTATCTTAATATCCGCCAACGTCATATCAGAGTGATAACGTTTCAGAATATCCAACAACCGGGATTGTATATAATTCCAATCATTTTCATTCTGTGGTATTATATAACCAACGTCCATTGCTATACGCTTAAACAACAACGAAAGATTTTCAACTAATTTTGCATCGTCAATTTCCGCAATTGGTGTTTTTGTTGACGCTGCGAAAACATATTTTTCAACTGGGTTTAATGCTTTGGCAACCTCCGGCAATTGCATCATTCTACGGCGTACTTCAATGGCTTTTGTTCCGGGCTTGGTATTATATATTTCTAAAGCCGTATTTTCTTTTTTTTCAATAGCTCCCATATCAATCAAAATCATTGTTTAAATACTTCATCATATCCGCAATTTCTTTGCTGCTTTGCTGCTCTGTCTTCACGGAACGTTTCATTTTTTCCCATTTTTCGTATTTTTCGGGGGTTGAATCATATTCTAACGCCGCCCAACCTTTTGAAATGCTTTCTTTTATCAGAATCAGCGCAAATTCTTCCGGGTATTTGCTCAAACCATTTAAGTTTGCTTGTATCGCTGAAAAACTCTTTTGCGACGTTCTCCATTTCGGTTGACACATCAAAATATAAAAGTTCCGTTTAAATTCATCGCTATCAAATGGGAATACAAGTTTTGCAAAGTAATTATCAACTTTATCAATTACTTGTTTTCTGACGTCCAACAATTCCGGGGTAAACCCATAAACAATACTTGCTTTAACTGTTTTTTCTTCGTTTGAAAAATTGTCTTGTGAAAATCCGTTTGGATTTTCTTTTGAGGCTTTAGCCTCTTTCTTCATAGTATTATTAATATTATTATTATTAATATTATAGTCTTGTAGTCCGTTTTCGGACTGATTAAAGTCCGTTTTCGGACTGTTGTTTAGTCCGTTTTCGGACTGCTGTATATTAATATTATAGTCTTGTAGTCCGTTTTCGGACTGATTAAAGTCCGTTTCGCTTCTGTTCCATGTTTTACATTTTTCTGTAAATCTTAGATACTTTGTTTTCCCAAAAGAACTCAACTCAATAAATCCTCTGTCTGCAAGTTCTTTAATGTTTTTGTAAACTCTTTTAGGGATTGAAAAAAGCAACGGAAAATCATCTACCATTTTTGTTTCTGAATATTGATACCAAACAATGCCATCAACCGTAATTGTATTAGTCCACGTTGGCAATGTCATACACGCTGCAAGCGTTGTTGTTTGAACAATAGTCAGTTTATTCGCAACGGCGAATCTTTGGTCAATCAAAATATTGTAAGTCATAATTTAAAAAGAAAAGCCCCAATTAGAGCCGTTACACATCTAAAAGGGGCTTTGTAGCTAATTAGCAAATATCTTTCAATCGGTAACGGTCGATTGTTTTACGCCACAAATATAATACTTTTTTTTTATTCCAACAACTGTACGGGCTTAAATGCTTCTTTTACCGCAAACAAATTTCCCTCACTTTCGTTTGGAACAATCGTAACAACCGGATAACGGGAACGGTCGCCGGGCTTTTGAGAGACGGCAAATTGTACGTTCATATCAAAGATAATTCCTTTGACGAACTTCTTTTCTTCCAATATGGCGTCGAATGTATCACGGATATTGGGTATTGTTGACGCCGTACCCTTTGTCGTGAATTGCCATACCCCGCCAACTCCACGAACCAACGGAATAATAAAAGTTACGGTTAACGTTACAATCCATCCGTCGCCGCCATTCTTAACAGCCCGGTTTGGGTGTTTTTGCGCAACGCCTGCCATTAAATCGGGATAATCTTTTGTACTGTATTGTGCATATTGTTTCCCGTTCCATACAAAGAACGTTTCCCCGTCGCCGTATGCAACCAATTTACCCGCATCGTCCCTATATTGATATTCTTCCCGGCATGACTTTTCCGGTTCATCATAGGCAAATACTATTTGTATTGTTTGCGGCTTCTCTCCGTATGCTTTCTTAAATAATCCTGCATATTTCCCGGTGCTTACAAAATAATCTATACTTTTAGGCAATCCCTTTTCATCTTTTATGCCAACTTTTATTTTCCCAATTATAGGTAATGATATTCTATTTATTGGTTCATTACGCATTATTCTACCTTTCATTTTGAGCCTCCTTTCTTCCAAATATCATATCCGGGAATGTCTTTCCAAATTTCATTTTCCATAATTGCCAACTTTTAAGAACTGCCAACAAATTAGAAATGGGGACGGGCTGTTGGCTTACCCTTTCGGTCGGTAGCTACTCCGACCTATCCCCATTGCAAATATATAAATTATTTTTTACTTTTGCATCATCTTATCGCCCATGTTGGCGAAAAAGATACGGGGGCGGGCTTTCCGCCCCTTGCTTTTATATATCAATTTCAGTATTCAACAAATCTTTCTTTGTCACGGGTTCCGGCTTTTTAGGCTGTTTTTCTTCGATTTTAGCCACTTCTTCTTTTTTTGGTGTAATTGTACGTTTTGCGGTTTTCTTTTCCTTGACGGGCTTGTTTCCCGCCGTTTTTGCCGTTTTTCGTGTGGTTCTCTTTACGGTCTTGGTTTTCTTTTCCTCCGGTTCCGGTTGTGGTTCGGGTTCCAGCTGTTGTTCCGTGGCATTTTCTATTTCATACGCTTTCATTCTCAATTCAAACGCTTGCAATTCTTTTCCCTGCAATTTTTCCGCCTCTGAATGTACGTCTATATCCGACCAACCCTGCATTTCTGAAAAACTTTGAAACACTCCGGTCACTTTAACAAACCCGTCAGAACATTTATAAATATTGGTTGCTATGCTGTACCATCTGTATTGGTCTAAATTAAAGCCATCGTCAACCAATTTTACGCCGTATGTGTTCCCAATATCTGTTGTTTGGAATAATGAATAATTGTCGTCGTCGTTGTTTATCAAATCAATAAACTTTTCGCAACTGATAACATTCTGTTCCGGCTGTGGTTCGGGTTCCGGGTCTTTCTTCAAATCCTCAACGGTAACGGCTTTTTCCGGTTCCGGTTTTTTCTTTTCCGCCGGGGCTTTGCTTTTAACAAGTTCCGCCAACGTCAGCGAAACAATATTGTTTGTCAAATCCGGTTCGTTATCCAATGATATTTCCCCGGAAACCGCCGTAAATGTATTATCCCGTTTTTCGTCCTCAATTGCTGCCAACTCCAAAAGATACGGGATTTTCTTTGCGTTCGGGCTGTCGGTTTGGTCTTTCAAATTGTACGTCGGTTTCTTTCGCCAATCTTTCGGGCTGAAATTGAAAACACGGTCAATCGGAATATCCGGGAAATTTTCGTTCCACATCATCGCATATAAATGCAACTGAATTTCCGCTTCTTCGTAAAATCCTTTGCGCCCGCTTTTGAAATCCACAATTGCGTTTATGTATTCTTTTGAACCGGGCTTTGATAACATCGTACACGGTAAATCAATCATTCCGGCGTAATTATGAACGGGGTGTACCAACGCAATTTCCACGGCTAACGGTTTAACGTCATAATCCAAAACAAATTGAGCAAATGCCAATATGTCCTTTTTGAAATCATCAGCGTAATAAATGAAATCGGCTGGCAATTTGTTGTTATCAATATAATCTTTTAATTTGGCTTTCAGTCCGTCCAAATCATAAACCCGGTTAATTATAAGTTCCTCAAATTGGGCGTGCATAAATGTACCATACGCCGCCCGTTCTGCTTTGTATCGTTCCGCCTCGTCAATACCTTTGTCGGCAATCCATTTAATCAGAAATTCCGATTTTGGCATTGTCTGCGATAATATGGTTGTAACTGACGGATAAAATTCCGGGGTTCCGTTGTCGTCAAACTTGTAATAATATCGGTGTCCTTTGCTGTTTAGCTGCCATACTTTATACGGCGGTTCGATTAATGCGCCATCAAAGAACATTGCCGTCATTTCCTCAACCGTCATGCCCGGCACAATTTCAAAAGCCCCGGCGGGCTGTTCTATTTCGACGGCATCCAATCCGGGGACAATCTGTTGTTCATCGTTTATTTCCGGGAATTTATCGGCGGGCAATTGTCCCATTGCTTCCGCCAACTTCTTAACCGCATTTACTGCGTTACCCATTGTGTTTGCAATACTTTTTTCCGGGTTTTCCGGCTGTTTCTTTTTCGCTCTCATGTTATTTGCTCTTTAATTCGTTAAACAATACATAAACCATTAATCCACACATTGCAGAAAACAAAAAATGGATATAATTCCAAAATCCGGCAATAAAACATATTACTCCGAAAATGCTAAATATCATTGCAAAAACCTTTGCTTGCCACGCATCGGAAAAGAAAACATCAACCATCTTTTCCATTTTTTCGATAAACTTCTTTTTCATGGTTTTAATCCTCCATTCCAAACAGATAATCGGCGGAACAACCGCACATTTCGCAAATTATTACTACCCATTCCGGCACAATCCTTTTGGTTGTCCCGTTGCAAAGATTTGTCATATTTACCTGCTGTGCGCTTTCGCTTGCGCCCTCAAATAAACGGGCTGCAATATCCTTTTTCAATACCTTTTTTCCGTTCGCCTCGGAACGGGCGATTGCTTCATTTACTCTTAATTTCATATTGTTTATTTTTATGGTTATTATTCTACGTGTCCGCAATGTTTGCAGGTTTTTTCCTCAAATATCGGTTCGTATTCATACGGGGTTAAATACCCATCGCCGCCGCAACATTTATAATCGGCGTCGGTAACTTCCATTTCTCCGCCACATACCGGGCAATCTCCTTTTCCGACCAAATCCAAATCCGGGATAATGGCGAAAACCTTTTTTACATACACGCCCAACGCCACAGATATGGACGTATAACATTGGGCGGTTTGTTCCTCGGTTATTTCCTCGCTGATTGCGTCGAAAACAGAACAACCCCAATTGTCGGGTATGTCCTCAATGATTTTGTTGTTGAGTAATTCCGAAACGATAATGTCGGATACCTGTTTGGCGGGTTTCCCGGAAAGGGTCGCCAACTCGTTTAATTCTTTGCTTTCTTTTACTCTCATATCTTTGCCGGGTATTCCCCCCGGTAGGTTTTATTTTTCTTCTTTATACAAAATTCCCTTATATGGTTTCCCGGTATCGACACTCTTTTTTATCAAATGTCTGTACATACCCCGCTTTTCCGCATCTATATAATTATCAAAACGAATACATTCTTTCCCGTCCGCTCCATATCCGACTATTTGGCAATTATATTTAATTTTATTTCGCCTTGCGGGTTTATAGTTCATATTTTCCTTTTGCGTACACCAACGTAAATTGTCTGCAAAATTATGATACTTAACCCCGTCGATATGGTCAACGTATGGTTTGTTTTCCGGGTTCGGGATGAAAGCCGCCGCAACTAATCGGCTAACTTGAAACTTCGTATTTACTCTGTTTTTTGATAAAGTAACACATAAACCGGACGTTGCGGGTTTACAAGGCGTCAAAATTATATTGCTATCTAATGACTTTATACGCCCGTAATTGCTTACTTCATATAACTCCTCATAGTCTTTTATTTCTTTCCAAATTTCCATACTACTAATTTTATTCTGCAAATATAGATATTATTTTTGGTTTTGCAAATGCAATAGTATTTCATTTATCTATTTTCCAAAAATATAATCTTTGTTTCGTGAAATTATTTTTGCCGGGTGCGTAGAATATCCGATTTTTAACCTACCTTTGCAATACCGCATCAACCAAATATCGCTCTCGGTTACTGCGTAAAATTCCCCCGGTGCATATTGATTTATGACGCCGGGGGGCTTTTTATTTCTTACTCTGATAATACAACCATTTGTAAATTCCGCCGTAATATCCGGTTTCCAATACTGCTTTTCGTATGGTCTTTGCGTCGTACTCGCCAAATGTTACGTACTCATATATTGACGGGTTTTCATGCAACGCAAATTCAAATGTTATGTCAATATATGCGTCGCCGACCTTGTTAAACGCATGGTCAATCGGTATTGAGACGTTTGTTTTTCCCTCACAATAAAGAATCCGTTCCGGGAACGCCTCGCAAAGTAAATGGGAATTTCGATAACATTGTTTAGGCTGCGGCTTAATTACATGCTGTATATATTCCAATTCGTAATCCTCCAATACATCAGCCGCCGGAACAATTTTAACGGGCTTTGCAGCATTAAACAAGTCTACAAAATACGCTCTTTGTCTTTCGTGCATAGGTAATTCCAACATCATTTCAATTTATTTTATTATTATACTTTCCATACAATTTGTTATTCCGTCCATTCCTCAATATACATTTCATACGCTTCTTGGCAACAACGCCCCTCACAACTTATATATCCATTTGGGACGCCGTGGGTTCCTTTTTCGCCATCATCCAAAGGACAATATAAACACAAATCGTCGCTTAAATCATCAACGTTGTTTATTGTTTTCATATCATTTGTTTTTTTGCCGGGGAAATCCCCGGCGTTGATTATGCAATACGAATTAAATTAGCTTTTTTGAAACATCTGTATTCCTGCTTTTCTGTATCGAAATACGTTTGTACCGTGTCGGCGGGTTTCCGGGTTCCGGTTGTTGCCGGGATTGTTTCCGGGTTTGTGGTTCCGTATGCCTCACGCAATGAACCGTCTATTTTCTGAAAGTAGAATTTTACAATTCGTTTTTTCATTTCGGCTTTCAACTTAATGTTCAACCATGCACATTTTAAAGCCTCTGAAAGTTTATAACCATTGCGTTTTACGAACTGCCACGCCAATTTGAAAATCTCGCTTAACTTGTTTCTTTTTTCTGAACTCATACGAATTTGTTTTTGGTTCCGGGAACCCGCCCGGTCGGATATTATTTAACATAGAAACTTATCTTTATTCCTCTGCGCAATTTGCAAACGGTTTTATCATCGGTGCCATTAAATGCACGGCGCAACATCTTATTAGCCATTTCAACGCCAATCAATTCAATCAATCCTTTAACGCCTACCAACTTGTTAACCTTTTTACCGTCAACAATACCGTTGATTTTAATGCGGAAATTGCGATTAATTTCTTTTGTTGTGTATAATAAACCGTTGTAAATTGTTGTTGCCATTTTGATTTTCTTTTAATTGTTCGGGGTAAACGCCCCGTCGTTGTTGTTTGACAATGCAAATATACAACCTTTATTTTAATCACCAAAAGAATTTCTTTTTATTTTATCGGAAAATGGCAAAAAATTCTGTTTTTGGTTCAAAAGATAGTTATTTTGGTCGAATTTTCGATTTAAGCCACTTTTTCGGGCGAAATGTGTAATTTATCCATCCGGGAAAGAAAAGCCCGCCACGGGGCTAAAAATGGGCAAAACGAAAAAAGCCGAGGGTAACCCGGCTAATCATTGAAAACAATCTTTATTTATATGGTCAAATGTAATTCGATACAAAGATAGTTATTTTTCAATCTCTATATATTCAACCCCCATTATTTTTGTATGCGGGTTCCTGCTGATAACATCAATTTCCCGGTTCTTTATTTTCTTGGTTTTCCATAAAAAACCTAACCAACGTTTGTATTGCACCGTTTCGACAATCAACAGACTATCCCGGTTTATATGCGTCCCGGTAAATTGTCCGTCCGGCGTGGCGCATCCGTGCAACTCAAAATACGGTTCGACAATATCGACGCATCGTAAAACGGTCGTAACCGTATCGCCGAGCAAATATACAACACTATCCCGGACGGTTGCCCGCAATTCGTTGATTGTTTCCATTTGGGTTGTTGTAACCCGTTCCAACTCCCGGTTCTTTGTTTGCAGGGTTTTTATTAGTTCTGCATCTCTCGCCCGGTATCTTTCAAACTCTGACAATTTCAGTTCCAAAACCCCGACTTTTGCGGCGTTCAAACTATCCTTTGTTTTGTACGTTTCGACGTCCTGCAACAATGTTTCTGTATTTCCCCGGTATCTGTTCCGTTCGTCCGTCAATTTTTCAATTTTCGTTCGTTGCACCCATATTGTTGCAACGGCGGCAACTACCATCGCAATTGCCGCCCAAATCAAATACTTTTTCATACAATTTTCTTTATTGCTTCAAAATGTACCTTTGCAATCCTTTCTTTTCCGTCGTCGCTCATCATAAAACGGCAATCCTTTTCATTATCAAAAAAGAAATTTTCAGATAATACCGCCGGGCAAACCGTATGTTTCAGAATATAAAATTGGCTTTCTTTGTCCGGGTCGCCGTCGCAATGGTCGAAACGCATTTTCCAACCATCCGGGGCAAACTCCTTTTCTGCCTCATTACAAAGGACGGTTGCAATTTCATCGGCTTTCGTTTTGCCGACGCTTGTATAACATTCCCATCCGGTGCCGCCTCCGGCGTTCCCGTGTATGCTGAACAATACGGCGTTCTGCCCGCAATCGTCATATATCACGTTAGCACGGCGGCAACGTTCCGGTAATGATACGTCGTTGTCCTCCGGTACCAAAATTTCAAACTTTATTCCCTCCGCTTTCAACATCGCCGCAATACGGCGTACAATATCACGGTTAAACTCCCATTCTAACAATTGGGAACCGTCCCCCCAAATGGGGGAACGTTTTCCGGCTGTATTATTGCCGTGTCCGGCATCTAATATAATTATCTTATCCATTTTTATTTTGTTTTATGGGGCTTTTCGCCCCGGTTATTATTCATAAAATTCTGTTGCCCCCTTTTCTAACTCATCCGGTATAAACGGCATACCTACCATTTCTTTGAAGTTTATAATAACCTCAAACAAAGGTTTTCCGTCTGTTCCGCTTTGCAGATAAAAGCCATCATCAATGTTTGAATTAGCCAAAAATCTAACTGACTCGCCCTGCTGAATTGGGAATGATATACTTTTAGACTGAATGTTCTTGGCAATCTTTCTGTTTGCTTCAATGGTTGTTGAATATCGGCTGTTTGGAACTTCCGTTAATGAACCATCCGGCGCAACCTTTGCAGCCCAAAAATTGGCTTCATTAATTGTGCTTGTTTCGTTATATGCCTGCCCGGAATACTGAATTGTTATAATTCCGTCCGCCTCTGCCAATAAATCTCCTTGAACTTTGTTAGGGTCTGACGCTCCGGGGTCTGCCCATGCGTTATTATTGCTTACCAACGCCAAACCCTTTTTAATTCCCAAAGGTATATTTCCTGCAATCTTGTTATATGTATATCGGTAACTTGCATCACCTGCCGGGGTCATAACAACAAATTTTGCATAGTCTTTCTGATACTCCAAATATTTTTCCGAAATATGCGAACTATCTGTTATTACCATTCGATTAAACCACGGGGTTATATCCCCCTCAAAATCATTCAATACCATAGTTGTTGGTATCTGCGAAGCATTAGGGAATATAATTACCGCAAATTCCTTTGCGTCAGTAGGAACAACAAATGTTTTTGTTGCTTCATGGATTCCGCTCACTGCATCCTCTGATATAAATAATTTGTCAGAAATGCTCCATCCTGCATTGAATTGCGGTTGGTCGTTATTGTAACTTACCAATTCCGGTGTTGGTGCTACATTTTCCGACCCGGTGTACTTCATCAATGCAACCACAAAGGCATTTTGTTTGTCTGTAATTTTAACGGTAGCTTTGTAATTTTTACCACGGCAAACAAAGGTGTCAAATCTGTTATATCGCTTAAACAAAGAAAATACGGGCAAATCCTTGTTATTATCTTTAACAATTAGCTGATTATTAGATATACTTACCTTTGCTGCTGTCTTAACTGACAAATATGTATTATCCCCCATATATGTAACATCATTGTTAATTTCCGTTTCGGGTTCGGGGAAAATCAATGTCCTTGCAAGGTTCAAAGAATTATATCCGTAATACTTGTTGTTCATCTTTACTTGATACCCGGTAAATGCCATAAATGCCAACAACGCCTTTCCTACTCCATAGTCTTTGCCTACTGACTGAATCAACACACATGAATTTGCCCCAATAG
>ENA-OPRT01000163-OPRT01000163.1-human-gut-metagenome-genome-assembly--contig:-NODE-163-length-41838-cov-11.012972_pt1 | contig 41838 bp, 43 predicted proteins | sample MGYA00241895_ERZ501884 | MGnify/ENA primary metagenome ERZ501884 (study PRJEB25962, sample SAMEA2042225) | human gut metagenome | biome: human gut; feature: human-associated habitat; material: faeces...
GGCTACGGCGACCGACGACAACGCGGAAATAAGAAATTTAGACGCAAGATTGTTCTAGAAATCAACTTGTTGGTACACTAGTTTTGTTACCCATTTTTGCATACAAAAAGGACACCTGCCAAAATCTGCCAGTGTCCCTACTATATTTTTTTAATCACACATCTATATAGTATAAAAGGTATCGGAATCTCTTCTGTTCAAATATCTTTTCCATATATTATGATGATATGGAAACAGTGGCAACCGGCTGACATGGTCAATCTTTCTGACTTTAGTCCCTTCTGGCTTTGCGACCCTGCCTTTCAACAGGTTTGCCTTTAAAATAATCTCTTTCTTCAAAAGACCTTACCACACGGTTTTCCGCACGTCAATAATTTTTTTAAGAAATCTACACATATTTTACTTCTGTTTTTGAACTTCTCTTTATAAAAAATCTAAATCGATGAATCCTAAAAACCTAACATTTTTTTCATATGAAGCTCATTCATCATTTATAGTGCTATTCTCTCCATTAACTAAACATAACCTATTGTTCGATAATAAATTTTAGATCCAAAAAAAGGCTTCACACCACGAACCAACTCGCAATACAAAGCCTCAGCACGGATCCGTTCCCGATCTATAATGATATAACAAACAGTCCCTACTGTATATTTTAATCCAATTTTGAACACATTCTCTAATTTCTTTCGGTATATTTTTACAAAATTTCTGTATTCACGTTTCACGTAATTTACCTTTCGATGCTTTGATTTTTTAATGCCTAAGGATTCCCACTCTTTGGTTCTTTTACCATCTTTTTATTCCTCTATAATTGGTAAGCGATTTATCTTAGGGTGTTGCTAGAATAATAGAATAATTCTTTCTGGACAGTTCTCGCATTCAGCCTTTTTTCCAAAATTTAATCTAATGTCTCAGGGCACTTAAGTTCGGGACCTTAACAGTATTTCAAGCCACGTAACCACCTTTGGATGTCCGATGAATGAAAAAGATTTATCCAAAATTGTTTCCTACTAATTCGTCCTGTAAGAAAATCATTTACATAATTCCATACTGTATCATCTGCCATAGGTCCTTCTACAATATCATAATTATGGAATTCTTAAGGTCCCTGGGACCTTAAGAATTCCCCGGTACAGTTATATTTTCTTTCATTTGATATGGTCTAGGAGCGTCAAAATATTCATTCGCTTGTAACATAAGATTAATTTCTATGTTAATTTTTTCCTCAGAATATCTATTCATAGTGGAAGATTGTATTAATGGTCCTATTTGCTTTATGTCGTTCATTTTGAATACATTCTCCATCTTTGCTAGCTCCGTTTCCATTGATATTTCCTCAACATAATCATTTTCATCTATCATTGAAAACCTCATTATTCTGTTAATCAAAACATTATCTAAACGTAATGTTTTTCCATCACATATTTCTATTTTACCCATATCAGCTATTTTTTCTTTCTAAAGTTAAAAACGTACCATCGAAGTCTGATTCAAAATTTAATCCCGGATTGCCACCTTTTATATCATAGAAAATATTAACAAATACATGTTTGCTAAGGTTCTCCCCATTGAAATATCTTTCAGAAACTATTTTAATTTTCTTCCTCTCCGTTGTTTTTATTATCAACTCTATATGTTTTGAATTAAACTGTTTGTTAATAGATAACATCACTTTTTCAATGTCCGATATATGAATTTCTGTCACCTTAGTTTGCAATACAAATATAACATACTTTGAATCTATAATACTTATCTTTCCATTTTTTCGAAAAATATGATTCGAAATTCTATTATATATTAAGATCAAAACAACTACTGCAACTATATTATAAATAATTTTTACTATGTTATTATCCATTTGCTCAAAATAATCCGCCAAAACCAATACAAAAAAACAAATTGGTATTAACATTAAATTAGAAAATCTATATCTTATATACGTAAAAGAATAATCCTTCTTATTCATCAACCTTTTCTCCCTTTAAAAATGCCTGTAGCAAAAATGCTAACAGCACTTTTGCTACATGATTTCTTAACGTCCCTGGGATCTCTCTGTATATTTTTATTAAAATTGCACAAGAAAGCTTGGATTTATCAGCTTTCCGGATACTCTTTAAATTAATTAGCTGATCAAAATACAGCCTTATGGATAGTGAATAAGGTATCTTTTTGTACCATTCATAGAAAAATTGATATAAAAAGAAGACGTCTTGATATTTTTATGGTTGCCTTCTTTGTTCACCCATTTTCTCTACAGCAACAAACCTCTCATGTCTGACAGGATCATCCATCTGCTACGATCGGAGTCCTAAATTCCTTCGTTCTGTCTATCCATAGCTGGGCTGCCACTTATGCTTAAGCACAGGATCTTTGTCCTATGGTCTGTATCTCCTGTGGCTAAACTGGCTATACTTTTTTCAACGATACAGTTACATCCCTGTCCACAGCACCAATCTCCTTGGCGGACGCTTTCCTGTTTTCAGGTTTATTTCTTTCTTGTTAGGCTGCCTGTGGCAGTTGGGTTGGACGATGAATATCCTCTATCATTTTTGATCCATTGTAGACAACACCCTTCGTCATGATTGCAAAGAATACCCGGATCAGCTTACATCCAACGGCTATCATTGCCTGTCGGCCTTTCAGTGGATTCTTTATCCGTTTTCTGTAATAATCATAGATCGATCTGAATTCTTTATTGCTCTGTATCAATGGTAATACTACCTGATATATGATTTTTCGCAGTTTCTTCCGACCACGCTTGCTGATCGTTGTACGACCTTAAATTACTATATTATTAGCCTATCTATAAAACGCTATTAGTCTTTCAATTTCTTGTTTTAATTCACTTGAAAAATCATTTAAATCATCTTTTGAGATTACTTTTAGTTGTATCATACGAAAAATTATATCCATAGCTGTCGATTTCCTTACTTCTACTAGTACACCTGGGTGTCGTCGATCATTTTTGATTCGCTCTCTCAATTCCCAAAATTTTGTAGATGCTTGAATATCTTCATCACTTAAGAAATCTATATATTCTTGGATTAAACCTTCCATGTATCTTTCTTGCCATTGCGGAAGTTTTTCTCTGTATAGTTTCCAATCTTTTTTTGAAATTTGTGGCATGTTTTTTACCTCCCATCTTTATATGGCGTACTTCTATTCGTTTTAGAATATAAACTCATCTTTTAATTTATCAATAATCTCATAAGGAAAACATTCTGCACATCCTTCATTTTCTTCTAGGTATTCTATTATTTTCTTTGCTAATTCTATCCCCTTCTGGCTATGATATACCCCACCTTCACTTTTTTGAACAGTGTGAGCCGCATCTCTTGCAACCCACACTTGATCATAAATTTCAAGTTGTGCAACAATAATTCCAACTGCTGTACTGAATTCAGTTTCATTGTGATAATCTGGATCATCCAGTGCCATGTAAATTCTATATAATCTCCACATGATTTTATCTGCATTTAAATCCATTGGTACATAGATTCTTACATTATCATCTGGTAAAATACCACCTTGCGCAATCGTTTTTCCTGAAGCTGCTTTTTTAATCTGTTCTTTTAACTCATAGTAATTTGGTTCCAAAAAATCCATCTCGTTTATGTAAAGAACCTCTTCTGGTATTGGATGTATATCTAAGTTATGATGCATCTATCATTTCTCCTTTTTGTATTCTTTAAGTATAACTAAAATTTCAAACCATATAACAACCTTGGGCTGTCAGATGAATGAAAAAGATTTATCTTAAATTGCTAAAAGCTGTTCTTTTTTAAGCTAATAACTTTCCTTCTTTATATGAACACTCGATATAATCTGGATTCTGATAATATAAATCAGTATTAAAATCAGATATTTCATCACTGATAAATGAAGTAAATATCTTTATAAGTTCATCTGCCTCTTTTCCTTCTTTCGCACAATCTTCTATCATAATGCTATATAATTTTCCAATATCTAAGAAACTTGGTACATCATATTGACATTCTGAAATCGTGTCAAATTTGCCTTCTTTTATCTTATATGCTTCTACAACTTCATCACATACCTGTTCAAAACTTAAGCAATGATTGACTTCTGCATCATATAATAAATTCTCAATTCCTTCCTGTCCAATACATTTGACAATATATCCTCTATGATTCTTGGTTTCTCGTGCTATATATTCTATCAATGAGCAAACATAAAAATAATCATTTCTTTCTTTTTCTGTCATAAACTACCTCACTCTTTTTATATGTCAAACAATCAAGTGCTGACAAGGTGTGAAAACTGATCTGATGTGTTGGATGTTTAAATTCCGCTAATACCCAAAATTGTTTCCTACTAATTCGTCCAGTAAGAAAATCATTGACATAATTCCATACTGTATCATCTGCCATAGGCCCTTCTACAATATCATAATTATGTGTTTTTCCGCTTCTACATTGTGCAATAAAGTATAACCACTCATCTGACATTTCTGGAAATTTTAATATTTTCAAACTATCGTTTGGTTCGTACTCATAATAATTAATAACTGGATCTCCAACTCCTCTATTCGCCCATCTTATCGCTTGCTGTATGTTATTTGTACAATAAAATCCCCATGAAAAGTCTTTTGTATATTTTGCTTTTCGTACTTCAGGATATTGAACGATTTGTTTACTTGCATGATATAATTCCATTTACAGTTTTTACCTCACTTCGTTTGATTTATTATTAGTTTATCATATTCATATATTAGCTACAATAAAAAAGTGTCTTCGACACTTCAACTCCCCTGCCCCTCATTCTTGAGGGGTGGGTTTCTTTTTTTGTCTTTTTCCTTCATAATAGAATCATGAATATCCTACAAGAGATCTTTACAGATCATTATGAAGAAATCAAATATACTCTTCATCCCAGACCTGCTGAGATGGAAAATATCGATAAGATGATCAACTGTGGTGATCCTTCTTATGGTGGTGCCATGTATGGCTGTATCCACTGCGGAAATCTCAAGTTTGTTCCTTTCCGTTGTCACAGCCGTTTCTGCCCTACCTGCGGTAATAAATATTCCATGGATCGCACTACCTCTATGTCCTTTAAGCTCGTTAATGTCAGACACCGTCATTGCGTTTTTACCATTGATGCATCCATCCGTGATTTTTTCCTGCAGGATCGCTCTCTCCTTAACTGTCTCTTTCATTCCGTCTCCAGTGTTGTCCTTCGCTTATTCTCTAAAATGAACAAACACAAAAACTTTACCCCTGGTTTTATCATGGTCCTGCATACTTTCGGCAGGGATCTTAAATGGAATCCTCATATCCATTGTCTCATCTCTGAAGGCGGTTACAGTGATGATGCTTTCTGGCGTAATGTCTCTCATTTCAACTATACTTTCCTTCGCAATGCTTTCCGTACTGCTCTCCTCAAGGAAATGTTGCTCCGCATCGGTCCTTCTTTTAAAAAAGTTTCTGCCCGTTGTTATCTGGAACATGAACACGGCTTCTATGTTTATGCCAAACCCAACCGTTGTGACCCTAAGACTGTTACCAAATATATTGGTCGGTATCTTGGTCGCCCTGTCATTGCCACTTCCAGGGTCGATTCTTATACCGGTGATCTTGTCTCTTTCCATTACAATCGTCACGAAGATGATCAATACGTTCAAGAAACCATTCCTGTCATGGATTTTATCAAACGCCTTATCCGGCACATCCCTGAAAAACATTTTAAGATGATCCGTTATGGCGGCCTTTATGCCAGACATCGTTCCATTGATAAAAAACTCCATCTCGCTATTTCGAAAGAAAAACGGCATACTTTCCGTTGTTTTAACCGGTGGCGTACTGCGATCCTTTCTTCTTTTGGCTATGATCCTCTGATCTGTCCTCATTGTAAACAACAGATGGTGATCCTAGAAATATATCATAACCATCGCCGCGTACCTCTTGAAGAATTATACGAGAAAGCAATGTCCCGCTCCCGTGGAAAGCGTTCTTCTGCATGACCACTTCTTTTTATGCTATAATCCTCATATAAAGGAGGAACCCTACCATGAAAAAGAATATCAAAGAGCTACGCGAAAAATATATTTCAAATCCCCCAGAAGGTATGACATCCGAGGACATTCGCCATATGAGCGAGGATGACCTGCTGGATATGGATTATTTTCTAAATGAAGATGTGTTTGGTGATGATTTTGGTGAAGAAGGTTTTTATATTTTCTAAAACCATGATCATCTGTTTGCTCTGCCCACTTTTATGTGGGCTATTTTTCTTTTGGAAAGGAGCCAAAGGCGAACTTTCCTATAAAGTGAAAAAAGTCATTACATGATATGCTTATATATAGTAAGGTATCATAATAATGACTTTCTTTTTTGTGTTAAATGATTATTTTGTTTAGAATTTTCTGAACAATTTGTTCTTATTTGTACAATTTATTTTATAAACTGATTTCTTAATGTCCCTGGGACCTTAAGACACACAAAAGCATATGATCTGAACGTGTATAAGTATTTAAATTTCTTATTGGAAAAACGTCCAAATGCGAGAACTGCCCAGAAAGAATTAGAAAAACTATCACCGTGGAATGAAGAAGTGCAAAAGATGTTTGCTAGGAAAATGAAGTAAAGTACTAGCATTCTATTATTCTAGCAACACCCTAAGATAAAGCGCTTACTATCATTATAGATCGGGAACGGATCCGTGCTGAGGACAGCGGTGATCTTTTTCTATATTTTCAATGAGGGCGTGAGCCTGTTGGAGAATGTAGGGCATCTGGGGCTACCGATTCCACAGAAGATGAAGGATGTGCTGGAACAGCTGCATGACAGTGGAATATTAAGGTCCCCTGGGATATTAAGAAATCAGTTTATAAAATAAATTGTACTATTTATGTAAATTGTTCGAAAAATTCTAAACAAAATACCCATTTAAATTATATTCGTTGCAAAAGACATCTAAATAAAAATACAGAAAAGTCATTGTAATATTTACAGTGGCTTTTTCATTGTAGAAAATATATGAATATGCTAGAATAGCATTAAAAGAAAATTAAACACGTATACAATAGAAATAATATAATGTTAAAATATATTGTTTGTGATATCTCAAAATGTCCATGATATGATTTTACTTGAGTCCAAGGATTGATCATTTCATTGTCCATATAAGTCTTTGATTTTCTGGGGCTTTTAGCCCCAGAAATATTTTTACTTAATAATCAACTTTAATTCTTTCAATGCATAAGCTATCGCTGTACACTAAATATTAAGATCCCAGGGACGTTAAGAAATCATTAAGACTTTTTTGAGAATGATTCGAAAATTAAAATTATTTATATTTCCTAGATTACAAGGAGAAGTATCTGGAATAATAAATATAATTGAAACACTTACGGCAGGAATATTAGTTATTACATCATTTAGTGCTAGCATTGCAGGATTATTTACATTATAATTAAATCAAATTATAGAATATATTAAAATTTAATTTATACTGAATTATTCATAAGAATTTACAGAAACTACTAAAAATATTTAAGTCCCTGAGACATTAAGAAATCATTAATTAGAAAGATAGAGAAGGTATAAAATGAAGATTAAATCATTAGAAATTGATGGAGTTGGAGGTATTGGCCATTTGGAGGTATCTTTTGGTTATGGTATGAATGTTATATGTGGTGCAAATGGTATTGGAAAAACTACAATATTAGATATAATTTCGGATGCGTTTGGTTCTAATATTTCATCAAAATTAAAAAAAAATACATTGTATGAGATTGGAAAATATAAAATTCAATTAAGTTTAAATGTAGATGGGAATCAGATTATAGAAACGAAAGAAGAAAAAGTGGAAAAATTTCAACCTAGATTGGATGAATATAGATTAGGTTGGACAGGATATTCAAAAGATCTATATTATTTTGGAGTAAATAGGAATATAGATTATATTAAAATGGATTCCATTAAATCAGATCCAGAAAGAGAAAATTATATTGTTAATAAGATGGCTGTAAGTGGTATACAAGCAGATGATATTAAGAATTGGTTTGTGAATAGATATTTGTTTGTAGATAAAGAAGGAAGTTTGAGTGAGGGGCAAATTGAAAATTATAGACTTGCAGAGAAAGCATTTGGTGTTTTGGATAATACAGTTAGCTTTAAAACAGTTATTGGAGCGACGTATGATATTATGTTAACTACTACAAAGGGAGATATTTATTTTGAATATTTATCTTCTGGATATAAAAGCTGTATATATATTATTCTTGGGATTATAAAAGAAATAGAATATAGAAATACTGAAGGGGATGTAAAAGCAGGACAATTTGATGGGACAGTTTTGATTGATGAAGTAGATTTACACTTACATCCTATCTGGCAAGCAGAGCTTGTAAAAACATTAAAAATAATTTTTCCACATGCTCAGTTTATATTAACTACACATAGTCCAAGTATTCTTCAAACTTTGGAAAAAGATGAAATTATAGCTTTACGCTATGATGAAGATGGAAATACATGTTTAAAATCTTTAGATTTAGGAGAATATGGTTTACAAGGTTGGACGTTAGAAGAAATATTAAAGGATGTTATGGAAATGCCAACTACAACATCTAAGATATATCAAGAAACATTATCAAAATTTGATCAAGCAATGAATGGTGAAGATAGAGATGAAATTCTTCGACAATATGAAATATTAAAAAAAATGTTACATCCCGATAGTACATTACGTAAATTACTAGCCATTCAAGTTGCGGAATGGGAGGAGTGATTTAATTGATAAAAGTAGAACGCCTCTCAAAACCAGAAGAATTGACAACAGAAGTACAAAACAAATTAATAGAGGAATTTAAAAAAAATAAGAAAAAAAGTGTATGGAATAAACCTTATATTAGAAATAAACTTTTATTAGAATGCAATAATAAATGTGTGTATTGTGAATCATTGATAGGAGCTGGACACAAAGAAATGCATGTAGATCATTTCCATTATAAGGATAGATATGAAGATGAAGTTATTGATTGGAATAACTTGAATCCATCATGTCCTCATTGTAATAAAAGTAAATCATATCATGATACATACGAAGAACCAATTATAAATCCATTTAATGACGATCCAAAAGATTATTTTTATTTAAAAAATTATCGATACTACAGTAAAAATGATAGTGTAGAAAAAATAGCCAGTGATACAATAGATGTATTAGGATTAAATGACACGCAAGAGTTAGTTATAAATAGATTTACTCAAGGCGATGCAGTAATTCAAAAAATAAAGGATATTTATGAATTAGCTAATGAAAATAAGAATAAATTATGCACTGATACTAGAAAAAGAAATAGAGTTTTAAATGGATGTAAAAATATATTAAAAAAAGGAACAAAAAAAGAGGAATATTCAGCTTTCATAGCAACTATTATAAAGGATGATGAGAATTATCAAAAATTGAAATATATGTTGATTGAATTAGAATTGTGGAATGATGAATTACAAAATTTAGATAATGAAGTAGAGAAAATAAAAATGCAAACTAGACCAGATGAAAATTAAAAAGAAATTCAGCAAAAATAGTGCACTTTAAGTAAACGGTCAATCAGTGTTCTCTACAAAATCCTAAAGTAATCTGAGATAATTAACTCAAGATTTTAAACAGGGGTCAAAAATGTTAAGCCTTAACTTTTTTGACTTGTAAAAAAGTTTGAGTCTTAACATTCTTGATTTTTTTAGGAGGCGATATAGTTTATGTCAAAAACAACTTTAGTCACGCAACAGGTTCAATTGCAGGAATGGTTTCAGATGATGCAGGAATCCAAAGGACGACCTCAACAGATCCCTCTGGATGAATGGTGTAAAGAGAATTATGGGATTTCTGCAGCTGGATATTATTACAGAGTCAGAAAGGTAAAAGAAGCTTATCTCGATCAAGTATCTGAAGTAAAACTTCAGGAAAATCTAGCAATCGTACCCAAAGAACTGTTTCATGAAGATCAGGGTGTACAAAAAAATCCATCAAAACTTCAAACCACAGATTCTTTCCTTGATATCTTTCAGGATGATCTTCGCATTCGTATCTATGAAAATACGGACGAACAACTTCTTTTCCGTGTGCTGAGGAACCTGAAAAATGCTGAATGATGCAAAAGATCTTCAAGCTGTTTATATTGTGTGTGGTTATACAGATCTAAGAAAAGGAATCGATTCTCTTTTAAACATCATTTCTCAAACCTATGGGATGGATCCTTTTCAGCCTGGAACTCTGTTTATGTTCTGTGGACGTAAAATAGACCGGATCAAGGCACTTATATGGGAAGGTGATGGATTTTTACTCTGTTATAAACGGTTAGAACAAAAAGCCAGTAAATTCCAATGGCCCAGAAGTCAGGAAGAAGTATGTAAGCTTACATCCCAGCAGTTTCGATGGCTGATGGAAGGTCTGACGATCAAGCCTAAAAAATGTATTCAGAAAATAGATCATCCACGTTTCGTCTGAACATTCTGTGGATAAAGTATTCCTGTCAAAATGACTTTATCCACGGATTTAAAAAGTTGTCTCATATCTCTTTACATGCGTTTATGTTCTATGATAGTGTGGTCTTATGAAAGAGATCATATTTAACGAGGGACAATTAAACAGATTTACAAAGAAACAGATCATCGAACTGTTTCTTTCTCAACAGGAACAGCTGCAAAAACAGACAACACAGTTAGAAGAACTGAACCGAAAGTTTGACCTGATCTATGAACAGCTTACCATGTCACGAACAGATCGTTTTGCTCAGAAAACGGAGAAATTTGACTATGATCAGTTGACTCTGTGTTTTAACGAAGCTGAAGTTACGATAGAAACAGACTGTGCAGAAGAACATTGATCGAAGAAGTCATTCCTGCATATAAACGTAAAAAAAGACCGAAAGGAAAACGTGATGAAGATCTGTCAGGACTTCCAGTCCGGGAAGAATATCATGAACTTTCTGAAAAACAGCTTTCTGAGCTGTTCCCAAATGGATATCGGAGACTTCCAGACAGGATTTATAAAAAACTGGATTTTCATCCAGCAACTTTCGAAGTGATCGAGCATCATGTCGCTTATTATAGTGCAAAAAATGAAGATAAGATCATAAGTGCAGAACGACCTTCTGAAATCTTAAAAAACAGTATCGTAACGCCATCTCCGTTAGCGGCAGTCCTGAACTTTAAATATGTGAATGCGATGCCTTTGTATCGTCTGGAACAGGAATTTAAAAGGAATGATATTCATATTTCAAGACAGACAATGTCCAGCTGGTGATCAAAAGCAGTGAACGCTATTTATCTTTATTATATGACCGGATGCATCAGCAGATCTATCAGGGCCCTGTGATCCATGCGGATGAAACACCAGTCAAAGTCAAGAGAGACGGCAGGAATACGATGTGCAACAGTTATCAGTGTATTAAAGTTTGTCCATTGAAGTAATATGTGTGTATATAGGTACTAAGATACTTATGTTATCATTGATTTCATAGCTTGACTTTTTGATGAAACTGTAGTACTATAAGTAAAAATACAACTGACAGTTGTTACGGAGGTACTATATGAAAATATTTATGTATAGGACTTCTGGTGGTAAAGATCTTTTGAAAAAAATTTCGAGAGAGGTAAAACCGGTTGTGTTAACTATCTTATTGGGATTACAAGAAGATGGAGTAAAAAATTTTATTGTAAAACCAATAGATAAAAATATCAGCCCGACTCTTTATGAAATTAAAAAGAATGGCGTTCGCGTATTTTATTATATAGACAAGTATGATAAGTCGATTAATATTACGTACATAACGGAAAATAAGCAGAAAAATAAAACAGAGCAAAAAGACAAAAAAACTGCTGTGAAACGAGAAAAAAGAATGTTAAAAAATCCTGATATTCATAAGGAACCTATTTAAGATTACCACTAGAGTCTGAGGGATTATATCCCTCAGACAAAGTCCTAAAATATTAATATAGTTTCTGGTTAAATAAAAAAGGAAGGAAGTGATATTTATTATGAGAAAAAGATTATATTTAGACATTTTTGTGTGATAATCATTACATAATTTATTTGGTAGAAGGTAATTAATATGAGTCTGTTAGAGAAATTAAAAGAAGAAGTAATAACTGATCCATTACTTCAAAAGCAATATGAAACGGAAAAAGAGATATATAATATTGCAAAATGTTTAAAAAAAATTCGAAAAGAAAAAAAACTGACACAAAAAGACATTGCAAACAAAACAGGTTTATCACAACAGATGGTTTCAAAAATTGAATCGTACAATGGAAATCCATCTATAGAATCATTTGTTAAGTATTGTAATGGCATAGGGATTAACTTATTAGAAATATTTTCAAAGTATAGCTATTAAAAATCCATAATACATATATAGTGTATAAAAGGAAGGAGATATCCTAAAGGAAAAACACATTCAATATATTAAATATTCAAAAAATAGAAAAGAAGATTGAAGGGACTGCCACATTCATGATTTGTTTATGATCATAAGTGTGGCAGTTTTGTAGTGTAAGAGTAAAAGTGACGTAAATGGTAAGTCTCTGTTATCTACAAATGCCTAAAATAGTCTGAGATAATTTGTTTATGATTTTTCAAATGTCCAAGAGTTGATCTGTATACTGTCATTATCAAATGAAAAGGAAAGGCCCCAGAGACCTTCCTGCAAGATCGTCCTCTGGAGCCATTGGTTTATCACCATGTATATTGTATCAGTTTATACCCGTGTAGGGCAACATATTTTTATCTGAGAGCAGTGAATTTCTATGTCAGTTTGTCAAAAAGGATTTTTGATCTTTCGAGACTATTGTAAACGTGCGATCAGAGCTACACAGAAAACAATACTCGGATCTTTCGGAATTGACGAGGCAGATGCAAAGGTACGGGCCCTGGCAATCGGTAAAGAAGTAATGTATGCTGAAGAGCCCGAAAAGGAGGAAGATGAATATGGCACGTTTTGGTTTGAGTAGGAAAAACATGAGAAGTTAGCATTTTATTTAACGCAATTATCATTGAAGCTGATTGTAATGGCTTGTACCAGAATAACGGATCTGGTGTTAGAATATAACTCGTACTTGTTGAGAATGAAAAAATATATTATACTAAACATATTATTAGAAATCTAGGAGATAATATGTCTAAGACAGAGTATAAATCTACAAATCAATTAATGCGACATTTACGAGATAATGGAATTGATATTTCTGGAAAATTGCAAAAACAGCAGTTGATTAATACAGGATATTTTCATGGATATAAGGGATATAGATTTTTTGGCGAATCATATAACAAGATTCCGTTCATTTCATATAAAGAAATAAATGCAACGATTCAGTATGATACCAAATTAAAATCATTATTATATGGAAAAATGATGTTTATAGAAACAGCATTTAAAAATATTGCATTGAATACTATTATGGAAGAAATAGGTTCCAGTAGTATTTATGATATGTATGATAAAGTGGTAAGTAGTTATAAAAATTCAGAAGAATTATCAGAGGATATCAAAAAGAAATTACAGGCCAATAAATTAAATTTGCAAGGATCTATTCAAAATTCTATTGCAGCAGCTTATCGAAGAGATAATCCCAAAATAACTCATTTTTACAATACAGTGAATTATAATGAAGTACCTATATGGGCTGTTTTTGAAATATTGACAATGGGTGATTTTGGACATCTTTTATCTTGTTTGACAAAAGATATGAGGAAAAAAATATCAAGAAAGATAGGAATTAATTTATCCTGTGATACAAATTGTACATTAGTTTATAAGTATGTATATGCATTAAAAGATTTAAGAAATGCAATTGCACATAATGATGTTGTATATGATACCCGATTTAGAAAGATGGATCCGTCACGGCCAATGAAACAATGTTTGATTTTGGAAATGGGATTACCATACATAAATTTTAAAACTATTGGAGATTATATTATTTTAGTATGTTATTGTTTGAAACTTTTAAAAGTAACCAAAACAGAGATTAAGTTATTTGTAAGAGAGTTTGAAAAAATAACAAAAGAATATGAAAAAATGGTTAATGCTGAAGTGACCTCAGTAACTATTCATTCTGATTTGAATTTGCGAATGGAAATATTGAAAAAAACGATATAGAAGAGAGTAATTAAAAGATCAAAAAAATTCTCTTGAATATTTTGATTGGATATAGTATACTATTATTAGTAATTGGGGTATGTGTTTGCGGACGCATACTTGGAGGAGTCGGAGAAATCTGGCTCCTCTTTTTAAATTCAGGTAAGCTGGAGAATGATGAAGATAGGTGATGTTAGAACACCAAACGGCATTTGGACGTTCCGGATTATGATGTCCTTAAGGTCTCAGGAACTTTAAGAAATTAGTCTAAAAAATAAATTGCAACATTAAACACATTTGTTAAAAATATTCCAAACAAAATACGCATTTAACACATAGAACAGGAGAAGGCACAAGAATGAAGACTATCATAGGAAAAATCACAATAGACATTCTAACATCAATCTATCAGCCGTTTTGGTTTGCAATTTTGTTATCAATAATGACAATGTTCTTTTATTTGTATGTAAAATGTCCAGAAGGAGCAGGCAAGGGATGGAAAGCAGCTATCCGGACATGGATCGATCATTTTAAAAGAGACAGAGAATTTCGTAAAAAATATATATTGTTTTTCTATATTACCATGGTATTATTTAAGACATTGATCAACCGAGATATGTGGATGAATCCATTATGTGATGTGTGGGGAGTATGGGGAATATACAGATATAATACAGTGACAGGACAGCGCATTTTAACATCAGAGTGTATAGAAAATTTTTTCCTGCTTATGCCGTATATAGTATTAATGTTTTGGAATTTTGAAGAAAAAATATTTGGTAAGAAAGTGTATATAGGGAAAATCATATTAAAAAGTATCCAAATAGCGTTTCTGTCATCTCTGATAATTGAGCTGTTGCAGTTGTTTTTAAGATTAGGAACATTTCAAATATCAGATTTATTTTTTAATACAATTGGCGGGTTAGCAGGAGGAATTATTTATTTTCTAGTGAATGCCGTAGCAGAACGGATTAGACGAATGAGAAATTAAATACGACCAAACACAAACACTCTATTCAGAAATTGGTACTACAAATTGCACAAAAACAATAACAAAGACAGATTTATTACTGAAAATTTTGCTAACACCAGAGTGAAAATGCAAATGAAATGTTGTAATTTCCTAGAAAATAATGCTACATATTGATTCTCTGAAATTAATTTGATAAAATATAAAGCATAAATACAGGATACATAATACAACACAATATAAAGAGGAGAATAACAATGCATTTATTAGGAACGATTGCAATGATCTTAGTGTTAAGCTTAATGATCGCAGGGCTTTTAAAATTAAATTACAAAGATTTATGGGTATCAGAAGATAAGACATCCAGAGAGCCAGAGGCAAGAAGATTAAGAAGTTGTTAAGTATAAGATCAATAAGATAAAAGAGCAGGTACGAAACAGAGTACCTGCTCTTTTTGGCCTTACAATAAGAAAGAACTGCTGATTCCGCCATCTACAACAAGGTCGATTCCACTAATGAATCGTGCGGCATCAGAGCAAAGGAAAGCAGCTGCCATTCCAAGGTCTTTTTCTTTTGCGAAACCACGAAGAGGTGTGCGATTTTGGATTTCTTCTAATCGTTCTGGTGTTTTTAAGTTTGTTTTTGCGAGCATATCTGTGTATACGAATCCAGGATTTAAGCTGTTGACACGGATGCCATATGGACCAAGATCGCGGGAAAGGCTTCTTGTAAGACCTTTTACGCCGCTTTTACATAAAGTATAGGCCTGAATATCATGCATTCCGAGGATTGAAGCAAGGGAAGAGATAAAGAGAATGCAGCCGGATTTTCGTTTCTTCATATTCGCAGCAACAGCCTGTGAGAATAAAAATGGTGCTTTAGCCTGAGTGGCGATGATGGTATCTAATTCTTCTTCGGTAAAGTCAAAATAATCTTTTTTGTTATTGATTCCAGCATTGTTAACCAAAATGTCGATAGGTGTAGTTTCTTCGATTTTGGAAATGAGTTCGTCATAGTGTGCGGTATCTGTGACGTCAAATACGTAATAAGAGCAACGTTCCCCGAGTTTTTTGGCGGCTTCTTTTAATTTTTCTTCTCGACGTCCAAGAATAATAACGTTAGCATCCGCATCCAGAAGTTCACTTGCAATGGCGAACCCGATCCCGGTAGCTCCTCCAGTGACGATGGCAGTTTTCCCTTTTAAGGAGATTTCTTTTTTCATAATGCTTTCCTTTCGTAAAAATGTTAAAAAACAACAAAAAATATTTAAAATAAAGAAAAAATCTTTATAACAAAGATTATAATACAAATAACAAAAATGTCCATATGAAAATACAATAAAATAAGAAAGTATTTAAGGAAAGGATAGCCAGAAGATATTGACATTATAGAGAATAATATTTATAATAAAGAGTATATGTGAAAACAAATATATGGAATGTTTTACACAGAATATAACAAGTATACAGGTAACAAAACAGGTCAGATGACTGAAGGGGAGATTTATGGATACTACATTAATAATTATGGCAGCCGGAATCGGATCAAGATACGGTGCAGGAATCAAACAGCTTGCGAAGATGGGACCGAATGGTGAGATCATCATGGATTATTCAATTCGTGATGCGAAAGAAGCTGGATTTAATAAGGTTGTATTTATTATCCGTAAGGACATCTTTGAAGAATTTGAAGAGATAATCGGCAGCCGAATTAAAGATCAGATTGATGTAGAATATGTATTTCAGGAATTAGATGACCTTCCAGAAGGATTTGAAGTACCAGAAGGACGTACAAAGCCTTGGGGAACAGGACAGGCTGTTCTTTGCTGCAAGGATATCGTCAAGGAACCATTTGTGATCATCAACGCAGATGATTACTATGGAAAGGAAGCTTTTGTGAAGCTTCATGATTTCTTAGTATCTGGAGAAGATCTTGGAAGAGAATTCACAATGGGAATGGCTGGATTTATCCTGAAGAATACATTAAGTGACAATGGAACTGTCACACGAGGAGTTAGTGTTGTAGATGAGAATGGATTATTAAGCCAGGTTCATGAGACAACAGGAATTATGATGGGGGAAGATGGTAAGATCAAGTGTGATCTTCCAGATGTTCAGGAATGGATCAGTCCAGAGGATAAGGTTTCTATGAATATGTGGGCTGCATATCCAGAATTTTTAGAGTTCCTTGCAGAAGACTTCAAGACTTTCTTAAGTGAAGTAGAAGAAGGAGATCTGAAGAAAGAATATTTATTACCAAACATCGTAGACAAATTATTGAAAGAAGGACGTGCAAACGTCAAAGTATTAGAGACACAGGATCGATGGTTCGGTGTAACTTATCAGGAAGATAAGGAAGCTGTACAGAAAGCATTTGCCGGATTGATCAAAGAAGGTGTCTACCCAGCGAATTTATGGGGCTAAGATACATGGCATAATTTAGGGGCAGTCAGTGTTGAACTGGCTGCCTGTTTTATTTCAGAGGAAGTTTTGGTGAGGTCCGCTTTGAAATAGAATAAGGAGGATCAAAATGAAATATAGCAAAACAATTGCGGGAATTACAATAGAGATCTGTGAAAAAGCAATAGGAGAAGATCTTGTTTTAACTCTAAGCGGTGGTGAGAAACCGCATATTGGCTGTGTTGTTCAGGCAGTTCCACGCCTTTCGTTGAGTGGTGACGGAACGATCAGTGTCACTTCATCTGTGATCAACCTGACAGGTCACAAAGACGAATTTCTATGCCGCAGACTGGCTGAGAATCGATGCAGGGAAACAGGAAAAGTAGTGGTATGCACAGGCGGGGTGCACATGGATCATATAACGGGAGAACAGATCGAAGAATTATTAAAGAATATCGATCGTATGATGACAGAATAAGATCATAGAAGATGATCAGAAAGCAGGTGATTTTTTGAAATTTATTCATATTGCGGATGTTCATTGGGGAGCCAGACCAGAGAGAGAGCAGACATTTGGAAGGATCAGAGAACAAGAGATCAAAGAGACATTTCAAAGAGTCATTGATCATGCGAATAAGCAACAGGTAGATCTGTTATTGATCGCAGGGGATCTGTTTGATCAGCCGCCAACGCAGCAGGAGCTGAGAGAAGTGGATTATCTGTTGTTCAGATTGAATCATACAAGAACGGTTTTGATCGCAGGGAATCACGATCATCTGGAACCGCATGATGTATTTTCCCAGTATAAATGGAATTCGGAAGTTTATCTTCTGGATGGAAAACAAAGAGATCATATTTCTTTTGAAGATCTTGAAACGACCATTTATGGCTTTAGTTATTGGAAGAATCAGATTACAAAACCATTGTATGATCGCATGAAACCAGATGAGAGCGAAAGCAGTGATTTTTCAATCCTGCTGGCACATGGAGGGGATGAAAGTCATATCCCGATTCAGAGAGAAGCGTTAAAATGGTCTGGATTCGACTATATCGCTCTTGGACATATCCATAAACCAGAGATCATTTTCGAAGATCTGATGGCATATGCAGGATCGCTGGAACCATTGGATCACACAGAGATGGGATACCATGGGCTGATCGAAGGGGAAATCAGCGAAGAAAAGAAACAGATAACCTTCGTTCCCTTTGCAAAAAGAATGTATACACAAGTGGAAGTCATGATATCCGATGAGATGTCAGCGTTAGAGATCGTAGATCGGGTAGAAACGGAACTTTCATATCGTGGAAGAGAGAATATATATGAGATTGTACTGACAGGAAGTATTGATCCACAGATCCATCTGGAGTTTTATGAGATCACGAGCCAGTATATGGTCACAGATATCATTTATGAAACGAAGAATCAATGGGAATACGAACAGTTATCAGAGGAAGATGATTTTATCATCCAGAAGGTCGCAGATATTTTAAAAGATGAACCAGAGGCTTTGCGTTATGCGATGGAAGCTTTAACATATGCCAGGGAGAAGTAAAAGATGAAGATTGAGGAGATCAATATTGATGGATTTGGAAAATTTCATAAATATCATTGCCAGACATCTGGGAAGTTAGAAGTTTTCTATGGCAAGAATGAATCTGGCAAGACAACACTTCGTAAGTTTATGATCGCAATGCTGTTTGGGCTGGAGAAATCAAGAGGACTTGCTGCAAGATATGATGATTTCACCAGATATCAGCCAGTAAATGGCGGCATTTACGGTGGCTCCATGGTCTTTGAAAAGGACGGGATCAGATATAAGATCATGCGAAACTTCGGTCAAGGGCAGACAGAGTATCGCATATTTGATGCGGATACGATGGAGGAACTTAAGGGGAAGGAATATTTATTCGAATCTGATAAACAGGCATTTGAGAATACGGTTTCGATGACACAGGCAGAGATTCGTACAGGAAGAGAGATGAAGGAAGTTTTGCAAAATTCCATGGCGAATCTGCGAAGCAGCAAGGATGCCGCGATCGACCTTCGAAAAGCGATCGATCATTTGAAAGCCAGACGAAGACAAATGCGAAAAGATCCTGTTTTTGCACAGATTGACAATTTGCGAAGACAGCAGGGGTCATGGCAGTATGATGCACAAGCGTTGAATGAATATGAACAGGAAGAGAGAGAGATTCGGAAACGTTTAAGACAAAAGAGAAAGTTGACGCTGCTTCAGAAGATTTTGCTGTGGTTTCGAAAGTTATTTGGTGGGGAAGATGAAGAACGAATTCGCAAAATAGAACTAAGACATCGCTTAGAGATCATAGAGATCGAGAAAGCACAGCTTATGCAGCAAAAGGAAGAGGCAGATAAGAAAAAGCAGGAATACGAGATTTTGCTGGGGCAGAAAAGGAAGAAAGAACTTGAGATTCACGAGATAGAACTTGCAATGAAAGCGATCGAGGAAGCTGCAAGCCAGGTACAAAAGACTTTTGGACAGGAACTAAATGAGAAGATCTCAGAGATTTTTTGTGATATGACGAATGGAAAATATACGCAGGCAGTCATGGATGAGAATCTTTCGATGATGGTTTATGATGGATTTGATCATGTCGATATGAAGTATTTAAGCAATGCCACGGTAGAACAATTATACTTTGCGCTACGTCTTGCATCGGCCGATCTTTTATATGAAAATGATGCATTTCCGTTGTTTTTAGACGATGTGTTCGGTAATTATGATGACGAAAGACTGGCACAGACGATGCAGTATTTAAGTCACCATACAGACCGTCAGATCTTTTTATTTACGGGCAGGAAAGAAATACTTCGTTTATTGGATGAGAAAGAAATTTTATATCATCTTATTTCTTTATAGCTTTTTCTGTGCTAAGATAATGAGAGATAAAGTAACAAAGGAGATCAAAATATATGGCAAAGAAGATGACCATGGCAGACATCGCGAATTTATCAGGAGTTGGAAAAAGCACGGTATCCCGCTATTTTAACGGGGGATATGTAAAGGATGAGACGAGAGCGAAGATTCAGAAGGTCATTGAAGAATACAACTATACACCGAATGCATTTGCAAGATTGAATGCGAAACAAAGCAACGTGATCGGTGTAGTTGTGCCGACATTAAATTCTAAGATCACAAGCCGTGTGATCACAAGTATCGATCGGTATTTAAGAGAAAAGGGGTATACAACCCTTATTCAGAACTCAGACCACGATATTGATCAGGAATTACAGAATATCCAGCGCCTGATCCAGTTAAATGTGGATGGAATCTTGATCAGTTCCATAGCGATCACAAAGGACCACAAAGAGCTGTTAAAGAAAGCGGGAATTCCAGTGGTTGTTTTAACACAGGATTATGAAGATGGAATTTCCATTATTTATGATGATTATCATGCAGGGAAAACGATCGGAGAGTATATCGGGAAGAAAGGACATCAAAAGGTTGGATATATTGGTGTCTATGAGACAGACCAGGCAGTTGGGATCGAGCGTAGAAATGGTGTGTTAGATGGATTGAAAGAATATGGGATCACACCGGTGACAGGGAAGAGTGATTATAGTTTTATTGGTGGACAGACGGTTACAAGAGAATTACTTGAGAGGGAATCAGATTTAGATGCGATCATCTGTGCAACAGATCGACTTGCGTTTGGTGCATATAAGATTTTACACGAACATAAGAAGAGGATTCCAGAAGAAGTGTCTGTGGCAGCGTTTGGAGGATATGATGAAAGTACCCTCTTGACGCCAGAGCTTACAACGCTAAAGTTTGATTCCTATGGAATGGGATACCTTGGAGCGGAAACGATCCTTAAGATGATCACAGGAGAACCAGTATCCAAGAAACAGATTGTGGGATATGAATTTATTGAAGGCGGAAGTGTCAGATCATAAATTCTTCATATGTGCTTATAATATCGCCCTCCTTCCGTATTATTCGGAACGGAGGGCTTTGCCGTTTACATGTTGCTTTGTTAAGTCGTCTCACATAAAACACAAATAAAAGTAATAAAATAAAAAAATGTGGTATCGATTCCATAAATCCTATTGACAAATAGAAGAGAAAGTTATAAGATACAGATATGGAACCGATACCATAATAAGTTTCACAATAAAAAAGGAGAGAAGATATGGATTACGCAAAAATCGCCAGCCAGGTCATCGAGCATGTTGGTGGCAAACAAAACATTAAGTCAGTTCAGCATTGTGCAACAAGACTTCGTTTACAGTTAAAAGACAACGATCTTCGCAATGAAGATGCAGTCAGCGACATTGAAGGAGTTAAGGGAGTGTTCTTAACACAGTCACAGTTCCAGATTATTTTCGGATCAGGACTTGTAAACTTAGTGTGCGACGAAGTACAGAAGCAGTTAGGAATCTCAGTCGATACACCAGTAGATGTTGAGAAAGAAGAGAAGAAAGGAAATGTTCTTCAGAGATTAGTAAAGTTATTAAGTGATATTTTCGTACCGATCATTCCAGCCATCGTAGCAGGTGGTCTGTTAATGGGAGTGAACAATATCCTGACAGCAGCGATGTTTAGTGGCAAGTCCGTCATTGATCTGTACCCACAGTTTAAGGGTCTGGCAACAGCGATCAACATGTTTGCAAGTGCTCCATTTGCATTTTTGCCAGTATTGATCGGATTTAGCGCAACGAAGAAGTTTGGCGGGAATCCATATCTTGGAGCAGCCATGGGTATGATCATGGTTCATCCAGATCTGTTAAGTGCATACAGCATTGGTATCGCCAAAGCGCCAGTATGGGATATCTTTGGATTTAAGATCCAGGCGATCGGATATCAGGGAACTGTACTTCCAGTATTAGCAGTTGCATTTATTTTAGCAACGATCGAGAAGAAGTTACATAAAGTAACACCAACATGGTTAGATAACCTGACAACACCATTGATCTCTATCATGGTAACATCATTTTTAACATTCATCTGCGTAGGACCAGTGTTAAGAGAAGCAGGTAACTTATTAGCAGATGGAATCACATGGGTATATAACACACTTGGATTTGTCGGTGGAGGATTATTCGGACTTGCATATGCACCGATTTGTCTAACAGGAATGCATCACAGCTTTATCGCGATTGAGACACAGCTGATCGCAGCCAAAGCAACAACAGGTGGAAGTTTTATCTTCACAACAGCAAGTATGAACAACGTAGCACAGGGAGCAGCCGTATTAGCAGTTTTATTCTTAACAAAGAATGAGAAGATGAAATCAATCTGTTCTGCATCAGGTGTTTCTGCATTACTTGGAATCACAGAACCAGCAATGTTCGGTGTAACACTGAAATTAAAATATCCATTCTACGCTGCCATCATCGGTTCAGCCGTAGGTAATGCATATTGTGCAGCAACAGGAGTTTTGGCACAGGCATTAGGAGCAGCAGGACTTCCGGGATTCCTGTCCATGCTTCCAAAAGATTACTTAAACTTCGTGATCGGACTGCTCTTATCCATGGGAGTATCCGCAGTTTTAACTGCAGTCTTCTGGAAGAAGTTTAACGTCGAAGGAGAAGATCACAAAGCAGACACTCCGATTAAAGAAGAAGTAAAAGAAATCGAAGTACAGGAACCAGCAGATACAACAGAAGAAACAAATGAATTATATGCACCAATGAAAGGTGAAGTTTTAGATGTAGCAAAGTCTGCAGACCCAGCATTTGCAAGTAAGGCAATGGGAGAAGGTGTAGCGATCAACCCAAGCGAAGGCATCGTATATGCACCAGCCGATGGAACGATCAGTCTGATCTTCCCTACAAAACATGCAATGGGGATCACATTAAACTCAGGAGTAGAACTTCTGATCCATGCAGGAATCGATACAGTTAAGATGAATGGCGAAGGTTTTGAGACTTTCGTAGAAACAGGAGCCAAAGTAAAGAAAGGTGATAAATTATTATCTTTTGACATGGATCTTGTGAAAGAAAAAGGATACAAGACACAGACGATGTTCTTAGTTGCAGATGCGAAAGGAAAAGAAGTCGAAGTGGTTGAAGCAGCGGATGCAGATAATAATACGAAGATCATGAATTTAAAATAATCATTATTCGAAGAAGGAAAGGAAACCAGGGCAGATGTTTGAAAAATACAAGAAAGTCTATAAGGCAGATTATGAAAAATGGTATAAAGAAAATGAAGCTTACAGAGAACGTGTGGCAGCAGATCAAGACCGATTAAAATTTCATTTAATGCCAAAGACAGGATGGTTAAATGATCCAAATGGTTTATGCCAGTTTAACGGGACATACCATATTTACTACCAGTACACTCCATTTGAACCAACTGGTGAGTTAAAGACATGGGGACATTATACGACAAAAGATTTTATTCATTATGAAGATTTTGGACCAGTCGTATTCCCAGATGAAGACATTGATGCCCATGGTGTCTATTCCGGCTCTGCATTTATTGAAGATGATACGATCCACTATTTCTACACAGGAAATTTAAAATATTTTGACAGAGATGATTATGACTATATCAACAGTGGACGTGGAAGTAATACGATCACATTTACAAGTAAAGACGGCTATGAGTTTACCAAAAAGGAATTGTTAATGACAACCGACGATTATCCGGCTGACATGAGCAACCATGTGCGTGATCCAAAAATCTTTAAGAAAAATGAGAAATATTACATGGTTCTTGGAGCAAGGGATGTCGAAGGTGTGGGTATGATCCTTCTATATGAATCTACAGATCTTAAGAACTGGACATACAAGAACCGCATCACAACTCCACAGAAGTTTGGTTATATGTGGGAATGTCCGGATCTGTTTGAGATGGACGGACAGTTATACATCATCTGCTGCCCACAGGGAGTAGAAACACAAGGCATTGATTACGAAAATGTTCATCAGGTCACAGCAATGAAATTAGACTATGATTTTGATACCGATGAATATGAGATCACAGATATCAAACTTTTTGACCGTGGGTTTGATTTCTATGCCCCACAAACTTTTGAGGATGAAAGTGGAAGAAGAATTCTGATCGGATGGATGGGAATCCCAGACGCAGACTATACGAATCCAACCGAAGAAGCAGGATGGCAGCATGCACTGACGATTCCAAGAGAATTATCCGTAAGAGACGGAAAACTGATTCAGGAACCAATCGAAGAATTAAAACAACTTCGAAGCGAGGACAAAGCAGTTTGTACATTTTGTTATGGACAGACGATCATCATGCAAAATGCAATCTATGAAGCTGTTGTAGATTTTAAACGATGCAGAGAAATGGTAATGACACTGCGCGAAGGAATCACTCTTTCCTATAAAGACAATATCCTGACTTTAAATCTTGGGGTCTATGGAAGTGGAAGATCAACAAGAAAAGTCAGATTAGAAAAATTAGAGCATCTTCAGATTTTTGCGGATACTTCATCCTTAGAAATCTTTGTGAATCATGGAGAAGAAGTTTTTACAACAAGAATCTACAATCATTATGGAAGACTACTGATTAATGGAGAATGTTCTGGTATAATGACTGTATATCCATTAAAATCATTTGAAATCGAAGGAGGAAGACATGAAGAATAAATTATGTGGGATCGGAGAAGCACTGATCGATTTTATTCCAGAAGTTAAGGGACAGAGACTAAAAGATGTACCTTCATTTAAAAGAGTTGCGGGAGGAGCACCTGCCAATGTAGTCGGGGCAGTCACGAAGCTTGGTATTCCATCCAAATTTTTAACAAAGCTTGGAGATGATCCATTTGGAGATTATATCGTGGAAGTATTAGATGAAGCAGGAATCGACACTTCTAATATCGCAAGAGACAAAGAAGGGGAAACAGCCTTAGCATTTGTATCCCTTGCCTCTGACGGAAATCGTGATTTCAAATTTTATAGAAAAAACAGTGCAGATTTACGCTACAGTGTAGAAGATATCCCGGTAGATATCTTAAACGATTGTGGAATGATTCATTTTTGCAGCGTAGACCTTGTGGAATCTCCAATGAAGGAAGCTCACAAGAAACTGATCGATATGGCGATCGCGCAGAATGTGAAAGTATCTTTTGATCCAAACTTAAGATTTTCATTATGGGACGATCTTGATCAATTAAAAGAGACAGTCAATGATTTCTTAAAATACGCAGATATCATCAAGATTTCTGACGAAGAACTGGAATTTATCACAGGACATACAGATATCAAAGATGCTCTGGACGGTTTATTTGCTGATCGTGCAAAATACGTTATCTACACAAAAGGAGCTGACGGAGCAGAAGTGTATACGAGAAATGGAATGGTAGAAGCTTCTGGATATAAGATTGATGTCCGAGATACGACAGGTGCTGGAGATTCGTTTATCGGAGCATTCCTATACTGTCTGTTAAATGATGAAGTGGAAGATTTGGAGTCCGTAAGTGATGATACATTAAGAAACTACCTTGATTTTGCCAATGCTTATGCAGCGAACACAACAACAAAAGAAGGTGCATTAGCAGCCATGGCAGATCGAGCTGAGATGGATGAATGGATGAAGACATTAAAGAAATAAATCCTTATATATCATAGAAGAAAGAAGAGCTGAATGTAGTATTTGGCTCTTTTTTTCTCCTTTTGTGGAAAGTAAAAATGCTTGACGAAGAATTGTTGAAATGTTACAATTTGAAACATAATTATCGTGCAAAATATTTACAAAATAAACAAAAAAGGAGAAACGAAATGAGATTTGTTGTGATTTTAAAACAAATTCCAGATGATTCGATCAAAGATGAATATCAGGATGTGGATCAGTTAAATGACAGTGATAAGAACGTAATAAAAGAAGCACTGGATTTAAGAGATCGCTATGGTGGAACTGTAGACGTGATCGGATTTGGACCATTATCCGCAGAAGATGTTATGAAAGAGACACTTACTTATGGAATTGATGATGCCTTCCTGATCAGTGATCCCCAATTCGCAGATATGGATGTATCACAGGTAGCCAAGATCGTCGCAGCGGTGATCAAAAAGCTTGACCCATATGATCTGGTCTTATGCGGACGCCAGGCAATTGATGGAGACAGTGCCCATATGGCTTCTATGACCTCTTGTGCGTTGGAAATCCCATTGATCGCGTATTCTGACGAGATCACAGAGATGAAAGATGGAAGTGTTTTCGCAACATGTATGGGTGATCAAATGGCATATAAGGTAGAAGCAAAAACTCCAGCAATGATACTTTCTATCAGAGAGAAGAACAAGAACCGTTTTCCATCCGTACCAGATATCATGAAAACATATGATGGAACATATAAGACAAAGATATTGACGAATGAAGACCTGAATCTTTCTGTGACCAAGAGAAAAGTAACGCAACTTAGAAAATATGAAGTCAAAAGCAGCAAACAGCAAAAACTTGTTATGATCGGTGGAAAAGATGAAGAAGAAAAGGCGGCACAGATTCTTCAGTTGTTAAAGCAAAAGAGTGTGATCTAGGATGTGTTTGGATATGAATTTTGGGAAAAAAGAAGGAATCGTTGTTGTTGGAGAGATTCAAAAGAGAGAGATCATGCCGCTGACGTTGGAATTGATCGGGGCAGCAGGAAAACTTTCGAAGGAAAGAGATCTTTCATTGTCAGTTATTCTATCAGGATGTGGGATCAAAGAAGAGGCAAAGAAGCTTTACAATTATGGAGTTGATGAAATTCTTTGTATCGAAGATGAAAAATTAATAGAAGGACATATGCAGCTGCATCATGATGCGGTCATAGAAGTTTTAAAAGAAAAGGATCCGAAAGTGATTCTGATCGGAGGAACGGCATCAGGAAGAGTCCTTGCAGGAAAGACAGCTTATGCATTTGATACAGAATTAGTCTGTGATGCATCGAAACTTACATACGATGAGAAACAGGAACAACTTATCATCACAAGACCGGCATTCGATGGAAAAAATATGGCAGACTTTTTGATCAATCCATCCTTGACATCGGTGATCACGATCCGTACAGGAGTGATGGGAAAAGCAGAATACAAGGAAGACAAACAAGGTGAGATGTTATATGTGCATCCAGAATGTCTGAAGGAAGAACAACAAAATCTGATCTATCATGGAGCGGCAGGAAAAAGTGGAAAAGAAGTCCATCTGGATACAGCAAGGATCATAGTTTCCGGTGGCCGTGGGATGAAAGGAGAAGAAGGATTTGCGCTTCTTGAGAGACTTGCAGAGAAGATCGGAGGGGAAGTTGCATGTACAAGACCATGTGTAGATGCAGGATGGATGCTTCCAACACAGCAGGTAGGACAGTCAGGAATCTCCGTAAAACCGAAACTCTATCTTGCATTCGGTATTGCCGGGGCAATTCAGCATATGACAGGAATTGATGCAGATTGTATCATTTCAGTCAATAATAATCCGAGGGCTGCGATCTTTGCATACAGTGATTATGGTGTGGTTTCAGATGCAAAGAAATTACTGGAGAGTATGTTAAAACAGGTGGAAGAAGGGAAAGAATTCTTATAAAAATAGAAAAATATGCTGTGTATTCGATTTTGATACACAGCATAAAGTTTTTCAGAAGATGAGTTCCAGACTAGAGAATTTTGGTTGGTATTGAAAATGATCAGCCAGATAATCGTGAATTAACATTCTGAAAAAGTGGTTTTTCAAAGTTATAATTTGCCCGATTTACACGAAGATAGCCATGTTTCTTCCCGTATTTAAACTGTAGATAAATCTTTTTCTTAGAATAAATTAATTTCTTTAAAGTTACGGCTTTTCCTTTTGGTACACGAAAAGCAACTTTTTTGCTGCCAGCTTTTTTATAAAAAGTTACTTTTTTGGCAGTGATAAACTTGTTTTTTGCAAAATATCTTGAATATTTATCTTTTCTGTTTTGTCCAAGTTCGCTTCGTACCGTTTTTGTAGAAGATGCAGTTCTAATGAATTTTTGCTTACTGTATTTAAAAGGCAGTGTCCAATTGATCCATCCGGTTTCCATAGGTTGTACACGATGTTTAACGGCAATCCCTTTTTTATTGGCAGTAACGATTTCTTCAGCGTAAGATGAGCGATCATTAAAAGATTTTACAACACGAAATTGGTTGGATTTTTTGTTATAAGTAAAGATTTCATTATAAGTAACGTAGTCATTTTCACCATGGCCAATGATCTGGATAAATGTATGTTGTTTGCTCATTTTTGCATATTTTACAGTGAGGTCATAACAGTCGTGATCACGGAGAGATATTTCTGTGGTCCTTTTTCCATTTAGATAGATCGTAAAACGGTTGATGTACCAGTCTTCTTGATCGGGTGTTGTACGGATGATCACAGAATCAGCATTTCCGTCTCCAGTGATGTCAACATTACCAGCATAAGTTCCAGAAGTTTTTGTTTGAGGTATGTTTTTAACAGAAGCTTTTGCAAATGATGGTGTTATAATGCATAATGTAAAAGCAAAAAGAAAACAACCTAAAATCCTGCATACATTTCTTTTCATAAGAAAATCCCTCCTTCTTAAGTATATGAAAACTAATTGTTTCTAATTACATTTTAACATATTTCATTGTGGAAAATGCACAAAAATATGATATGTATAATAATTAAATTAAAGAATGTGACGAAATTAAAAAAAGTGCTTATACAAGACATAAAAAGTGTGTATAATAATGCATTGACAAGAAATAAGCAGGAAAGAACGCAGTGAAGATTGCACACAATAGAAAGTGGAGATCCGCAACGAGTTTGGTTGAGGGTCTCCACTATTTTTTTGCCTTATTTCTTGAAGAAAAGCAACAATTTATCACAACAAGAAGAGGAGAAAAGAAAATGCCACAGAATAAAAGAGAAAGCCTTATCTATACATTCATCATGTGTTTCATGATGGTATTTTGGATGAGCATATACAACGTATCATTACATATGGGAGGATTATCAATGGAATCCATCAAAGCCGGATGGTTAGGGTTCCCGATCGCATATATTTTTGCAATGTGCTGCGACTGGTTCTTTGTATCTAAGATCGCAAAAGGATTTGCGTTTAAGTATCTTGTAAAACCAGACAGCTCTGTTTTAAGAAAAGTTATTTCAGTATCTTGCTGTATGGTTGTACCTATGGTGATCATTATGTCACTTTATGGAGCAGTCGAAGTTAGTATCGAGATGGGAAATTTCTCAAACTTACTGATGATGTGGCTTACAAATATTCCAAAGAATTTTGTAATGGCACTTCCATATCAGTTGATCATTGCAGGACCTGTAGTGCGCTTTGTGTTTAGAGCTGCATTTCCTGAAGGAAAAGTGCTTGCATAATAAAAGAATATAACAGATATATCAAACTGACATAACCACATTTCTTTCCTTTCCTATATAAATATGCTAGAATAATCGTTAGAAAATTTTTGGAGGGAAAGTGATGAAAAACAATGTCAAAAATTTAATCGAATTTATTAATCATAGTCCAAGCTGTTTTCATGTGATCGAGAATGCAAGAAAACAGTTTCTGGAACATGGTTTTATGGAATTAAAAGAGAAAGAATATTGGGATTTGGAGGAAGGAAAGAGTTACTTTGTTACGAGAAATGGAAGTTCTATCATAGCATTTCATTTGCCAAAGAAAGCGTTTCAAGGGTTTCACATCGTGGCAAGCCACAGTGATTCTCCAACATACCGTATCAAAGAACAGCCTGAGATGTCCGTAGAGAAACATTATACGAAATTAAATATTGAACGATACGGAGGAATGATCCCGGAAACATGGTTTGATCGTCCATTATCTGTTGCGGGACGTATTATAATAGAAGAAAACGGACAGATCAAAGATCAGTTGGTCAATATTGACAGAGATCTTATGATCATTCCAAATCTTGCAATTCATATGTCAAGATCTTCAAATGAATCAAAACAGTTAAATCCACAAAAAGATCTCCTGCCATTATGTGGAGGAAATCTTACAAAAGATGGTTTTGAGGAAATGATCGCCAAAGAATTAGGCGTTGAGAAAGAAGATATCTTATCTTATGATCTGTTTTTATATAACCGAATGAGAGGAACAACACTAGGAATCAACGAAGAATTTGTTGCAGCACCAAAATTAGATGACCTTGAATGTGCATATTCATCCATCGAAGGAATGTTAAATGCAAAGCTTTCCAAAGATTATGTCACAGTGTGTGCGGTCTTTGATAATGAAGAAGTCGGAAGCGGTACAAAACAGGGGGCTGGATCAACATTTTTCCCAGAGGTATTAAAAAGGATCAGTTATCTTTGTGGAAAAAATGAAGAAGAATATTATATGGCGGTGGCAGACAGCTTTATGTTATCTGCAGATAACGCTCATGCAGTTCATCCGAACTATCAGGATAAGACAGACCCTACGAACCGTCCGTATATCAATGAAGGAATTGTATTAAAATACAATGCATCACAAAAATATACAACCGATGCGAATTCAGCGGCACTCGTAAAATATCTGTGTAAAAAAGAAAAGATTAAGTGTCAGGTATTCTTTAACCGTTCGGATATGTTAGGCGGTTCAACACTTGGTAATATCCTGACTGGACAGGTGTCGATCAAGGCAGCAGATATCGGCCTTCCACAGCTATCCATGCATTCAACGTATGAAACTGCCGGATGCAAAGATTTAGGTGATATGATCACACTGATGGAATCTTTTTATGAGCTTGGAAAGGAAGTGCGGATTTAATGGAAGAAAAACGTTTGCAGATGTCAGAGAGTTTTTTCTTAACAGCAATTCTTGCAATCGTAGGAGGCTTTCTTGATTCCTACAGTTATTTAATGCGTGGACATGTATTTGCAAATGCACAGACAGGAAATATCGTATTGTTTGGTGTGAATCTTCAAAAGCGGGATTTTACACAGGCATTTTACTATTTTGTTCCAATTCTTGCATTTGCTGTGGGCGTAATCCTTGTTGAGATCATAAAGTATTTTTATAAGGAAGAACATAAGATTCATTGGAGACAGAGAATTGTGGCACTTGAGTTTGTGCTGATAACGGTTGTTGGATTTATTCCGCTGGGACAATATGATGTTGTGGCGAATGTACTGATTTCTTTTGTATGTTCTATGCAGGTGGAGACATTTCGAAGGGTTCATGGGCATCCATTTGCCAGTACGATGTGTACTGGTAATTTAAGAAGTGGAACAGAAGCACTGTGCCAGTACTTTAAAACAGGAGATAAGACATTAAAACAAAAAAGTTTACGATATTATGGAATTATTACTTTTTTCATTATTGGAGCAGTGATCGGAGGATTTTTAACCGGTCGTGCAGGAGGAAGTTCTATCTTTATCTGTAGTATTTTGCTAGCGATCGCAACGATCTTGATGGCAAAAGAGTTCAGAATCTGAAAAAAAGACTGATTTTACAAACATTTAACAATGTTTGCGAAATCAGTCTTTTTTTCTTTGGTACAATAAAAGAAAGAACAGCAAGAACAAAAAGTACAAAGATATGTAGAAAAACTACAGGAGTTTTTATGAAGAATGAATTGATCTTAAAAATAGAAGAACGATATGCGGATATGAGAACATCGGAACAAAAAGTGGCTGATTATATCATGGATCATATGGATGAGATTCCGAAGATGTCACTAGGAAAAATCGCAAGTGAATGTAATGTCAGTGAACCAACGGTTCTCCGTATGGTAAAGGCTATTGGCTATCAAGGACTGCGTGAATTCCGTACGGCAGTCATTTCGGCCATTGCGGTAACAAAAGGAGAACATCAAAATCCAGTATTATATGGATACTCGCTAAATAAAGATGACAAAGTACAGGATATTCCAAGAAAAGTAGTAACAACAACGGCAAAGATTTTGGAGGACAATCTTAAGAATATATCAGTCAAAACCTACGAAAATGTAATTAAAGCGATCAAAAATGCCCAAATAATCGATATTTACAGTGTGGAAAATTCGAACGTGATCGCAAAAGATCTGTTGACAAAGTTGTTATATCTTGGCTTTCAGTGCAGACATATGGATGACACTTATCATCAAAGGATTGCAGCAAGTAATCTGACAAGCAAAGATGTAGCGATTGGAATTTCTTATTCGGGATGTTCAGAAGATACGATCAAAGCAATGAAGGCAGCAAAGAAAAGCGGAGCAACAACCATCGCTGTTACGAATTTTAAGGATTCTGTGATCAGTAAATATGCAGATCTTTTGATCTGTACAAGTCAAGATCAGCTATTTTATGGAGATGCGATATTTTCAAGAGCATCTCAGATTGTTTTGGTGGATATGATCTATATGGGGTTGATCGTTTCTGATTATGAGAAGTATGCAAAATGTTTAGACCAAAGTGCAGGTGTGATCAAGGACAAGGCATACAAGGAATGATTTATGTAATTTTACAACAAGTTTGCAATGTAAAAACCATGTGAAGTTTAACAAGGACTTTACATGGTTTTTAAAATATTATGATAGTTTGTAAAAAAAGGCACTGCTATAATTGGCGGTGTTGAGAGCGGGAACAACAAAAACAAATCCGGCACCGAAAACAAAATAATTGAGAAATGATAAGAAACAAAAAGGAGTTCGTTATATGTTAAAACTTGAAAATGTAAAAAAATCTTATGATGGAACAACCGTTTTAGATGGAATTAACTTAGAAATCGAAGATGGAGAAATCGTATCGATCCTTGGACCATCTGGATGTGGTAAGACAACCCTATTAAATTTAATCTTAGGGATCACTGATATTGACAGTGGAAAGATCATCTATAACGGAGAGGACATGACAGAATGTCCAATGGAGAAGAGAGGATTTAATATTGTCTTTCAGGATTATGCCTTATTTCCAAATTTGAATGTATATCAGAATATTACATACGGATTAAAGAATAAACCAAACATCTCAACAAAGGAAGAAGTGGAAGATCTGATTGACTTACTTGGACTGAGAGAGCATTTGATAAAGAAGATCGATCAGTTATCTGGAGGACAGAAACAAAGAGTTGCTCTTGCAAGAACGATGGTCATGAAACCCAAAATCCTTCTGCTAGATGAGCCATTAAGTGCTTTGGATGGAGTGATCAAAGAATCTATTAAAGACCGTATTAAGACCATCGCAAAAGAATATCATCTGACAACGATCATTGTAACACATGATCCAGAAGAAGCTTTGACATTATCTGATCGTGTGATGATCGTCAATCAGGGGAAGATCATTCAATTTGGAACACCAGAAGAGATCATTCATGCACCAAGTGATGTATTTGTAGAGAAATTTATCTTAAATCAACTTCGTATTAAGAAAGATAATATTTTTACTTTATTTGGAGCTGGAGTAAAAGAACAGAGAAGGAAAATCAAAGTTTCATAAAGGCTTATGACAGGAAAAAAATAATGAAAAGAAAAAATTTTGAGATTAAGATCATATATGCAATTGTTTTAACAATATTTCTTGTATTTTTGATCGTACCGTTTATGAAGCTTTTGCAGCAGGCATTTTTAGGCGATGGAAGTTTTACGATTTCTTATTTTAAAGATGTTATGGCAGGAGTCAAATTTATCAAAGCACTGAAGAACAGTCTCCTTATATCAATTACCAGTGCTTTGATCACAACGGTATTAGCTTTTGTTCTTGCATATACGATTTATTATACAAGACTTCCAAAAGTCTATAAGAAAACAGTGAATTTCGTAGCGTTGCTTCCAATGCTGCTTCCAACGATCACTTATGGCTTTGCGATCATCTATTCTTTTGGGAAACAAGGATTGCTGACAAGATTGTTTGGACATGAAATTTATATGTATGGATATCCAGGATTAACATTGGGATATGTGATTTATACAATACCGACAGCATTTATGTTGATCTATAACACCATGGGATATATTGATAAGAAATTTGGTCTGGTATCAAAGCTTATGGGAGATAATGCATTAGCAAACTTTAATATTTCTGTTTTAAGACCCTTATGGGGAACACTGGCAACATCTATAATCCAGTCTTTCTTCTTAAGTTTTACAGACTTTGGTATCCCAGCTTCTGTTGGAGGAAGAGTTAATACCATTGCAGGCCTTCTTTATGAAGAAATGTTAGGAAGTATTCCTGATTTTAACCGTGGAGCAGTTGTTGCGATCGCTATGCTGATGCCTTCAATCATCAGTATTGCAATCTTAAAATATCTGGAAAAATACAATATCAGATACAACAAGATCTCAGTGGTGGAACTTCAGAAAAATCCACTAAGAGATACGATCTTTGGAGTTATCACAACCGTGATCATGCTTGGAATCTTATCCATCTTTGCAGTGATCTTTGTCATTCCATTTGTACAGGAATGGCCATATCAAGTAAGTTTTAGCTTGGAACATGTAAAGAGTGTGATAAGTGATCCAGATCTTCTTGGAGTTTATACAAACTCATTGTTTGTTGCAGTAATGACAGCGATCATCGGTGTTTTTATAAGTTATGGAGCAGCATTGGTTACTGCAAGAAGCACCTTAAATGCAAAATTAAAAAGTGTTGTGGAGGCGATCGCGCTAGTGATCAATACGATTCCTGGAATGGTTCTTGGTATCGCATTTATGCTTACATTTACAGGAACAAACCTTCAAAGTACCTTTATCATATTGATCATATGTGATGTGGTCCATTATTTTTCCACGCCATATCTGATGGTAAAAAATTCTCTATCCAAAATGAATGCCTCATGGGAGACAACAGCCATGTTGATGGGTGACAGTTGGATCAAAACGATCATAAGAGTTGTAACACCAAATGCAATGAGTACGATCATAGAGGTGTTTAGCTACTATTTTGTCAATGCAATGGTAACGATCAGCGCGATCATTTTCCTTGCAGGAGCGCATACAATGGTGATTACAACAAAGATCAAAGAACTTCAGTATTATAACAAATTTAATGAAGTCTTTGTTTTATCGGTACTGATCCTGATCACAAACATTATTGCAAAATACATTTTTGGATGGTTAGTAAATAGAAGATCAAATAAAAATCAAATAGTGAAAAGGAGAAAAACTAAAATGAGAAAGTTGATGAAAAAAGCGGCTGTGCTTACAACGGCAGGTCTTATGGCAGCAACAGGATTTGTAGCAACAGGATGCAGCAGTTCAAACAAGAGTGCAAAAAATGACAAGGTGGTTATCTATTCTAATGCCGACGATGAAGCTGTTGAGGCGATGAAGAAAACATTAGATGGAAATGGGTACAAAGGGAAATACACATTCCAGACATTTGGAACATCTGAGTTGGGTGGAAAACTTATCGCAGAGGGAAATAAATTAGAAGCAGATATGATCACAATGAGTACATTTTATGTAGAGAGTGCTCAGAAGAAGCATAAGATGTTTAAGAATCTGACATTTGACCGCAATCTCATGAGAGAAGATGATTTTGAAAAATATGAATCCCCGATCACAGCACAGGAAGGAACTCTGATCTTAAATACAAAAGTAATGAAAGACAAGAATCTTCCAACACCAACTGCCATCAAAGACCTTGCAAAACCTGTATACAAAGGATACATTTCCGTTACAGATGTTAAAGCATCTTCTACAGCATGGTTATTGATCCAGGGATTAGTATCTGAATATGGAGAAAAAGAAGCACAGAATATCTTAAAAGATATCTACAAAAATGCAGGGGACCACATCGAAGATTCAGGTTCAGGACCAATCAAAAAGGTAAGAGCCGGTGAGGTAGCGATTGGATTTGGATTAAGACAACAGGCAGTTGCGGACAAGAAAGATGGACTTCCAATCGACTATGTAGATCCAAAAGAAGGAAACTTTACATTAACAGAATCAGTAGCAGTTTTAGATAAAGGAAAAGATGATAACAGTAAACTTGCAATGAAGATGGCAGAATGTATCATCAAAAAAGGAAGATCTAAATTAATCAAAAACTACCCAGTACCTATTTACAAAGGCGAAAAAGAAGACAAAGAGCAGAAATCTGGAAATCCAAAGACCTACAAAGAAAAACTTACATTAGATCTGTTAAAACAGCATCAGCAGTTATCTGAGAATGCAATGGGAGAATAGAAAAATGAAACAATATAAATTATTAACACCGGGACCACTGACAACAACAGAGACAGTTAAAAAAGAAATGATGTTTGATCATTGTACATGGGATAATGACTATAAAGAAATCACGCAGGAAATTCGTGCAGGGTTATTAAAGCTTGCACATGTTGATGAAGATACATACACAGCAATTTTAATGCAGGGAAGCGGGACATTTGGAGTGGAATCAGTTCTGACAAGTTCTGTAGGAACAAAAGATAAACTTTTGATCGCAGCAAATGGAGCGTATGGAGAGCGTATGGAAGATATCGCCAAACATGCAGGTATTGCCTATGAGATCTATCATCAGGATTATGATAAAGTTCCAGATGCAAAAGTGATCGAAAAGATTTTAAATGAAGATCCGACGATCACACATGTATCTATGGTACACAGTGAGACAACATCTGGAATCTTAAATGATATCACAAGTGTGGCAAAGGTTGTCAAAGCCAAAGGAAGAACGATGATCGTTGATGCAATGAGCAGTTTTGCAGGAGTGGATATTCCAGTTGGAGAACTAGGAATTGATTTTTTGATCAGCAGTGCGAATAAATGTATTCAGGGTGTTCCAGGATTTTCATTTATCCTTGCAAAGAAAGAAGCATTGAGGAAGACGAAAGGACAGGCAAGAAGTTTATCTCTTGATCTTTATGATCAGTGGGAGACAATGAATAAAGACGGAAAATGGAGATTTACATCCCCAACTCATGTTGTACTTGCATTTGCACAAGCGATGAAAGAATTGGAAGAAGAAGGCGGAATCCCTGCAAGAAGTAAGCGTTATCGTGATAATAACCGAGAAATCATTAAAAGATTCAAGAAAATGGGATTTAAAACATATATTGATGAAGAGCATCAAGGACCGATCATTACGACATTTTTATTTCCGGAAGATTGTAACTTTACATTTGAGGAAATGTATGATTACATAAAAGAGCGAGGATATGCAATTTATCCTGGCAAAGTAACCGAAGCCGCAACATTTCGAATTGGAAATATCGGTGAGATTTACAAGGAAGATGTAGAAAAGTTATGCGGTATCATGGCAGAGTTTTTGGAGGCGAGATAATATGGACAGAAAAATTGAAGCAGTCATCTTTGACTGGGCAGGAACTACTGTAGATTATGGATGCTTTGCACCAGTACAAGCATTTAGTGAAGTGTTCAAAGAATTCGGTGTTACACCAACGATGGAAGAAGTCAGAAAACCGATGGGAATGTTAAAGATCGATCATATAAGAACGATGCTTTCTATGGACAGAATTCAACAATGCTGGCAGGAAAAATACAATCGTCCATCAAATGAAGAAGATGTGCAGAAGATGTACGCAGTGTATGAAGCAAAGTTATTAAGTGTGCTTGATCAGTATGCAGATCCCAAACCATACGTACTAGAAGCGGTCAAAGAGCTAAGATTAAAAGGAATCAAGATTGGCTCTACTACAGGATATACAGACAAGATGATGACGATCGTTACAAAATGTGCAGAAGAAAATGGATACAGACCAGATGTGTGGTTCAGTCCAGATTCTGTAGAATTAAAAGGAAGACCATATCCATACATGGTATTTAAAAATATGCAGGAATTAGAAGTTACATCTGTAGCAAATGTTGTGAAAGTAGGAGATACGATCTCAGATATCAAAGAAGGAAAGAACGCAGGTGTTTTATCCATTGGAGTTATCGAAGGAAGTTCAGAATTAGGATTATCTGAGGAAGAATATGAAGCACTTTCACAAGAAGAAAAAGATAGTTTATGCAAGAAAGTAAGAACTTCATTCTTAGAGGCAGGAGCAGATGCAGTGATCTTAAATATGTCAGAGTTAAATGAATATATTAGAGAAGCCGAGGCGAGATAGAAAGAAAAGAACTCTGGTCACAACGATGAAAAGTATGTTGTGACCAGAGTTCTTTTGTGTTACTCTTCAGGGAAAACTTCATTTACAAGTTGACAGTATTCCTCATACTCATGAAATTCTGAAAGATCAGCAAAACCTTCGATCATTCCACGATAATACCAACTCTGCATCTTCTTATCCTTCATATTGAATCTCTCCCATAACTCTTCGCCAAGGATGTTATAATCCCGATAAAGTGCACGGATGTTAGCAAGCTTGTCACCAAGGGCGATGATCTTAGCGTTGCGGGATGCACGGTTCTTTAAGAAATCGATCGTATGGCCTTTTCTCTCAACCCATGTCTTACTCTTATCTTCACTTTCCTGATAGACATAAGAAGCAACGATATCACCGAATTCACGACGGATGTCCTCTATCGAGATTCCGTCACAATCTTCAACAACATCATGAAGGACAGCGGCACAAAGCATATCCTGATCGAGAGTCATAGCGGCAACGATGGCAGCAACTTCCATAGGGTGGATGATAAAAGGAAGATTGGTGCCTTTTCTTGTCTGACCGTTGTGGGCATTTGTTGCGTAGATAACGGCTTTTTCAAACATTGGAAAACTCCTTTATTAAAATAAGTTAGTGTAAAATAATTGTTAAGATAATCATAAAGCATTTTTTTTTGGTATTCAAGTAGGAAATCCAAGAAAATAGAGAGGAAAATACTTTGTCACTTTAAAGCGTGTCAGTGTTGACTTTTTAAATACAGGAAGTTAAAATAAAAACTAAGTGTGATCAAAGAATGAGAAGATTTTGTGATCACCGCAAGAAAAAAGGAGAGTAAAACAATGACAGACAGCAATTTTACGATCGGATTTATCGGTTTAGGATTGATCGGTGGATCCATTGCGAAGGGAATAAGAAGAGTTTTTCCAAACTATACACTCATTGGAATGGATGAAAACCCGGATACGATCAAAAGTGCATTGGAGGATGGAATCATTGATTCAATTGCTACAGACTGCAAAACAGATTTTGCGGAATGCAACTATGTATTTTTGTGTGCACCGGTTCAATATAATGTAATGTATCTAAAAGATCTGAAAGGATCGATTAATGAAAATTGTATTTTAACAGATGTAGGAAGTGTAAAGGAAGAGATTCACTTAAAGATTGAAGAATTAGGAATGGAAGAATACTTTATCGGAGGACATCCGATGGTAGGATCAGAGAAGGCAGGTTTTTCTTTCAGTTCTGACAGATTAGTTGAGAATGCTTACTATTTTATCACGCCAACGAAGAAAGTCAGCGAACAAAGAGTGAAAGATTTTACAAACTTCATTGAAGAATTAGGAGCATTAACGATCATTCTGGATTATAAGCAGCATGATGCCTATACTGCAGCGATCAGTCATGTACCACATATCATGGCAGCAGAACTGGTACATATCGTAAGTAATATGGATACAGATGATGGAATCTTAAAACAGTTAGCTGCAGGTGGTTTTAAAGATATCACAAGAATCGCATCTTCATCTCCAGTCGTATGGGAACAGATTTCTTTATCAAATAAGAAGAATATCAAAGAATTACTGCAAAAAGCACAGAATCATTTAGGCTATGTGATCGCAGCACTTGATATGGAAGACAGAGAATATTTGAATAATTATTTTAAACAGGCAGGAGAATATAGAGATTCTGTGCCAGACAGTGCGGTTGGTCTGATCCAGAAATCTTACGAGATCTTTATTGATATTCCAGATGAACCAGGAACGATCGCAACAACGACAACCTTGCTTGCTTTGAATCATGTAAGTATCAAGAATATTGGAATCATTCACAACCGTGAATTCGAAGAAGGTGTTTTAAAGATCATGTTATATGATGATGAATCAGCAAAGAAGGCGACAAAAATCTTAAGAGATAAAAACTACACAGTATACGAGAGGAAATAAAAACATGAAATTAACAAAAAGTGCGGGACTTAGAGGAGAATTATCAATTCCAGGAGACAAATCGATCAGTCATAGAGCAGTTATGTTTGGATCTTTAGCGAAAGGAACAACACATATCAGCAATTTCTTATCAGGAGCAGACTGTCTGTCAACGATCGATTGTTTTCGTAAGATGGGTGTTTTGATCGAACAGAATGGAACGAACGTCACTGTTCATGGAAATGGACTTCATGGCTTAAAGGCACCAAGTGAGACATTAGATGTAGGAAATAGCGGAACAACAACAAGATTGATCTCAGGAATCCTTGCAGGTCAGGATTTTGAAACTGTATTATCTGGAGATGCATCTTTAAATAAACGTCCAATGGGAAGGATCATCAAACCATTAGAACAGATGGGTGCAAAGATCACAAGTGTGAATGGGAATGGATGTGCACCATTGAAGATTGAAGGAACAAAATTAAATGCAACACATTATGATTCTCCAGTTGCATCTGCACAAGTAAAATCCTGTGTGTTATTAGCAGGATTATATGCAGATGGCAAGACAAGTGTGACAGAACCAGCATTATCAAGAAATCATACAGAATTAATGCTTCGTTCTTTTGGAGTGAAAGTAGAATCACATGATACAACAGCGACGATCACACCTCCAGAAGAGATGATCGCAACAGATATCATGGTTCCAGGAGATATTTCTTCAGCAACTTTCTTTATCGTAGCAGGACTGATCACACCAAATTCATGTATCCGTTTAAAAAATGTTGGAATCAATCCAACAAGAGATGGAATCCTGCGTGTATGTAAAGATATGGGAGCTGATGTTACATTAGAAAATGTAATCGATAATGGGGGAGAGCCAACAGCAGATATCGTTGTAAAGACAAGCAAATTAAAAGGAACGGTGATTGGTGGAGAAGTCATTCCAACATTGATCGATGAGATTCCAGTTATTGCACTGTTAGCAGCATTTGCAGAAGGTGAGACAGTGATCAAAGACGCGGCAGAGTTGAAGGTAAAAGAGTCTGATCGAATCGCATTAACGGTTGATAATCTTGTGAAAATGGGTGTTGATGCGACAGCGACAGACGATGGAATGATCATCAAAGGCGGTAATCCATTACATGGAGCAAGCATCAATTGTAAATACGACCATCGAATCGCTATGACATTTTCGATTGCAGGAATCAATGCAGAAGGAGAAACTGTGATCGAAGATTCAGAATGTGTGGATGTGTCTTATCCAACATTTTATGAACAGTTAAATTCATTGCAATAAATAAAATGCTATGATAAGAGTTTATAAGGAGTAGATAACAATGGAAAAGAAATATTTCTTTTTTGATATTGACGGAACATTGACAGATAGATCGACAGGGAAGATCGTGCCAAGTGCCAGAGAGGCGTTGGATCGTTTAGAAGCAAATGGACATTTTGTTGCGATCGCAACTGGAAGAGCATGAAAATTGTCGCCATATTTCAGACCGCTGCAAATTCCAGCGGCGATAGCATAAA
>ENA-OPRT01000167-OPRT01000167.1-human-gut-metagenome-genome-assembly--contig:-NODE-167-length-40888-cov-6.925232_pt1 | contig 40888 bp, 40 predicted proteins | sample MGYA00241895_ERZ501884 | MGnify/ENA primary metagenome ERZ501884 (study PRJEB25962, sample SAMEA2042225) | human gut metagenome | biome: human gut; feature: human-associated habitat; material: faeces...
ACTTAAAATCCCTCGGTAGCGATACCGTGCCGGTTCAAGTCCGGCCACCCGCATTTTTTATATTTGCGGCTGTGGTGGAATTGGCAGACACGATGGGTTTAGGTCCCATTGGGAAACCGTGCAGGTTCGAGTCCTGTTAGCCGCATACGTAAGAGTCCTGTATCTGCAGGGCTTTTTTTGTTTCCAATAAAAACACCATAGATGGGAAGCTGCCGGTAATGGTATATGAGCGCAGCAAACAGACCCGATGGTTACCGGGCCTGTATTCTCTTCTCCCTTATGATTTTGTAAAATCAGTCGTAATAGTGTTCTACAACATAATGCGAGAGCGCATCTATGAAGGCGCCGTTTCGGGGCTTCTGTTCCAACTCGAAGCCGAAGACCTGATTCAGAAGCTGCCGGTCTCCATGCAGCCATATGGTGCTGATAATGGTGCGTATATTGCGCTCCACACAGCCAATGGACGTATGATATTCCGCGGATATTTCCACGTAGAGTCCTTTGGAGATGTAGATAAGCAGCTCCGGATTGGCAATAGCGCGGATGACACCATATACTGTGTAGCGGAACCCCACGTAGGAGTTGTTGACTCCGAGGCGCCGGAGCAGGTTGCAGGTTTCTCTTTCGTATTTCATGATGATTCCTCCCGATATCGTTTGACTCCTGTAAAGTTAAACCGGGGATGGGGGGTTTATCAAGTTGGACAGGACGACAAAAAACGATAAATTATGTCGCTAAATGTCGAAGGATTGGCCGGGGAAATTCGCGTGTAAAATAGTAGGGGATAAAGGGAGGTATTGGATATAACTGAGTATAGCAAAAGTAAAGGGTTAAATCTATCTCTTCTGGCAGAGGCGGATCCGCGCGTATGACGGCATACGCGGGTACTGTGTCAAAAATAAGTTGAGACCGGAAGAAACTTAAGGTTAAAAAACGGCTCTGCATTCAGGAAAATAGAATGCGGGGCCGGTTTCATATTATCACTATTTTATTGCTCAGAAAATCATTCCAGTATTCGTATGGTCATGACATAGCTGCAGCTGTCCCCAGGACAGAGACGCTGTATGTGATGCCTATGTGAGAGCTGGTCGTCCTCATTCTCATAGATGCCGGAGCCGTTCCAGGGCTCTACGCAGAGGTAAGGGGCCGGTTCCGGGCACAAGGTCCAGAAGGCAACGGTTTCAAAGCCGGGGAATCCCGCCTCCACGCCGCGTCCGGTGGATGGATTGAGGATGGATACGGCCCGGGAATTCAGCCTGTCAAAGAATACAGCATCATGTTTAAACATTTCCCGGCTCAGGGACAGGATGCTGCCCTTTAGCGTGGTACCTGTCTTGGAGGGGGCAAAGTGGAGCTGGTCCAAATCATAGGGTATGCTGACAGTGTTTTCCTCCTTTTCAAATACCAGCTGGTAATCTTCAAAGGCATAGCCCTCCTCCATGGGACAGTTAAATCCCGGATGTGCGCCAATGGCGTACCACATGTCGCGCTGGTCCCTGTTTTCCACCTGGTATTTCATGAACAGCATGCCGTCCTTCAGCTCATATGCCAGGGAGAGGCGGAAGGCGTAGGGATATGCTTTGTGTGTGTCCGGCGTGTCACCCATGGAGAACACTGCCTTTGATGAGGTCTCCTGTGACACGTCAAAGTCCCTTTCACGGCAGAAGCCGTGTTTTTCGATGGCGTATATGCGGTCCTCCAGTATGGTCCTGTCATTCCGGCAGTTGCCCACCACGGGAAACAGGAGAGGGGAACACTTTTTCCAGTATTTTGGGTCGCGCTGCCAGATGTATTCACGGCCGGAAGCGTCCCTCAGGGAAATAAGCTGGGCGCCTGTGGAGTCAATGACAGCAGTTATCCTGGAATCCTTAATTGTAATCAGCATGGTTTATTCCTCTTTTCTTGATATTGTTTGTTCGTGTTCTGCGGCGGACGTTTTTTCGGAGCAGGGGGCGCAGCTTTCCCGGTTTGCCAGATAGAAGGGAAGGTTTATTTTGATGGGAAGCTTGTGGCCTTCCTCAATCCGGTCAATGAGGATTTTGGCTGTCATCTGTCCCATTTCTTCCACCGGTATGTGGATGGTGGTGAGCATGGGGGAGAGATACTGGGCCGTGTCTATGTCGTCGATGCTGATGACGGAAAGGTCGTCCGGAATCGCCAGACCGGCTTCCTTGATGGCCCTCATAGCGCCTATGGCCGTGTTGTCATTGCAGCAGAACACGGCGGACACATCCGTTTTGCGGGACAGAAGCTCCTTGGCCCCTTTATATCCTCCCTCGGAGGACAGGGGGACGTTGACGATATAGGATTTAGCCGGACGCAGATTGTGGGCGCTTAGGGCAGCGCAGTAGCCGGTGTACCTGTCCTCAAACTGTGTTTCCCCTATGAAGCCGATTCTTGTATGTCCCAGGCCGATGAGAGTATTCATGGCAGCCAGGCTGGCCTGATACCCGTCGCAGATTACCTGGTCGTACTTGGCCTCTAACAGGTTGAGACCTGTGTAGGCCACGCAGTTAAAATATTTCTTTAAAAAGCTTAGTGTCTGTTTGTCACACCGGCCCAGAACCACTACGCCGTCCACATGGTTATCCGTTATGAGACGGAATGTATTGGGGTGGTGTATGTCGATGGCGGTAAAGGAGTATTTTAATACGTAGTTGTGCTTGAAGGCTTCCTTTTCAATACTGCGGGCCAGCGTGGAGAAAAAAAGGTCTGAGTTGGAATCTTCGGCCCTGGCGTAAAGGCAGGCAATGGAGCGGGTGGGAGCGTCAACGGCTTTAGCCGCCCCTGTTTTCAGGCTGCGGGCCGTGGCGTTTGGGGTATAGCCGGTGCGCCGGACAATCTCCCAGATGCGGTCCTGGACCTCCTTGCTGGCAACATTGGTGCTGTTTTTGTTTATGACCCGGGAGACAGTGGAGATGGATACCCCTGCTTCCCGGGCGATTTCTTTTAATGTCATGTCTAGCCTCCTCTTCTGGGGCATTTCAAGCAAATGACTCATTTATTTGCTTTAAGTATACAAAAAATGAATATGGATTACTATAAAATAATACACAAACGTTTGCGTAAAAAATATCGGAGAAAATGGAGGGAAAGGGGGGATAATCAAAGTATATCAATGGTTTTTCAAGGGAGTTTGGTACGCAAACGTTTGGTTTGAATTGCCTTGCCTTGAAATGGTCATATTGCTATAATGACTTTGCAAGTTGGGTAATAAATAGTCAAAAATAAATAATGTATCGTGAATACATAATGTTTGAATGGTTTAAATGTTAACTATTTAACAGAAAGAAAGAAAAAAATATACAACTTTTATAAAGGGTAAAGGCGGCTGTTTATTACGCAAAACATGTAGCAAAAATGAGAGAACCATTTGGGGACAGGAGGTCAAACGTTATGAGAAAATCATTAGTAAAGACATTGGCAGTCACGATGGCAGCAGTTATGTGTGCCGGACTGGTATCAGGCTGCGGGGCAGGTTCGGATTCCAAGAAGGCGGATACACAGGCTCAGGCATCGGGAGCAGGTGACGGCAAAACAGCGGACAAGAGCTATGAGCTTACGGTGTCTGGCATTGGAGGCAGCCTTAATTATCTTCCTATCTACATAGCGGAGCAGGAAGGATGGTATAAGGAAAAGGGACTGGATATTGAGGAAGTGCTGTTCACCAACGGCCCGGTGCAGATGGAATCCCTTTCATCTGACGGATGGGATATCGGCTGTACCGGCGTGGGCGGCGTGTTCGCAGGTGTTCTGGGATACGATGCGCTGGTCCTTGGCTCCGGCAATACGGATGACGGAACACAGTATGTATTTGCCAGGAATGATTCGGATATCGTGAAAGCCGGCCAGGGACATAACAACCTGAGTGATGAAATTTACGGGGACGCGGACAGCTGGAAGGGAAAATCCATCCTGTGCAACACGGGAAGCGTTACCCAGTATGTGCTGATTAAGGTACTGGAAGGCTTTGGACTTACGGTTGACGACGTGAACTTCATCGCCATGGACCCGGCAACGGCTTACAGCGCATTTCTGGCCGGCGAAGGCGACGTGTGCGTACTGACAGGATCTGGCGGCACCTTCAAGATGCTGGCCGAATCCGATAAGTATACGCCTGTGGCCAGCGGTCCCATGGCTGACTCCGGTCTGATGTGCAGCTTTGTGGCAAATAAGAACAGCTACGCGGATCCGGATAAATACGAGGCCATGAAGGTATTCATGGAGGTGTACTTTAAGACCATGGACTGGATGAAGGAGAACAAGGAAAAGGCCATTGACTACTGTGTGGACATGAATGATGAGAACGGAAGCTCCATGGACAGGGAGACAACCGCAAAATATCTGGAGGCCGATACATATTACACCCTTTATGAGGCATGCGGCATGCTGAATGACAAGGAAGAGGGTTCCGACAATACGGTTCTGGACCAGAGACTTCTGGACGTACTTGATTTCTTCATCAGCGTGGGCAACTACAAGGAAGGCGACCAGGAGAGATTCGTGGGACATACGGATGGAAAGCTGTTAAATGAGGTACTGACCGAAACCGCAAATTAAAAAGGAGTTGAGATACCGATATGGCAACTGGAAATGAGAAATTAGAGGCTGGCCTTTTGGAGTGGAAAAAGCAGAAATCAAAGGAAGGCCTGAATTACGCCCTGTTAAGCGCGGCAGGCATCATTACGCTGCTGGCCGTGTGGCAGCTGGTAGTAAGTGTGGGTCTTGTCAATGAAAGGATGCTTCCCGCGCCCACTCAGATTTTTGAGACCCTGATGTATAAGTTTGCGAATAAGGCCCCGGACGGCAACGTCCTTTGGGTGAATATACTGGCCAGTCTCCAGGTTGCCTTATCCGGTTTCCTGGCGGCCATCATCATCGGCGTTCCCCTGGGACTGGTCATGGGCTGGTGGACCTATGCGGACCGTTTTATCCGCCCCATCTTTGAACTGGTGAGGCCGGTTCCCCCCATTGCCTGGATACCCCTGGTAGTGGTGTGGATGGGAATTGGCCTGAAGGCAAAGGCGCTCATCATCTTTTTTACCGCCTTTGTGCCCTGTGTCATCAATTCCTACACAGGCATAAAGCTGACCAGCAAGACGCTGATCAATGTGTCCAGGACCTTTGGGGCCTCCAATGCGGAGATATTCTGGAAAGTGGGGGTACCTTCCTCCCTTCCCATGGTATTTGCCGGAATCCGCGTGGCATTGGGAAATTCCTGGTCCACCCTGGTGGCGGCGGAGATGCTGGCAGCCAGCGCCGGACTGGGATACATGATTCAGATTGGCCGTACCGTGGCCCGTCCGGATATTGTAATCGTGGGTATGGTGGTGATTGGCGCCATCGGAGCCATTCTTTCAGGATTTTTGTCCAGGGCAGAAAAATATTTCCTGCGCTGGAAGGTAAACAGGTAGGAGGGAGTAAGGAATATGGATGTAGCAAGCAAACAGCAGAAAACATTGAGAAACGTCCTGTACTACGGCCTGCCTGTATTGGCAATCCTGATGATTGCCGTGGGCTGGGTCTTGTTCTCGGACAGCCGCCCGGAGCTGATGCCTGCTCCGGCTGACGTATGGGCGCGTTTTGTGAAAACATTTACCAAACCCATTGCAAAGACCTCCCTGGCAGGACACGCATGGGCCAGCTTAAGGCGTGTACTCATGGCACTGCTTATCGCGTGGGCCTTTGGTATTTCCTTTGGCATTCTCATTGGATGGAATAAGAAATGCAAGGCATTTTTTGGCAGCATATTTGAGGTCATCCGCCCCATTCCGCCCATTGCCTGGATTCCCATTGTAATCATGTGGTTCGGCATCGGTGAATTTCCAAAGGTACTGCTGGTGTTTATCGGAACCTTTGTGCCGTTAGTCATCAACACCTCCACGGGAATTGAGATGGTGGATAAAATTAATTTGGATGTAGGCCATGTATTTGGCGGAAATAACAGGCAGATACTGACGGATATCGTTATCCCCACTGCCCTGCCCTCCATCTTTGCGGGAATCCGCACCTCGGTCAGCTCAGGCTGGACAACGGTACTGGCGGCCGAGATGCTAGGCGCCCGGAAAGGACTGGGAGCACTGGTGACCAGAGGCTGGCAGGGAAGCGATATGGCCCTGGTACTTGTCTCTGTCATAACCATTGCAATTATTGGCGCCCTTTTGTCACTGGGGCTTCAAAAACTTGAGAAGGTGGTGTGCCCGTGGAACAACTAAACAAACGAATGGAAATAAATGGGATATCCAAGACGTTTTTCAGCGACAAGGGATATTTTACAGCCATAAAAGATGTGAGCTTTGATGTGAACGACGGCGAATTTCTGGTAATCCTGGGGCCGGGGCGCTGCGGCAAGACCGTTCTGCTCAATATCATCGCGGGGCTGGAGCAGCAGACCGGGGGAACGGTTGTGTACAACGGCAGAGAGTGGAAGGGCGTAAACCCGGAAATCAGCATGGTGTTCCAGAAGCTGGCCCTGATGCCCTTTAAGACGGTTATGGAAAATGTGGAGCTGGGCCTTAAATTCCGCGGAATGTCCAAGGGACAGCGCAGGGAGCTTGCACAGCATTACATAGAGCTGGTGGGCCTTAAGGGATTTGAGAAATCCTATCCCACCCAGCTGTCAGGCGGCATGAAGCAGAGGGTGGGAATCGCCAGGGCGTATGCGGCGGACCCCAAGCTGTTAATCATGGACGAGCCCTTTGGACAGTTGGATGCCCAGACCCGGTACCAGATGCAGGAGGAAATCTTAAGAATCTGGGAAAAGGAAAAGCGTACCGTCATATTCGTCACCAACAATATAGAGGAAGCCTGCTATCTGGGAGACAGAATTATCCTTCTCAGCGACTGCCCGGCCACTGTAAAGGAGGTATATCCCATCAGTATACCGAGGCCAAGGGATATGGTAAGCGAGGAATTCCTGAAGCTGCGTACGGTTATTTCCCACAACACTGATTTAGCAATTTAATGGTAACAGTTCAGACGGCGGGTAAACCGGGAAAGAGGATGGGCCGTCTGAACGGTTGGATAGGAGGACAAGAATGCCTGAGAGAGAGGATACCCGGCCCATAAAAGTCGAGGTCAGGAATCTTACAAAGCGATTCGGCGACCTGCTGGTGCTGGATAATATGTCATTTAACATCCGCAAAGGCGAGTTCGTGTGTGTAGTGGGGCCTACAGGCTGCGGAAAGACCACGTTTTTAAACTGCCTTACCAGGATTCATATGCCCAGTGAGGGCGACCTGCATATAGACGGAGTCCCTGCGGACCCACGCAAGCATAACATTTCCTTTGTGTTTCAGGAGCCAAGCGCCCTTCCGTGGCTGACCGTGGAGGATAACCTGGCCTATGGACTTAAGATTAAGAGAATCCCCAAGGCTGAAATCGACCGCAGGGTGGCTCAGATACTGGACCTGATGGGACTTTGGGAGTTCAGGAAGGCGTATCCGGGTGAGCTGTCCGTATCAGCGGAGCAGAGAATCATCATCGGACGTTCCTTTGCCATGCAGCCGGACCTGCTGCTGATGGATGAGCCCTATGGACAGATGGATGTGAAGATGCGATTTTATCTGGAGGATGAGGTCATACGCCTGTGGAAGGAGCTGGGGAGCACGGTGGTATTCATCACCCACAATATAGAGGAAGCCGTGTATCTGGCGGAGCGCGTGCTGATTCTCAGCAACAAACCGGCTAAAATAAAGGAGGAGGTACGGATTGACCTGCCAAGACCCAGGAATATCACATCCTCACGGTTTATTGAGTACCGAAACTATATAACAGACAAGATTAAATGGTGGTAGAGATATGGAATCAGGACGGTTAAATGGAAAGACAGCCATCGTGACAGGCGGAGCCAGAGGAATCGGGTTTGGAATTGCTTCCAGATATGCGGATGAAGGAGCCAGGGTGGTCATAGCAGACGTGCTGGAGGAAGAGGGCAGAAAGGCTGCCATGGACATCGGCCCCACGGCAGAGTTTTATCAGATTAATCTGCGGGACAGAGGGCAGATATTCGCCATGGCGGATTATGTACATGAAACATACGGGCATATTGATATACTGGTAAACTGTGCGGGCGTGGCCCGTCCCTGTCCCACCCTTAAGCTGGCGGAGAAAGTGCTGGACGAGGTAATCGACATCAACATGAAGGCTCCGCTGTTCTGCTGCCAGGCAGTGGGAGCTTATATGAGACGGGACGGGGGAGGGAGCATTGTCAATATCTCCTCCGGAAACACCAGGATGATTAATGTGGGCCGGGTGCCCTACGGCATCACAAAGGGAGCTGTGAATCTGCTGACAGAGCAGCTGGGAGCAGAGTGGGCCCTGTATAACATCAAGGTAAATGCCATTGCTCCGGGCTGGATTCGGACGGAGATGGTGGAAAAGCCCCTTAAATCAGGAATACTGGATGAGGAGGCCATATTGTCCGTGTCGCCCGTCGGACGTTTCGGAAAGACAGAGGAAATTGCCAGTCTGGCCAGTTTCCTTGCCTGTAAAGAATCGGACTACATTGTGGGCCAGGTGATATTTGCCGACGGAGGCTGGTCCCTGGGCATCATGCCCCATGCACTTGACTATATCAGAGAGAATGAGGAGGATTGAAAACATGCAGGTATTATGTCTGCCGGAGCCAGGAAACCTGGTGATAAAGGATTTGCCCATGCCGGAGCTGAAAGAAGGACAGGCAATCATAAAAATGGAAATGTGCGGTATCTGCGGTTCGGACGTGACTGCTTACAGGGGGGTGAACCCCACCATGCGCTATCCCATTAACGGGCTGGGCCATGAGGGCGTGGGCGTCATTCAGGAAATCGGGGAGAATGACAAAGGGTTAAAGCCGGGCGACCGGGTGGCCCTGGAACCCTATGTGCCCTGTAATAAGTGCCATATGTGCGCGGCGGGGCGCTTCAATAACTGCGCGGACCTGCATGTGTGCGGCGTACATAAGGACGGCATGATGTCCGAGTATTTCCTTCATCCGGTGCAGCTTTTATATAAGCTTCCCGATGAATTGACCTTTACCCATGCAGCCCTGGTGGAACCCTTAACCATCGGCCTTCACGGGGCCGCCAGGGCCAGGGTATCAAAGGGGGAGCACTGCGCCGTGTTCGGAGCCGGCATCATCGGCCTTATGGCTGCATTTGCCTGCATCAATTACGGCGCGACCCCCATACTGGTGGATGTGCTGCAAAAGCGTCTGGATTACGCAAAGGAGCTGGGGGTACCATGCACCTTTAATTCCGGGGATGGAAATGTGGAGGAGTATCTGCGGGAGGTGACAGGCGGCAAGCTGCCTGAGGCCATGATTGATTGTACAGGAGCTCCGGTCATTCTGGAGAACATGCATAATTACGTGTGCCATGGAGGAAGGACTGCCCTGGTGGGATGGCCTCATGACCCGGTGCGGATTAACACGGTACGCCTGATGCAGAAGGAAATTGACGTGTGCCCGTCCAGGAATTCCAACGGAAAGTTTCCGGAGGCAATCAGTCTGGTAAACGAGGGCAGGGTACCCACGGACGCAATTATAACAAAAATGATTGAACTGGACCAGGTGGAGGATACCATAAAGGACATGATTCAGTCCCCGTCCGATTATCTGAAAGTCATCGTGAACATCTGAGAAGGAGAATAGCATGCTGACAACCACTTATGAAATGCTTCAGAATGCCTATAAAGGACATTATGCGGTTCCCGCTATCAATACCCAGGGAGGAACCTATGACATCATACGGGCCGTGTGCATGGCCGCGGAGGAGCTTCGCTCCCCGGTCATATTGGCCCACTATGTGAATACAGGGGCTTATTCAGGCCATGACTGGTTTTATGAGACGGCAAAATGGATGGCCGCCAAGGTATCTGTGCCGGTTGCAATCCATCTGGACCATGGAGACAGCTTTGAGCGCTGTATGGAGATGCTGAAGCTGGGATTTACCTCTATTATGTTTGACGGTTCCGCCCTGCCAGTGGAGGAAAATGCAGCTGCCACAGAGGCGGTGGCCAGGGTGTGCAGGTCCTTTGGCGTGCCCCTGGAGGCGGAAATCGGAGAGCTGTGCCGTCTGGATGACAAGGGAAATAAGATGGGTGCATCCAACATCGCGGACCCGGATGTGGTGAGACAGTATCTTAAGCTCTGCCATCCCGATTCACTGGCCATCGGCATCGGTAATGCCCACGGGTTTTACAACGGGCCTGTGGATATCCGGGCGGAGGTGCTGGAGGAGTGCAGGAAATTTACGGATATCCCCTTTGTTCTTCACGGATGCACGGGTATGGATGAGGAACTGGTGAAGCGTTCCATTGACAGCGGAGTGGCCAAGATTAATTTTGGTACCCAGGTGCGCTGCCAGTATGTGAACTATCTGAAAGAGGGGCTGGCTGAGGGTAAGGACCAGGGCCACGCCTGGAAATTATCACAGTATGCGGAACTGCGGCTGCGCGAAGACATTAAAGATATTATCCGGCTGGCAGGATCCCAGGAAAGGGCGTGACCCTGTCCAGTGATAAAACGCCGGAAAAGGAAGGTAAAATATGACATTGATTCCTTTAAGACCTCTCATGGAGGCTTCTGTTAAACATGGATTTGCCCAGGGCGCTTTCAACGTCAACGCGGTGGCCCAGGCAAAGGCCGCCATCGGGGTCCATGAGATGTTCCGCTCCGCTGCCATATTGCAGGGAGCTGACCTGGCAAACGGCTTCATGGGGGGAAGATGCGACTTTATGAACGCAACCCTGGAGGATAAGAAAAAGGGCGCCAAAAATATTGCCAGGGCCGTAAAGAAATATGGGGAGGACAGCCCTATCCCCATTGTCCTTCATCTGGACCACGGGCGGGATTTTGATTCCTGCGCGGCTGCCATTGCAGGGGGATACACCTCTGTGATGATTGACGGGTCGTCCCTTGCCTTTGATGAAAATGTGGAGCTGACCCGGGAAGTGGTGAAATACGCACATGCAAGAGGCGTCAGCGTGGAAGGGGAGCTGGGAGTGCTGGCCGGAGTGGAGGACCATGTGTTTTCAGAGGGTTCCACTTATACCAATCCCCTGAAGGCGGTTGAATTTTTCCGCAAGACCGGTGTGGACGCACTGGCCATATCCTATGGAATCATGCACGGGGCCTCCAAGGGAAAGGATGTAAAGCTGCGCAAGGAGATTGCGGTGGCCATAAGGGAGTTCCTGAACCACGAGGGGATTTTCGGGGCCCTGGTATCCCATGGATCGTCCACGGTTCCGGAATATATTGTGAATGAAATTAACGGGCTGGGAGGTACGCTGACCGGCGCCATACCGGATGAGGATACGCCAGCCATAACAGACTGTATTGAGCGGGGCGTGAAGGAAGTGGTGGGCACCCTCATCGTACAGTTTGGCTCCTACGGCAAAGCGCCTCTGGTGGAACAGGTTTCCCTGGAGGAGATGGCTGAGCGCTATAAGAAAATGCAGATATAATAAATGAGAAAGGTGGTAAAGGCAATGTCGGCAAATGTTCTGGTGGTCCATGGAGGCGGCCCCACGGCTGTTATCAATGCTTCCCTGTACGGCGTGGTGGAGGAAGCCAAGAAATCCGGCAGCATAGGGAAGGTGTACGGGGCAATTGGCGGAAGCGGAGGAATCCTGAAGGAGAATTTTCTGGATTTGATGCAGGTTCCGGAGGAGAAGCTGAGCCTTTTGCTTCAGACGCCGGCCACCGCAATCGGCTCCTCCCGGTATGCCCTGGAACAGGAGGACTATGATGCCATGGCGGGAATCTTCAGGAAGCATGGGATCCGGTATGTGCTCCTGAACGGCGGAAACGGGACCATGGACACCTGCGGCCGTATCTTTGAGGCATGCAGGGGAGAGGACATCTATGTGGTGGGAATTCCCAAGACCATTGACAACGACATTGCCATAACAGACCATACACCGGGATATGGAAGCGCGGCCAGGTTTATCGCCGCTTCCACGGCAGAGGTGGGCGCGGATGTCAGGGCCCTGCCCATCCATGTGTGCGTCATGGAAGCCATGGGCCGCAACGCCGGATGGATAACGGCTGCATCCGCCCTGGCCAGGAAGAAGCCGGGGGATGCGCCCCATCTGATTTATCTGCCGGAGCGTCCCTTCCATGAGGAGGAATTCCTGGAGGATGTGAAACGCCTTTACGAAGAAAAGGGAGGCGTGGTGGTGGTTGCCAGCGAGGGGCTTAAGAATGAAAAAGGGGAACCCATTGTGCCACCTGTTTTTAAGGCGGGGAGAGCCGCCTATTATGGGGATGTCAGCGCTTATCTGGCGAATTTGGTCATACAGAAGCTGGGAATTAAGGCCAGGAGCGAGAAGCCCGGCCTTTGCGGAAGGGCGTCCATAGCCTGGCAGTCTCCTGTGGACCGGGAAGAGGCAGTTCTGGCCGGCAGGGAAGCGCTGCGTACAGCCATGGCCGGCGGGAGCGGCGTCATGATTGGACTTATACGGGATGAAAATGAGGATGGCGGGTATCATGTCCATACCTCAGCCATACCCATCAAAGAGGTGATGCTCCATGAGCGGGTTTTGCCGGATGAATACATAAATGACAGGGGCAATGATGTAACCGGCGCGTTTCTGGAATGGTGCAGGCCGCTGATTGGACCCGAACTGAGGGATTTTGTGGATTTTAAAGAAGAGTATGAAAAGATGGGAGTGGGAAAATGAAACACATATTTCTGAACCTGAAACGGTTCGATATACCCAGGGAGTACGGAGGGGTCAACGGTGTGGCGCCCATGGAGGAATGGGGGAGCTACATTGTGCAGAATACCCAGGAAAAGCTGAAGGCGTACGGCGCAGAAGATGTGGAGTTCGTCATGTATTTCCCGGAAGCCCATTTGATTCCGGCGGTAAAAGCCCTGTGTGAGGACAGCCCGGTTAAGATTGGCTGCCAGGGAGTGTACAGGGACGATACGGCTGAAAACGGCAATTTCGGCGCATTTACCACCAACCGCACTGCCAACGCAGCTAAAGCAATGGGATGCAGTTCCGTTATCATCGGCCACTGCGAGGAGCGAAAGGATAAGGCCGGAATTCTAAAGGAGGCCGGAGTCACGGATGAAGGCGCAGTGGGAAGGCTGCTGAATCAGGAAATCAAGGCGGCAATCCAGGCCGGCCTTACCGTGATCTACTGTATCGGGGAAACGGCCGGGGAGCAGGAACAATGGCAGGAAGTGCTGAAATCGCAGCTGGAGACAGGGCTTAAGGATGTGGATAAGGAGAAGGTGGTCATTGCCTATGAACCCATATGGGCCATCGGACCAGGCAAGACACCGCCGGATGAAGCATATATCACGAAGATTGGTTCCTATATTAAGGAAATGACCGGAGGAATGGATGTGGTCTATGGAGGCGGCCTTAAAACGGACAACGCCAGGATGCTGGCTTCGGTTCCGGTCATGGACGGCGGCCTGATTGCCCTCACCAGGTTCCAGGGAGAAATTGGATTCTATCCGGAGGAATATCTGGAGATCGTGCGCACCTATCTGGAACAGGACTGAAGCGTTTGGAACACAATTGAAAATCACAGGAAAATCACAGGAGGATTATCATATGAAGTTATCATTTGAATATGGCGCGGGGCTTATGGCGGCAGAGCTTCCGGACAACACCGATGTGTTCATACCCGGCGAGACTGTGGCAGACCCGCCCTGTATCCCGGAGGACCGGCTGGTGGAAAAGACCCTGGAATCCATACGCAATCCCATGGGAATGGAGCCGCTGTCCAGGCTGGCCCATAAGGGATCCAAGGTGACCATTATTTTCCCGGATAGGGTAAAAGGAGGGGAACAGCCCACTTCCCACAGGAAAATATCTATTAAATTGATACTGAAGGAGCTGTACGACGCGGGAGTGGAGAAGAAGGACATCCTTTTAATCTGTTCCAACGGACTTCACCGTAAGAACACGGAGGCGGAAATCTACAACATTCTTGGGGATGAGCTGTTCCACGAGTTCTGGCACTCACACCAGATTATCAACCATGACAGCGAGGATTATGAGCATCTGGTGGACCTGGGCACCACGGACCGCGGCGACCCGGTGCTCATGAACAAATATGTGTATGACAGCGACGTGGCAATCCTCATCGGGCACACCCAGGGCAATCCCTACGGCGGCTACTCCGGGGGATATAAGCACTGCGCCACAGGCATCACCCATTGGCGTTCCATTGCCTCCCACCATGTGCCTGAGGTCATGCACCGGAAGGATTTTACTCCGGTCAGCGGAAAGTCGCTTATGAGGACGAAATTTGATGAGATTGGCCAGTATATGGAAAAGTGCATGGGAAAGAAGTTTTTCTGCTGCGACGCCGTGCTGGACACCAAGTCCCGCCAGATAGAGATTAACAGCGGATATGCCAAAGTCATGCAGCCCCATTCCTGGATTACGGCGGATAAGAGGACCTATGTGCCGTGGGCCGAAAAGAAGTATGATGTGATGATATTCGGTATGCCCCAGTTCTTCCACTACGGCGAGGGCATGGGCACCAATCCCATTATGCTGATGCAGGCCATCTCGGCCCAGGTCATCCGGCATAAGCGCATTATGAGCGATAACTGTGTGATTATCTGTTCCTCCCTGTGCAGCGGTTATTTCCACGATGAGCTGTGGCCTTACACCAGGGAAATGTATGATATGTTCCAGCATGATTTTATGAACACCCTGCCGGACATGAACCGGTACGGCGAATACTTTGCAACCAATGAGGAATATATCAGAAAATACCGTTACTGCAATGCGTTCCACCCATTTCACGGCTTCTCCATGATTAGCTGCGGCCATATAGCGGAAATGAATACCTCCGCCATCTATCTGTGCGGCGCCCAGGAACCGGGCTATGCCAGAGGGATGGGCCTTAAAACCAGGGCCACCATTGAGGAAGCACTGGCTGACGCAAAGAAAAAGTTTGTTGGACAAAATCCCAATATCCTGGCCCTTCCCCAGACCTTTAAGCTGGGCGCGGTCCATCTGATGATGAAGGATGAGGCGTATGAAGGCAAGGGGCAGGAGGACTGCGGGTGCGCGTGCCATATGCATGGGCAGATGGTATAAACGTTACAGGAAAACCGAATAAAGAGGCATTGTTATAGAATTAAGCTATAAACACGGCTTCCATCTTAGTTATTTTAAATTGTACAGTCCGTTCAATTTCGATTAGAATAGAAGCGCGATATTTGAATACTTTAGTATCCATCACATGCAGAGGAGAAGGACTATGTCAACTAATATGGAGGAAAAGCCTGTCCCTGACAGCGGACAGATAAACCCGCTGGGACATCTGACGAGACAGCAGCTAAAAGAACTGGAGCAAAAGGAAAAAACACGCGGGCAGAAAATCCTGGATTTTGTTATTATGGTGCTTCCGGTTATCTGCGGTTTCATCGCTATTATCGAGTACTGGGAGGTTCCCAACGGAAGTCCCAACAGCCATCCCTACACCTATGTATGGGTAGTGGCAGCCTTTATGACCGCATACGCTCTCTATGCCCTTGAAGCCGGGATTAAAAACCGGAGGGGGGATAAACGGACAGTGGAGGACCTGCGCTACCGCGCGCCTTTGGTCTCTGCTTTTTTTCTCCTGCTTACCGTTTATGATTACCTGACCCTGAAAACAGGCATCCTGTCCCAGCCCTTTGTTCCGTGTATGAACAGCATATTGAACATTGCATGGGAGGACCGGGCTTATCTGCTTGAATGTACGCTTCACACTCTGCGCCTGCTGTTTTTGGGATATTTTATCGGTATTGTCCTGGGACTGGTTACGGGAATTACCTGCGGTTACTCCGAAAAGGCCCGGTACTGGATAAATCCCATTATCAAATTTCTGGGGCCCATCCCCACCGCAACATGGATTCCCATTATCATGGTTGTGGCAGCCTCCCTGTTCAGGGGTGCCGTGTTTATCATCGCTCTTGGCTCATGGTTTGCAGTTACCGTGGCATCCATGTCCGGCATCCAAAATGTGGACAAGGATTTCTTCGAGGCCGCAAGGACCCTGGGGGCAAGTGAGCGGCAGCTTGTATTCCGGGTGGCGATCCCTCATGCAATGCCCTCTATTTTACAGGGCTGCACCCAAGCCATGAGTTCCTCCTGTGTTGCAATCATGATTGCGGAGATGATGGGGGTAAAAGCAGGACTTGGCTGGTACATGAATTGGGCTAAATCCTGGGCGGCCTATGACAAAATGTTTGCTGCGCTGTTTGTCATCTGCTTTATTTTCACTATTGTGACAAAGGTGCTGGATTTGATTAAACGCCGCGTCCTCAGATGGCAGAACGGAGTAGTGAAATAATGGCAGAAAATACAATTATCCTTCGGTTAGACAATGTATCAAAAAGTTTCGCAAAGGTGGAGCACGATGAGGTTACCCATGCGTTAAACGAAGTGAATCTTTCCATGAAAAGCGGTGAATTTATCAGTCTCGTGGGGCCGTCTGGATGCGGGAAATCCACCATACTCCGCCTTGTGGCCGGACTGATTCCCCCGACCACCGGCCATCTGACCGTAAATGGGACACAGATTACAGGGCCGTCGCCGGAGCGGGGAATGATGTTTCAGAAACCAACCCTTTTTCCATGGCTGACAGTGGAAAAAAATATTTCCTTCAGCTTAAAGCTGCAGGGAAAATTGAAGGGGAATGAGGAGAAGGTAGAGAGGATGCTTAAAATCATAGGCCTTGAATCCTTCCGGAACGACTACCCGGGCCAGCTTTCCGGCGGTATGGCACAGCGCGTTTCGCTGGTGCGCTCTCTGATTAACGAGCCGGATATACTGCTGTTAGACGAGCCTCTGGGAGCGCTTGACGCATTTACACGCATGAATATGCAGGATGAAATCCTAAAGGTGTGGCAGGAGAAAAAGCAGCTTGCGATCATGGTTACTCATGATGTGGATGAAGCCATTTACATGGGAACCAGGGTGATTGTCATGGACGCGCACCCGGGGAGGGTTGTCTCTGATATTAGGATAGACCAGGCATACCCCAGAGAGCGCTCATCACAGACCTTTGTGGCCTGCCGGAATGAAATCCTCAATCGCCTGCACTTTGGCGGAAGAAACAGCGGTCAGCGGTAAAACGGACAGACCCCTGTAAAGTGAAAAGCGCAGACTCTATGGTCTGTGTATATAAATAACCATTAAAAGCAAAAAGGAGAACAGTATGATGAAAAAAACAAATGCGAAACGCGTTCTGGCAGCAGCGCTTGCGGGAATGATGGCCTTATCCCTGAGCGCCTGCGGGGAACAGGGGGGAGGCTCACCCACGGAGAGCGCGTCCACAGCGGCTGTATCGGCGGAGACGAAAGCGGAGGCAGAGTCAGCGGCAGAGTCACAGGATTCCGGGAAAAACGGCGAGGAGGCAACCGGAGACGCCGGCCGCCCGGAGGCTGTGTCCCAGGAGGATTGGGAGGCTATGCAGAAGGAGCCTGCCTTTGGAACAACATTAAATTATCTGTTTAACGGGGGAGCCTGCGTGTCTGCGGTATACCTTGCCGAGGCGCTGGGCTATTATGAGGATTACGGTATTAACGCGGAATACATTGAAGGCGAGTCTGTTGTTATCACGGTTGGTACAGGGAAGTGCCTGTGGGGAACAGACCATATCGCAACCATGCTTGTGCCGGTGACAAACGGCGTGGATATGACCTTCGTAGCCGGAGCCCACATGGGCTGCAAATCCATCTACGTATTCAACGACAGCGAAATCAAGACAGCTGAGGATTTAAAGGGAAAGACCATTGCCATCCATGACGGCATCGGAAACTCCGACCAGAACATTATCTACCGTATGCTGGACGGGGAGGGGATAGACCCTACCTCTGAGGTGGAGTATCTTGATATCGCAGACAGCGCGGCCAGCGTTGCTGCCATGGAGAGCGGCGAGATTGACGCTTCCATTTTCTCGGATTATTTTGTAATCGCCAACTACAGAGATAAGATGCGCAAGGTATGCTCCATTACCCCCAGCGATGAGTTCGAGGGAGAGGTGTGCTGTGTAACCGCCATGAACAATGATTTTCTTGCCAAGAACCCGGTTCATGCAAAATACATAGTTATGGCGATTAAACGTGCAGGGCAATTTGCCCGTCTCCACTCTGAGGATGCCGTGCAGTTAATGTTTGACACCAATAAGATGACAGGCGAGTTTGAAAATCAGCTTGAGTTCTGGGATTCCCTGGATTTCGGCCTGTCTGACGCAATCACAGAGGAAGCGCTTGGCAATATTGCAGCCGATTACATCCGCCTTGGAGTTATCCAGAAGAAGGAAATGACAGCCGACGATGTCATGAAGCTTGCATGGACAAACGCGTGCCCGGATGCGGAGGTCCCGGGACTGACCGTGGGAGACCCGAAAGACGTGGATGGACGTACCGTAGAGGTTCAGCAGAAGGGTGAATAAATAAGAGACAGATAAGAAAGGTGCATAGTTACACTAAAAAGTTCCCAGGGAGGTGTTGGCTCCCTGGGAACTTTTCCCCTTTGTGGGGATGGTTCAGGCTGACTGTTTAATATATGGGCAAACGTTTGGCAAGAAAAGCGTTGACCTTTTGCGGACTTTTGCGTATAATTTTCCTAACGGTTGACAGAAGTCAACATTCAGAATGAACCAAGTAAATTCGATGAAGTAAGATTAAATCATCTAAGAAGTAAGGGATACCAGGAAGGTAGGATGTATTCTCAAGGAATACGCTTATTCTGGTATTTTTTTATGCTTTTTGCGACGGGAAATGGATTGGATTTATGGAATCAGGGCTTGAATCAGGGATTATAGATATAAGCGTATGAAGTCCGGGCACATGGGAAGGGCATAAAAAGGAAATGGAGAGGGAAATGAGACGAGGAATGAGAAATGGAATGAAATATGCCGTGGCAGCTATGCTGGCCGTGTCCATGGTTGTGACGGGCTGCGCGGGCAGCAGCGTTAAGGACAGCGGGACATCTGCGGCCGCGGACAGTACTGGAAACAGTGCGGGAGACAGTACCGGAAACAGCGGGGAAAATAGCGCCCGGGAGAAGGCAGGCAATGGGACAAGGGACGATGTGGTGGTTGTTATGGGGCCAACCTCAGAGCCGGAGGCCGGATTTGATCCTGCCTACGGATGGGGGGCAGGCGAACATGTCCATGAGCCGCTGATTCAGAGTACGCTGACCGTGACCACAGCCGGCCTGAAAATAGGATATGACCTGGCAACCGATATGGAGGTGAGCCAGGACGGCCTTACCTGGACCGTGAATATACGGGATGATGTTAAGTTTACAGACGGAGAGAAGCTGACTGCCAGGGATGTGGCATTTACATACAACACACTCCGGGACACCAGCTCTGTCAATGATTTTACCATGTTAGAGAGTGCAGAGGCGCCGGATGATTCCACCGTGGTATTTCACATGAACCGGCCCTATTCCATCTGGCCCTATACCATGGCAATCGTGGGAATCGTACCGGAACATGCCTACGGGGCGGATTACGGGTCACATCCCATTGGTTCCGGCAGATATATCATGAAACAGTGGGATAAGGGACAGCAGGTCATATTTGAGGCGAACCCGGATTATTACGGGACAGAGCCGAAAATGAAGAAGGTGACCATACTTTTCATGGAAGAGGACGCGGCTTACGCGGCTGTTATGTCCGGTCAGGTGGACCTGGCCTATACGGCCGCGTCCTATTCGGACCAGACGCTTCCCGGATATGAGCTCCTTTCCTTTGAGACAGTGGATAACCGGGGCTTCAACCTTCCGGCTGTAAAGGCCGGCACCGTATCTGACGGCAAAACCGTTGTTGGAAATAATTTTACGTCGGATGTACAGGTGAGAAGAGCTGTGAATATTGCGATTGACAGGGATGAAATGATTGAACATGTGCTGAACGGTTACGGAAGTCCGGCATACAGCGTGTGTGATAAGATGCCCTGGTACAATGAGTCTGCAAAGACAGAGTATGACCCGGAAAAGGCAGCAGAGCTTCTGGAGGAAGCCGGATGGAAGGCAGGTTCAGACGGAATAAGGGAAAAGGATGGCGTCAGGGCCGGATTTACACTGATGTACCCGGCCAGCGATTCTGTACGCCAGGCCCTGGCGGCGGATACTGCCAACCAGCTTAAGGAAGTGGGAATTGATGTAAAGATAGAGGGCGTTGGCTGGGATGACGCCTATGACCGCGCCCAGACAGAGCCGCTTATGTGGGGCTGGGGCGCCCATACGCCTATGGAGCTCTACAATATTTACCATACTATGAAGGATACCGGCCTGGCGGAGTATTCTCCCTATGCCAATGACAGCGTGGACCGGTACATGGACGAGGCCCTGGCCAGCGGGAATTTGGAGGATTCTTACGAGCTGTGGAAGAAGGCCCAGTGGGACGGGACTGAGGGAGTGACCCAGGACGGGGATATACCGTGGATTTGGCTGGTTAATATAGACCATCTGTACTGGTCCGGGGACGGACTTAAGGTGGCGGAGCAGAAAATCCATCCCCATGGCCACGGATGGTCCATTGTGAATAATGTGGACCAGTGGAGCTGGGAATAAAAGAAGACATAGTTGTATGTATGCAGGAAGGATAAAATCATGAGTTGGAAACAGGCGGGTGTTAGTTTCATACGGATGGCGGTCCTGCTGGTGCTGGTGAGTATGGCGGCGTTTTTCCTGGTGTCGGTCTCTCCGCTGGACCCCCTTACCACCAATGTGGGGCAGGCGGCCCTTGGCAGCATGAGCAGCGAGCAGATTGCCAGGCTCCAGGAATACTGGGGAGTCAACACGCCGCCTGTAACCCGTTATCTGGCCTGGGCCGGTGATTTCCTTAAGGGGGATATGGGTATCTCCCTTTTGTACCGCAGGCCTGTGGCCCAGGTAATCGGGGAGAAGCTGGCCAATTCCCTTTGGATTATGGCGGCGGCATGGATTTTGTCCGGATTCATTGGGTTCCTTATGGGAATCATAGCCGGGGCAAAAAAGGGAAAGGCAGCGGACCGTATTATTTCTTCCTATGCCCTGGCAACTGCCAGTACGCCGGCCTTTTGGGTGGCCCTGGTACTGTTGGTTGTATTCGCGGTCTGGCTTAAGCTGCTCCCCATAGGACTTTCCGTTCCAATCGGGGTGGAGGCGTGGGCTGTGACCATGAAGGACCGCCTGATTCATGGCATACTGCCTGGGGCTGCATTGTCCATTACAGGCATCTCCAACATTGCCCTCCACACAAGGGAGAAGATGGCAGAGGTCATGGAAAGTGATTATGTACTGTTTGCCAGGGCCAGGGGGGAGTCGGAATGGTCCATTATCCGCAGGCATGGAATCCGCAACATCCTTCTTCCTGCCATGACGCTCCAGTTTGCCTCTGTCAGCGAGATATTCGGAGGCTCCGTGCTGGTGGAGCAGGTATTTTCCTATCCGGGCCTGGGACAGGCTGCTGTGACGGCCGGACTGGGCGGGGATGTGCCGCTTTTGATGGGAATTACAATCATCAGCGCGGCCATTGTATTTTTAGGGAACTTTACCGCCAACCTCTTGTATGGAACGGTGGATCCCAGAATCAGGAGGAGCAGGGGATGAACGCACAAAGACACAGATGGAACCGCCGCAAGGCCATGGCGGTGCTGCTGGCGGTATCGGTCATCCTGCTGGCGGCCATTGCCATTGCTGGCCAGGTGTTAAAGGAGCGGGCACTGGCCACGGATTTCACCAGAAAGAATCTGCCGCCCAGCCTGGCCTATCCCTTTGGAACGGACTGGATGGGACGGGATATGTTCATCCGCAGCCTTACAGGCTTATCCATCAGCATACGCATCGGGCTTTTGACAGCATGCTTCAGCGCGGTGGCGGCCTTCATCATGGGAACCATGGCCGCCTGTCTGGGCAGGGTCACGGACGCTGTCATAGGGGGAATCATTGATCTGGTCATGGGAATACCCCATATCCTGCTGCTGATTCTCATTTCCTTTGCAGTGGGAAAGGGATTCTGGGGTGTACTGATTGGCATTTCACTGACCCACTGGACATCCCTGGCCAGGCTTCTGCGGGGGGAGGTCATGCAGCTTCGTGAGAGCCAGTATATACAGGTTGCCAAGAAGCTGGGAAAGGGAAGGCTTTATATTGCCCTCAAACATATGACGCCTCATCTTCTGCCCCAGCTGTTTGTGGGCATGGTTCTGCTGTTTCCCCATGCAATCCTTCATGAGGCCAGCATAACCTTCCTGGGCTTCGGACTGCCGCCGGAGCAGCCCGCAGTGGGCGTTATCCTGTCTGAGAGCATGAAATACCTGGTCATGGGAAAATGGTGGCTGGCCCTGTTTCCGGGGCTGTTGCTGGTATTTGTGGTGGTCCTGTTCCATTTTATCGGGGATACGCTGAGCCGTCTGCTGGACCCGGCCCAGGCCCATCTGTAGAATCTCTGCCTGCACTGTTGCAGGGGTTTGTTCTGTAGGAGGTTGTCATGGAAGAAAAACAAGTCATATTGTCGGTGGAACACCTGATGATTTCATTTTCCCAGTATGTGGGGGGATGGCGCCAGAGGGAACTTCCCGTGATTCGGGACCTGAACATAAAGGTACGGGAACATGAGGTGGTGGCCGTAGCCGGTTCCAGCGGTTCGGGAAAGAGCCTTCTTGCCCATGCGGTCATGGGACTTCTGCCGCAGAATGCCGCCTGTCATGGGACGGTTTTCTTTGAGGGGGAAATTCTGAACCAGAAGCGGAAGGAACAGCTCCGGGGAAGCCGGATGGTACTGGTACCCCAGAGCGTGTCCTATCTGGATCCGCTGATGAAGGTGGGGGAGCAGGTACGAAGGGGACAAAAGGATAAGGAGAGTGTGAAGCGCTGCCGTGAGTCTCTGGGGCGCTACGGGCTGGGAGAGGATACGGAGGGACTGTATCCTTTTGAACTGTCCGGGGGAATGACCAGAAGGGTTCTGATTTCAACCGCAGTGATGGAGCATCCCAGACTAGTCATTGCAGACGAACCCACTCCGGGGCTTCATATCAGAGCGGCCAGGCGTGTGCTCAACCATTTCCGGGAGATAGCGGACGAGGGGGCAGGGGTTCTTCTCATCACCCATGATTTGGAGCTGGCTCTGGAGGTGGCTGACAGAATCGTGGTATTTTATGCGGGTACCAATGTGGAGGAAGCCCTGGCAGCGGATTTTGAGGATGAACAGAGGCTTCGTCATCCCTATACCAGAGCTCTTTTCCGGGCCATGCCCCGACACGGGTTTAAGGCAGCGTCCGGAACCCAGCCCTATGCGGCGGATATGCCCGCGGGATGTCCCTATGGGCCCCGCTGCCCGGATATGGACGAGGGCTGTCTTCAGGAAATTTCCTATCGCAGTTTTCGCGGCGGCATGGTAAAATGCAGGAAGGCGGGAGTATGAGACTGGAAGCAATGAATATTTCGTTTCAATACGACAATGGGAACCGGAAAATACTGAACAATGTCAGCATGAGTCTGGAGAGCGGGGAACGTGTGGGGCTGAAGGCTCCCAGCGGTTTTGGAAAGACTACTTTTTGCAAGATACTGGCTGGTTATGAGAAGCCAGACCATGGGACTGTGGCTTTAGACGGAAAAAGTATTTCTTCCTGGGGCGGTTACAATCCGGTGCAGATGATATGGCAGCATCCGGAACTGTCGGTAAATCCCCGTCTTAAGATGCGGGAGGTGCTGAGGGAAGGGGATGCTGTGGAGGAACGGGTGGTCCGCGGCCTGGGAATCGAACCGGACTGGCTGAACCGGTATCCGGGAGAGCTGTCCGGAGGGGAGCTGCAGCGGTTCTGTATAGCCAGGGCCCTGGGTAAGCGCACCCGGTTCATTCTGGCAGATGAGATAAGCGCCATGCTGGACCTTATCACCCAGAGCCAAATCTGGGGATTCCTTTTGGAGGAAGTGAAGACGCGGGAGCTGGGTCTGCTGGTGGTCAGCCATTCAGAGGAGCTGCTGGAACGTGTTTGCGGCAGGGTGGCTGATTTGAGAACGGATAGCTTAACCGTATGGATTTGAGAGAGGAGAACGAAAGATGGATGTCAGGGAATTACTGGAACAGGTAAAGTCCGGCAGTGTTGAGATAGAGGATGCGCAGATGCGGCTTAAGAACCTGCCATATGAGGATTTGGGATATGCCAAGCTGGACCATCACAGGAAGCTGCGCTCCGGTTTTGGGGAAACCGTATTCTGCCAGGGAAAACCGGATGCGTATTTGCTGGAAATTTATAAGAAATTTTATGAGAGAGACGGGGAGGTCCTGGGAACCAGGGCTTCTGAGAGCCAGGCTGAGCTGGTGAGAACAGCGGTGCCGGAGGTGGTGTATGATCCCATATCACGGATACTCAAGGTGGAGAAGCCGGGTAAAGAGCGCAGGGGGTGTGTGGCAGTGTGCACGGGAGGCACGGCGGACATACCGGTGGCCGAGGAAGCAGCCCAGACCGCTGAATATTTCGGATGCAGGGCAGACCGGATATTTGATGTGGGAGTTGCCGGAATCCACAGGCTTCTGGCCCAGAGGGAACGCCTGGACAAGGCTAACTGCATTGTGGCGGTGGCCGGAATGGAAGGCGCCCTGGGCACGGTGATAGCAGGCCTGGTGGAATGCCCTGTGGTGGCAGTCCCCACCTCTGTGGGATACGGCGCCAGCTTCCATGGGTTATCGGCTCTTCTTACAATGCTTAATTCCTGTGCCAACGGGATATCGGTGGTTAATATTGACAATGGATACGGGGCCGGCTACCTGGCGGCCCAAATAAACAGAATGGCGGTGAGATAAAATGGGAAAGATTATATATCTGGAGTGTAATTCGGGTATCAGCGGGGACATGACGGTAGGAGCCCTGCTTGACCTGGGAGCGGACAGGCAGGTGCTGGAGAATGCGCTGGAGAGTCTGGGAGTGGATGGATACCATCTGCATTTTGGCCGGAAGGTGGTGTGCGGTCTGGATGCCTTTGATTTTGATGTGCATTTGGAGGCGGATGGGCATGGACACAGCCACGAGCATACGCATCGGCAGGAAGATGCGTATGAGCGCGTAGACAGCTGTGGGCATTTAGAGGTACATGAGCATTGTCATGGGCATAAGCACGAGCACAGCCATGAGCATGAGGACGGCCATTCCCACTCCCATACTCACCGGAACCTCCACGACATTTATCATATCATAGACCATCTGGATTCCAATGAAAGGGTGAAGGAAATGGCCCGGACCATGTTCCGCATTGTGGCGGAGGCGGAATCCAAGGCCCATGGGCTTCCTGTTGAGCAGGTTCATTTTCATGAAGTGGGAGCCATTGATTCCATTGTGGACATTATCAGCGTGGCAGTCTGTATGGACAATCTGGGCGTGGAGGATGTGGTGGTTTCCGCATTGTCTGAAGGCCACGGCCATGTCCGCTGCCAGCACGGTGTACTGCCGGTTCCTGTACCGGCTACGGCTAATATTGCTTCCTCCTATGGACTTAAGCTGCATTTTACAGACAATGACGGGGAAATGGTTACGCCTACCGGGGCAGCCATTGCCGCCGCGCTGCGGACAAAGGACCGGCTTCCGGCTTCCTGCCGTCTGCTTAAGATAGGAATGGGGGCGGGGAACAAGGTCTTTAAACAGGCGAATGTGCTCCGGGCCATGCTGCTGGAGAATTCACAGGATGAGGACCGTACCATGTGGGTGTTGGAGACGAACCTGGATGACTGTACAGGGGAAATGCTGGGCCTTACCATGGAGATGCTCCTTGATGCCGGGGCCGCGGATGTGTGGTATACCCCTATTCACATGAAGAAAAACCGTCCTGCCTATATGATGTCCGTGCTTTGCCGTGAGTCATCCATAGAGGCCATGGAGGAAATCATACTGACCCAGACCACCACCATCGGAATCCGCCGTTATCCAACGGAGAGGACTGTTCTTGAGCGGAGTGAAATCCAGGTGGAAACCAGTTACGGGCCGGCGGATGTGAAGGTGTGCGCTTACAAAGGCAGAAAGTTCTTCTATCCTGAATATGAAAGCATCCGGCGTATCTGTATGGAACAGGGCGCGGATTTTCAGACCGCGTATCATCAGGTACGTAGGAAGGCAGAGGAAAGCCGGCAGGATTAATGGATACAGATAATGTCAGATTAGGAGATTTGTATGAATACGGTAAATAACAGCTACAGTGATGAAAGGCCATCTCTGTATCATATGAAAAAGTGTCTGGAGGCCAGGATGGAGCAGCTGGCCAAAGAGGATATATGCCTTGCGTTTTCCGGCGGAGTGGATTCAAGCCTGCTTTTAAAGACAGCAGCAGACGCAGCCGCCCATACGGGAAGAAACGTATACGCCGTGACGTTTGACAGCCGCCTGCATCCTTCCAGCGACCTGGAGATAGCCAGGCGCGTGGCAGGGGAGCTGGGGGGAATCCATGAAGTCATTACCGTGGACGAGCTGGAGCAGGAGGCAATCAAAAATAACCCGGTAAACCGCTGCTATCTGTGTAAGCGCCATCTGTTTTCCAAGCTGGCAGAACTGGCACAGGCCAGGGGAATCCGGTATATTCTGGACGGCACCAATGAGGACGATATGCATGTATACCGCCCCGGAATCCAGGCGCTTAAGGAGCTGGGAATCATTAGTCCCCTGGCAGAGCTGCGCATAACCAAGGCCCAGGTAAAGGCCCTGGCATCAGAGTACGGAATATCGGTGGCATCCCGCCCGTCCACTCCCTGTATGGCTACCCGCATGCCTTACGGCGCTGTCCTGGATTATGAGGTGCTGGGAAGAATCGGAGCGGGAGAAGCTTATGTCAGAACCATGGTTCCTGGCAATGTACGTCTCAGGCTTCACGGAGATATCGCGCGCCTGGAACTGGACCCGGAAGCCTTTGATGTATTTATGAAATGCCGGAAGAAAATCGTCAGCCGTCTCAAGGAAATGGGGTTTGTATATATAACCCTGGATGCAGAAGGATTCCGTTCCGGAAGCATGGATGTGGGGCTGACCGGACTGAGCTGACCGGCTCAGGAGGGATGGACTGGGAAAATCGGACCGGACCTGTCTGTCTTGTGAGGAACAGACTGGAAAAGGCGGCCCGCAGCTCCAAGAATAAACAGGAAACCCGGATGAGAGATAAAACATTATCAATAATTGGAGTATATTTTCTCTGAAAATATATTTAAAGAAACTGCAAACATTTTTGCACGGTCTGCATTGCCTGCATTATCTATATATGGATAATGGAGGCATTTTCCATTTTACCCCATAGCATTTCTGTTATCCAAAGACGAATATTTTCCTCTGTTTCTTAACGAAATTGAACTTTACTACCATAAAAAACCGTGCTAGAATTAAAATCATGGATTTGTAAAGTTTACGTAAAGATAAAGTAAATAATTAAGAGAGTAGGTAAAAAAGAATTATGGACATGTCGTTTTCCTTTTTCCTGCGGCAGCTGGTGACAAATCCGGCATTGTTGATAACAGTTCTTCTGACCCTTGGGGTCATCTGTGTCAATGGTATCACGGATGCGCCAAATGCCATTGCCACATGCGTGTCAACCAGGTCCCTGGATGTGAATCTGGCCATTGCAATGGCGGCAGTATGCAACTGCGCAGGGGTGGTTGTGATGACCATGGTGAATTCCACGGTTGCCATGACCATTACCAATATGGTCAATTTTGGGGAAGATACTTCGATTGCTCTGGTTGCCCTGTGTGCCGCGCTTTTTTCCATTGTGGTATGGTCATCCTTTGCTGTTTCCATTGGATGTCCTACCAGTGAGAGCCATGCGCTGATAGCGGGCCTTACCGGAGCTGCCGTGGCTATCCGCGGAGGATTTTCTGCCATTAACTCGGCAGAGTGGATAAAGGTGGTTTATGGTCTGATTTTTTCCGTTGTATTGGGATTTTTAAGCGGCTACCTTTCCTGCAAGCTGGTGGCCTGGACCTGCCGGGATATGGACCGCCGGAAAACCACCGGATTCTTCCGGTATGCCCAGATTGGCGGAGCCGCCGCCATGGCATTCATGCATGGTGCCCAGGACGGACAGAAATTCATGGGAGTCATGCTGCTGGGTATCTGTATGGTGAACGGGTCCAGCAATACCCAGGGAGTACGGTTTCCACTGTGGATGCTTTTGCTGGGATCGGCCGCCATGGCCCTGGGAACTTCCATTGGAGGAAAGAAAATCATCAAATCCGTGGGTATGGATATGGTAAGGCTGGAGAAATACCAGGGCTTTTCTGCGGATATGGCGGGAGCTGCCTGTCTTCTGGGATTTTCCATTTTCGGTATTCCTGTCAGTACCACACATACTAAAACCACAGCCATCATGGGCGTGGGAGCGGTGAAACGTCTGTCGGCCATTAACTTCAGCGTGGTTAAGGATATGGTGATGACCTGGGTCATGACATTCCCTGGCTGCGGTATCATTGGATTCCTGATGGCGAAGCTGTTTATGATGTTGTTCCATGGATAAGCAAAGGAGAAGATAAGATGTCTAAGAAAAGTGATAGTTATTATTTTCAGAATTTCATTGAGTGCGTTGAGTGCGGGTGCCAGGCAGCTAAAATGCTGGAGGGCAACCTGAACCATTTTGATACAGGGCTTTTACAGGACAAGCTGGACGAGCTGCACCGGATTGAACATGACGCGGATAAGAAAAAGCATGAGATGATGGCGGTGTTAGTCAAGGCATTTATCACCCCTATTGAGCGGGAGGATATCATTCTTTTGAGCCAGAGTATTGACGAGGTGACGGACAAGATTGAGGATGTGCTGATTCGTATTTACATAAACAATGTTCAGCAAATCCGCCCCGAGGCCCTTGCCTTCATAAAAGTCATCATCCGCTGCTGTGAGGCGCTTAAGGAGGTCATGGAGGAATTTGCGGACTTCAGAAAATCCAAGACCCTTCACGGTCTGATTATCGAGATTAACGCTCTGGAGGAGGAAGGCGACAGTCTGTTCATTGATTCCATGCGCAGTCTCCACGCCGAGGTGACGGACCCTATTGAAATCATTGCCTGGAGGGAGATTTACGTATACCTGGAGAAATGCTGCGATGCCTGCGAGCATGTGGCGGATGTGGTGGAAAGCGTGATTATGAAGAATACCTGATGTCCGGCTGCAGCCGCAAACGCCTGGGAGATAGGACCGGCAGGCCACATGGTGTTAACGGACAGGCTTAAATCCTGGAAGAATTTAATCTTTACAGTTTAATTACAGTTTGTACACACAGTTGCATAAAAATAAAGAATGAATTATAATGTAACAAGTGCAGGATGAATAGTATCTGTCTGTATAAGGCAGCTAAGGGAGAATGAAAGGAGATTCAGAATGAAGAGACGTTTGGCGGTTATATTGGCAGCAGTGGCTCTGAGTGTGGTTATGTCGGTTCCGGCCTATGCAGGTACATGGAAATATGTGAATGATCAGTGGAAGTATCAGAGAGGCGCCAATAAGTTTGCCTACAAGGAATGGATTCAGGATAACGGCAACTGGTACTATATGGATAACAACGGCGTCATGACCACGGGATGGCAGCAGATTGACGGCCAGTGGTATTACATGGACCAGGCAGGTGTCATGCAGAGGGGATGGTTTAAGGATAACGACAAATGGTACTTCCTGCTTCCCAACGGAGCCATGGCCACGAATACAGTGATTGACGGACGCCAGATTGGCGCGGACGGCATATGGATTGCAGCGGAGAGTGAGGTGGAACCGGCCAATATTACAGACCTGTCCACACCATATCTGGTGCAGAATCTGTTGGACGGCCTTTCTACTAAGGGATACAATATCATTACCTCCGGCAAAACATCCACCGGCGAGCGCTGGAATAATGCCATCCGTCTGAAAGGCAAAGGAAGCTATGTGAAGTATGCTGCCAACGGACAGTACCGGCTCTTATCCGGCGTTATAGCTCCATCTTCCCAGTTCAGCTGCGGAATCATGGCTAAAGTAACCGTATATGGTGACAATGATACCGTACTCTATACGTCACAGGATATTCATTACAATGAAAAGCTGATTCACTTTGGCGTGGATGTGACCGGACAGAATGCGATTCGCGTTGAGGTTTCTCTGGTTACGGATAATGAGTGGGATGATCCCATTATACTGATGGATGGTCTGTCACTGTATAAGTAGGCAGAGGCGGATGTCCGGGAAACGGAAAAACCAAACATAATGAATAGATTAGAAAACAGGCTGAGGACCGCGCCTTTTGGCGCGGGGGGACTCAGCCTGTTATTTTTTTCATGGGAGTACTCTGCTTCTCATTTTCAATCTTTACCTCCATCCCGGGAAGCGGTGCGCGGCCTTCAGGGCAGCCGCTGGTGCTTCCGCTTTGAGATTCTGATCCCGGAAGCTCTCCGTTGGACTGATACTGGTCCCATTATATCATAAATTTTGAATAAGATTAATGGCAAAAAGGACTAAAATCAGTCCGGATATTCAGGGGTGGCAGAATGGACATAATTAAGAATGATGAGAGTGCTAATATAGGGGCGAATATCCGCAGAATCCGGAAGGAAAAGGGGATTGGACAGACAGAACTGATTCAGAAGATTGACCTGGCAGAGTGGGATTTTGAGGTGAATCTCACCAGGGAGGCCCTGGTAAAAATTGAGCGGGGCATCCAGCATATCAAGGTGTCCCAGCTAAAGGCCATCAAGGTTATTTTGGAAACGACCTATGATGAGCTGTTAAAGTAGACGGCGGTATGGAGTTAGGCCATACTATCCCGCTGTAGAAATTCCTGAGAATACAGACGCCGCCATATGGTACGGACAGCCGCCTCTTTTTCTGTAGCCTGTCCACTGTCATGAGGTGAACCGGGAACGCTGCCGGATGGCTGGATATGAAGGTTATCAGCATCCTGTGCAGTGCTTTGGGGCGGATATGGAGCGGATGCTTCCCGGGCACAGGATGAGCGGGAAGCATTTCATGATACAATCCTGCAGCAGTCATAGGTCAGGGCCAGAACCGAATCACCGGCGTCTGAATCCAGGAATATATGTACGGCCATCATGAGTGCCATGTACATACCCTTACAGTTCTCCGTAATGTCCAGACCGCCGCTGTTGCGAAAGAGGACGTCGATGGTCCCGTTGTCCCGCTCAATCTGCAGCAGGGAAGAGGTCATCTGGGCATATTCTTTGAAGATGGGGAGAAGTGTATGGTCAAACCATACATTGTACCGCTCGTATTGGGCCAGCTGTGCGGTTTCACGGATGTTTCTGACCGCCTCCCTGGCCATCTCCAGTTCCTTATCCGACATGCAATCCAGTAATCCGTAGATATCTTTGGCGTTGCCGGTGTCTGTAAAGTCATATTGTTCCATAGGGTCACCTCATTGAATTTTTTAATAGTGGACTGGTTTTGGTCCCATTATATCATAAAATCTCCATAATATGAAGAGTGAAATGGACTGGAATGGGTTCAAAAATGGGGACATGAAATGAGGGTTTATGGAATCATGCGTACAGGGGAATGGTAATGGATGTGATAAAAAATGATAAAGGAACCAATATTGGCACCAACATACGTAGAATCAGGCTGAAGTCTAAAATCAGCCAGACGGATCTGGTCCGTATCCTGCAGCTGATGGGGGTAGACATTACGAGGGAGGCATTGGTGAAGATTGAGAAAGGGACGCAGCATGTAAAGGTCTCTCAGCTGAAAGCCATCAAAACAGCGCTGGGAACGTCCTATGAAGAACTGCTGGAATAATGAGTGAGGAGGACCGTACACTGAACGCGTGGTATACGTCCCTCTAAGGGTTTCGGTATTATGGGATGGTAAATTATGGAATGGGTTAAGCTGTGATAAAGTACGCAGAGGTCAAAGGACATCCACATGACATCAACAGGGAATTAACAAGATATCCACAAAGTTATCCACATTATCCACCGAAAACACTGGATATTTCATGAGAATAGTCTGAAAATAACTGATTTGTTACTGTGTATAACTGAAATGTAGGACAGGATGATTAGGATAAGATACGATGGTCTTTCTGTTTATGCCAGAGGGAATATGGCAGGGGATTGTGCGGCAGAAGTATTGTGAAGCAAAAGATTTTTTGCAAAAGTAATGTGTCTGTTAGAAAAATTTATAGTGGTACTAAGGACTCTCATGATGTAATGTCATGGGAGTCTTTTTGTACAATGACAGGAGTTGTCCATAATGGATGTTATAGCTACAGACTGCCGCCGAAGGGACTGAAGGAATTGGTTCTAACCTATGAATTATAAGTATTAAGGCTCCTTTTTTCAATGGAATTAAGCTGCGTGCGATACTGGGTGGGAGTCATTCCGTATAGATTTCTAAAGGACTTCAGGAAACTGTTATAGCTGGCAAAGCCGCTGTTTGTACAGGCATCCAGTACGCTGTGTCCGGCGGCAATATCACGGCGGAAGTGCTGCATTCGCAGGTTGTTGATATATCCGTGAATGCTCTCCATAGTGTATTCCTTGAAAGCTCTGGAGAGATGCTCCCGGCTGATGAAGATATTTTCAGCGAGAGACGCCACCGTAAGGGTGGACTCGGTGTAATGCTTCTGGATGTATTCAACAGCCCGGGAAATCAGCGCGCTGGTTAAGCTGGGGGATTTGGTATGCTGCTCCTCCACGAGTTGGTTGATAAAAAGCTGGAGTTCCATCAGCTCACAGTTTAACACCGTTTTCTGATAAGCTTTTTTGATCCAGGGAATCTGGGCCATGCGCTCCAAATGCCCCCGCAGGTCCAAGGCGGATACAGCGTCCGCGCTCAAAATAACGATATTCTTCTGCCAATCCGGATTGATTAATCCGGATGCGTGAATGGCATAATCCCAGATTTCCGCGCCAATCTGGACAACCAGTCGGTTAGATACGATGTCTGTAACCGTATAACGTCCGGAGTGATAAATTTCCGCGGGAAAAAAGACCATCTCTCCAGGATGGAGGGTGTAAAGGCTCCCCTGAAAGGCGTAGAGCACGTTGCTTCCGGAGATCGGCAGAACGATTTCGTGGTACGGGTGTGAGTGGACCACAGACTGCTTGTTGTTCTGGTTTGTGTACCAGGTTACAACCACTCCATAGTCCTCAAGACCGATGCGGGCCATCTCCTGGGTCAGAATGGAATCAGTGCAGTGTGCAATCTTCTGAACAATCATGTAGTTTCCCCCTTCTTTGCTTAAATCAAAAAACCATCTTCTTCTTTTTCCAAAAGTATATTCTTAAATATCACATTTTGCAAGTTTTTAATCACAAAAGGATGGGACTTTTATGATATAAAACTGATAAAATTTGCTTATATAAACAAAAAATATATCAATTATTGATGAAATGCATAATATTTTAATCGTATATTTGTGCAAAAATGCCTTAATTTTTGAAACAGAGACCGGCAATGAAAAACAATAGCATGCAATTTAAAGCGCGGATGATATTCCATAGCTGCATAAAAAGCAACAGTTGACAGCCGCAAAGCAGGCGTTGGCTGATTGATAAATGAAACCATTTTAAAGGAGGAAGTATTTATGAGATTACGTAATTGCGCAATGATGGCATTGGCCGTAGCAGGAGCAATGATGCTGACGGCATGTGGAGGCGGATCAGGCACTGCTGCTTCGCAGGCGGCAGGAGGAAAAGGCGGGGCATCGGCTTCTGAGCAGACCTTTAATCTGAAGCTGAGCCATGGACTGGCTGAGGATCATGCGGTGCACATCCAGATGACTGCATGGGCTGAGGCAGTGAAGGAGAAGTCCAACGGAACAATCAACATTCAGATCCTTCCCAATGGTCAATTGGGATCTGAAGCGGACAATGTTTCTTCCATTCAGGCGGGTGCGCTGGATATGGCAAAGGTTTCCGCGTCAACCCTTGGTAATTTCAACGAGGCATGGAACGCTCTGTCTGTTCCGTATGTATTCAACGATAAGGATCATTACTATAAGGTTATGGATGGCGAGATAGCCGGGGAACTCTACAACATTACCGAGGGCGACGGCTTTATTGGACTGACCTGGCTGGATTCCGGTTCCCGTTCCTTCTATACCGCCAACACACCCATTCGAGTACCGGCTGATTTAAAGGGATTGAAAATCCGCACCATGGACAGCCAGATAGCCATCGACATGATGAACGCGCTGGGCGGCTCCGCAACGGTCATGAGCTACTCTGAGATTTATACTGGCCTGCAGCAGGGAGTAATCGACGGCGCTGAGAATAACATCACCGCTCTCCGCGATCACAGCGATGTTACAAAATACTACTGCTATGATGAGCATACCCGTATTCCTGACGTCATTGTAATCTCCACCAAGGTTTGGAATCAGATGAGCGACAGCCAGAAGAACATCATGAAGGAGACTGCGGCGGCCGCAACAGACGAGTACAAGACCCGCTGGGCGGATTTTGAGAACGAGGTTAAGAATGGGGCGGAAGGAAACGGCATTACCTTTGTAGAGGATGTGGACACCGCGGCATTCCAGGAGGCATGCCAGTCTATTTATGACGGCTTAAAGACCAGCAACGCGGAGGTATATGCAATCGTTGAGAAGATTCAGGCTGCCGGCAGGTAGGAACCGGCCGGATGCTGTTGCTTACTTCATGAAGGAGATGAGATTTTGAAAAAGTTTAATGATTTTCTGGATACCGTAATGCGCTTTATCATGGCCGCTGCCATGTTTGCTCTTCTGGCAGGCGGTACATGGCAGATTTTTACCCGCTGGATTTTGAAAAATCCGTCTACATTTACGGATGAATTTCTCCGCTACGTGCTGATCTGGGCATCCATGCTTGGTTCTGCCTACTGCTTTTACAAGGATGAGCATCTGGCGCTGGATTTGGTAAAGGATCGTGTGAAAGGATCGGTGCGCTCTGTCCTTATGATTTTCATTGAGGCGGCGATTCTGTTCTTTGTGTGCTATGTTTTTATTTACGGCGGAATGCAGCTTGCAGGCAATGCAACCAACAAGTCCTCCGTGATGCGTATCCCGTTTAGGCTGCTGTACGCATGCCTTCCGATCTCAGGCATTTTCATTGTGATTGCCCGTGTAATCAAGTATATACAGCTTTTTACTGACAGCAAAGGAGGGAAATAAGCATGGTTGTTCAGGCTGCGTTAATGCTGTTTGGTTCATTTTTTGTTATGCTGTTTGCAGGCGTTCCGATTTCGGCGGGAATTGGTATCGCTTCCATTATTACTGCAATCATGAGCGGTATGGACGGGAATATCTTCGCGTTGACAGCGGCACAGAGATGCTTCTCCGGCTGCGATTCCTTCTCCCTTCTGGCTCTGCCGTTCTTTTCATTGGGCGGCAACGTTATGAACAAGGGAGGGATTGCAAAGCGGCTGGTCCGTCTTGCAAGACTGCTGGTAGGATGGGTACCCGGATATCTGGCAGCTACAAATGTACTGGCGAATATGTTTTTCGGTGCCGTATCCGGTTCTTCCGTAGCGGCAACCTCCGCGATGGGTTCCATCATGAGCCCGCTGGAGCTGGACGAGGGATATGATCCCAATTATTCCGCGGCTGTAAACATCTGTTCGGCGCCGACAGGAATCCTGATACCGCCGTCTGGTCCGTTAATTCTGTATTCCATCACCGCAGGCGGCGTTTCCGTGGCAGCCTTGTTCATGGGCGGCTATCTGACCGGAGCTCTGCTTGGCATTGCAGTCGCGGGGCTGGCAATCTTTTTGGCGGTGAGGAAGGGCTACAAGGCATCCGCTGTGAAGGAGGAGGATCCGGCATGGAAGATCGTGCTGGAGGCAGTTCCGTCCCTGTTGGCTGTTATTATCGTAATGGGCGGCATTTTGACCGGTATTTTCACGGCAACGGAGGCAGGCGTGGTCATGTGCCTGTACTGCACGCTGCTGGCAATCATCTACCGTGAGATGAGTATAAAAACCTTTTATGACCTGCTTGCAGACACGATGAAGAGTTCCGCGACAATTCTGTTTCTGATTGCGGCATCCTCAATCATGTCCTACGTGATGTCCTATTCTGGTATTCCGGCGGCTATCAGCGAGGGGCTGATGAGTGTTTCCAATAATCGGTATATGATTATTTTAATCATGAATGTGTTCCTGCTGGTGATGGGTATGTTTCTGGATTTGACTCCGGCCGTGCTGATCTTCACTCCAATCTTCCTTCCAATCGCCACCAGCGTTGGAATGAGTCCGGTGCATTTCGGACTTATGCTGATTATGAACCTTGGTATCGGCTCCGTAACACCACCGGTAGGTTCCTGCCTGTTCGTGGGCTGCGGTGTCGGCCGCGTAAAGATTGAGGGGGTTACTAAATATATTGCTCCGATTTTTACGGCAATGGTAATCTCCCTGTTCCTGGTAAGCTTTATCCCTGCTATCCCGCTGCTTGTGCCGTATCTGTGCGGTCTTGTGCCAAGCATGTGGTGGTAATAATGGTAAAAAGCGGAAAAAACCCATCGATAACCCTAAGAATGGAGACAGAGTATGGATATTTGCACACAATTTTCAGGAATTGAAAGGACAGACAGCGCATGGCTGGTACATACAAACTGCGCCGATATCAAGATTATATTCGTTACCGATGAGATTGTGAGGGTCCGTACCTCATTTGACAAGGAATTTACGGAGGAATCCTATGTTTTGATGATAACGGCATGGGAGGACCGCCTGGACCCGCTGTTTGAGGGGGAGAGAACTCGTGTGGAGCCGGTAATCCCCGGGGTGGAAGAAACAGATAATGAGATTACCTTCGATACCGGAAAAATCCGCCTTGTACTTATGAAGGATCCCATTGGATTTGAGCTGTATGACACGGAAGGAACCCTGCTTTACAGTGATCTGCACGGAAATCCCGTTCGCTGGACTCCAACCGCCGCGTGACCCATTATTCCTGTATGGAGGAGGAAGGCTTTCCGATTGACGGCTTCCATCTTTCCTCCGGATATACCAGCGTTGGAAACAAGCGCTGCGTGTTCACATGGAATACGACCCGCTTTAAGGATCCATCTGCATATTTCCATGCAATGCAGGACAAGGGGGCGGAGAATGTTCCCGATATCAAGCCTGGGATTCTCCTGTGCCACCCGTGGTTTGAGGAGTTCAAAAGCCAGGATGTGTTTGTGAAGGACAGCAAGAATCCGGAGCAGTACGCGGTGGGAAGCTGGTGGGGCGGTCCCGGGGCGTTCTGGGATTTTACAAAGCCTGCGGCTCGTGAGGCATGAAAAAATATGTGACCGGAAGCCTGGTTGCTGTGGGAACCAACTCAATCTGGAATGACAACTGTGAGTATGACAGCCTGCTGGATAAGGATGTTATTGTGGACTTTGACGGCAAAGGCGGTACCATTGCCCAACTGAAGCCAATCATGAGCACGCTGATGAGCAAGCTGAGCAACGATGCGGTGAAGGAGCATGACGCAGATATGCGGCCCTATTCCGTATGCCGAAGCGGAAGCAGCGGCATCCAGCGTTATGCGCAGACCTGGTGCGGCGACAACTATACCAGTTGGAAGAGCTTAAAGTACAACATTCCGGCCATCACCGGAATGGGTCTCTCCGGGCAGCCGAATGAAGGCAGCTATGGCGGATAATCAACTGATGAACATGGAACGCGACTGTGTGGAGGAACTCCGTCTGATTATTGCCTCGGCAAGGGAAGGCTCTCAATTTGTGCTGTACGATGATGACGGAAGAACCAACGATTTTGAAAAAGGAATTTTCCGCAAAACCACTGTCAGCGTCAGCGGGACCGATGTGGTGAAGGTTGATTTTACCGCTGAGGGTGACTACCGGGATACAGTAAAGAGCGTTACAGTAGAAATCATCCGCAAGGACAGGAGCCCATTCTGGGCAGCTCTTGGCGGGCAACGGCTGGTATTACAGCCAGACGAAGAAGGCCGTTCTGGTAAAATATGCAAATCCGAAGAAGGATGCTCAGTTGGTTGTATCCTTTGAAGATTTTGATTTGATTGGGATGTAACTATCGACGCAGCCGTCTGAGTTCGGGCGGCTGCAGTTTTATGATTATGGAGGAACGCGATGCTTTTACGTGAACTGAAATCAATAGAAAAGACTGGTTCCGGCTATATTCTGCACGGGGATGCGGCGGATGTATTGCTGATTTTTATGACGGATGACGTGATTCGGGTACGGGTGAGCTTCCGGCGGGATTTTAAGGAAGAATCCTATACGCTGGTGACTACCGCCTGGGAGGATCGGATGGACGAACTTTTAAAGGACGAGCGCACACGCATCGAGCCCCTGGATATTCCCTGCGAGGAGAAGAACGGAAAGCTTGTATTTACAACAGGCACCTGCATCCTGGAAATCAGCAAAACCCCCTTTTTCCTGACGTTAAAGACCCTGGACGGGGCTGTCGTTTATCAGGATCTGAAGGAGAGGGCGTTTGAGGAGGATCATCTGGGACGGTTGGCCCACTATTCCAAAATGGATCCGGTTAACGACCACTTTTACGGCTTTGGCGAAAAGACGGGCTGTCTGGACAAGAAAGGGAGAAGACTCAGGATGTCACCCAAGGACGCGATTGGCCACGATCCGGAGTTTGGGGATCCCATGTACAAGCATATACCGTTTTATATCCGGATCAACGAGAAAACAGCCTATGCCATCGGCTTGTTTTATCATAATTCCTACGACAGCGTATTTGATATGGGGCAGGAGGTTTCCGGCTATTGGGATCGGTATTGCTATTATCAGACGGATGGGGGAGATATTGACCTGTTCCTGCTCAAGGGTCCTGGGCTTTCGGCGGTTTTAGACCGCTATACGATGCTGACGGGGCGCTGCGCGCTGCCCACCAAACAGTCTCTGGGGTATTGTGCCTCGACTATGTATTACGCAGAACTGGAGGACAACTGTGATCAGGAAATCTATCGGGTAATCGATAAGCATGAGAAGGAGGGCATCCTGATCGATAACTTTTGGCTGGCATCCGGCTATTCCAGCGGCGAGGAGGACAACCTCCGCTATATCTTTAACTGGAATTACAGGAGATTTCCAAATCCTGAGGATTTCTTTGAGCGTATGAATGCCAGAGGAATCAATGTGATTCCCAATCTGAAACCGGGTATTCTGAAAAATCATCCTTATATGAACCTGTTTGAGGAGAACGGCGTGTTTATTAAAAACCCGGGCGGTGACGGGGATTATTATGGAAGATGGTGGGGCGGAGAAGGCAGGTTTTTAGACTTCACGAACCCGAAGGCCCGTGAAACCTGGAAGATGCTTTTGGAAGACCGGATTCTGAGAATGGGAACAAAGACCGTATGGAATGACAATTGTGAGATGGACGGCGTGGAGGATCGGGACGCATACTGTGATTTTGAAGGCGCCGGAGGGACAATGGCGGAGCTCAAGATTCTGCATTCCAATTTGATGGCATTTCTTGGAAAGCAGGCGATTGCCCACGTTTATCCGGGAGAGCGGCCCTACATCATCAACCGTGCGGGATATGCAGGCATCCAGAGATACGCGCAGGTATGGGGAGGAGATAACCTGACAGACTGGCGTACAGTGAAGTTCAACATCGCCACGATCGTGGGCATGGGACTTTCCGGCTGTGCCAACATGGGCTGTGACATTGGCGGGTTCGCGGGATCTGTGCCGGAGGCGGAGCTTTTGCTTCGTTGGATTCAAAACGGTATTTTCCAGCCGCGCTTCTGCTTAAATTCGGCAAATAACGACAACACGGTGACACAGCCCTGGATGTATGAGGAGAATCGGGAATATGTGAAGGCGGCTTACGCCCAGCGATACCGGATGCTTCCGTATCTGTACAGCCTGATGTATGAGGCAAACCAGAACGGCATGCCGGCTATGCGCCCGCTGTTTTTAGAGTTCCCGGAAGATAAGAAGTGTTACAGCGATAATAATTTCATCTTTATGTTCGGAAAGAGCGTGCTGGTTGCCAATGTGGTGGAGCCGGAGGCAAGGACAAGAACTATCTATCTGCCGTCAGGATGCAGATGGTTCGACATGAATGACAACCTGAAGGAGTATTCGGGCGGTCAGACTATCGAGCTTCCGGTAAATCTGGGCAGCATTCCCATGTTCCTCAGGGGAAGTGCGGTTTATGTGACCAGCGAGGATGTTAAGCATATTATGTCGGACAGGATGCGTCATGCGGATTTCCTGATCAGCGCGGATACGGACACCAGCTTTGTATTCTATGACGATGACGGACACACGGAGGACTATAAGAAGGGTGTTTACGCGAAAACCGCAGTTAATGTAACTGCCGGTAATCAGACGATAATTCACTTTGATACCAGGGGAACCTACGAAAGCCCATTGGAGCGAGTTACAATCCGGCTTGTCAGCAAGCAAAAAGGTGCATTCTGGGTAACGGTTGACGGCGAGCGCATCCCGCGTTATCTTGTAAGGGACGGCTGGGAGGAAGCCGGAACCGGATGGTATTACAATCTTTCCGACAGAACCATCTGGGTGAAGTATGAGATACCGGAGAAAAAATCGTATGATGTCATTGTTTCAACGGAGAAATTCGACCTGATTGGAATGGTTGAGGAATAAAGAAAAGTGAAAGGTAACATTATGAATATTTATATGGGAAGCCAGTCCTGATGGGTCAGGTAGCACTAAGGACAAGAGAATTGATCCGAAAAATATGCCAGGCAAATGATGTGGAAATTCTGGCAGGCCAAAATAATGAACTTGATAAAAGGGGCTGTGAAAAAAGCCCCTTAACAAAAAAGAACATTTTCAGGTTTTACCCTGGAAACGTTCTTTTTTTGTTGTGCGCCTGGCGGCGCACGTTTCTAACGGGTGAAAGTCCTGAATCCACCTGGTAGCGGGAAGGATATAGCCGAAGGCAAGGGTGTTGCAGGTGACTGCAAATCTGAAGGAAGCCGGATGTGGGGAACGAACCCATGGGCAAACCTCTGGTCTGACGGACAGAAACCGTATAGAAGGCTGTAC
>ENA-OPRT01000173-OPRT01000173.1-human-gut-metagenome-genome-assembly--contig:-NODE-173-length-40471-cov-5.380913_pt1 | contig 40471 bp, 38 predicted proteins | sample MGYA00241895_ERZ501884 | MGnify/ENA primary metagenome ERZ501884 (study PRJEB25962, sample SAMEA2042225) | human gut metagenome | biome: human gut; feature: human-associated habitat; material: faeces...
TACGCGCACTTGGGACTTTCACCCATTAGAAAACGCCCATGCTGGGCAAACAAAATCCGCAGGGCCGTATCTTCCGGCCTGCGGATTCAGGTATCTGGTGATTAAATTTTCTCGTAACGGTCCACGTTAATCACAAAAATAGTGGCGCCGCCCACATCAACTGTCATGGGCATAGTTGCATAATTTACCATGGTGGTGCCTGATATATAAGGCATGTTGACAGTCAGCCTCTGATGCTGGCCGCACTCCTGCTTAATCACATCAATCACTTCCTGTACCTTATCATCTTCCGCACCAATCATCAATGTTGTATTTCCTTTTTTCAGGAAACCCCCTGTGGTGGAAAGTCTTGTAACACTGTAATGATGCTGGGTCAGCTGGCTTACAACATCATCTTCATTATCATTTCTCACAATTGCATACACTAATTTCATAAGCTGTACCTCCTTGGCGAGTTTATATACGTTAGTATAGCACATTTTCCAGTTAAGATCTGTAGTTTTTTAGCTAATGTTATTAATTCGCTTTATGAACAATCGAAACCATAAAACAGGAATATCCATTAGAGTTTCATCAGCTCTGGGCTGCGGGCCTGGTTCCCAGGGTCACCTGCACATCGTGCTCCACATATGCCCCGTCCACCAGGGACTGCACCGTAAGGGTAACGGCTGCTCCGCCCTCATAGTAGGTGAGCATCTGCTTCAGATCTTCCATGCTGGTGACGGACTGTCCGTCAAACTTGGTGATGATATCCTTTTCCTTTAAATCAGAGGTTGAGGCTGCTTGGCCCTCCACGATTTTATAGACATAGATTCCTACCGGCATACCGTACATCTGTGAGGTGGCAGCGTCAATGTTGGTTCCCTGAATTCCCAGATAACCCTGAGCGTCCTCGGATACAGCCACGCGCGTTTTCTTTGTCATCAGGCTGTTTAAGATGTCCTGGGCCTTGGAAATCGGAATGGCAAAGCCCATTCCCTCCACTTCCGTGGAAGCCGTCTTGGCGGCATTGATGCCGATGACCTTTCCGCTTAAATCAATGAGCGCGCCGCCGCTGTTGCCCGGGTTGATGGCCGCGTCTGTCTGGATGAAGGTCCTGTTAATTCCCTTTTCATCTGTGATCTCACGATCCAGGGCGCTTACATATCCCACGGTGACGGACTGGCCGTATCCAAGGGCGTTTCCTATGGCGATGACCTGCTGTCCCACCTTGATATCATCTGAATTACCCAGGGCAGCCACCTTAATCTTGCTCATGGTGTCGGAGGGGATATCCTTTAACTGCACGGCGATGATTGCCAGGTCAGATGCTGAATCCGTTCCCTTCACAGCGGCGCTCACATCCTTGTTGTCAACAAATGTAACCTTTAAATCGGAAGCCCCGTCCACCACATGGTTATTGGTGGCAATGAGAAGTTCCGTGTCGGTCTGGTTCACGATGATGCCGGAACCGCTGCTCTGCGCCGTGTAGGTCTGCGGCATTCCGAAGAAATCACGCTGCTCCACGGTCATGGTGTCATTGATGGCTACAATGGACGGCATGACGTTTTCCACGATGCCCGACACGTCGGTGACAGCGGATACTGCCGTGGCGCCCTGGTTTCCGGATGCCTGTGCATTGACCGGGGCTGCCTGCCCTATCTGGTTCTGTACCTGTGTCTCAGCCGATGTGCCTGCGGTTCCATACGCACCCGTTAGCCTGTTTCCCAGGTAATTCACACCTGTCATGACTCCGCCTGATACGGTTCCGAATAGGACCGCTGCTGCCGTGATTCCCGCCACCCTTTTTGCAAAGCGTTCTTTGTTGGAATGATTCCGGTGCTTATCGCCGCCGCCCTGGTATCCCTGATAGGAATTCCCGCCATAGCAGTCCTGGCTGTTGGCCCGGCCGCCATATGGGCTGAATCCGGTGTCTGGTCCCTGGGCATGCTGTTCGCGGGGCCCCTGGCTTCCCTGTCCCTGTGAGTACTGTCCCTCTGTATTCTGGCTCTGCGTATTCTGTCTCTGCCGGCTCCTCCCGTCACCCGGGATAGTCCAGTTTACGGCTGTCTCGGGTACATCCCTGTGTTCCATATTTTCATTTCCCAAACCATTCATATTCTTATTTTCATTCTCGTACATAGCAAAGTCTCCTTTCATACGTTTCTCTATTTTTATTTAACTGTATGGGCTGTTTCTTAATTGCTCTTGCTTTTTATAATTAGTAATATAGCCGTCATTTATGGTGGAATTGTGAAACGATTGTGGAGAATCTGTGTTCTAATTATTATAGATTTATAAACTGAAGATTAACAAATGCCGTCTGGACGGAATGGATGTTTGAAGATATAATGGACATGATAAAATAAACCGGGAAAGAATCAGGACAGGAGTAAAGGAACTTGGGACAGTCAGAAAAGTTGGAACAGCCAGAAAAGTTGGAACAGCCGGCAAAGGTAATCGGCATCATTGCCGAGTATAACCCGTTTCACGGAGGACATAAATTTCAAATAGAAGAAGCAAAAAAACGGACCGGCGCAAGCTGGTGCGTCGCTGCCATGAGCGGTGATTTTGTGCAGAGAGGAGAGCCTGCGGTCTACAGCAAATATCTGCGCGCCAGAATGGCCCTTTCCTGCGGCGCGGATCTGGTGGTGGAGCTTCCCTCCGCCTTTGCGGTCAGCAGTGCGGAGGATTTTGCTGCCTGCGGCGTGGCCCTGCTCACAGGACTGGGAGCAGTGGAGGTACTGTGCTTTGGCAGTGAGGACGGGGATATCAGCAGGATTCAGAAGGCTGCCGGTATCCTGGCACAGGAAGGCGGGGACTTCTCCTCTCTGCTGAACCTTGGACTGCGAAGCGGTCTAAGCTGGCCCCTTGCCCGCAATCAGGCTCTGCTTGTGATGGCGGACAGGGATAAGGATTTTCCATTAAAAAAAGAAGAAATGGACAAGCTTCTGGGCTCCCCCAACAATCTTCTGGGTATCGAGTACTGCAAGGCCATTCTGCGCCAGGACAGTCCGCTTATTCCGCTGACTATCCGCCGCCGGGGGCAGGGCTACCACGATGAAGGCCTGGAGGGCGGACAGGCTTCCGCCTCAGCCATCCGGCGGACGCTTAAAACATGGGAACTGTACGCAGATACGGATCTGCCTCCATATACAAAACTGACACCTGAGTCCAGGACACACATCCCACCGGCAATCTGGCCCCTGTACGGCCAGGAACCCTCCCTGGAGGCCAATGATCTGTCTGAGATACTGAACTTCCGTCTCCTGTCACTGAGGCGGGAGGGAACGGATTATACACAATACGGAGATATGTCGGCGGAGATGGCGCGCCGGCTGGACAGCTGCCTTCTCCAACAGGTCAGCTGGGAAGGCCGGATAGAACAGCTTAAGACACGCCAGTACACCTATACCCGGATCAGCCGCGCCCTTCTTCACATGGTGCTGGGCCTGACCGCCGCCAGGGTGCAGTCATACAAAGAGGCCGGCCGGGCCCCCTACGCCAGAATCCTGGGATTCAGGAAGGAATCCCGGGAACTGCTGGCTCTGGTAAAGCAAAAAACCGCTATTCCCCTGATTACCAAGACAGCCGACGCCCCCCGCATTCTCACAGGAACAGCCCTGGATATGTTCTCTCAGGACATCTACGCCTCCCATATCCGCCAGGTCCTGCTTTCAAAAAAACTGGGGAAGCCGGTTAGGAATGAATATAACCAGCCCATCTGTATATTAGAATAAAAGGCAAAATGACAGGCCCGCGGATGCAACGCATGGCCGCGGACCTGTCATTTTATTTTCATATATCAGTTGTCTTTTCACGGGGCTCCCAAAGCTCCGGGGCCAGCAGTTCTACCACCGTGGGCTTTACATGCAGGAACTCCGCCAGCTCACGTATTTGGAGGCCGTTGTCCCGTTTCCTGCCCTGACGCACAGCCCGAATCAATATATTCTTCGGCGTATGCTCCATATCAATAAATTCCAGAATCTGGGTCCGGTATCCTCTGTATTCCAGGACCTGGGCTCTGATGGCATCTGTGTAAAGGGCCGCCATGCGCTCTTTGATCAGGCCGTATTGCAGTACCGGCCTGAGAAGGCTGTTTTCCATCTGTCCGTTGAGCTCATGCTGGCAGCAGGGAACCGACAAAATGACTCTGGCTCCCCAGTTCACCGCCTTCTCCAGGGCGTAATCCGTGGCCAGGTCGCAGGCGTGGAGGGTGACCACCATGTCCACCTTCTCCGCGCCCTCAAAGGAGGCAATGTCCCCGTGGCAGAAGGAAAGTCCATCATATCCATACTGCCGTCCGAGACGGCTGCAGTGTTCTATGACATCCTCCTTAAGGTCCAGGCCGATGATCCGCACCGGATACCCCTTCAGTTCCTTCAGATAATAATACATGGCAAAGGTGAGGTAGGATTTGCCGCATCCGAAATCAATAATGGCGGACTCCCGGCCCTGGTCCAGGTTGGGAAGGATATCCTCAATGAACTCCAGGAAACGGTTTATCTGCCTGTATTTGTCATAGCGGCTGTTCACCACCCTGCCCTCTTTTGTCATGACGCCCAAATCCACCAGAAAGGGAACCGGGATTCCCTCTTCCAGGATATAATGCTTCTTCCGGTTATGGGACAGGGGGCCGGGAGAGCCTGGTTCACCGGCCGGCTGTATCCTGACAGACTCGGGATACCGCTTCACCTTCACTGTCACCTTGCCCTTTTTGCTTACCAGTATAAGGGCCTTTCCAAGTCCGGATGTAATCTCCGCCTGGCGGAAGGAACCCTCCAGCAGCCCTGTGACATAGTCTGCCGCCTCATCTTTGTCCAGATTGCGGTGAAATGCCTGCTTTCCCGCCTGTTCCTCCGCCTGGAATACCAGCCTGCCCTTCATGAGCAGTGGACGGATTCTGGACCTGGAGATTTTGCCGCTGTCTGCGGGGTTGCTCATAAGAACCCGCTCCAGAGACTCATTTAAGAACAGCTCCAGCGCCTGTTTGATTTCTTTACATTCTTCCTGATTCATGTCCTGCTCCTAATCCAGAAGTTTCTTTGCAAGGGCGGGGAGCTGGCTTAATGACTCGATGGTGCCAACCGGCCTCTCTGCCCTGCCAAAGCCATATGATGCGTGTACAAAGGGAATCCCGGCCACACCGGCCGCTTCCTCATCCATATGGGTATCGCCCACATAAAAACACCGTTCCAGATGGTTTCTCCGGACCACCATACGGATGTTATCTCCCTTTGGAAGGCCGGTGTTGCCGTAGCACTCAATATCCCGGACATATTCCCGGAGGCTGCAGCTCTTTAACAGCACCTCAATATATCCGCTCTGGCAGTTACTGACAATGTACAGTCCATACTGGCGGCTGAGGCGCGCCATGATTTCCCCTGCCTCCGGATACAGGACTCCGGGATGGGTCAGCAGGTAATGGTTCTCATAGGTCATGCATTCCTCCATTACCTTCCTGCACTCCTCCTGGGCCAGCCCCGGAAACAATGTCTTACCAATATCCATCATGGTCTTTCCCATATTGTCATACATATCCTGAGCCGTAATCCTGACTCCCAAATGCGGATAACGGGCCAGCACCTCATTCCAGGATTCAGCCACCTGGGCGGCCGAATCCCAGAGCGTACCGTCCACGTCAAACAATATCCCTTTATTCATACCCACAACCATCCCTTTCCCATTCATATTCACAGGCATTGCCCCTGAAACCATACAGAAGTCCTGATACATCCCTAATTTTCAGCACTGACCCATCCCTTTCGCAGCAAATCCGGATAGGGCTCCAGATGGGCATAATCGTTGAAGCGCTCCAGTGTAAAACGTCCGGATGCTCCATCCCAGTTAAGCTCCGTGATGCTGCAGTTTTCCAGGCTCTTTCCGAGAATTCTCCATTTATTCATGGGAATTCCCAGATAATGGGCTGTCATGGAACGGATGACGCCTCCGTGGGTCACCACAGCAACGCGCTCATAGCCGCTTTCTGTCATTTCCCTGAACACAGGCCGTGCACGCCGGACCACATCCCCGGCACATTCCCCGCCCGGATAAGGCAGGTCCTCCTCCATAAGGGCCTGCTGCGCCTTGAAGTCCCTGTACTTCACCGCAATATCCCGGTCATCCATGCCTTCCATATGGCCAAAGGATATCTCCCTCAGCTCCGGCCGTATGATATGCTCCACATTCCAGTAGAGATTGGCTGCCTGAGCCGTTTCCACGGCCCGCAGCAGATTGCTGGAATACACCACCTGTATATTTTCATGAAACAGGCGCTCTCCTAAGAGAGACGCCTGCCTGTATCCTTCTTCACTTAAATCCACATCCACGTTGCACAGCTTGCTGCACTGCCTGCCGTGGCGTATCAAAAATAGTTTCATCTGTCTGCCCTCCGTCCGGTTTCTTTCACCCCGGACAGTATTAATTTTTAAAGCTGTGGATTGGCGCCGGAATTCTTCCGCCCCTGGTTACAAACCGTCTGCAGGAGAATGTGTTTACAGGCATAACAGGCGCATAACCCAGCAGCCCGCCGAACTCAGCAGTCTCCCCTACCTTCTTTCCCACCACGGGAATCAGACGTACGGCAGTCGTTTTCTGGTTCACCATTCCGATGGCTGCCTCGTCCGCAATGATGCCTGCAATGGTGCTGGAGGGCGTGTCGCCCGGGATGGCGATCATATCCAGACCAACGGAACAAACACAGGTCATGGCCTCCAGCTTCTCGATGGTGAGGGCTCCCATGCTGACCGCGTCAATCATTCCCTGGTCCTCGCTGACCGGGATGAATGCGCCGCTTAAACCGCCCACATAGGAGGAAGCCATGACGCCGCCCTTCTTAACCTGGTCATTGAGCATGGCAAGAGCTGCCGTTGTTCCGGGCGCGCCCACGCGCTCCAGTCCAATCTCTTCCAGTATCTCAGCAACACTGTCTCCCACCGAAGGCGTGGGAGCCAGGGACAAATCAATGATTCCAAAGGGAATGCCCATGCGCCTGGATGCTTCCTGCGCCACCAGCTGGCCCACGCGGGTAATCTTAAACGCGGTCTTCTTGATGGTTTCACAGAGCACCTCAAAGTTGGCATCCCTCACCTTTGCCAGGGCAACTTTCACAACGCCCGGACCGCTTACGCCTACATTGATGATGGCTTCGGACTCAGTCACGCCGTGGAAGGCGCCTGCCATGAACGGGTTGTCGTCAGGAGCATTACAGAATATCACCAGCTTGGCACAGCCAAGGGAATCATGGTCCCTGGTGGCTTCGGCTGTCTCAGTCACGATTCTGCCCATAAGTTCCACCGCGTCCATGTCAATGCCGGTTTTGGTGGAGCCTACATTGACGGAACTGCACACGCGCTCAGTCTGAGACAGTGCCTGGGGAATGGAGAGAATCAGATTCTTGTCAGCCCTGGTCATGCCCTTGCTCACAAGAGCGGAATAGCCGCCGATAAAGTTTACGCCCACTTCCTTTGCAGCCATGTCCAGAGTCTTGGCTATGGTGACGAAATCCTCAGGACGCCTGCAGGCGGAACCGCCCACCAGCGCAATGGGAGTGACGGAGATACGCTTATTTACAATGGGGATACCGAAATCAGCCTCGATATCCTGGCCCGTGGAAACCAGGTTCTTTGCCAGGGTAGTGATTTTCTTATAAATCTTTTCATTGAGCGCCTCAAGATTGCTGTCCACACAGTCCAGAAGGCTTATACCCAGGGTAATGGTACGCACATCCAGCTTTTCGTGTTCAATCATGTTGTAGGTCTCATTTACCTCGTACATATTTACGTTAATCATAGTTCTTTCGTCCCTTTCTTCTGATATTACAGGCCCGCCCTATCCTCTGGGTATGCCATTAGATACGGTGCATCTTCAGGAAGATTTCTTCCCGCTGAATCTTCACGCTGACGCCGATTTCCTCTCCGACCTGTTCCAGCTCCCGGGCTACTTCGCCAAAGGACTTGGTTATGTTCTCCACGTCCACAACCATCATCATGTTGAAAAATCCCTTTACAATGGTCTGGGTAATATCCAGTATATTAATCTGGTTCTCAGCCAGGTATGTACATACGCCTGCAATGATTCCTACCCTGTCTTTCCCTACTACTGTAATGATTGCCTTATTCATCTTTATTCTCCTCACGCTTTTGTTTTATTGAAATCCGGTGAACGGATATCCATACGTTTTACAGATATATAATTTCACTCATGAAGTCTCTGCTGGCCACGGAAATGGAAAAATCAGAGGCTCCGTAAGGGCAGTCTCCCTCGTCAATCTCCAGACGCACGGTCTCGTAGGCCAGCTCCTCGTAATTGTTTTCCTTGCTGAGATGTCCCAAAAGAACCTTTTTCAGTCTGTCGTGGAGAACGCAGTTCAAAAGCCTGCCCGCATTTTCATTGGACAAATGGCCGTGGTCCCCTAAAATCCTCCGCTTCAGGTAATAGGGATAAGGGCCTGTCTCCAGCATCCTGACATCGTGGTTGGATTCCAGAAGCAGGGCATCCAGCCCCTGAAGATGGTCTATGATATACTGGTCAAAATGTCCCATATCCGTGGCCACGGCCACGGACTTCTCCCCGTTTTGTACGCGGTATGCCACCGGATTCGCGGCATCGTGGTCAATCTTAAAGGGCTTCACGGTCAGATCACCTACCGTGAAATCCAAATCCGGGCATACCGGAGTCAGAAGGCCCCTGTCAAATTTGCCCAGGCTGCCTGCGGCCGCAATCTCATCCAGGGTTTCCTGGGTCCCGTAAATGGGTATCTCGTACTTGCGTGACAGCACTCCCAGTCCCTTGATGTGATCCGAATGCTCATGGGTAATGAGAATCCCGTTAACATCGTTTCCCGTAAGTCCTATCTCATTTAATCCCTGCTGAATCCGCTTGTTGCTGATTCCCGCATCCACCAGCAGGTGGGTGCTGTCAGAACCTATGTAAATACAGTTGCCGCTGCTTCCGCTGGCAATACTTACCATTCTCATGTTTTACAGTCCTTTGTCTTATTTATTGCATTCTAATTTTGTACTCCATTTGTTCTCCAGGAGCCTTCGGATCTGTTTTCTGGTGTCCTCCACAGAGCCGTTGTTGTCGATGACCGCATCGGAAAATTCCCTGAACCCTGCCTCTGGCGCCTGGCTGTCCATGATGCTTTCCGTTTTCTCCCTTGTGTAACCGCGGCTCTCTCTGAGACGCTCCATGCGGTTCTCCCTTGATGTATAAACATACCACATTTCCCCGCAGTTGTCACGGAATTCTTTTGAGGGAATGGCTGCCTCTATGACCACCAGAGGTTCGGGGCAGGCAAGCGCCTCCCCAAAGGCGGTATTCCATACCAGTGGATGGGTCAGGCGGTCCACCTGGAGGCGTTTATCAGGGCAGCCAAAGATTACCTGGGCCATGGCGGGACGGTTGATGGTTCCGTCCTCATTCAGTATGGACGGCCCCAGGCAGTCCACCACGGCTTGGTAGCTCTCCCGCCCGGGCCGCATCAGCTCCTTTGCCACCTGGTCCGCCTGGATGACACGGAAGCCATATTCCTCCTTCAGTATCTCCAGCACCCGGCTTTTTCCGGATCCCACGCCGCCTGTGATTCCCAATATAAACTTACTGCCCGCGGGGGATGTACTTCCTATATTTTCCATATCCTGTCACTGCCCCTTCAGATACCGTTATTTTCCGTGTCTTTGTTTCTTCCCGTATTTCCTACTTGGCATCAAACCAGGATTTTCCCACTTCCGCTTCCACTTCCAGTGAGACCCTTAAATCCGCCGCATGCTTCATCTTATCGGTCAGAATGTCCTTAACTGTCCGGATTTCATCCTGTGCCGTCTCAATCAGGAGCTCATCGTGAATCTGAAGGACGATTCTGGATTTCAAGTTTCGCTTTTTCAGCTCCCTGTCCACTGCAATCATGGCTATCTTCATAACGTCCGCTGCGGTTCCCTGAATCGGTGAATTCATGGCCACCCGCTCTCCGAACTGGCGCTGCATAAAGTTGGCGGACTTAAGCTCAGGAATGGGCCGTCTCCTGCCGTACAGGGTCGTCACGTAGCCCTGCTCCTTGCCCTGCTTGACCAGTCCGTCCAGGAATATCTTAACCCCCGGATAGGTCTCAAAATATTTATCGATGTACTCCACCGCCTCCTTGCGGGAGATGCTGAGTCCCTCGCTGAGCCCAAAGGCGCTGATGCCGTATACAATTCCGAAGTTCACTGCCTTTGCGTTGCGGCGCTGTAGAGGAGTCACTTCATCAAGGGGTACATGGAATACCTGGGATGCGGTGATGGCATGGATGTCCTGGGCGGAACGGTATGCCTCGATCAGCCGCTCATCCCCTGACATGTGGGCCAGGATACGCAGCTCAATCTGGGAATAGTCCGCGTCCACGAACACACAGCCTTCCTTGGGAACAAACACTTTGCGGATTTCCCTGCCCAGGGCCATGCGGACCGGGATATTCTGAAGGTTCGGCTCCGTGCTGCTGATGCGTCCCGTAGCCGTGATAGTCTGGTTGAATTTGCCGTGAATCCTTCCGTCCTCACCGATATAGGCTGCCAGGCCTTCCGCATAAGTGGAATTCAGCTTTGTCAGCTGGCGGTAATCCAGAATTTTCTGGACCACCGGATAATCAGGCGCCAGCTTTTCCAGCACATCCGCTGCCGTGGAATAACCTGTCTTTGTCTTTTTTCCTCCCGGAAGCTCCATCTGCTCAAAGAGAATCTCTCCCAGCTGCTTGGGGGAATTGATATTGAACTCGTGGCCTGTCTCCTGGTAGATTTCCTGTTCCAGCTTGGCGATTCCCACCTTAAGCCTGTCCCCATATTCTTTAAGCTCAGCCCGTTCCACCTTCACGCCCTCCTGCTCCATATGGAAAAGGCTGTAAATCAGGGGCATCTCTATATCTGTATACAGGCTGTACATTCCGGTATCCTTTAACTGTCCTGCCAGGGGTACAGCGGCCTTCCACGCAGTGTACCCCATGTAGCATACACAGTCAACGGCATTCTTCTCACCCCTCCACAGGGCATCTCCCAGGTCCTCCTTTGCCAGCAGGTCCGCCCTGGAGGGCACGGTAAGTCCCAGATAGTCCCTGGCCAGATCATCGTAGGCATAGGTATCCTTAAGGGGGTTCAGAAGATATCCGGCCACTCCCGCGTCATATACAGGATCCGTGTCCTTAAGTTCCAGGTACGCAAGCATGGATTTTAAATCCAGCGCCCAGAACTCCTTAACGCCATGATTATCCTGGTCCTGGTTATCCTGGCCCTGATTATTCTGGTCCTGGTTACCCTGGCTCCTGTTTTTCCTGCACAGCGCCCTGAGCCGCTCCAGAAGATATTCACCGGTAATCTGTTCCCCTGCCGCCAGACAGTATATATCCTTCTCGCCCAGGCATAAGGCCAGGCCTGTCACGGGATTCAGCCCGGCTCTGGCCTTTTTTCCCGCTTTCACTTCTCCGTTCTCGTCAAAGCTGAAGGACAGCTGCTCCACGCTCTCCTTTAAAGCCCCGTCGCTGCCCAGTATGAGCTGGAAACCTGCCAGTTCTGCGCCTGCTGCCCTGCCAAATATCTTATCCGCTGTCCTTACATCCTTCACAAGGGTGAAATGGGATTTTATATCAGGTGCAGCGGCTTCCTGGGCAGCGGTTTTGTCAAACCGGGCCAGGATGGACTTGAATTCCAGACGCTTCATATACTGGTAAGCCTCCGGAGTATACAGATCCCCAATCCGGGCGTCCCCGTAATTAAATTCCACAGGACAGTCCGTACAGATGGCTGCCAGCTTCTTGCTCATCTGAGCCATGCCGTAATGCTCCTCCAGAGCCTTTCTGGCCCTGGGAGGCTTAAGCTCCTCCAGATGGGCATAGGCGTTCTCTATGGACTTGTACTGGGCGATGATACTGGTTGCTGTTTTCTCCCCGATGGAAGGCACGCCCGGTATATTGTCAGAGGCATCCCCCATAAGGGCCTTCACATCAATGAATTCCTCAGGCGTCACCTGATACTCCCGCAGCACATCCTCCGGGAAATAGTCCTTAATCTCAGTCACGCCCCTGCTGGTTCTGGGGATCCGTATCTTAATGTGTTCATCAGCCAGCTGCAGAAGATCCCTGTCCCCTGATACCACGGATACCTGGATACCCTGGGCCTGACACCGCTTTGCCACGGTTCCCAGTATATCGTCCGCCTCAAATCCCTCCAGGGTCATGATGGGAATTCCCATGGCCTTCAGCACATCCTTCATCACAGGAATCTGCTCATGAAGCTCCTGGGGCATGGGCTTTCTCGTCCCCTTATAGGCGTCATACATCTCATGCCGGAAGGTAGGCTCCTTTAGATCAAAGGCAACGGCTGCGTGGTCCGCCTTTTCCTCCTCCAATATCTTCAGCATGATATTTAAAAAACCGTACACTGCGTTGGTATGCAGACCCTCCGAATTCGTAAGGTCCGGTACCCCGTAAAATGCCCGGTTCATAATACTGTGTCCATCAATCAAAACCAATTTATCCATTAATATAAGTTCCTTTCTGTCTCTGTCACCACATCCTGAACTGAAGCACCAGCACGACCAGCACGGCCCAGAAGCACAGTGTGTTCACCGCATAGCGGGCTGTCTCCAGGATTCCCAGGGTGTGCACCCTCTGCCGGGACAGCTCCAGGGCTGTCTCCAGAGCCCCCTTGATGTTATAGGTGCCTGTTCCCTGGTCCAGCTGGCGGATACCCACGTCCACTGTGAAGTAAATCTCCAGCTCTTCCCGGCATTCCTCGCAGGTCTCAATGTGTTTTAAGAATTCTTTCAGTTCCCCGTCCGTAATGCTGCCATTAATATACGGCATCACCAGACGCTCCGCTTCCCTGCAGGTCACTGCCAGCACCTCCTGTCTATCATTTTAATCAAATTCTTCTTACATCATACAATAAATCAGCTTACTTTTCAATGAAAGATTGGGACGCCCATCACCTGGTTAAGGGCGGATTCCTGTATCCCTCCCTGACATGAGCCTGACGCGGCCCTGGTTCAGGACAGTCTGCCCTTCCTGTATTCCCTTGGAGAAACGCCTGTCAGCCGCCGGAACACATCCCCGAAATAATTGCCGTCCGAGAACCCGCAGGCCATGGCCACACCGGTCACGGACAGATCCGTATTGCGCAGCATATCCGATGCCTTCTGGACGCGGATGTAGTTCAGATACTCCTTAAAGCAGAGGCCGGTGGAGCCCTTGAATTTCTTTGAAAAATAGGTAGGGCTCATATTGGCAAATGCAGCCACCTCCCCCAGCGTCAGCCCTTCCTGATAATGCTGGTTCATGTACCGGGCCGCACTGACCATGGCCTCCTCCGTCTCCTCCAGCGCGTGCCCCTCCCCGCGGGTCTCCTGGCAGCGTCCCAATACCACAAGAATCTGGTGCAGGAGACTGCGAAGCTGTATCTGGCAGTAGCTGTCACCCTGCTTTTCCTCATCCTGCATCTGGGCCAGCAGTTCCTCTATCCTAGGGCGGAATTCCGGAGGAATGGTGCGTTTGGGCTGTGAGAAGATATGGCCAAAGGCCTCCCTTCCGCAAAGGCTTAAGAATGAGCTGACCGTGTCCCTGGAAAAATAGATGCCGAACCGCTCAGCCTGCCAGCTTGGCTCATACAGGGCCTTGTGGACCTCAAGAGGCGGAATGATGGTTATATCCCCCGGTTCCAGATAGTAGATGTCCTGGTTGATGAACATTTTACATTTTCCTGATAACAGATAATAAATCTCATAGTAAGAATGATAATGAGGACGCTTCATCACAAAGCTTGAGGACCTTCTGATACGGCTGACCTGAACGCTTTTATCCTTTAAAATCATGGTGTTGCTCATACGCGGTTCTTCTCCTTCAACTTCTCCTTTATGACCGGACCGTCATGGCAAAAAAACTGTATTTTTTAGAAAATATCCCATAAAATCCGTATTATTCCATCTGTTTTTGTTATACCATAAAGCCAACCAAAGGTAAACAAGGAATTCGACAAGGAAATGGAGGAATGACCATGGCTGAAATGACCATGTTATCCATGGCTGTGATGGCTGCCAATAAAAAAAGCCGCTCCTTTTCGGAAGCAGCAGCCGGGCGGAAGGACCTGTACCTGACGGAAGGACCGGCAGAGGAAGCAGATGTCATATATCTTCCGGATTACAGCAGTCTGGATTTTAGGCAGGTCCGCGAGCTTCTGACAGTGGGAAAACACATCCTGTTCGGAACCATGGGGGCGGCCGATGCCGGCAGCCTCAATGCGCTGGCGCAGACAGCCGCGGAACACGGCGCAGTGCTGTTGGATCATATCCACCTTGCATTCAATCCATGTATGGCATCATTAAAGACAGCGCTGACATGCCTGGGACCCATTTACCGGATCCGTCTCTATTCCTGCGAATATGCCTTCTCCTGCAAGGGAGTCTGTACGGTTCCTGTACGTCCCTTCACCCATATTCCTCAGGGAGGCGCATTGTTTCAGCGGGGCTACGACTGCATCTATCCCCTTGTGCATCTCTTCGGCATACCGGAACAGCTGGATATCCAGATGATATTCACGGAAAATGGAATGGATGCAGCCGGAACTGTCAAGGGAACTCTAGGCAGCGCCCAGGTGGAGATCGTCTATTCCAAGATATCAGGAAGCCATATTCCAAGCCTTATAGAGGGAGAAGGGGGACGCCTGCTAATCCGTGATTTACGGAATTTAAGGGAAGTGACCTATTTCAACCGTTCCGGTGTGGAAAAACCGATGGTTTCTTTTTCCGAAGAGGCCTGCCGCGCCAGGGAACTGGACCGCTCCATGGCCTTTATAAAGGGAAATTGCGACTGGCGCCTCCAGCTTGCATCCTCCTTGCAGGCACTTCAAATGATGGATGAAATCCGGGGTGGTAAAAAGACGAAAGATCTTATATGTTCTTGAAAAATTTTATAAGACATTTAATGAATAAAGACAGTTGGTTTTAAATACTCTTCTGTCCTATTTTTAAGATTCATTTCCTATTTATGGCTATTTGTGTTACACTATATATTATTAATATGTAAGGGGGATATATTATCGTGAAAAAACTTCATTTATTTCTCGCAACTATAACAATTTCTTTGTTTTCCTGCATCACATCCTTTGCCGGTCAATGGCAACAAGACAGTTATGGATGGTGGTATCAAACTGATGATGGAACCTACCTAAATAATGGATGGAACTGGGTTGATGGAAAGTGTTATTATTTCTCTCCTGATGGATACTGCTTGCAAAACACACAAACGCCTGATGGATATATGGTGGATGAAAATGGAGCATGGGTTATTGATGGTATAGTTCAAACACAGAATCAACCCCCAATATCAGACACTTATAAAATAGGCAATCTAACTCTTTCTACACCAAATGGATTTTGGTTTTATGAACAAAAGGATACTATCTTTTGTATGTTTGCTTCATATGACCAACAAAGAGCAATAGCAGTATATTGCAGTGATATAGGCGTTGATCCACGCGCAAATAATTACAGTGAAAAATATATCGATTCTGTTCTTGACGCAGCAATGATTAATGAAGGAGGAGCATATGCGACTAAGACATATAAACAACTTTCATCTGGTGCATGGAACTGTTACGGATATTCATCTGCTGAAATTTTAAATGCGCCCGGAACATTAACAGCATATGTTCGTATGGATGGTTCATATATACAACTAATTATGATCGCTGGTAATTTATCTAATACTGATACTGATGGTCTCATGAATGTTCTCATTAAATAATATGATGGGATATAGATGATAACAAATAACAAAAACCGCGAAAACCATTGATTTTACGTGGTTTTCACGGTTCCAATTTGATGCCGGCAGCGGGACTTGAACCCGCACGCGGTTACCCGCAACAGATTTTGAGTCTGCATCGTCTGCCATTCCGACACGCCGGCTTACAACGCTGATTATTTTATCACAGGATACATATTTTGGCAAGTGTTTTTTGAAAACCTTTGCCATTTTTCTTCAATATTTACTTCAACGTCCATGTGGCCGGACGGCTGGCAAAAGACTGTTAAGGCAGGTATCTGCCCGCCCTTAACAGTCCCTCCGGCCTGTTGTCTTATCTGATTGCCTGCTGGCCGCTGGCCTTATATATTTCGTACCATTCATAGTGCTCCAGACGGATATCCAGGGCCTTAATGGCCGTATCCAGCCTGTCCAGCCTGTTGCTTCCTGAGATAGGGACCGCCCCTGCCGGATGATACATAATCCACGCGTATATGATGGCAGACGGGTCCACGTCATGCTTCTCGGCGATTATGTTTATGGTTTTCATGGCTGCGGCGCACAGACTGTCGCTGGCGTCAAACATTCTTCCCCCTGCCAGAGGCGACCATATCATGGGATGGATTCCGGATGCAGTCAGGTCATCCATCATTCCGGAATTAAAATGTTCAAAGCACACCGGGTTCCACTCAATCTGGTTCGTTACCAGCTGCCCGTTTACAGCTTTGTTAAGACCGTTGAATTTATGAGGGTCAAAGTTGGAGACGCCCATCTCCCCGATTTTTCCTTCCTGCTTAAGCTCTGTCAATGCCTTTGCCGTGGACTCAAAATCAATGCAGGGGTCCTCCCTGTGAATCAGATACAGGTCCAGATGGTCTGTGTGAAGCCGCTTCAGGCTCTCCTCACAGGACTGTTTTACCCTGTCATATCTTGTATCATAATATCCAAATCCGCCCTCTTTGAAAATGCCGGTTTTTGATACCAGCTGGATTTTGTTCCTAATGGAGCGATCCTGTTCAAAAGCCTGCCCCATCAGCGTTTCACAGAGCGCGTCTCCGTAGATTTCCGCTGTGTCAAAGGTGGTGACCCCTCTCTCAATGCATTCATTCATGAATCGGGCCAGTTCTTCTGCGGACCAATTCCAGCCGTCCAGCCTCCAGAATCCCTGAACCACGGCTGACAATGACAGCCCTTCTGACAATTTAACTTTTTTCACCTTGTTCCTCCTGTTAAGAATTCAACCTTTCCCAAACACAGAAGCAATCTTAATATCCAGCTTCCCGCACCACTCCCTAAGCACATCCTCCTTGCAGAAGGACACGGAAAAATCCTCCAGTTCAAGGTCCAGAGGTATGTCTGTCTTAATGGTGGCCAATTCCTTAGACAGCCTGGCGGCGGCTTCCCCGCACAGTTCCCCCTCCTCCCCTGTCTTGGTCAGGGATTTGTAGGGAGAACGGCTGATTCCCAGGCTGTTCTTCCAGAAGTCCTGCAGCTCCTTAAGCTCTTTCTTATCCTGCTCCGCCTCATGTATCACCTCATAAATATTCTCCACGGTGCCGTATTCTCCCAGCAAAAGAGGGGCCGCGCTGGCAACGCCCCTGACTCCCGGAATATTATCCGAGGTGTCTCCCTGGATTCCCTTCAGGTCCGTAATCTGCTCCGGCCACACCCCTTCCTCGGAATACACGGTCTCAGCCGTAAACTCAAAGGTCTTTTCCGGCAGGTTCACCGATGCCTTATCCAGGCCGTAAAGCCCGTAATACTTGTCGTAAAGCTCCTCCGCCTTCTCCTGTCTGGCCTGGACCATCCAGGCCCTTACATTGTACGCATCACTCACAAGCTGCAGATAATCATGGTCCTTGGTCATCACCACCACGGGTACCTGCTCCCTGAATTTATGGACAAGGCTTCCCGCATAGTCATCCGCCTCATACCGGCCGCTGTAGAGCACTTTAAAGCCTGCTTCCTCCAGAATCCGCTCCATCAGCACAAATTGCTGCTTAAGAGGCTCCGGCGTCCTGCTTCTGGTACCCTTATAATCAGGATACAGTTCCCTGCGGAAGGTATCCCTTGTCTTGTCAAACACAAATGCCATGTAGGCCGGCTGCTGCTTTTTCAGCAGGGAAGCCACGGCCTTCAGTACCCCCATGATGCCGTTGGTATAAGTCCCGTCCGACGCGTGGAGAATTTTTCCGTAATGCTTTTCCTTCTCCTCGTCGGTCTTGGCGAACATGATTTCCCTGGGTAACACTGCATAATAACAGGTTGACAGCAGGGATGAGCCGTCAACAATCACGAATTTTCTTTCTGACATTCTGATTCCATCTCTTTCTTACGTATTCTGTCATTGCTTGGGTCATTATCCTTACCTGCGGTGATGCCTGTCCCAGATTCCGGCGAACAGCAGGGCGGCTACAATAAATACCAGCACTATCAATCGTTCCGTCTGTCCCATATGGCTCCTCCTTCCGGAGACACGACTGTAACGGAAAGTCACAGTTTCCTCAAAACAGTATCATACACCAGTTTTGTCCTGGCGTCAAAGAGTACCCACAGAACATGTTCCAGTTCACCCGGATGCTCCGCCACAAATTTCCTGGCAGTTCCTATGGCGGTTTCTGCTGCCAGCTCCACCGGAAAATGGTATATGCCGGTGGAGACAGAGGGAAACGCAATCCGCTTCACTCCATTTTCCAGGGCCAGCAAAAGGGAATTCCAGTAGCAGGAAGAAAGCTTCTCCTGCTCACCGCATATCCCGCCGTTCCACACAGGACCCACGGTGTGGATGATGTACCGGCAGTCCATGTTGTAGGCATTTGTAATCTTGGCCTGTCCTGTCTTACAGCCGCCCAACAGCCGGCATTCATGCAGCAGTTCCTTTCCCGCGGCCCTGTGGATTGCCCCGTCCACCCCTCCTCCTCCAAGGAGGGATGAGTTGGCCGCATTGACGATTGCATCCATTCCGGTTATCTTCGTTATATCACCTAATACAGTATCTATGACTGTGTTGTTTTCATTCTTCATAGCTGGCCTCCTCTGATTTCTTTCCTCTGATTTCTTTCCTCTGATTACTTTCCTTTGATTATACCATATAACCCCTCAGTCCTGACAACAGTAATTCACCGATTTTTCCCGCCCCGCTGTCAGCCGCAAAGGTATGGACCAGGCTGGCCTTATCCCTTCCAAGGATGTTTTCCAGCTCCCCAAAGGAAAGCAGGCCTTTGAGATACAGCTTTACGATTTCCATTGGTCCGCTTCCGATTTCCGCCACCAGCTCTAAATGTGTCATGATTCACCTTCCTTCTGCCTTTTTCAACCTTCTGTTAAAAATGCCGGCCTAATAATATATGCAGGCATTTTCCAGAATATTCCTGTTGGCAGCCGTATAATTCCTCTAAAATCATGAGAATCTTTCGCTTTCCCTATGGTAAAAATTAATCATTCCATTAAAAAAAGTCAGCTTTTTGTAAGAAACATTACGCTTCATTACATTTCACTGACTTCCGTTGCAATTCATCCTGAACTATGGTATATTCACATCAGGTCAGAAATGACGCTAGCCCGGCAGCTTCCGCAGCCCCATGTTGTGGAAGCGCCGGGCTCCCCCCAAAAAGAATCTTTGTTCATTATTCTTCGTATCTCCAGATTTGTACCTCACCAGAATATCCCTCAAACGTACGCTTAATAATATCCTCCACAATACTCCAGTCGCCGCCCGCACTGCCGCATCCTATCTTATATGGAAACGCCACCGTCTCGTTTTTGTCTCTGGCTTCCAAAAAGCTCCGGATCTCTCCCATGGCTCTTTCCAATGCGTCATAATCGGTATAGACCTGCTTTTTTCTGCCGTAATCATCCTGTCCGTACAGATTGCCAATCAGAAACCAACGTCCGTCCTTTTCCACAGGCTGGGCAGACACCCGCCCCAGCAGCTTGGATGTATCCCCGTTTTCCTTTTCAATCCACTGCTTGGTAATTCTTTTATAGGTCTTCTCCACCTCGGGAAACAGCTTCTTTACCTGTCCTGCGATTCCATAGCCGAACGCGCCCTGGCAGTTCACCTGGTGGCACAGAATATCTGCCTTTGAATCAAATATGCTGCCATTGTAATACTGAATCATAAGTTTCCTCCTCTATCCTATGTTATCTACTGTATGTTATCTACTGTATTTCTTATCCCACATCCGCGATTTTTACTTCTGTGATTTTCCTGCGCAAAACCCACAGTCTCTTTCATGATGCAATCCGCCCGTTTATATCATATCCCGGTTCTCGGTCCGGCCCAGCAGATAGTCCACGGAACAGCCGAAATAGTCCGCCAGCTTTACCAGTGAGACCGCGTTTGGCACGCTCCTTCCGTTTTTCCAGTCGCTGATGTTTCCCATGGATACATCCAGCTCCCTGGATACCTGGCTGGTGCTGCCCTTCCGCCTGATTTCCACAAACAGATTCTTCAAGTCAATCCTGTCCTGTACCACATTCCATTCCCCCAATTCCAGTAAAAAGTTGTGTCGAATCTATCATAAATGCTGAGAAGAAAATTGTAAATAAAAATATGCACAAAGGTCCTTCAATAATTTGTAAGTATTTCTTCAAACTCCGTCCATGAATATCATGTATAATGGTTACAATTCGGGTATTGCCCGGAATACAAAGGAGGATTATTATGGATACAAACAAGAAGATATTGATAGGAGCCATTGGCGCTGCCGTTGTCATCGGCGGCGTTGCCATCGGCCTCATACTCAGCAAGACGCCGGAAAAGGCAGACCTGTCCACCATACATACGGAGGCAGCCACGGAAGCACCCAAGGAGACTCTACCCGCCACCACCCAGGCACAGGAGACAGAGGAAACCGCGGAGTCCCAGGAAGGCGCTGCTTCCAGTGTTTCCGCTTCCATCGAGACTTATACATCCGGAAAGGTATCCATCCAGTATCCCGCGGTGGACCAGCTGGACGACGCCTCAAAGAAGGACAAAATTAATGAATTGTTAAAGACCAACGCCCTGTCCGTCATAAAGGCCAATGACATTGACGAGGCAAACGACACCCTGGATATCAAGTGCAAGGTGATTTCCGTGGACCGCAAACGTCTCACCGCCACCTACACCGGCACGCTGTCCGCAAAAGGAGCCGCCCACCCGGTAAATCTGTTCTATTCCAACACAGTCAATCTGCTTCAGGCCCAGAACCTGGGACTGGATGATTTTACCGACGCCTATACCATGGCCGGATATGTGCTCAGCGATGATGTGAAGTTTTCAGGCATTTCATCCGATGTGGAAGCCCAGGTCCTGAGCTACCGCTCTTCCATGGATTTGGATTCCCTGACCGCTGTCTTTAACAGCGCGGATTTTCCTCTGTCGTCAGAGACCCAGTGGCCTGAATCCTTCAGCTATGAAAATCAGGGAACCATCTACTTCTCACTGCCCGTTCCCCATGCCCTGGGAGACTATGTGCTGGTAGCATTTGACCCCACCACCAAATAGTCCTTTTGCCAGGATTTATCTTGTGCGGATTTTAAGACAAGGTCCGGGGTTGATATCATAAGATATTTGATATATAATTATCATTAATTCTAATAGATAAAGGAGCAGCAAAACTTATGGATAACGTAATGGTATTTGACCACCCTTTGATTCAGCACAAGATTTCCATTCTGCGCAATAAAGCCACAGGAACCAATGAGTTCCGCGCCCTCATCGAGGAAATTGCCATGCTGATGGGCTATGAGGCCCTCCGTGACCTTCCTCTGGAGGATGTGGAGGTGGAGACTCCCATCGAGACATGCATGACCCCCATGATTGCCGGACGCAAGCTGGCCGTGGTTCCCATTCTCAGGGCGGGGCTTGGCATGGTAAACGGCATCCTTGCCCTGGTTCCCAGCGCAAAGGTAGGTCATATCGGTTTATACAGAGACGAAGTCACACACGAACCCCATGAATATTACTGCAAGCTTCCAAACCCCATTGAGGAGCGTACCATCATTGTCACGGATCCCATGCTGGCCACTGGCGGTTCCGGCGTTTCAGCCGTTGACTTCATCAAGGAACACGGCGGGAAGAAAATCAAATTCATGGCTATCATAGCTGCTCCGGAAGGCCTTAAGCGTCTCCATGACGCCCATCCCGATGTACAGATTTACGTGGGACATCTGGACCGCTGCCTGAATGAAAACGCCTATATCTGCCCCGGACTGGGAGATGCAGGTGACCGCATCTTCGGAACAAAATAACAGGGACAATTACCAAAACGTCAAAATTATAGATAGAAACCGGAAGCCGGACACTGCATATCGCAAGTCCGGCTTCCGGTTTTTATATGTTCACTGTTGGTTCCGTCTGTCTGTTCTGTCTCTCTGTCTGTACTGACCGGCTTATTTTACTACCTTAAGCCCGCCCTTTCCCTTCTCAGGCGCCTCTGGTGCTTCCTGCTCTGTTTCCACTTTCCTGGCCTCTTTTACAACAATGTTGTCCTGGCCCTTGTAAATAGAGTCAGAGGGAACGCATCCGCGTACGCTGGACAGCGGGTACACATTGGAATTACGTCCAATGACAGTTCCCGGATTCAGTACGCTGTTGCAGCCAATCTCAGCATGATCGCCCAGGATGGCGCCGAATTTCTTGCGTCCTGTCTCCACATCCCCGTCCTCAGCATGAACCTTTACAAGACCCTTGTCAGCCTTCACATTGGAAGTCACTGCACCGGCTCCCATATGAGCCTTATAACCCAGGATGGAATCGCCTACGTAGTTGAAATGGGGCACCTGCGCCTCGTCAAAGATGATGGAGTTCTTGATTTCACAGGAATTGCCGATGACAACGTGCTGTCCAAGGATAACACTTCCCCTTAAAAAGGCGCCGTTGCGTATCTGTACCTTTGGTCCGATAATCATAGGTCCGCCCATGGCAGTGGTAGGAGCCATCTGTGCTGTCTTGTGAATCCAGATATTTTTTCCAATCTTCTTGTATTCGTTCTCCGGAAGGCTGGCGCCCAGACTTTCGATGAACTCATTGATATCACCCAGAACTTCCCATGGATACTCATGGCCCTCAAACAGCTTTTCAGCAATTGTATGGCTTGTGTCTAAAAGTTCTTTGATTTTCATCTGTTCCAGTTTCATAAATTAATTCTCCTTTTTTGTTTTATAGAATGCGGCTGCCGCGTCAAAATAACCTCTCATATTGTACTGGTTATTCATGTGTATGACATTGACTGTCCTGCCGGCAACAAAACGATTCAGCTTTTCCATATACTCATCTGAGGTTATGGAACCTTCCGCAACATAGGTGAGCCCCTTTTCCCAGCTGGCTGTCAGCTCCGGATTCAGAAGCTGGCGGATGGACTGGTCCACCACGTCATAGACCATTTCCCCTAAAAGGGATGGCGTAATAACCTGGGTCTTTTTGTTCAGGTTCAGATACTTAATGTTAAACAGTTTCTTAAGTATCTCAGCCCTGGTAGCGCTGGTACCTATGCCGCTGCCCTTAATCTGAGCCCGCAGCTCCTCGTCCTCTATGAGCTGGCCTGCATTTTCCATGGCCAGAATCATGGAACCGGAGGTATAGCGCTTGGGAGGTGATGTCTCGCCTTCCTTTATGTTCAGCTCCACCAAAGTAAGTATATCATTTTTTTTCAATTCTGCAAGCATCTGGAGCAATACTGTCCTGTCAACTTTTGGAGAAATAGCGTTTTGTGCATCCTCCCGGCCGCCGTGTTTGTCCCCGTCTGCTGTTTTTTCATCCCCGGCACCGTCTTTTGCCTCATCCTTTGCCTCGTCAAAGGACTCCTCCACCCCGTTTTTCTTCGCCAGGTTCACATCCGCCACCTTGAGATATCCCGGTTCGGACAGAACCTTAAAATTGGCAAAAAAATGTTCCTTCAGGCGCTCCAGCTCCAGGCTGTATTTCTGATAAACCGCCGGAGGATAAAATATGCTTAAAAACCTTCTGCATATAACCTGATACACCTTTTCAGACAAAGGCGGCAGTCCCCTCAGGTTTCCAAGTCCCTGTCCGGTGGGTACGATGGCATAGTGGTCCGTTATCTGCTTGTCATTGACATAGCGTGTCTTGGCGATTCCCTTATAGGAGCCCATATTCAGCACCTCATCCGCAAATGCCGCCATGGGCGCGTAATTCTTAAGACCGCCTATATTCTTTTGAATCTCCTTGGAAACTGCCGCGGACAGGACCCTGGCATCGGTTCTGGGGTAGGTGACCATCTTCTTCTCATACAGCTCCTGCACTACCTTAAGCGTCTCATCCGGGCTGATTTTAAACATCTTGGAGCAGTCGTTTTGAAGCTCCGCCAGGTTGTAGAGAAGGGGCGGATTCTTGGTCTCCTTTTTCTTCTCCTTGGAGAGCACAGTTGCCGTGAGAGGCGGCTCTGCCGTCAATAAGGCTGCCAGCTCCTCCGCCTGCTGCCTGTCCTTAAAGCCGTTGTCCTTATACAGATAGGGGGTTCCGAAATAGCGGGAACCTTCCACTGCCTTCCACTCCGCCTCAAAAGGAACCGGCTGCCCGTCCTTTCCTGCCGCCTCAAAGGATCCAATGACCCTGTAAAACGGCGTCTTTACAAAACCGCGTATCTCCCGCTCCCTGCGCACAACCATTCCCATGACACAGGTCATGACCCTGCCCACGGACAGAACCGTAAACTTGGTTCCCAGATAATTTGACAGGGCAGGTCCGTATTTAAGGGTCAGCACCCTGGAAAAATTAATTCCCATGAGGTAGTCCTCCTTAGCCCTTAAATAGGCGGAGGCGGACAGATTGTCATACTCTGTCTCATCCTTGGCCTCGCGGATTCCCCTCAATATCTCTTCCTCTGTCTGGGAGTCTATCCACACCCTTTTCTGCTTCTTATCCTTTACCCCGGCCATCTGGGCCACCAGGCGGTATATATACTCGCCCTCCCGTCCCGAGTCCGTACACACGTAAATGGTATCAATATCGGGCCGGTTCAAAAGGCCCTTGACGATTTCAAACTGCTTGGATACATTGGTTATTACTTCGTACTTGAATTCCTTTGGAAGAAATGGCAGTGTCTGAAGGCTCCAGCGCTTAAACTTCATGTCGTAGGCTTCCGGATAACTCATGGTCACCAGATGTCCCACGCACCACGTCACCACTGCCTGCTCAGACTCTATATACCCGTCGCCCCGCCGTCCCCGTATCTTAAGTACTTCGGCAAACTGCTGGGCCACACTGGGCTTTTCTGCTATGTATAATGATTTTGACATCCAATCCCTCATTTACTTTCTTCATACGCGCCGCACCCCGGATTTATCCGGCAGATTTCCATGGCGGCAGGGCACATATTATAATAGTATACCATTAAATTCCCTTTGCCGCAATCAAAAAAACCATGAAGCGCCAACTCTGGCAGAACCCTCATGGTTTTCCTGCATAAACTACTATAACGACATTCCGGAGGTAACTTCCATGCCTGGAAGCTGGCAGTATCAGCCTTATCTCACCACATATGATTCATTCATATTTTACAATGCAATCGGAGAGCATCCCGATTACTTTTACCGTCCCATAGCCGTGGCAAAACAGGTGGTAAACGGGACCAACTACCGGTTCATGACCATAGCCGAACCGGAGCAGTCAGACCTGACTCCCCATTTTGCCATTGTGGAAATCTATCAGCCCCTTGAAGGCAGGGCCCATGCTGCCAAAATTACGCCTGTTTAGGCAAAAAACGATAGACGGTCCTGGCGCTGTACTCGTCCCCTGCTTTCAGCAAGGGGGACGGGAACTGGGGCTTATGGACCGCGTCCGGGTAATACTGGGTCTCAAAGCAGAACGCGTGGCGGTAATCATAGCGGGCTCCACCCTTACCCGGCATCTCATCCTGCAGGAAATTCGCTGTATAAAACTGGATTCCGGGCAGATCCGTATAACATTCCAGCACGCGGCCGCTGGCCGGGTCCATGGCCTTTGCAGCCAGGGCCAGTTCTCCTTCTTCCTTATCCAGCACCCAGTTATGGTCATATCCCTTCCCAAATACAAGAGCCTCAAAATCAGCGCCTATATCCCGTCCAATGGCCTTCATCTCTGTAAAGTCCATGGGAGTACCTGCCACAGGAGCAATCTCTCCCGTAGGGATGGAGACTTCGTCCGCCGGTGTATAGCGGGACGCGTTAAGCCACACCTCCTGCTTCATCACATCGCCGCTGTCATGTCCTGCCAGGTTAAAATAGCTGTGGTTGGTGAAATTGGCAACCGTATCCTTGTCGCAGACCATATGATAATCCAGAACAAGGCTGTCCTCGTCTGTCAGGGTATAGCTCACCGTAATCCTGGCATTGCCCGGATATCCCTGGTCCCCGTCCGGACTCTCCAGATAAAAGTCCAGCCTGCTGCCTGCCTCTGTCTCTGAGGACCTGCAGTCCCAAAGCCTGTCGTGGTACAGGTCCGGTCCGCTGTGGAGATTGTTGGGGCCGTTGTTGGCCTCCAGCTTATAATCCCTGCCGCCGATGGTGATGACGGCCCCGCCAATCCGGTTGGCATTGCGGCCAATGGGCGCGCCAAAGTGGGCGGGATTCCTGCGGTAGCTGTCCAAATCATCGTATCCCAGCACCACATCCGCCATGTTTCCGTCCTTATCAGGCACCACCATGGAGACCCACACCCCTCCCAGAGTGATAAACGAGGCGGATACCCCATTCTTATTGGTCAGTGTATACTTGTAAACCTCTGTACCGTCGGGCATTTTCCCGAATGAATTTTTCTCGATTGCCATGATTTTCTCCACTCCTTCTCCATACAGTACTAAATATATCCCCTTGCTGTCAAAAGCTCTGCGCAGAGTACGGCTCCGCCTGCCGCGCCTCTTACCGTGTTGTGGGACAAACCGATGAATTTATAATCATACACCGTGTCCTCCCTCAGACGGCCCACGGAAATTCCCATTCCTCTCTCAAAGTCCACGTCCGCCGTCACCTGGGGACGGTTATCCTCCTCAAGGTACTGTATGAACCGGGCCGGCGCGCTGGGAAGCTTAAGCTCCTGTGGAACTCCCTTAAACTCCCTGAGTTTCTGAATCAGCTGTTCCTTTGTCACCTTTTTCCTGAACTTCACAAATACGGCAGCCGTGTGGCCGTTCAGTACCGGTACCCTTACGCACTGGCAGGTGATGACAGGGCTTTCCGCCTTGACGATGACGCCGTCCTTAATGGTTCCCCAGAGACGAAGGGGTTCCTGCTCGCTCTTTTCTTCCTCGCCGCCGATATAGGGGATGATGTTGCCTTCCATCTCCGGCCAGTCCTTAAATGTCTTTCCCGCGCCGGAAATAGCCTGATATGTAGCAGCCACCACCTCGTATGGCTCAAATTCCTTCCATGCTGTCAGCACCGGGGCATAGCTCTGGATGGAACAGTTGGGCTTTACCGCAATAAATCCCCTTTCTGTCCCAAGCCTCTTCTTCTGGAAGGGGATCACGTCAAAATGCTCAGGATTGATCTCCGGCACTACCATGGGAACATCCGGTGTCCAGCGATGGGCGCTGTTGTTGGATACCACAGGAGTCTCCGTCCTGGCGTAAGCCTCCTCGATGGCCTTGATCTCATCCTTTGTCATATCTACGGCGCTGAATACAAAATCAACCCCCGCAGCAACCTTCTCCACCTCATTTACGTTCATCACAACCAGCTTTTTTACAGCTTCCGGCATGGGGGTGGCCATCTTCCAGCGGTCTCCCACTGCTTCCTCATACGTTTTGCCGGCTGAGCGCGGGCTGGCAGCCACTGTCACTACCTCGAACCACGGATGATTCTCTAAAAGTGCGATGAAACGCTGCCCTACCATGCCTGTAGCGCCTAATATTCCAACCTTCAGCTTCTTTTCCATAAATCATTCTCCTCATTATCCTGATTTTCCCGCCCTCCGGAACCGCCACGGAACTGTTAGGAACTGTCCCATCGAATCCAGGGTACGGCGAATCTTTATGCGGCAGGGATAACACAACGAAAAAAATCAAGATTTATTCGCTAGAAAAATACATTTGTACGCGTTGCAAAGACACTCCTGCTTTTTTGTATGCAATATCACCATTGCATCAGGAAACCAGGGACAATGCAACCTCCATCATCTGGGTAAAGCTGGTTTCCCTTTCCATGGCAGAGGTGGCTTCCCCGGTGACCATGGAGTCCGATATGGTCAGCACGGCCAGGGCATTGGCACCAGCCGCCGCCGCGTTGGCATAGAGGGCCGCCGCTTCCATCTCCACGGCCAGGACTCCCATATCCGCCCAGGTCATTCCTCCCTGCACCTGTTTGGGCGGGACATAGAACATATCTGAGCTGAGCACATTGCCCACATGGAAGGACAGTCCCCGCTCCCTGGCAGCGGCCACGGCCCGTTCCAGCAGGCTGTAGCTGCACACCGGCGAGTAATCGCCCGGCAGTCCCAACAGGCGCACAAAGTTGCTGGTGGTGCAGGCTCCCATGGCAAACACCATATCACGCACATGGACATCCGGCATCAGAGCCCCGGCCGTGCCCACCCGTATCAGGTTCTTACAGCCGTAAAAGTGGATCAGCTCATAGGAATAGATGCCGATGGAAGGGCATCCCATCCCGGTGCCCATGACAGATACCGGCCTGCCCTTATAGATTCCCGAGTAGCCAAGCATGTTCCTGGTCCCGTTAAACTGCTTTACGTCCTCCAGGAAATGCTCCGCGATGTACTTTGCCCTCAGGGGATCTCCCGGAAGCAGGACTGTCCCGGCGATTTCTCCCTTTTCAGCCCCGATATGGGGCGTGGGTGTGTTGGATGATGACATGGCATATACCTCCTTTTCTACAGCCTCACTTTGCTGCCTTTCCCGTCCCTCTTAGCCAGTTTCAGACGGTTTAAATGGACTTCCTTACCTTTATAATCCACAATGGGATTCTCGCCAATCAGATACAGCTTCTCCAGCTCCTCATTCTTGGACAGCCGGATGCCTCTGACGCCTCTGGACGCCTTTTTAAGCATGGATATCTCCTCCAGGGCAAACCGCAGGAACACACCTCCCGTTGTCTGGATCACCACCTCGGTCTGGCCCTCCACCGGTATCACGGCCGCCAGCTCATCCCCATCCTGGAGCTTGGTGGCTGCCACCACCCGGTTATTGGTCTCAAATTCCGCCGCAGGCACCTGCTTTACCATGGCCATCTTGGTGGCGAATACAAATATCCTGCCCTTCATGTTCTCCGCGCTGGTCAGGTAAACAATGGTATCCTTGGTGCCGTCGAATTTACTCAGATTTTCAATGGGCGTTCCCTTGTCCCTCAGCTTGCCGGCGGGCACATCCATGGCTTTAATCTGGTACAGGCTGCCGCTGGCCGCAAAGAGACAGATTTTGTCCGTATTCAGACATTTCACCACATGTACCTGCTCATTGTCCACGGTTTCCTGGTTCCGATCATAGGTGGACTTATCTAACAGCTTGCAGTATCCGAACCGGTCCATCACAAAAACCATCTCCTGGACAGCCACGGCGCTCTCATCGTACACTGCCTCAGGTCCATCCTCAATCAGGGTGCGCCTGGGGGTGGCGAATTCAGCCTTGATGGCAGCCAGATCCTCCTTGATGACGCGGTTCATCTGGGGCCTGCTTCCCAGGATTTTCTTATACTCCGCAATCTTCCTTAAGGTTTCCCTGTGCTCCTTTTCCAGGGCCAGGATTTCCAGTCCGATTAATTTATAGAGACGCATCTCCAAAATGGCGGATGCCTGGCGCTCCGTAAAGGCAAGCTTCTTCGCGTCCTCCTCAAAACCCGGCACCTTGAAATGGATGTTGGTCACATCGCCTGTGGTCAGACACGCCTTGGCATCCTTTAAGTTTTTAGATCCCCTCAGGATGGCTATGATCAGGTCAATACAGTCGCAGGCCGCAATAAGTCCTTCCTGCACTTCCTTTTTATCCATTTCCTTCTGGAGAAGGACATTGTATTTGCGCTCCGTGTTCTCATACTGGAAGTTGAGGAAATTTCTCAGGATTCCCTTCAGGTTCAGCGTCTCAGGGCGGCCGTCCGCAATGGCCAGCATATTGACACCGAATGTATCCTCCAGCTTTGTTTTCTTATAGAGGATATTTTTTATCTTGTCAATATCCGCGTCCTTGCGCAGCTCCAGCACGATACGGATCCCCTCTTTGTTGGACTGGTTGGAGATATCCACCACATCCGTCAGCTTCTTGCTCTCCACCAAATCGGCCACATCCACCAGAAACTTATTGATTCCGGCGCCAATCATGGTATAGGGAATCTCCGAGATAATCAGCTTATCCTTGTCCGCCTTGCGCTTTCCAAGCTCCACCTCGAACTTGCCCCTGAGTTTGATTTTGCCCATGCCTGTCTCGTAAACCTGCGGCAGCTCGCTCTTATTGGCAATGACTCCGCCGGTGGGAAAATCCGGCCCCGGCATCAGCTCCATCAGCTCCTGCGTGGTCACCTCCGGATTATCAATATACGCCTGGACCACGTCCACCACCTCGCCCAGGTTGTGGGGCGGAATGCTTGTGCTCATGCCCACGGCAATGCCCTCCGCCCCGTTAATCAGAAGGTTGGGGACTCTGACGGGAAGCACCTCCGGTTCCTTTTCCGTCTCGTCGTAGTTGGGAACGAAATTCACGGTTTTATCCAGATCCTTTAGGTAGACCTCCTCCGCAAACTTCTCCAGACGCGCCTCCGTGTAACGCATGGCGGCTGCCCCGTCCCCTTCTATGGAGCCGAAGTTGCCGTGCCCGTCCACCAGGGCCATTCCCTTTTTGAAATTCTGGCTCATGACAACCAGTGTCTCGTAAATGGAGCTGTCGCCGTGGGGATGATACTTACCCATGGTATCTCCCACGATACGCGCCGATTTCCTGTGGGGCTTATCGTGGTCCAGATGAAGCTCCCTCATATCATAGAGGACCCGGCGCTGTACCGGTTTTAAGCCGTCCCTTGCATCGGGGATAGCCCTTGCAGTGATGACGCTCATGGAATAGTTCATGTAGCTTCTCTGCATTTCCTCACTGTATTCAGTCCGTAATATCTTTTCAGCCATGTTATAATTGTCTCCTGTCTATGCGTCAATCTCCGCCTCGTCCGCGTGCTCATAAATGAACTGGCGGCGCGGTCCCACCTCGGTGCCCATGAGCATCTCTGTTATCTCCGTAGCCATCCTGGCATCCTCTATCTCCACCCGCTTAAGAACCCGGCGCTCCGGGTCCAGAGTGGTCTCCCACAGCTGTTCCGCGTCCATCTCACCCAGACCTTTATAGCGCTGCAGCGTAAAGTCGCCGGTATGGGTCTTCCTGTAACGCTCCAGCTCCTTTTCATCGTACAGATACTGTTCCTCCCCCCGCTTAGGGATCACCTTAAACAGGGGCGGCATGGCAATATACACATGACCGTCATAAATCAGTTCCGGCATAAAGCGATAAAGGAAGGTGAGAAGCAGGGTGTCGATGTGGCTGCCGTCCACATCGGCATCGGTCATCAGGATGATTTTGTCATAGCGCAGCTTGGTGATGTCAAAGTCATTGCCGTATCCTTCTGAGAAACCGCAGCCAAAGGTATTGATCATGGTCTTGATTTCCGCATTGGCCAGGACCTTATCCATGGACGCCTTCTCAACGTTGAGGATTTTTCCCCTGATGGGCAGGATGGCCTGGTACTGGCGGTTCCTGGCAGTCTTGGCAGAGCCGCCGGCGGAATCCCCCTCTACAATGAATATCTCACACCTGGAGGCATCCCGGCTCTCGCAGTTTGCCAGCTTACCGTTGCTGTCAAAGGAAAATTTGGACTTGGTCAGCATGTTGGTCTTGGCCTTTTCCTCGGCCCGGCGAATCTTGGCTGATTTTTCCGCACAGCCAATGACTCCCTTTAACACCTCCACATTGCGGTCAAAGTAAAGCTGCAGCTCGTCCCCTGTCACCGTGAAAACGGCCTTGGTAGCGTCGGCGCTGGCCAGCTTTGTCTTTGTCTGTCCCTCAAAGATGGGGTCGGGATGCTTTACCGCGATGACGGCCGTCATGCCGTTCCTGGTATCGGCTCCCGTAAAGTTGGTATCCTTATCCTTTAAAATTCCAATCTCCCTGGCATAGCTGTTAATCAGCGCCGTGAATTTGGTCTTGAAGCCAGCCAGGTGGGTGCCGCCCTCCTGGGTAAAGATGTTGTTGCAGAAGCCCAGTATATTCTCCTCAAATGTGTCCACGAACTGGATGGCGGCCTCCACCTCCACCTTGTCCACGGTCCCCTTGAAATAAATGGGGTCGTGTACCGGCGTCTTGCCGGAATTCAGCTCCCGCACATAGGCAACAATGCCCTCCGGCTCATGGAAGGCCACCTTCTCCCCCTCTCCGGGCCGCTTGTTCTCATAGTAAAGGGTCAGGTTTGGGTTTAAGTATGCGGTCTCGTGCAGACGGCTCTTGAGCCAGTCCGCCTTGAAACGTGTTTTCTCAAATATATCGCCGTCAGGCAGGAAATTGATACAGGTACCGGTCTCCCGCGTCTTTCCAATCACAGGGAGAAGTCCGTTCTCCAGCTTGATGACAGGACGTCCTTTTTCATATTCATCGTGATAGATGAAGCCGTCCCTGTAAACCTTAAGGTCCATATGGGCTGACAGGGCATTAACTACGGAGGAACCCACACCGTGAAGTCCTCCGCTGGTCTTATAAGCGTCGTTATCGAATTTACCGCCCGCATGAAGGGTGGACAGTACGATTCTGGCGGCTGATATGCCCTTTTTGTGAAGTCCGACCGGGATTCCGCGGCCGTTATCACGGACCGTACAGGAGCCGTCTGCTTCCAAAGTCACCCACACACTGCTGCAGAATCCGGCCAGGTGCTCATCCACCGCATTATCAATGATTTCATAAATCAGATGGTTTAACCCCTTGGTTCCCACACCTCCTATATACATACCAGGACGCTTACGGACCGCCTCCAGTCCTTCCAGCACCGTAATACTGTCCGCATTATATTGTTCCTTTGCCATTCTATTCCTCCATATTGCTATGTACAGATGCGTACATATGTTTCATCTTATTGTATTAAACCATATTTAGATTGTTTTGGCAAGTTCCGGCCATGAGAAATTCCCGTATCCGGCCGGATCCCCTCCTGACTTCCGGATAACGGCCGGATCAAATTCATAGAAATTATTATAAATTTTTACAAAAATAAGAAAATAGACTTGAATTTTCCAAAATACATGATATAATATCAGTGTTGTGCAGATGTAGTTCATCGGTAGAACACCAGCTTCCCAAGCTGGGGAGGCGGGTTCGATTCCCGTCATCTGCTTTTAAAGCCTTGCGTGTGCAGGGCTTTTTTGTTGTCCCGAAATCTTTTATCTTTCCGGAACAATAACAGGCCGCCCGATTCGCCGTGACCGGGCAGCCTGTTATTGTGTATAACATTTATTCACACTTCGTTCTTCTATGCTCATCCCCCAAGGAATCCGAATGTCTACAGCACCTTATCCAGAAAGCTCCTGGTCCTTTCCTCCCTGGGATTTCCAAACACTTCATCGGGAGTCCCTTCCTCCACGATGTATCCGTCATCCATAAACACCACCCGGTCCGCCACTTCCCTGGCAAATCCCATCTCATGGGTGACCACCACCATGGTCATGCCGTCGGCTGCCAGCTGCTTCATGACCTCCAGCACCTCGCCCACCATCTCAGGATCCAGGGCCGATGTGGGCTCGTCAAACAGCATGATGTCGGGATTCATGGCAAGGGAGCGCGCGATGGCCACCCTCTGCTTCTGTCCGCCGGAGAGCTGTCCCGGATATGCCTCCGCCTTGTCCGCCAGCCCCACGCGGGCCAGCAGCTCAAGAGCCTTTCTGCCGGCTTCCTCTTTTCCCATGAGCTTTAATTCCGTGGGAGCTAAGGTAATGTTCTCCTTCACCGTAAGATGGGGGAACAGGTTGAAATGCTGGAACACCATTCCGATGTTTTCACGCACTTTGTTGATGTTGGTGTTAGGGTCTGATATGGGATGGCCGTCCACCACCACATGGCCGGATGTGATCTTCTCCAGACGGTTCAGGCACCGCAGAAACGTACTCTTACCGGAACCGGAGGGGCCTATCATGCATACCACTTCCCCTTCTCTTATCTCAATGCTGATGTCCTTAAGGACTTCCAGCTTTCCGAAATTCTTTTTCAGGTTATGGACTGAAATCTTATTTTCCATAGGACACTCTCCTCTCCACATACTTGGCAATCCTGGACAGAATCGTGCAGACTACCAGATAAAAAAGGGCCACGCAGATCCAGATGGGCATAACCATGGAAGCGGAATTGGCCGCGATAATCTTACCGTTCTGAGTCAGCTCCCTGGGTCCGATGACAGATACAAGGGACGTGTCCTTCAGGGAGATGATGAACTGATTGATGATGGAGGGCAGCATGGTCCTGAATGCCTGGGGCAGAATCACCTTGCGCATGGCCTTGCCGTAGGATAGCCCCAGACTTCTGGCCGCCTCCATCTGGCCCTTGTCAACAGCCTCGATGCCTCCGCGGATGATTTCCGCCATATAGGCCCCTGCGTTAAGGCTCAGGGCCACGCAGCCCGCCGTAAACGCGCCGCCTATATTGCTCCACTGGAAACCATAAGGCTTCAAAACGCTTCCCACGCCGTACATCATAATCATGACCTGTACTAACAGGGGCGTTCCGCGGATGATGTCAATATAGACATCGGCAATGAGTTTTAATATCTTGAAATCCGAGACCTTGAACAGGCCGAAAATAACACCCAGAACCGTCGCGCAGAGCAGAGATATCACGGTCATCTGCAGGGTGATTCCCAGGGCCTTAAAAAATGATGGGTAATACTGTGTTATGATGTTTACAATCTGCATACTATCATCCTTTTCTGATTAATTCGTTGACGTGCCTCATCCCATGGATATCCTTCCATGCCCATGGAACGTTATAGCCAAATTTAAAGCACTTAAGCAAAACCCGGCATGGCCTTCGTGTAATTGCTTTAAATTCATCCATAACCCGGCGGCCTTGAGGCGCCGGCCCTGCATTTGGCAGGAACCGGCGTCTGACAGCACTGCCTGACGATTCTCTCCGGCAGTCCTTATTTTGCAATGTAAGTATTCAATATCTCATCGTATCTGCCGCTTGCCTTGATGTTCTCCAGACCCTTGTTGAACATCTCCACAAGCTCCGGATTGGCGCCCTTTAAGGTTGCGAAACCATAGGAGGAACCCTTCTCCATCGGTGTGGGAAGGGTGAGGCCCAGTCCCCTGGAGATCTCATAGCCGATAACAGGATAATCCTCAAAGCAGGCAACCGCTTCGCCTGCCAGTACAGCCTGATACATATCAGATGAGCTCTCGTACTGTGCTACCTCAAAACCATACTGCTCCGCAATGGACTCCGCAAAGGTGCAGCCCTCTGTACCAATCTTGGCAGCCACCTTCTGATCCTTTAACTGGTCATAGGAGGTGATATCGGAATCAGCCAGGACAGCCATGCCTACGCCGGAATCATAATAGGGCTCTGAGAAGTCATATTTCTGCACTCTCTCATCCGTAATGGACATGCCTGCAATCACGCCGTCGCACTCACCGGCCTCCAGGGCGGTCACTGCCGCGGAGAATCCCACCGGAACAACCTCATATTCAAATCCCTGGTCCTGAGCAATTGCCTGTAGGATATCCAGGTCAATACCTACCATCTCTCCCTTTTCATTTTCAAACTCAAAGGGGGCAAAGGTAGTGTCTGTGTTGATGATGTACTTTTTGCCGGAGGCAGCCCCGCTGGTTTCCCCTTCCGCCGCGGTGTCAGCCGCCGTGGTATCTGATTCAGCAGCCGTCTCTGCCGCCGCTGTGGTTTCTGCGGGCTTGTTGGAGCCGCATCCCGCCACCGTAAATGCCATGATGGCAGCCATGGATAACGCCATAAATTTCTTCATAATTACTTCCTCCTCTACTGATCTAAATAAAATAAGGGTGACTTTAATACATCCTGTCTCCCTTGACCTGTGATGCGCCTGCATCATCCTGTCTACTATATCACAAAGATATGTCAAAGTCAACTTGTTGTAATAGTTACAATCTAAAAATTGTATCATTTTCACAAAAGCAGGGCCGCACTGTCCCCATGCACAATGCGGCCCCGGATATACCCGGCCTGCCTTATCTTCAGACCGTATCCCCTTATCTCACAGGAAAACGCTCCACAATCCGGCCTGTATGATAGGCCTCCAAAAGCATTTCAAGGTCTTTAATCTTAGTCTTAAGCTGTTTGCCCACATCCGTGTCCCCTACCAGCTTCCGGCTGGACACACGTTTTACAATGGTGCTCTCCGAGTGTATATCGCTCTCCTTCTCAATTGCGGCCTCCGTGGACTCAAAGGGCTCGTGGGCGGCCAGAATCAGACCGTAGGAATTATAAATAAGCGTATATCCGGCGATTCCCGTTTCCTTCTGGTAAGCCCTGGAAAAGCCGCCGTCAATGACCAGCAACTTTCCGCCGCATTTCATAGGATTTTCCCCGTTCTTGGACTTGACCGGCACATGGCCGTTGACTATATGTCCCTCCTGGGGAGACAGGCCGAATTCCTCCAGGATGCGGCCCACCGTATCCTCATTCTCCAGCATACAGTAATATGGGTTCTTTTCCTCCCTGTGTGTCTCCTTGTCAGCCAGAAAATAGCGTTCAAAGGTGGCCATCTTGTCCTTGCCGAACAACGGTGAGTCCTGATGGAGCCAGATATACCAGCATATATCCCGGCCCCTTGCCCGTTCCACGGGGTCCACTGCCATGAACGCCTTTCTCACATAACCGTCCAGACACTCATAGAGGCTTTTTCCCTTATATTTCTGTCCGTATATGTCCACCTCTTTAAAGCTGCCGTCCCTGTTTAAGGGGATACAGCCATGATACAGAAGGTTTCCGTTATATACCTTGTAAAGGCTTCCCTTTGCCAGCAGGAAGCGCATATGCTGCTGAAGCTTTTCACAATTCTGAAACGCGGCCGCAAGGCGTTCCATGATGGCGTTCTCCTCCGCTGTAAGCCTGTAAGGGTCTGCCGGGTCAATGGTGGGGAAATACCTGTCCAGCATCTCCTGCTCGCCGCCTTCCAGCAGTATGGTCCCCCTGTCCAAATCAATGCGGTGCAGCAGGTTTCGGCCATCCAGGCAGAATTCCGGATGTTCCCTGATGATTTGGCCCTCCACCTTGAACTGGATAATGGATATGGCCTTGTGCATCCTGATATTCAGTTCCGTCTCGCTGGGGCTGCATGCGTTGGCCCCCTTGAGCTGGAAACAGGCGCACGGATCGCTTCCATAGGTGTCCAGGGAAAAGGTTGCCAGAGGCAGCAGATTAATGCCGTAACCGTCCTCCAGGATATCCAGATTGCCGTATCTGGCACAGATGCGGATTACATTTGCAATACATCCCTTCTGACCGGCAGCCGCACCCATCCACAGCACATCATGGTTCCCCCACTGGATATCCAGGGAATGATAGGTCATCAGCTTGTCCATAATCATGTGGGGCCCCGGCCCCCTGTCATATATATCTCCCAGTATATGTAAATGGTCCACAATAAGGCGCTGAATCAGTTCACAGAGAGCCACGATGAACTCCCCTGCCCTTCCTACCCGGATAATGGTCTGTATGATGGCATTGTAATAGGACTCTTTATCCCTCACATCCACTTTTTCCGTAATCAGCTCCTCAATCACATAGGCAAACTCCTGGGGCAGGGCCTTTCGCACCTTGGACCTGGTGTATTTGCTGGCAGCGCGCTTGCTCACCTCGATAAGTCGGTACAGGGTAATCTTGTACCAGTCCTCCCGGTTCCTGGCGTGTTCCAGTATCTGGGCCATCTTCTCCCTGGGATAATAAATCAGGGTGGCCAGGGTCTGCTTGTCCTGACTGCTCAGGGTGTTGCCGAACACGTCGTTGACCTTGCGCCGGACAGCTCCCGAACCGTTTCGCAGCACATGGGAAAACGCCTCGTACTCACCATGGATATCCGTGAGGAAATGTTCCGTCCCCTTCGGCAGGTTCAAAATTGCCTCCAGATTAATCACCTCCGTGGAAGCGGCCGCTATGGTTGGATATAATTCCGCAAGCCGTTCCAAATACCTTGTCTGCAAATCACTCATTGCTTTCCTCCCTCAATACTTATATGTTGTTTTACTCCTCCCTCTCCCTGTCAACGTAATGCTTATTTTCTTCATCAATATAATCCAGGCTCAGATAATCCTCTGTCCTGGCGGATAAATTCTTTTTCTTCAGCGCGCTGCTCACATAGGCGGCGGTCAGCCTGTAAATGACCGCAAACAGAGGCACCGCAATAATCATTCCCACAAATCCGAACAGGCCGCCGAACAGCAGGATGGAAAACAGTACCCAGAAGCTGGGAAGTCCCGTGGAATCACCCAGGATTTTAGGTCCCAGGATATTGCCGTCAAACTGCTGGAGCACCAGGATAAAGATAAGGAAATACAAGCATTTCATAGGGCTCACCAGCAGTATGAGAAATGCGCTGGGCACAGCTCCGATAAAGGGGCCGAAAAAGGGAATCACGTTGGTCACTCCGATAATCACGCTGACCAAAAGCACATAAGGCATCTTTAAAAACTGCAGGGCAAAAAAGCACATGATTCCAATAATCAGAGAATCCAAAAGCTTCCCGGTTATAAAACCTCCGAATACAGAGTGTGCAAAACGCACCTCGCTCACCAGCCGGTTGGCATCCTTAACCTTTAACAGGCTGTAGACAATCTTCTTGCTCTGAGCGGACAGCGTGTCCTTAATATTGAGAAAATACACCATGACAATGATGCCAATCAGTATATTTTTGACAACGGTAACCACGCTTAAGAGCCCGGTGGAAAGTTCACCGATGATTTTAGACATATTGGGCACCAGGTCCGTGGTCAGCCAGTTCTGGAATTCCGTGGCAGCCTGCTCATAAAAAGGCATGATTGTCTGTTCGATGGTGGGATTGTCCTCAAACATCTTCATGAGCCAGAGGCTCAGATTATTGATATTCTCACCCAGACTCTCCTGGAGACCGATAATACTGGTATAAATCTGCGGAATCACCATCCAGAACAATCCGCAGACAATGGCAACGAGCAGCAGCAGGCTCACCAGTGTCCCGGCGGCCTTGGCCAGGCTGTCTGCCGTGCGTCCGTCCTTAATGCAGCGTCTCAGTTTTTCCGCCGTATAGGCCCTGGTCTTGTTATAGATGGGCAGCATCAGATAGGCCAGCACCGCCCCGTAAATAATGGGCATCAATATGGATACAATTTTTCCCACGGCCTTTGAAACGATTTCAAACCGAGACAGGAAAAATCCAAAGGCAACGCTGCAGGCAACCACGGCCAGCGCAGTGGTGCCCCAGTATATATAATTTTTAAATCTTGGGTTTTTCATACATCTTTACTCCTATGTCTAAAGTATTCCGTCATTTAGGCAAGTCATTCACCCCTATATCATATCATAAGCTGAAACCAACAGCAATTAGGTTTTAAATTACAGTGTCTGTTCCGTAAAGATTTTCACGAAATCTTAACAGGGAGGACAAAGCGGGATTTTTGTGGTATGATATTCCTATCTTTGAAAAGAGGTGTTAAGACATGTCTTATATCATAAAAATGGCCCTGGACATCAAGGCCGGTTTTGAGCCTCCGGCTCCCATGACATCCCCGTTAGAAGCTTACTGTGCCATCGGAACCATTGCCGGGGCAATGAAGCTTGGGATGCCGGAGCGAAAGGATACGCTCTTTGAGATGCGGGACCAGCTGGATGCGGATATGGAGAACAGCGAGCCGGAGGACAGCCGGATAGCAAAAATTCATGCCATCCTTAAAGGCTTCATACGAAATGAGAATACCACGGACCAGATGATGGAGTACGTGACATACGGTTATGAAAATGAGAGGTGACACGAATGGGAGATGAAACAATGGAACATAAAGTGACTTTTCATATTGATGAGAATGCCAGACGGAGCCTTCTTCTTGGAAATGCGGACAATCTTCTCCGCGCTGCCGCAGATATACACATGACAGTGGAGGTTCCGGCCAATGGCCCTGCCGTACCGGGATATGCCCTTAAGCCGGCTTCCACGGATACCGCGGCAGCCATGGCTGATTTCGTGGTGCCTGTGCCCGCCGGCGTAATGGAGTTAATGGAGAGACCGGAACAGGGGTACTGTTATATTAAGCCGTAAATCCTTGTAAATCCGAAACGCCCTGCGAGACAACGCTACCATGGCATTGTCCCGCAGGACGTTTCTCTTTTCACATATCTTCTCACATTCCCAGTATGGAATCCGTATCAGGGCGGATGATGTTCCAGGCGGAAATCAGGGCCTCTTTTAGCTTCTCCTCCCCCGCGAACTCCATCTGTCTCTTCAGAGCATATGCTGTCTTTTCTTCCGGCGGCATTACGTAGTAGTCGCTGTCATCCCGGTATGTATCGCTTAAAAAAATATAATTTCTGGAAGGCGGCCTCCGGTATGCAATATCGGCTATGGACCACTGTACATGGTATCCCTCGCTGTACACCTCATTGTAGTCCACAAAAATAATAATGTCTTCCTTCTTATCGGTCTGGTACTTTAATGCCTCTATTCTCATAATCCCATCCTCCCTTGCAGCCGCCGGCTCCACCCTCCATCCATTGCCCGTGCAGATGTATTAAATGAACTACCCCGCAGCAAGCTGCGGGGTATCGCAGGTTGCAA